>Ga0075017_100000076_pt1 | contig 39380 bp, 34 predicted proteins | sample AleBraG_ABR_2012_FD_71475 | JGI IMG/M metagenome (GOLD analysis project Ga0075017, IMG submission 71475) | Freshwater sediment microbial communities in response to fracking from Pennsylvania, USA - Alex Branch Run_MetaG_ABR_2012 | ecosystem: Environmental > Aquatic > Freshwater > Creek >... | reverse complement strand
CGCGTCGCTGCCTCCGGAAATGATGGAGCGCATGGAAAACGTGTTCGGCGTGCCTGTGCTGGAAGCCTACGGCATGACGGAAGCGTCGCACCAGATGAGTTCGAACCCGCAACCGCCCGCCGCGCGCAAGCCAGGCTCGGTGGGACCAGGCACGGGCGTGAAACTCGGCATCATGGACGAGGCGGGCGCGCTTCTCCCCCAAGGCGAACGCGGTGAAGTGGTGATTCAAGGCCCAAACGTGGTGGCGGCGTACGAGAACAATCCGGAGGTGAATGCCAAGTCGTTCACCAACGGCTGGTTTCGCACCGGCGATCAAGGGTTCCTCGACGCCGACGGCTATCTCACGCTGACGGGCCGCATTAAAGAGCTGATCAATCGCGGCGGTGAGAAGATCGGGCCGCGCGAGATCGATGAAGTCCTGCTGAGCCACCCGTCAGTGGCCGAGGCTGTGGCGTTTGGCTTTCCGCATCCCACCTGGGGAGAAGAAGTGGCGGCCGCGGTGGTTCTGCGAGACACCACCGGCGAGGCGGCGCTGCTGGCGCACTGCAAGGAACGGCTGGCAGACTTCAAGTGCCCCAAGAAAATTTACATCACGGATGCGATTCCGCGCACCGCGACAGGCAAGATTCAGCGCGGTGCGGTTGCCTCCAGTTTTACTGAGGCATGAAATGCGGTTTTTGATCGCGGGCGCCGGTGCGATTGGCGGTTACCTGGGTGCCTGTCTGGCGCGCTCCGGCCAAAATGTGACTCTCTTCGCGCGCGGTCCCCATCTTGCGGCCATGCAGACGAGCGGGCTCCGCGTGCGCAGCGCTGAAGGCGATTTTGAAGTGCGCCCGCGCGCTATCGCCGATCTGAAGGACGCCGGTCCAGTAGACGCGATTTTTCTTGGCGTCAAGGCGCATGCGCTGACGGCGCTCGCGCCGCAACTCAAGCCGCTGCTCACCGGAGAGACGTTTGTCGTGAGTACGCAGAATGGCATTCCGTGGTGGTACGTGCCGCCGGACGGACGTCCGCTGCAGTCGGTGGATCCGGGCGGCGCCATCGCCGCATCCATTGCCCCGGAACGCGTGGTTGGATCGCTAGTCTATCTAGGAACGGAAATCGCCGAGCCCGGAGTGATCCGCCACACCGAAGGCAATCGTATCTCTCTGGGCGAACCGGATGGCGCACGCTCGGAACGATGTCGCGCGGTCGCCGAGGCGTTGATCGCGGCAGGCCTGCGATGTCCGGTGACCACGCGCATCCGGCATGAGATTTGGGTCAAACTGCTCGGCAACGTGGCGTTCAATCCGATCAGCGCACTCACCGGGGCCACGCTGGCGGGAATGGCGCGCGATCCGCTGGTGTGTCCCCTGGTTCGCAGTATCATGACCGAAGCCGCTTGTGTCGCCAGCCGGCTGGGAGTGGAGCTGCCAGTGTCCATCGACCAAAGAATTGCCGGAGCGGAAAAGGTAGGCGAGCATAGAACGTCCATGCTCCAGGATGTGGACGCCGGCCGGCCCCTGGAGTTGGAGCCGGTAGTTGGCGCGGTGGTGGAGTTGGGCGAGCGGCTGGGAATCGAGATGCCGCACACGCGCACGATTTACGCCTGCACGAAGTTGCTGGACGCCACGTTGGCGGCCAGGAGGAAGAATTGAATCGTTGGTTCCGCCTGGCCGCAGCCGTAGTGGCCATGGCCATGATCGGCAATTTGCAGTATGCCTGGACGCTGGTGGTACAGCCGATGATGGCCGCCACCGGTTGGAAGCTGTCGCAGGTGCAGTGGGGATTCTCGATCTTTGTCGCCGTGATGACCTGGGCGATGCCATTGTCGGGCTGGCTGATTGACCGGCTGGGGCCCAGAACATTTCTGACCGTGGCGGCTATTCTGTGCGGCGGCGGGTGGAGTCTGCTGGGACGCGCGCAGAGCCTTAGCGGGTTCTACGCGTTGTACGCGGTAGCGGGCCTTGGAAATTCGTTCGCCTATTGCTGCTGCACGGCGCTCGGACTGAAGTGGTTTCCGGACAAGCGCGGCGTGGCTTCGGGACTGATCGCGGCGGGCTATGGTACCGGCGCTGCGGTGTTCAATCCGCTGTTCGGAAAACTGATTCATGAGATGGGGTACCGCGATACGCTGTTGTTCACCGGGATCATTCTGGGAATGGTGCTTGCCGTTGCCGGCCAGTTTCTGAAGTATCCTTCGTCGGGATTTGTGGCCGCGCCCCCGCCCGGCGTGCAGCCCATGATCCGGCGGCAGGCGGTGCAGTTTAATTCGCTGGAGATGCTGCGCGCGCCGCAGTTTTACGTTCTTTACATCATGATGTTGATGGTCGGCATCGGCGGATTGATGGCAACCGCGCAGGTCGCCCCGGTAGCGCGCGACTTCAAAGTAGGGGCTACGGCGCTGGCCGTCGCGCTGTCGCTGAATCCGCTGGGCAATGGATTGAGCCGCATGCTCTGGGGATGGGCGTCGGATTGGTTGGGACGCGAGCGAACCATGGCGGTTGCGTTCGCATTGCAGGCAGTCTTCCTCGCGTCCGTGGTCACGCTGGGCCGGCGCGGTGACGTCTGGTTTGTGGTCACGATGGCCCTGGTGTTTCTCACCTGGGGCGAATTGTACGTGCTGTTCCCGGCGGTGCTGGCGGACATGTTTGGAGCGCGGCATGCCGCCTCGAACTACAGCTTCCTTTACAGCACCAAGGGCGTGGCCTCGATTCTGGGAGGTGGGCTGGCGGCGGCTCTATTCGAGAAAACAGGAACCTGGAATTACGCATTCTACGTGAGCGCTGGTCTGGCCGCGTGCTCGGCAGTGGCAGCTGTGGGATTGAGGCGGATACCGTTGCCGAACAAGGCAACGCCGACGCCGGAAACTCCGCCTGCTGTTGCCCAGGCGTCTGAGCTCAGTTCTTGAAACTCCACTCATTCGACCCTGTTCCTCGCCATCACACCGTTCGTCGATAGGTTCGAATCCTCACGAAGCCCCAAATGGTTCCGATGATTATCTGCGTTCGGCCCAAGGTCCGCCAGGCGACCATGTCGCGGTGAATGGCCGGTTATCCGCCAAGGATTCGAGGACGGGCATTAGGAACGCCGCAACTTCAGTCACCACTTCCGACAGTTCGCGTCGTTCGATGTATAGCCGGTTCCGTTGGGTGAAGGCAGTCCATTGCTGACGCTTGGAGTTGTCTTCGTAAAACTCGGCGGTTAAGGCGGTGGGAAGCGCTGCCGGTATATTGGTCTTGCGCTGAGCGAAAGTTTCTGCGATGGCGTGGGCCAAGATCGACCCGTCGAATCCAAACTGTCCCGCCAGAATGCTGAGATCGTGAAAGTCCTTCATTCGGCTGTTCGCCATGCCGAGTTTGACCATCGCTTCACCTTTCTCAGCGACGACCGTTTCCCGAGGGTATGCGGACAACACCGGTGCTGGAAGGTTCAACAGCGTGGGATATTCAACCTGAACGGGCGCCGGCGTGACGACATCGCCGAAGCCAAGGTCGATTTGGATTGGTATCCTGATGTTCCCCAGGTAGGCGACGAACTGGAGCCGAATGCCTTCGTAATCCGCATCTTCTTTGATCCGCTCTCCGTTGATTGCCTCGACATCTAAGGTCAGGCCGTCTTCTTCGAAGACATCGGAGCAAATCTCTTGGAAGATGCCGATGAACCGTCCAAGATCGTTCGATCCGTAAGCGAGGAAATCCGCGTCTCGTGTGGGGCGATGGCGCTCCTCCGTCCAGAGTTCGAAAAGTAGCGCACCTTTCAACACGAAGGAATCTCGGTGTTTCGAGCGGCCGAGCCGAAAGAGAACCCGTTCCAGACCATACTTCGTCAATACGAGACCAAAGTCCTCATTACGCCGCCCGGCAAGATCACGAAGGCGTTGGCGAACCGAGGCTGGTGTGTTCTTGCTCATGAGAGCGTCTCCAGATAGGGACGAATCACATTGCTTACACGGCATACCTTGGCGGCTTTCCAGATCTGATCGATCGTTGCCTTCTTCTGGCGATAGCAATCGCGCAGCGCTTCAAGCGCGATATCAAGGCCGATCTTATGCCGGTATTTGAAGCAGTCGGCGACCGTCTTGGCGGGATCGAAAACACGAAGTTGTGCACCACCGATTTTGTGCAGGGACACACCGAACGTGAACGCCGAGCCTGAGAACCTCGCAACTCTCACGGGAGGTGAAGAGATCCTCGGCTTCCAAGCCTTTCGGTCGATAGCGATCCAGACCTCGAATGGCGATTGCGTCGTCAGTCCGTGAAATCGAAGTGCCGAGAGGAGGCAAATCACGCCATTGGGCACTCTCAGAGCAGCCTCCAGCAGGCTTTGATGTTCTGTGATATCGGCATTCGGCACGGCGTACAGCCCGCGGCCGATTCGTTCGAGCGTTCCGCGGTGGACCAGACGAAGAAGGTAATTCCGGGGGATGCCGATTGCATCCAGATCCCTGGCGCGCAGAACGTGCTTCCGGCGGGCGAGCTTTGTCAGGGCGTCGATGCGCGAGATGGCCATGTAGAACAGTGTACCATTTCCTTGGCAGATATTTACATAGTACGAGGATTTGATACAGAGGCTCAACCGTCGAAAGCGGCGCTTTCGCCGTGCTCGGCCTTCCAACAAGCGCATCGGATTCGCATCGCGATACATACTGGGCTGGAGGAAAAAGTTCTAAAAGCATCCACGAGGGGAGGCAAATAGCGTTTTCCAGGGTGCCCGCTATCTGATTGCTTTTATTACGACCATTTCAGACGTATCTTCATCTTCTTTATTGGAATTTTCGTGTGACTCCGGAGCGGATTCGAACTCTTGACAACGAATTCGACCAACGGGACGCTACGCAGTCCGGCTGTGGCCTAAGGAGAAATGCCGGGTACCGCCTTGACTTGCCTTTCTTGCTCCGATAGAGTTGACTGAACTTCGAAAGGAGAATCCCGCTGATGCGATTTGGATTTCTGTTTGCCGTAACTTCCCTGGCGCTATTTGCCGCGGAAAAAACGCCCATGCCTGCCGGTCTCCCCATGGCCTCACCGGAGTCGGTCGGCATGTCCTCCCAGCGTCTGCAGCGCATCCACGCGTTTATTCAGGAGTACATCGACACCAACCAAATCGCCGGCGCGGTTACGCTGGTCGCGCGCAAGGGAAAGGTTGTCCATTTCGAAGCTCAGGGCTGGCGATATAAGGAGGAGAATCAGCCCATGGAGCGAGACGACATTTTCTCGCTCGCGTCCATGACCAAGCCCATCGCTTCCACCGCGCTCATGATGCTGTGGGAGGAGGGGAAGTTCCTGCTGGACGATCCCATCTCGAAGTGGCTGCCCGGGTATGCGCAGAAAACGGTCCTCGATCCGCTGACCGCTCAGCGTGTACCCGCCATCCGCCCCATCACCGTTCGGCAGGTGTTGACGCACACATCGGGTCTATCCCTCGGGACGCCGGGCGCAGAAGGGGAGCGCCCGAAAACGTTGATGGAGGCCATCGAAAAAGCCGCCCCGGTACCGCTGGCTTTCCAGCCAGGCGATCGCTGGCAGTACGGCTCGTCCACCGACTATGTGGCCGCTCTGGTGGAGAAAATTTCCGGCTTGAACATGGATCAATTCACCAAGGAACGCATCTTTCCCGCCCTGGGAATGACCGACACCCAGTACAACATTCCGCGAGAGAAGCTCAACCGCGTGGCCGCGATCTACCATCCCGATAAGGACGGGAAGATCGTGCTTACGCGCAAGCCGGAGTACCACGAGCCCACGGCTTATTTTGCCGGCATAGGCGGCTTGAATGGCACTGCTTCGGATTATTTCCGCTTCGCGCAGATGCTGCTCAACGAGGGCGAATATGAAGGGAAGCGCTTGCTCGGCCGCATGACGGTGGACATGATGATCACCAACCAGATCGGCGCCGGTAAGCCGGTCTACATCCGGGGGCCTGGCTACGGCTTCGGCCTGGGATTCGCCGTGCTTACGGATCCATCCAAATCTCCGGATGCCCTTTCTCCCGGCACGTTCACCTGGGGCGGCGCAAACGGTACCTTGTTCTGGATCGACCCTGTGGAGGAGCTGATTGGAATCCTGATGATCCAGATCAACCCATACAGTCATTTCAATATCCGGCCGCTGTATTCATCCGTAGTTTCGCAGGCGGTTGTAGATAGCTACGGCGGCCAGAAACCGCGCATTCAGGGCTACGACACACCGCATTAGAAGGACAAAGGGATTCTTTCACGGATTCGCAGGTGTGAGCCGGATGGCACTGGTGGAATACCACCAGCGCCGGTGAATCCCGGCCGGGTTGATTCCAGGCTAACTTTTTAGAATCAACCGGTTATAGATGGAAACCGGATTGCTCTATACGGAGGCGAGGGCATATGCGAAAACTCATCATGTTGATGTCAATGGCGCTGCTTCTGACGGCGACCGGCTTTGCGCAGCGGGGCGGGGGCGGCGGACGCGGCGGCGGTGGCGGTGGCCACGCGATCTCCGGAGGCGGACGTGGCTTTAGCGGCGGAGGCGGTTACGCAGGCCGAGCTTATTCCGGCGGGGGCGTTGCCGGCCGTAGCTACGCTGGCGGCGCTTACGCAGGCCGTAGCTACGCTGGCGGCGCTTACGCAGGCCGCGGCTACGCTGGCAGCTATCGTGGTGGCTATTACGGCGGACGTGGTTACTACGGCGGGCGCGGTTTTTACGGTGGTTACTATGGTGGCTTTGGATTGGGCTTCGGATATCCTTATGCCTATGGTTATCCGTACGCCTACTATGGCGGCTACTGCGACCCCTATTATGGTTACTACTGCAATGCGTATCCGTATTATCCGTATGCTTACGGGCCGAGCGTAGTCATCGGCGGCGGCTGGCGCTAACGGGCGCGGCTTGACTTGCCTCTTTTCTGTTTATACCAGCAACCGAACCTCGTCCATCACGGCCGCGCATGCGGCCGAATAGAGCGCTTGGCCTGTGGCACAGCGGCTTTCGGGACCACGTCCGCATTGGTCGCAGATCTTGCGGTGGGAGGTGAGTTCCTTGACCGGCGATATCTCCACGGGTTGAACCACTACCGGCGCCTGCGCGGCGGCGGGCCGCGTTCTGAGATCGATTTCGGCCAGCAAATCGGTAATCTGTTCTTGCGTGAACGAGAGCACCACAGGCGTGGGCGACTGCGCCATCTCCTTGGCAAGCTCTCGTACCTTAGCGATCGTCATGGAGGGCGGACCGGGTGTTATATGCATGAAGGGCCTGTTCCGAAAGGATAACCCAGGACAACGCTGATAGTTGCTGGAGCGGCGCCTATGACATCCTCAATTGAGAATGTGGGTTGAGGCGGCATTCTGGCGCGCTGAGCATCGGCGTGAACACCGCTTTATTCAGGTTTTCGGCTGCCGAATTCGTCTTTATCGGATCGCAGACGCGGATCTTCGGCGGTCCCGGATTTAATCTCACCAGCGATGATCGGCCCGAGCAACTGCGTTTCTGCGAGATTCCGGCTCTTCGGCGCTACGGTGGCAGTAGGCTGCGGCTTCGACGCCGAAGAAAATCGCCCGGGGGCTACAAGGCTGTCGCGCTGAGCGACGGGTGGCCGCTCCCGCCGGCCGAACGGAGCTGGATCGCCGTCCGATCTCGCCATCGATACACTTGATAAGTGCCCCCAGAAAATCAGTGCGCGCTGACCGTTCCTCTCGTTTTGGACGTCGGCTGCGGAATCAACAAATACCCGGGGGCGATCGGCCTCGATCGCAACCCACGTACGAAAGCCGATGTGATCGCCGACCTCGACCACTTTCCGTATCCGTTCCGCGACAGCTCGTTCCAGCAGCTACGGGCGATCCACGTCATTGAGCATGTGGCCGACGTGGTGGCCGCCATGGAGGAGTTTCACCGAGTTCTCACCGCGTGTGGGCGCCTCTTCATTTCCACGCCACACTATACGGACTTCAGCTCCTTTTGCGACCCCACTCACCGCTGGCATCTGAACAGCTTCTCTTTCCGCTACTTTGGCGAGAACCATGCCGGCTTCGGGTACTATTCGGAAGCAAGATTTCGCGAGATTTCCGTCCGCGTGAAGCTACTTGCCTTATGGCGGTATCTGGGCTTCGAGTTTCTGGTCAATCGGTTCCCGCGCTTTCGCCGGTTTTGGGAGTACTACTTGTGTTACATGATTCGGGGCAAAGTGATGGACTTCGAGTTCGAAGCCGTAAAGTAGCGCCACGCAAGCGCCGATTTCTCAACTGGTGAGGTAGCCATGGGACGATTCCACCAGTTCGCCGATGCCTTAAGACACCACGCGCGCCTGCGCCGGGAGAGGCCGGAGACGGCGGCGGGCAAGCGCGGTGAGGACATCGCCCATCGCTTTCTGGAGCGGGCCGGAATTGTGGTGGTTGCCCGCAACTACCGGACGGCGAACGGCAGCTCGGAAATCGACCTGATCGGCTGGGACAAAGACACGCTGGTGGTGGTAGAGGTCAAGTCGCGCACTTCAGAGGAGATCAGCGCTCCGGAGCGCGCCATGAGTTCAGACAAGGAACATGCGGTGATCCGGGGAGCGCGAGAGTACGCCCGCCACGCCGAGATTCCGTTTGAGAAGGTGCGGTTCGACGTGGTCAGCGTGGTTCTGGCCAAGCCGCCGGTGGTGCGGCATCAGCGGGATGCATTTCGGCCGTGATCACTACTTCTTCGGCTCAAACTTGAGCGACGCCGAGTTCATGCAATAGCGCTGGCCGGTGGGCTTGGGGCCGTCCGGAAAAACGTGTCCCAGATGAGCATCGCAGCGGGCGCACAGCGCCTCGGTGCGCGTCATCCCATAGCCACGATCGGTCTCCGTCGCGATGTTCTCCAGCGCCAGGGGCTTGAAAAAGCTCGGCCACCCGGAACCAGACTCGAACTTGGTTTCGGAGCTGAACAGCGGCGCTCCACAACACACACAGGAGTATGTGCCGGGTTCATGCTGGTCCCAATATTCGCCGGTAAAGGCGCGCTCCGTGCCTTTCTTGCGGGCCACTTGATACTGCTCAGGCGTCAACTGCTGGCGCCATTCCTGGTCGGATTTGACAATTTTCTCGGACATGGCCGTTAGATGTTCCGCGGCCGCAATACGATGCTTACTCTCGCGTCATAGCAGTGCGCGGATCTCCGCTTCCAAAACGCCTTTGTCCACCAAGCCAACATGTATCCCAGCAATCCTACCTGCCGGTCAATCAGGTACGTCAACGGCATCGCCTCCACGCCGCCATACCGCCGGGCAACCTGCGCGGTATCGAGCACAACCGGATAGTTCACCGGCGTCTTCCGGAGAAACGGCTTTACCGTTTTCCATCCATCCTCGTCCATCGCAACTCCGATCACCGCCAGTCCTTGGCTCTGGTACTCGATGGCGAACTCTGCAAGCCAGGGGATTTCTGTCCGGCACCCATGGCACCAAGTTGCCCAGAAATTCAGAACAACCACCTTGCCTTTGTAGCCGGCCAAGCTCACCGTCGCGCCAGAGGAGTCCGTCAAGGAAAACTCGGGTGCAATCACGCCACCGGGCGATGCCAGGCGAGCCGCCATCAGCGCGACCAGCGGAAACTTCCACAACTTGCCCTGTTTGAACGCGCCAGGAATGCTTCCCCGGCTGGCGCGGTAACGCAAAGTGCGTTCCGGAATCTGCAATCGTTTTGCCGCGGCGTGCAAACTCAGCGCGCGGCCAGTTTGAGAATTCATCTGTCCCTCCAGCAACTCGAGATTGATTAGAAAATGGAAGCGCGGAAGGATTCTCAGATTCGCAGAGGAGCAACCACGGGGAAAGCGCTCGCAGGTGTGTTGTGAGTACGAAGGGAAGGCGTCTGGTTGATGAGCACCGCGACGTAATTCGGGGCTGGCGCGTCGGCCAAAAATTTCCGGCTGCTCAGATAAACCCTCTCGTGGACGGCAGCCGTGGCGGCCGTGACGGCCGGAAACCGGAACCTGCCCGGGTCAATGGTAACGGTTCGAGAAAAGACAGCGACGGTCACCGCCGGCGGCGGCAGAAGACTGGTCAATGGCACGCGCCCAAACGGATCGCGCTTGCGCTGATAGGCGCAGTAAAGCTGGCATTTGACCGGGTCCAGAACTACCGTGATATCCCACTCACCCGAGGCAAAGGAAACGCCGCCCGGAGGAATGCTTCCCAAGTGCAGCGCAGGCTCGGTAGCAGGCCCCGCGGCGGGAATGTGCACCGTATAGACGGTTTCCGTTCGGGCTTGCAGAGTGCAGGCAGCCACGAAAAGCAACCCGATTCTCAGTCCGGCGCCCACAAGTTCAGTATAAAGTTACTTGGGAAAGGGATCAAGAGAAGTTGCCGGAAATCGACACGCCAGCCCCCTTTACTCCTAGCTCCCGGCTTGATACGATTTAGTCGCACAAAAAGTACGTGTAAACAGGAGACCCTGTCCAAATGGATTTGACCAGACGGCTGTTCATCCGCGCGGGAAGCGGCGCCATCCTTGCTTCCGCGCTGGGTTTCGATGTCCGGCCCGCTTATGCGCAATCGAGGGAACTCAAGATTGCGCGCACTACGGAGACGCGGTCGACGTGTCCGTACTGCGCCGTTAGCTGCGGAGTGATCATCCACACCATCGGAGACAAGGCGAAGAATGTCACTCCGCAAGTAGTGCATGTCGAGGGCGATCCCGACCATCCCATCAACCGGGGAACGCTGTGCCCCAAGGGTTCGTCGCTATTTCACGACATCCTGAACGAGCGCCGCGTGCTGAAGCCGCAGGTTCGGCGGCCGGGCTCGACCAAATGGGAAGACATCGGCTGGGATCAGGCCTTTGAGGAAGTCGCGCGGCACATCAAGAAGACTCGCGACGAGACCTTTGTCACCGCCGATGCGCAAGGGCGCACAGTGAATCGCTGCGAGAGCATCGCCTGGAACGGCGGCTGCACCGACACCAACGAGTTCAACTACCTCGCCGTGAAAGCGATGCGCAGTCTGGGGCTTTGTTATATAGAAAATCAGGCCAGGGTTTGACACGGTCCCACGGTCTCCAGTTTGGGGCCCACATTCGGACGCGGTGCGATGACCAATGGCTGGGTCGACATCAAGAACACAGACATGATGTTGATCATGGGCGGCAATCCGGCGGAGAACCATCCCTGCGGCTTCAAATGGGCGATTGAAGCCAAGCGCCAGCGCAACGCCAAAATGATCGTGGTGGATCCGCGCTATACGCGCACCGCGGCGACGTCGGACTTGTTTCTCCAGATTCGCGCCGGCGCGGACATCGCGTTCCTCGGCGGATTGATTCACCACGCGATCGAGAACCAGCGGATCGCGCACGAATACCTGGTGAATTATACGAACGCGGCCTTCCTGGTGAAAGAAGGATTCGAATTGCCGGACGAGGGGCTGTACTCGGGCTTCAACGAAACCACCAAAGCGTATGACCGGTCCTCCTGGAACTATGAAGCGGCCGGAGGAGGCGCCGCGCCCGCCGCCGGCGCCCCGGCCGCGATGCCTGCCAACGTTGCCCACGATATCTCGCTCGAACACCCGCGCTGCGTTTATCAGTTGTTGAAGAAGCATTTTTCGCGCTACACGCCCGAGATGGTCGAGCGCATCACTGGAATACCCAAAGATCAATTTCTGAAGGCCGCCGATCTGTTCACGTCCATTCGCAAGGATGGCGACATGAAGAAGGTCGCGACCATCATCTATGCGGTCGGCTGGACCCAGCACACCTTCGGCACGCAGATCATCCGCACCGCCGCCATTCTACAGTTGATTCTCGGCAACGTGGGCCGGGCCGGCGGTGGGGTCAATGCGCTCCGCGGGCATTCCAACATTCAAGGCGCAACGGACGTGGCCGGTATTTTCGATAACCTTCCCGGCTATTTGAAGGTGCCGAATCCAGCCGACAAGGATTTCGCCGGCTGGATGAGCCGGATCACGCCGAAGCCTTCTAAGCCGAGTGAATGGGACTCTTTTAATTACTGGTCCAACACGCCCAGGTTTGCGGTTTCCTTGCTCAAGGCCATGTACGGCGACGCCGCCAAAAAGGAGAACGGATGGGCCTATGACTATCTTCCCAAAGTGGACCGCGAATATTCGTGGACACACATTTGGGACGACATGTACAAGGGCAAGGTCAAGGGCGTAATCGCGTTCGGAATGAACGCGGTGGCCATTGGACCGAACACGGCCAAGAACATCGATGCTCTCAAGAAAGCCGATTTTCTGGTGGTCTGCGACATCTACCCCGATGAGACCAGCGACTTCTGGCAAGCTCCCGGCACCACCGACGACGCGAAGACGCACATCAAAACCGAAGTGTACCGTCTGCCCGGGGCCGGCTTTGCCGAGAAAGATGGAACCTTCGTCAACTCCGCGCGCTGGCTGCAGTGGAAGTGGGCGGCACTCCCGCCTCCCGGCGACGCCAAACTCGATCAGGAGATCCTGGCGAGGATTTTCCTGAAAGTGCGCGAGTTATATCGCAAAGAAGGCGGAAAATTTCCAGACCCGATTCTGAATTTGTCCTGGAACTATACCGTCCCCGCCAATCCTTCGCTTTCGGAGGTTGCCAAGGAGCTCAGCGGCCGCGCCTTGGCCGATGTCGAAGACAAAGCCACCGGACAGATCGTCAAGGCGGGCCAACAGTTGCCTGGCTTTGCGTTCATGCGCGACGACGGGTCCACGCTCGGCGCAAATTGGATTTGGTGCGGCTCCTGGACCGAAGCCGGCGCACTGAGCCAGCGCCGCGGTACGGAAGATCCGTCGGGCCTGGGCATTTATCCCAATTGGGGTTGGTCCTGGCCCATGAATCGGCGCGTCCTCTATAACCGCGCCTCTTGTGACGTGAACGGCAAGCCCTGGGATCCCGACCGGAAACAGGTTTGGTGGAATGAAGCCGCGAAGAGATGGGTGGGCAATGATGTCCCCGACTTCAAGGCCGATTCCCCGCCCAAAGATCACATGGGCCCGTTTATCATGAACGCCGAAGGCGTGGGGCGTATCTTCGCCCCGCTCGGGGCGTTCGCCGATGGCCCCTTCCCTGAGTTCTATGAGCCGATGGAGAGCCCCATCGCCAATCTGCTGCATCCGAAGCACTCGCAGAATCCCGTTGTAAAAAAATACTCCACCGAAATGGATAAGTACGGTACGCCGGAGGAAGGCTTTACCGTCATCTGCACCACTTACCGCCTCACCGAGCACTATCATTACTGGACCAAGAATAACCAGATGAACGTGCAACTGATTCCGGAGCCGTTTGTCGAGATCCCGGCTGAGTTAGCCTCGAACCTCGGCATCAAAGGCGGCGACAAAGTGAAAGTCAGCAGCGCGCGTGGCAGTTACCGCGCAAAAGCGATGGTCACTCAACGTATCCGGCCCATGCTGATCGATGGCAAGAAGATGTATCAGGTTGGCATTCCGATTCACTTCGGTTATCGCGGGATTCAGGAGGATGCCGGCAGAACCGACCGCGATCTTACTAACGTGCTGAGTGTAACGGCCACGGACCCGAACTCCTACACGCCGGAGTTCAAGGGCTTCCTGGTGAAACTGGAGAAGGCATGAGCAACGGACCGCTCGAAATCAAAGCCATTTCCGGACACGCCGGCACCGTGCCCGGCCACAACGCCTCCCGCGACTATCCAGTCGCCAAGCTGATCGACGTGACCACCTGCATCGGCTGCAAAGCGTGCGAGGTCGCTTGTCTCGAATGGAACGGCTATCCCTTCCGCGAGACTGTTTTCGACAACACCTACCAGACCATGCCCGATCTGGCATGGAATTACTACAACCTGATCCGCTTCAATGAGGACCTGGCGCCGGATGGCACTTTTAGTTGGTTAATGCGGAAGGACGGCTGCCTGCATTGCGCCGACCCCGGCTGCTTGCGGGCTTGTCCGGCGGATGGCGCCATCGTCCAATACGCCAACGGCATCGTCGATTTCCAGCAGGATAACTGCATCGGCTGCCAATATTGTGTAACTGGCTGCCCTTTCAATATTCCGAAATTCAACTCCGAAACCAAAAAGGTTCACAAGTGCACACTGTGCTCCGATCGCGTAGGAGCCGGCCTGGAACCAGCCTGCATCAAGGCCTGTCCTACCGGATGCCTGCATTTCGGTAGTAAAGAAGACATGCTCGATCTGGCCGAAAAGCGCGTCAGGCAGTTGAAGGAGCACACGTCTCACAAAAACGCCGGGGTCTATAACCCGTCCGGTGTCGGCGGAACGCACGTAATGTATGTGCTGCACGACATCGAGAATCCGGAAAAATACGGCGGCTTGCCCAAAGACCCGCATATCCCGCTGCTGGTCCGTGCTTGGAAAGGGCCGTTGAAATGGCTAGGGAACCTGGCGATGATCGGTGGGGTTCTCGGAGTCGCTGTGCACTACCTGCGGTACGGCCCGAAAGAAGTAGAAAACTCTGGTGACGAGGTTGCGAAATCCAAATGAGCACCACTACCGTTCCCTTGGCAACACATAGCGATCAGATCCAGCGCTACACCTTCAAAGAGCGAATCTGTCACTGGCTTACCGGATTCGCTTACTTATATTGCCTGGTGACCGGTCTGGCTTTCTATACGCCACACCTGTTCTGGCTCGCCCTGGCTCTGGGTGGTGGCGCGACCTCGCGCTACTGGCATCCCTTCATCGGGCTGGAGTTTTTTGTAGCCGCCATTTGGATGCATCGCCTTTGGCGGCGCGACGTCGAGATCACCAGCGCCGATCGCGAGTGGCTCGATAAAGCCAAGAACTACGCCACTAACCAGGACAATTTGCTGCCGCCACAGGATAAGTTCAACGCCGGACAAAAGTTGTTCTATAAAGCCATGTATTACGGTGCCTTTCTGCTGCTGCTCTCCGGAGTCTTGATGTGGTTCCCGGAACTGGTCCCCGCCGGCTTCCGTTGGATTCGACCAATTGCCATTGTTCTGCATGAGTGCGCCGCGCTGGTCACCATCGGAGCGTTCATCATCCACCTCTATATGGGTCTGTTCACGGTTCCCGGAAGTTTGACCGCCATGGTGACCGGCTACGTGTCGCGGGACTGGGCGCGCACGCATCACCGGCTCTGGTTTGAAAAGCCCAAAGGATGAGTTGGTCCTGGGAAAGCCGCATCGCCCGCGCCATCGATCTGACGAACCAATTTCCCGAGAGCGCCGCACTCCTTAAGTTCTATCAGCATGTCGCTCAGTGGCAGAAGACCATTTTCGAAGAACTACAGGCGCATCCGGAAACGGACATGACGGCGCTGATTCCCTATTATCCAGCGTTGTTCCAATTGGTGAACCGCCACGGACCGCTAGTGCTGGCGGCCTACGCCCGCGAGCAATTGTCCACCATGGCGGCGCAAGCAAGCGGTCTTCGAGACCTATGGGAAGGCGCTCATTTCGAATCGGAACCGGCAAAGTTTTTCGCCCGCGCCCCGCTGCAGCCCTTCGCCGAATCGCTAGCCAGTCGCGGCAACCCCGGCACCGAAGCAGCGGGCTCCACCTGTCCGTTTTGCAACGCTCGCCCGGTGGCAGGGGTCCTGCGCGGGGAAGGCGACGGCGCAAAACGCAGCCTCCTTTGTTCCCTCTGCGCCACCGAATGGCAATACCGCCGCGTCGTCTGTCCCAACTGCGGGAATGAGGATAAAGACCAGCTTCCCGTGTACCTGGCCACCGGCCTGGACTACGTTCGAGTGGACGCGTGTGATCTCTGTAAGACCTACATCAAGTCCGTGGACCTCACCAAAAACGGCCACGCGGTCCCGTTGGTCGATGAAATGGCCGCCCTGCCTCTGGCCCTGTGGGCCGAAGACAGCGGCTACGCCAAGCTCGAAACCAATCTGGTAGGCATGTAGAACACTATCCCTTCAGATAGATCCCTAACCTTGTGGATAGGGGAAACACCGTAGTTCTTCGTCGCTCTTAGGACTAATATCCTATGTTTGTCAATAACTTAGCAGTATGGTACTTTCCGTGCTTCGGTTCTAATACAGTCGCCCTGCATAGCTTACAAAAGGAGATCACCCATGAAAACCAAGACCAACCTCAAAGCCGGCAACGTCCTGTGGGGCAGTTAAGAGCAGTCACCCGTCCTTAACCTTCCAACCAAGCCGCGCTTCGCGTTCTCCGCGAAGCGCGGCTTTGTCTTGCGCTTAGCCCGTTTCTCCCGAAGTCCGCTACACTAATATTTCCATGCAAGTCTTGCTGCAAGATCTCCGCTATGGGTTCCGGACGCTTCGCAAGAATCCGGGTTCCACTCTCATTGCCATCCTCGCTTTGGGTCTCGGCATCGGAGCCAACACGGCCATTTTCAGCGTGATCAACGCGGTCCTCATCCGGCCTCTGCCGTATCCTGAACCCGATCATCTGGTAGCCGTCTTCACCAACCAACTCAAGACCAACATGACCCGGCAGAAGGTCTCTCCGGCTGATTTTGAAGATTATCGGAAGGGCGCCGGCGTTTTTGAGCACCTGGGCGCTTTCCGCGCAAAACCGGCCACCCTCACCGGCAAAGAACTTCCGGAACAGGTGGAGAGCGCCGCCGTTTCCCCTTCCTTGCTCACCCTGCTTGGTTTGCAGCCAGCCAGGGGCCGCGGTTTTGCAGCGGACGAAAATGAGCCCGGCAAGAACCACGTGGCCGTAATCAGCGATGGGTTGTGGCGCCGCCGCTTTGGCGCCGATCCCAACATCATCGGAACCCCCCTCACGCTGGACGGCGCCATCCATCAGATCGTTGGCATCGCGCCCGAGGGCTTTCATTTGCTCGACACGCCGACGGAGATCTGGATTCCCTACGTACCCGATCCCACTGACATGGTGGATTCCTCTCGCGGTCACCGTTCCCTGACCGTGATTGGCCGACTCAAATCCGGAGTTTCTGTCGAGCAAGCCGGCAGTGTTCTGGTCGCCCTCGCAAACCATCTGGGTGAACTCCACCCGGACACCAATGGCGGCTATAGCGCGGAAGTGGTCTCGCTGCAAGACCAGATGGTCGGCAATATCCGCAGCACTTTGTGGACATTAATTGGTGCCGTGGCCTTTGTGCTGCTCATCGCTTGCGCCAACGTAGCCAACCTTCTGCTGGCGCGCGCGGGCACGCGGGAGAAGGAGATCGCAGTGCGTACGTCGTTAGGTGCCAATCCGATCCGCCTGGTCCGTCAGTTGCTGACCGAAAGCGTTTTGCTCTCGTTGCTCGGGGGCTTATTCGGGTTGCTGCTGGCATTTTGGGGTGTCTCCGCTCTGGTGCACGCTGCGCCCGCCGGCCTCCCGAGAACCGCGGAGATCTCACTCGACTGGCGGGTATTGGCTTTCACGCTGGCGATCTCTGTCCTCACCGGTGTGTTATTCGGTATGGCGCCGGCCCTATCCTCCGTCCGCCACGACCTAAATTCGATTCTGAAGACCAGCGGCCGCAGCACCACCGGAAACCGAGGCCGCAGTCGCATGCGCAACCTGCTCGTGATTAGCGAAATTGCCGCTTGCGTAGTTCTGCTGCTGGGAGCCGGCCTGCTGCTGCGCAGTTTTGTGAAACTGAGCCAGGTAAATCCAGGGTTTCGCACGGATCACATTTTGACGCTTCAGTTATCGCTACCGGCTGCTCGCTACCCCGGCTTGAAAGTGGCCCAGTTTTACCAACAGCTAGTGGACCGGACACAACAGCTTCCTGGCGTGCGGAGTGCGGGTGTCTGCCGTTACCTGCCGCTGGCGGGAGCCGACGCCAGTCTCAACTTCCAAATTGAGGGCCAAACCACAAAAGGTTCGGATCAGCCGCGGGCGAAATACCGCACTATCAGTGCCGGTTACTTGGATGCCATGGGGATCCCTCTGCTGAAGGGCCGCACGCTGGACCGCAGCGACAGCGATCGCACTCCCAAGGTGGTATTGCTGAACGAAACCGCGGCCCGGCTCTATTGGCCGAATCAGGATCCAGTTGGAAAGCGCATTCTTTCCGGTGTAGATGATACGGCGTGGTCTACCATCATCGGCGTGGTCGGCAACGTCAAGCATCGTGGATTGGACGCGGCCACCAATCCGGAAACGTATTATAGCTATTTGCAAATCCCTCCCGATCAGATGGGCATGATTGAAGGCACCATGTCGCTGGTGGTACGCACAACCGCGGAGCCCGCTGGTTTGCTGGCTTCCGTCCGCGAGCAACTCCGCTCGCTGGACCCGGACCTGCCGATCTTCAACGTCAAGACAATGGAGGAAGTGGTACAGGGCTCGGTGGCGCAGCCACGCTTCCGCACGCTGCTGTTAGGCGTGTTCGCGGCTCTCGCCTTGGTTCTTGCAGCCGTTGGTTTGTATGGCGTGATCTCCTACTCGGTGGCGCAAAGAACCAACGAATTGGGTGTCCGCTCGGCCATGGGCGCCAGCCCCACCGACCTGCTGACGCTGGTGGTGGGTCAAGCCGCGTGGCTGGCGGCGATGGGAATCGGGATTGGTTTGGTGGCAGGCCTGATCCTGGCGAGAGGTCTCTCGAAGTTTCTCTTTGGCGTGACCGTTCTCGATCCGTTGACAATCCTCGGCACCGCCGCGGCCATTTTGCTGATCGCGCTGATTGCCAGCTATGTACCCGCGCTGCGCGCCACGAGAATCGATCCCGTTACCGCGCTCCGGACGGAATAACACGACGCATGAACAGCCGCTTGGTTCTCATCTTGGGATTGGCCGCCCTCGGCATTCTCGATTTTGTATGTATTCGCACAACCAGGCCGGCGGTTGAGAAAGAGCTTCTCAGCCGGTCCGTGGCTGTGCTCAAAGAGAACCAGATTCCGTCCGGCGGTGTGTCGTTCGATGGCCGTGATGCGCTGCTGGCCGGCGTGAAAGGCTCGCCGGAAGTCAGCGATCGGGCAAAACAGTTGGTACAGGATGTGGAGGGAGTTAGGATCGTGACGATCGAATTTATCCCCGGAACGCTGGCTCCGCCGGTGGATCCCGTGCAAGCCAAGCTGGATGCAATGCTCCGCGGAAAGAGAATTGAATTCGCGGGACAGAGCGCCACCCTCACCGCCGCAGGCAGGGCGATGTTGGACCGGATTGTTCCCATTCTGGCGGCAGCTCCGGAGGTGGACATCGAGATCCGAGAGCTTACCAACTCCCGGGCCGCTGTGGTCAAAGCCTACCTGGTTGCCAAGGGGATCGCGCCAATCCGATTGAGTGCGATCGGGACACCCGGCGGCGGGACGAGTGAGTTTGCGGTGGCGGGGGGAAAATAGAACGTGGTGTATCTCATAACGCAAATCTCCATTTATCTGGCGTTGGCAAGCCTGCTGGGCGTTTGTGTGGGCTGGTTGATCTGGGGCGAAATGGCGCGCCGTTTCAGAACGGAAGCCGCAGCCTTGCAGAGCAAACTAACAGACCTGGAAGCCAGGCACTGGGCAACGGTTTCCGAGAGAGACAATTTTGAGAAGAAAATTCTCGATCGCGAAGGCGAAATTGCAGGCCTGCACAAGCGTGTGTTGGAACCTGCGATGTCGGCCTACGAACTGGACGACAAGATGAAGGCGGCGGTAGCTGAGAAAGAAGAGGTAATTTCACAGTTGCGGGACCAGCAGCGAGCGACATTGGCGCTGGTACAAGCGCGCGACGAAGAAATTATCAATCTACAAGTACGTGTATCCGCGTCCGAGGCTCACGAACAGGCGTTGTCGGCGCGCGCCCGGGAATGGGAAGCGGCGCTGGCCGGCAAAGACAGCAAGCTTGCGGAACTGGAAGCCCGCCAGCAGGCCATCGTCTCAGAGATGGACAGCAAAGTTCAGAATCTATTCACGCAACACCAAGCCTTGGCGTCCGGCCAGGAGAAACTCCGCAACACCGTCACTGAGAAAGACGGCGAGATCGCCCGTTTGCAGACCCGTTTGGCGGCGGCCGCAGCCTCGCTCGCGGCGGCCTCTAAACAGCAGGAGGCAGATCGCGAGGAGATAGCCCGGTTGCGCCAACTCCAAGCCGTCTTCGCGCAGCCGCTGCCGCACGATGACGTAACTGCGATGGCCCACAGCTATGCGGCGGCGAGAAACTTCCAAGGCGGCAACCCGCAGGAGGATTGGAGCCGGGCCGAGAACGCCGTTCGCCTGAAGATGCTCCAGGAGTGCCTGGCGCGAAGCCATCCCGTAACCGCCAATGTGTAACCTTCCTGCGAAGAACCCAGAACCCAGGGAACCCAGGGACAGCCCGCGTGTTTCCGGTTTTCGACGCCGATGGCCAGTAGTAAAACAGAGACGGACCGGGTCCTGGGCTACTTTCCAGAAACCCGGAAACACGCGGGCTGTCCCCCCTTTATGCGCTCCGCTTACAACCCAACGTCACACCATCCCCAATGGGCAGCAGGCTCACATCGATCCGCGCGTCGCCTGCGAGCTTGCGATTGAATGCACGTAAGGCGACGGTATCTTTGTCTTGAGCGGTCTCGTCGATCACCTTGCCGCTCCACAGGACGTTATCGATCAGGACCAGGCCACGGGGGCGCAAGAGCGTGAGCACCCGTTCATAGTAGTTCTCGTAATTGACCTTGTCCGCGTCGATGTACGCCAGATCGAATGTCCCGCTTCCGCCCTCGGCCAGGACCCGGTCCAGGGTCTGCAAGGCTGGCGCCAGGCGCAGATCGATCTTGTGTTCCACCCCGGCCTCGCGCCAATAGCGGCGGGCGACAGACGTCCACTGTTCACTCACGTCGCAGGCCAAGATGCTGCCGTCGTCCGGCAAAGCCAACGCCGTCCAAAGGGCGCTGTAGCCGGTGAACACTCCCACTTCGATGGTCCGCCGCGCGCCGATGGCAGCGATCAGAAGCGCAATCAATTGGCACTGTTCGGCCATGGTCTGCATGGAGACCTCGGGCATTTGTTCGGTTTCTTGCCGCAGGCGCCGAAGTATTTCGTTTTCCCGGAGCGACACCGACCGGATATACTCGCCCAATTGTCCCGTGATCTGAAGATGCTCGGCTGACATACTATTCGAGCAAAAACTGCGTGGCTTTGTCCAAAAAGACTTGGAGCTGATCGTGATGCACCCAGTGCCCCGCACCAGGCACCTTCACTAGGCGATAATCCTTGATCACCGAGACCCGCCCGTCTGCCTCGGGATCGGGCGCCCAACTTTCCAGGCCCCAGAACAGTTGCACCGGACAAGTAATGTTGCCGAGAATCTCACGTAATTCCTGTAGATTTTGGCCATACGGCGGGAAGTTGCGCACGTAATTGTCAAACTTCCAGATCAGCGAACCGTCGGCATTCCAATTGGTGCCGTGATGCGTCAGGTGGCGGGCCACTTCATCGGACAGGTGCGGATTGGCTTCCTTCATCCGCGCGGCCGCGGCATCGAGATTCGGATAGGAGTGCGGCTCCCTGCCTTCGGTTTGGCGAACCTTCTCGATCCAGTTGCGGATGCGCTCCGAAGCCGGGCCATGGACTTTGTGATTGGCGGGAAAGCCCCAACCCTCAATCGAAATGGCTTTCTTGACGCGATCCGGATACACGCCGGAATAGACCAAGGTGATAACGCCACCGAGAGAATGGCCGACAATGTACACCGGAAAGTCGCTGATGATGTCCAGCAAGGCCGACAGATCGAGCACGTGCTCGGAGATGGAGTAGAGCGCTCCGGGCGCCCAAGCACTGTTTCCATGGCCGCGCAGATCGATGGCGTACACGTGGAAATGTTCGCGCAGGGAGCGGGCGACCCAATCCCAATTGCGGGCGTGGTCGAGTCCCCCGTGGACCAACACCAGAGTTGGCTTTCCGTCTTGACCCCAGTCCCAAAACTGCAGCTTGAGGCGGTGCGAGTAGTAGAAGTGCGAGATCGGTTCCAAGCAACTATGTTGGCACAGATAATCCAGTTCCCGTGGCATGAGCATCTTGGCCAAGCAGCGGCCAATTAAAGCCCGGCGCCTGTGCGGCACGCGGAAGCCGATACTAGCCGCTCCAGCTTTGTCCACTTCGGCGGCAAGCATCGCCCTGCTGTAAACTTAAACCAAATGACCGTGCCCGCAAATTCGAAAACGGCGTCTTCCGCCCGCTGCAAGACGTGCAAATCAAAGAAGGCACCGTTGTCGAAGTTCATATTCCACAGCCGCCTCCCGCGCTCAAGCACCCGGTCCGCGATACCGCTTTCGCCGGAATGTTGATAGATCGCGACGACTTGGGCGACAGCGTAGAGTACATTAACCGCCTCCGCCGCGACCTCCACGGCTGACATGCCGTTTCTCATCGACAGTGACGTGCTCATAGACGTCTCGCGCGGCAAGGACAACGCCATCGAATTCGTTGACGCCCTGACAGAGCCATTTGCTATTTCACAGGTCACCGCACTCGAACTGATCGTCGGCGCACGCGACAAGCGTGACACCGCTATGATTGACGCGTTTCTCTCACTTTACTCGATCGTGCCGTTGACCGAAAGCATCGGAGTGCTGTCCTTTCGGCTGCTGAAGAACTACGCGAAATCCCACGGACTGCACGTTTTCGGCGCGCTAATCGCGGCTACCGCCATCGAGACTGCCTCAACGCTGATCACCCGAAACCGAAGACACTATCAGATGATTACGAGCCTTCGAGTCCAAATCCCAAACTATTGAACCGAGCCGCTAGACTCGATTTGCCACCGACGCCACCATCACGGCGGTGAAGCTCGTAGCGCACCGAGCGCGCGTAGATTCCGGTGATCGCCGGAATATCGGCAAGCAAGCCGGGCCAGATGATCACAGTCTCAGCAGCTTTCTGGCGACCACCCAGCGGTGGACTTCCGACGGGCCATCGTAGATGCGCATGTTGCGAATCGTGGCGGCCATCAGTTGCAGCGGCATTTCCTTGGTCATGCCCATGGCGCCGAAGGTCTGCATGGCTTTATCCAAAATCTCCCAGGCCATTTCGGTGGCGAAAACTTTGAGCATGGACACTTCCGTGCGAACGTCGCGCCCTTGATCGATCTTCCAGGCGGCATCATAGGCCATCAGGCGGGCGGCGTGGATGCGAGTGGCCCCGTCGGCGACCCACCATTGAATCGTCTGACGTTCGGCCAGCGGGACACCGAAGGTGATGCGCTGCGGCGCGTACTCGCACATCATGTCGAGCGCGCGCTGGGCCATTCCGATGCAGGAACAGGCCATCAGCAAGCGGCGCGTGGAGAGCCGCATTTGCATGGGCGCGAAACCTTGCCCCTCCTTGCCGAGCAGCTTGGAGGCCGGCAGGCGGCAGTCTTCCAGCGAGACCTCGCAAGTGAAATGACCGCCGATCATGGCGATTTTACGAAGGACCTTGAAGCCCGGCGTACCCTTGTCGAGCAAGAATGCCGAGATCCCGCCTTGGGCCTTTTTTGCTTTATCGGTAACGGCCATGAGGATGGTGAAGTCGGCTTCCTCGGCTTTACTGATCCAGATTTTACGGCCGTTGAGGATCCAATCATCGCCATCTTTGCGGGCGGTGCATAGCATGGAGGAGGGGTCCGCGCCGGCGCCGGGTTCGGAGATTCCGATAGCGGAGATTTTTTCGCCCTGTGCATAAGGAGCCAGGTATTGGGCGCGCTGCTCGGCGTTGACGGTGGCCTTGAGCATGCGCAGATTCGGCGAGTCCGGCGGAAAGACGTAGGGCGTGACGGTCTTCCCCAGTTCCTCAATGATGCCGATCATGGCGACTTCAGGCAAGTCTGCGCCGCCCACATCTTCCGGAGCATCCAGCCCCCAGAGACCGAGTTCCTTAGCTTTTTTGTTGATGGGATCGGTCTCTTGTTGCGTGAGATGAACGCCCTGCCCGGCGGTTTCGCGTTCGAGCACAACGTGTTCGAGCGGCATCAGTTCCTCACGCACAAACCGAGCGACGAGATCCTTCAACATGCGGTGTTCGTCGGAGAGCGCAAAGTCCATAAAAGTCTAGGGGCAGTATATCGTGTTGGAATTTTGGGCTCCAGGTTCGTGTCAGTCTGGTGGCATAGGCTTTAGCGTCGGCGACCTGCGGCATCAGAAACTTCCCGCAAGTTCTCTGAACGCGGACGGGGACACTGCGGGCTCGAGTCCGAACTCCTTCGCTCAAACCTACCGCAGCAGTGTCCCCTTTCGAGCGTGAGGCCCGATTGTTGACTCGTCCGAAGGCGGCTTTCCGAGCCGCCCCGCTGGCTCATTTTGCGAGAGTTTACCGGTGGGTTCTGGAGAGCCTGTGCTCGGCGATATATCGTGTTGGAAGTTCGAATCAAATACGGTAGCGAAAAGCGCCACCAAGGGCAAGCAGTCCGCGAATTGGCGGAATCGAGCCGCTTCGCCATTGTCGCGACGCTGATTCTAAATAGGTTCAATCACCGATTCCGCATCCCCGAATCCCGTTCACTGCATTTCAAAGATTCCAGTTCATTGATTCCAAATAGGTTCGTCGTCCATCTTCCTCTGAAATCTACGTCTAACCATTACACTCGTATTGGATTGTCTTGGCTCACCGGCGATCCCGGACCAGACGCTCTGGTGAAACGAACCCAGGCGTTCCGAACGAAGACGAGCCCCAGAGCGGCTATTGCGCCAAATTTGAAAGAACGAACCCGACGGCAGCGACCGGCCCGACCGCAGGCGCGTATTCTGCCTGGCGTCGAGAATGTGCAAAACGAACCCGGAAGGTTTCCCGCGTGTAGGAAGGCCAGCCGGGCAATGTGTCGAATTTGAAAGAACGAACCCAAGAACTCAAGGATGTTCCCAAACCGGCCGGGATCGCGCAAGCCTTGACCGTGCCGAAAGGGCGGAGACAAAACGAACCGAAGGGCCGACACGCCCGGCGGGGTCATCGCCCGAATTTAACCAATGGAACCCAACGGCCTGGCCAGACGCCGCTCAAGCAGGCGGACAAAACGAATCCTAGGTCCGATTTGCAGCAGCGGAACGCGCGGCGTTGCCAGCGGTCCGCCAGAAAAGGAAGTCTGATAAGCTGGTGAACTCCACGTTCCCTGGGACGGCGACCCACATGGATTCTGAGCGCTCCGAACGCATCCGCTACTTCGGCTTTGCCGCCTTGGTTGGGTTGCTGCTGCTGCTGAACGTCAGCGGATACTTCCGCACCATTTTCGGTCTGGACACCGCCGCCATCGTCACGGTGCTGGCGGGCTACCGCATCTTTTTCAACGCCATCTCCGCGCTGCTGAACGGGGAAATCTCGGCGGACCTGGCGATCTGCATCGCTGTGATCGCCGCGTTGGTGGTGGGTCAATATCTGGCCGCGGCCGAGGCGATGTTCATCATGCTGGTGGGCGAAGGACTGGAGGCATATGCCGCCGGCCGCACCTCCGCCGCCATCCGTCGCTTCGTGGAAATGATGCCCCGCCGGGCGCGGCTGCTGCGGGATGGAGCCGAGGTGGACGTGGATGTCTCTTCGCTACGGGAAGACGACATCATCCTGGTGCGTGCGGCCGAGCGCATTCCGGCCGACGGCGTCGTACAGTCCGGCACCTCGGAGGTGGATGAGAGCACCATCACCGGCGAGTCGCTGCCGCGCGCCAAGTTCACCGGTGAGGAAGTGTATTCCGGCACGCTCAATGGAAATGGTCTGCTGCGAATCAAAGTGACCCGCGCGGGTTCGGAGACAACGCTTTCCCGCGTCGTGGCGCTGGTGGAAGAGGCCAAGCAGCAGCGCGCGCCTGTGGAACGTCTGGCGGATCAGTACGCCCGCTACTTCCTGCCGGCCCTGCTGCTGGCAGCCGCGCTGACGTTCTATTTCACACGCGACTGGCTGCGAACCGTGGCGGTGTTGATCGTGGCCTGTCCGTGTGCGCTGATTCTGGCTACGCCCACAGCGATGGTTGCGGCCATTGGTGGCTTGGCCCGGCGCGGCATTCTGGTGCGCGGCGGAACCGTGCTGCAGCAGGCCGCCAAGGTCGACACCATCCTGTGGGACAAGACCGGGACAGTGACTTCGGGGCAATTTGAGATTCTTCGCATTCTTCCGTTGGAGACCAGTGAGGATGCCTTGCTCACGCTGGCCGCTGCCGCTGAACGCGGTTCCGATCACGTGCTGGCGCGTGTCATTGTGGCGGAAGCGGCACGGCGCAATCTGAAGATGGCCCCCGTGCAGGATAGCAGGATCTTGCCGGGGCGCGGCGCAGAGTGTGTGCTGCAAGGCCGGACCATCCTCGCCGGAAACGCGGCATACTTGGCCGAGCATGGGGTCTCCCACATGGAGCCGCTGCTCGATCAAGCCGATCGCGCCGGCGCTACCGCGGTTCTGGTGGCTCAGGATGACCAGTTGGCAGGCGCCATTCTTCTGCGGGATCGTCTCCGCGACGGCATCGGGGAAGCGGTCGCGGAACTGAAAAACCTGGACATCAACTATCAACTGATGTTGACCGGCGACCGCCGCCGGGTGGCGGAAGTGATTGCGCGTGAAGCCGGCATTGTGAATGTGGAAGCAGACCTGTTGCCGGAGCAGAAGCTGGAGCGCGTGCGTCAGCTCAGCTCGCAGGGCCGTTTTGTGGCGATGGCGGGAGATGGCGTGAACGACGCCCCCGCGCTAGCTGCGGCGCATGTGGGCATCGCCGTGGCGGGGGCCAGCGATGTCACGGCCGAGGCGGCAGGTGTCGTCTACCTGGGGCACTCCTTGGAGAAACTGCCGAAGCTCTTCGAGGTAAGCCGGCGCGCGGTCGCTACGGCCTGGCAGAACATCTTTCTTTTTGCAGGTGTGTTTAACATTGCCGCGGTTGCCCTGGCGGCCACCGGCGTTCTGTCACCCATCGGCGCGGCGGTCACCCATCAGCTCTCGTCCTTCTTCGTCATGCTCAACTCGCTGCGGCTGCTGCGCGTGGAGAGTACCGAGACCAGCCTGACGCGGAGGCTGTTTCAGAAGTATTTGCCGCGCCTGCGGAGTCTCACAGGATCGTTCGATGCACGCCGTGAGTTTGCGCGCGTTGTAGCCCGGCGGCGCGAGTACATGCGCCCAGCGCTGCTGCTGATCGCCGCTGGCATTCTGCTCTCCGGGGTGCATACCATCCGCCCCAACCAAGCCGGTATTGTGGAACGTCTCGGCCAGCACTTGGAGCCCGATGAAGGTCCCGGTTTGCATTACCGTTTGCCGTGGCCGGTAGACCGGCTGACACGCATCGAAGCCAGCAAGATTCGAGTGTTGGAACTTGGATTTCGCTCCAATGCCGGGACGGCGCAAGGCGAACCGGCGGCCTACGAATGGAACGTGCAGCACCGGTCGGGCCGCTTCCAAAGAAAACCCGAGGAATCCCTGATGCTGGTCGGCGACCAGAACATCATGGAATTGAACGCAGTGGTGCACTATTGTTTGAAACAGCCGGGCGACTATGTGTTGCGTCAAGTGGATGGCGAGACAACCGTGCGCTCAGCGGCGGAGAGCGCTTTCAGCGCGGTAGCCAGCACAACATCTCTCGACGACCTTCTGACCACGGGCCGGGCGGCGGTGGAAGCGCGAATCAAGACGGAGTTGCAGGCGCATTTGAATCGCTACCGCTCCGGCGTGGAAGTGCTGCACGTGCAGTTACTCGACGTTCATCCCTCGCTCGAAGTGGTGGACGCATTCCGCGAAGTATCCGGGGCGTATGAGGAGAAGAATCGGCTCATTAACGAAGCCGAGGCCTACCGCAATGAGCAGGTGGCGCTGTCTCGTGGGAATGCCAAGGCTCTCATCGCCGGAGCAGAAGGTTATTCGGTCGCCAGGAAGAACCGGTCCGGCGGCGATGCCAGCCGGTTTCAGCTTCGGGAGGCGGAATATCGCGGCAGCCCCGATCTGACGGGCACGCGTCTCTATCTGGAGACCATGGAGGAAGTACTGCCCGGAAAGAAGAAGATGATCGTGGACGCAAGAAGTGGAAAACGGCAACTGCTCCTGCTGGACGACGGCGTGCAATTTGCGCCGTTGCCGCCGCGGAGCCCACAACAGTAGAAGGCTTTTATGATTGAGTCCTATCAAAGACACACGGTTCCACGAAATAACTGGACACATCGGAAGCCCTTTGTGGGGCGGGTCCCTGACCCGCGGCCGACGCCCTCGTCGGCCCTTTGTCGAATGACCCGCGATATTCTGCAGCCGCGCCAGCGGCGACCCCGATTCCAGTTTCGGGAAGCGCAATACTGCGGCAGCCCGAGTCTCACGGGTACGCAGCTCAAGGAAGTTTGCTCTTGCACCTGGACGACGGGTGCACATTGGCCCGGGTGCTCGCGCGCTTGCCACGGATAAGCCACAACAATAGAAGGGCTTTTATGATTGAGTTTTATCGAAGACATTCGACGGTGATAGGCGTCGCCATATTTTTGGTTCTGGCCTGGCTGACGCTTTTCACAGTGCGCGAAACGGAATCTGTGCTGGTGACGCAGTTCGGCCGGCCTCTCTATGTCGTAGCTGAGGCGGGGATGCACATGAAGTGGCCTTTTCAAACGGCCACGCGGTTCGATCGCCGCCTTCGTATTTACAATCCTCGCCCCTCTGAGTTTCTGACGCGGGACAAGAAGAATCTGGTCGTCGAAAGTTACGTGGCGTGGAAGATTGAAAACCCCAAACGGTTCGTGGAAACCGTGGGCGACCCGGTGGCGGCGGAGATGCGGCTGCACGATATCGTGTGGTCCGGTCTGGCCGCCGCGCTTGGCAATCACGATCTGGAATCGATCGTTTCCACAAATCTCCAGACCGTAAAAACCAACCTGTTGCTGGACCAACTCTCCACCGAGACAGACAAGGCGGGGCTCCAGCAATACGGCATCGCGGTGTTGGACGTCCGCATCAAACGCCTCAATTTGCCGGAGCAGAACAAGCAGAGCGTCTATGCCCGCATGCGCGCGGAGCGTGAGCGAATCGCCCGCCAATATCGGGCGGAAGGAGAAGAGCAGGCACTGAGCATCCGCGCCGACGCCGACCGGCAGAAAGAGGAGATCCTTTCGGTCGCCTACAAGCAAGCGGAAGAAGTTAAAGGCCAAGGCGATGCGGAGGCCACGCGAGTGTACAGCCAGGCCTACTCGAGGAATCCGCGATTCTATAAACTTCTCCGCACGCTGGAGTCTTACAAGAAAATCTTCGACGATAAGACAACGGCCATTCTTAGTTCCGACTCCGAGCTTTTGAAGATCCTAATGCAGGGCGAAGCGGGAGCCAAATAATCGTGAGGTGGCGCCGCGAGCAGATCGTTGGATGCTTTTTGGGGCTCTGGATTTTGAGCGGCGTGTTTATTGTCCGCACGGATCAACAAGCCGTGGTGACGCGGTTTGGCGCTGTCGTGGAGCCTCGGATCATGCCCGGTATCCATTTCGCGCTGCCCTGGCCGATCGACCGTGTCGACAAGTTGAAAGTGCAGCAATTGCAGCGCCTGGTGATCGGAGGAGAACTGCCGGACACAGTCACCGGCCGCCCACGGCCGCTGCAGTCGCAGTTCCTGACCGGCGACCAGAACCTCATCGGAATGCGCGTGGTGGTTCAGTATTCGGTGGGAGTTCCCTCCGACTATCTGTTTCGCAACGAGAACGTGGGGCGCAGCGTGGCGGCATCCGTGGAGGCGGTGCTGGCGCAGGGGATCGCCATGCGCCAGGTGGATGCGGTGTTGACCACGGAAAAGCAGAGCATCCAAGACGAAGTGCGGGCGGCCGCGCAGAAGCTGCTCAACGAATATCGCGCTGGCGTGATTCTCTCCTCCATCAACATTGAGAGCGCGGTGCCGCCTCCGGAGGCCGCCGGCGCGTTTCGCGACGTGGCGAGCGCCCGCGCGGACTCTGCCAGAATCGTCAGTGAAGCGCAGGGCTACGCCAACGATCTGGTCCCCAAGGCGAGAGGCCAAGCCCAGCAGTTGCTGGAGCAGTCGCAGGCGTACAAAGAACGAAAGATCAATGAGGCCCATGGCGACGCCGTTCGCTTTACCCAGGTGGCCGCCGAGTACGCCAAGGGCGCTGAGGTGAACGGCCAACGAATTTACCTCGAAACGATGGAACAGATACTCCCGAAAATCAAGAAACTGATTGTCGATAAAAACGGCAACCTGGATTTGACCATCGTGCGGAAGAACTAGAGCGTGGGCCGGCGCCAAAGATTCGCGCAGGTTGTCACCATCGGCCTCTTAGCCGGGCTGGTCGGCGTCGTTCTGTTAAAGAGGGAGCGTAAGTATCCAACCCCGCAGGAGGCAATCTATGCGATGCTCGCGGCGGCCCGTGCGGGCAACGTGGAGCAATACCTGGCCCATTACACCGGCCAGGTGGAACAAGCTCTCAAGCGGGCCCGCTCGGATTCCCCGGACTTTTCCAAATACCTGAGAGACTCGAACGCCGGCATCAAGGGGAGCACGGTGTGGGAACCGGAATTCGTTTCGGAAAACGAGGCCAAAGCCCGCGTCGAATTCATCTACGCCGACCGGAACGAAGTTCAAACGATGTTTCTGGAGAAGAGTGCTTCCGGCTGGAAAATCTCGCGCGTCGACAGCGCCGAGAGCGTGAAGACGCTGGTGCCTTACGGTACTCCGGTGCGGTAGCGACTTGTGCGTAGACTTGCTAAGCCGCGGATGGGGACACTGCGGTCTCGAGTCCGAACTCCTTCGCTTGAGACCTATCGCAGCAGTGTCCCCCCTGGCGCTTGGCCTGAGACCACGCCTTCGAGAGTGCGGCGGCTTTCAACCCGCCGCTGCAGTCTGCTGTGCTCCACCAACGCATGCTTGTTTGATTGGGGCAAGCAACCGTTTGCGGCGTAAGATAGGAAGCGCTGCTGAATGGCTCTAACGACGGCTACTTGAAACCCAGGTTCACCTGATTCGCGGCCTGCCCGTCCACCGTGAGCGACAGCGTGACATTGCCGATTCCCCTAAGCGACTTCGGCAGCGGAATGTTCACCTGATCGAGGCCGACATAGACGCCTTGCGGGCCAGCATACGCCACCGGCAGCGAAGTCGACCCGATTTGGCAGGTAACCGCTGTTTTGTAGCCGCGAATGCCGGTGCCGAAGAGCTCCAGCACCACCGTGTCGGTGGCGGCGCCAAGATCAATCGGAACTGCCGTGCATCCGCTGGAGGAACATTGAGCGGTAGAGACGACGCCACTGGTGCCGTCGCCGTGCAAGGTGAACGCGATGCCGGCTGCCACGCCCTGTCCAGTGGAATTGGCCGTATACACGCCAGGCGCCACGGCGTTGATGGCCGCCGTGCCAAAAGCCACCGGGTCGCCGTTGACGAACACAGTAACCGAAGCGGTTCCCGGGGCCACACCTGGGGGCACTTCATAGTTCACTTGGGTGGCGGATACGTAAAACAATTCCGCCAGCCGGGTGACGCCGTTGGCGTCTTTCACTTGCACGCTGGAACCGCCGAGGTTGGTGGGCAGGGGAATCTGGGTGGCTGGTTGGGTCGCCGTGGCGAGATTGGCTCCGTACGCGGACGCGATGCTTTCGGCCGCCAGCGCCGGCGCGCCGTTCACGGAAGAGACCGACGTTACCGTGCCTGGCCCGCTCGATGCAATGGCTGTGTACGCTTGCGCGACCTTGGTCCCGGTCGCCGTCAATTGATAGCCGCCGGAATTAGCGATCAGATTGCTGTTGTCGTAGTAAGCCAGCGCAACGGAATGAGCTTTTGCATAGGATGTGATGTTGGTGTGATATGGCTCGCCGTCATTGCAACTACCCCACTCCGTGATGGCGACGGCGTGGCCGTTTTGCTGCGCATACTTCACCAGGGGGTCGAAGTTTTGCGGCCAGTTCGTGTAGCGCGGTGACACCGCCGGCGCGCTGCAACTCGCGCTCGGCCCCGGGTAGAGATGGAAGTTCCACACGATGTTCGACCAGGCCAAGTCCGGCAATGTGCCCGCCATGATCGATTCGAACGCCGTGCCGACGTCCTCCAGAAAGATGAGCGCTTGTGGATTGTAAGTGCGGATGGCCGCGATCAATTCGTTCTGATTGTTGCTCCACGCATTGATGTCGATCGCGTGCATGTCCTCCCAAGTATCGTAGAGCACGGCCGGATCGCTGGCGTACTTCTTGGCAAAGGCGGCCCAAAACGTAAATGCCGTTTGGATGTAAACGCCGGTGGTGTCCTGCGCCGGGCAAAGCGAAGCATTCGCCTGGCAATTCAAATCCCCCTGATTGGACGCCGGGCAGTTCTTTCCATCCGCGCCGCAGGGAGCGTCAGGAAATTGGCCCGCCTTCAAAATCAACACGTAGTTGCCGTACTTCTTGGCCCTTTGAATGAGTCCGTCCAGGTAGTCCTGGTATGCCAGATTGGCGATGGGAACCTGCACGTTGTTGCTCCACCAGGCCGCGTTGACGAAGATCCGCACCAAGTTCATCGAAAGGAGCTGGTTTTGCGCCGCGTAATCCGCGTCGGTTGCAGTGGCGTCGGCGTTGCCGTATCCCGTCGCGCTACGGTTGAGTCCGCGTAGCGCAACCGGCGTGCCGGAGTCATTCTGAATCAACCCGGCCGGTGAAACATGAAGAGGCCGAAATGTCGTCGTCTGGGCTTGCAGAATTGCGCCCAAGAGCAGAAGGCGAGACAGCGGGAAGTGTCTCATTGCATTGTGATCCACATCGGGCTGACCCAAACAATTTGCCCATCTGTCTGAAGGCCGCGGACATAGTAATAGCTGGTCTTGCCCGATTGCAGAGTCGAATCCTGGTAATTGAACGAGAGAACTCGATCACCGCTGGTCGAGTAGACAATATTGTTGTCCTTGACCACCACAACCCTCTGGAACGGCGCGGTACCCCACAGGCGCACGGTGAGGATGGGGGCGGTGTTGGTGGTGAAGGACTCGCCCATAAAGTGGGTTCCGCTGCGGACGTCGGCCAGGATGTAGTCCGTGGAACCGTAGAGCCGGCGTTTTCGCATCGCATCCAGAATCGCGGCGCGTGTGGGCGCGGTTACCCAGATGTTGGTGAACGAAATGTGGGTCGAGATGTGATCGCTCGACGCCTCGAACGCGAGTTGATAGCCGAGGCTCAGGCCTTGGGAGACATATCCGGCGCCTTCGTAGCCCGAGATGGAATCCGCGGCGGTGTTGGCGCGGGGCGCGCCCGGCATCTCGTAGTCCTGACGGTCTCCCTGATAGATCTCGACGAAGGGTTCCACCTGCGGGTCGTTGTTGCGCCAATCTGTACCCTGATCGGTTGCGCTGGTATGCGGCGCGGAGAGACCGTTGAAAAAATGCAGATAGGCGTACAACATATTCGTGTCGGGCGCCGGCGCGGTGGAACCAACGGCCGATAGCGGGAGACGAGGCAAGGGACGAACGCCTCTTTGGGCGAACACAACATTGCGATGGCCTTCGGGATAGTTGATGCTCCGCTCGGCATAGTACATCGGGACGAACTTCGCGCCGAGGGCGTAGGCGTCGGTGAATTTCTGCGTCAGCCACCAGGTGTACTCGCGAGACCCGCCGTTATCGTGGTCGCAACAGCCCACCCACCCAAGAGCCGCTGCATCGATGAAGTAGCGGTAGCTGTCGATGAGAGGGCCATCGCGTCCGCCGTCAAAAGAGATCTCCGAGTGTCGATGAAAATCGCCCCGCAACAATTGAAGCGGCACGCCGTTGACCGTGGGCCGGTAACTTTGGCTCAACGTGGCGGACGCCGCTTCCGTCGCAGCCGCGGGATCCGGCGGATCGGGCGTCACCGCTCCGATTCTCTGCAATTGCGGAGACTGCTGCGTGCGGGTCACGGACGCCTCCAGGGCATAGATGTCCGAGTTCACTCCATCCACTTGCGGAGTGCCATTGGGCAAAGGCGTCAGACGGTGATCCATGGCTTGTCCGATCAGCAAGTGCCCTGGCCCGAGCGTGAGAATCGCCGGACGATTATCGGCAACCGATTCCGAATTCCCCAAGACCGCCGAGCCATGCCACTGACTCCCGTCAAAGTAAACCATACTGTCGACCCAGATGGACCCGACGGAAATTCCCGTGGCGACGCTCGAGGAGAGCCCGTTACCCGCGGACTGACGGAAGGAAAGATACACGGTGCCATCCGAGTCGGTAGCGAGGCGCGGAAAGGTGTTACGCGGACCTGCCGGTGGACCAACACCGCTGTTCGCTGCGCGATTTTGCGATAGAGCCGGATTCGGTTGGGTCGGAAAAGCCGTTCGTGTGGTAGGCCTGAACAGTTCATTCGCTTCGGTTCCAGGCAAGGTTTGCGCCAGATCGTCCGTGGTGGCATAGAGATCGTTTCCGATCAGACACCGGACTTGAATGGTGTGGGGACCATACAGCGGGTTGCCCGTCGTGTCGTAGGCGCCGAAGTCTTTGCCCCAGCGGGCACCGGCAAACTCGTATGCGATCCAAAGCCGGTTCTGCGAATCGTATGCCAATGAGCTGCGCCCTTCGAAATCGACCGTAGCGGCGATCGGGATGGGATCGTCCAGGCCGATTTGATCGGTGAAGCGTGCGCGGCGAAGATAGACGTCGTAATCGCCCTTGTCATAGGTGTCCCAGGAAATGGCCACTTCACCGTCGGGGGCGGTGGCAATCGCGGGCTCCCAATCGCTGGCGGGGGAAACGGAAACCGTGGATTCCTTGGTGAACGTATCTCCGGTCTGAGCGGCGGCGAGGATCTCGAGATTGTTGTTGCGGAACGCTTGCCAAGTCACCCAGACGCGTCCGGAGGCATCGGTCGCCGCCGCCGGAAACAAGTCCGTTCCGGCATCGCTGGTGAGCTGGATCTCGGCCGACATACTGCCGTCGGCTCGCGCATAACGCGCATAGATGTCGAAATTGCCCGCTCGCTGCGCTGAGTAGAATATCCACGCTCGGCCTTGACCATCCATCGCGACGGCCGCGCGCATCAAGTCCTCGCCGGCATTGGTCACGGCAAACGGGCCGGTCCACACCCGTTGCGATTTGGAATAGTGCAGCAGGAGAAGCTGGTCGCCTCCGGTCGGCCTCGCCAGAAACGAAAAGTCGGTGATCGCCGTTTTCACCCCTTGAGCCTGAGCCAGGGACCGGTCGCCGTGAACAAATCGCGTGTAGGCAAGATAGATGTCGTCGCCCGATTGAGCCATGGACGGGAAATCTTCCTCCTCGTTCGAGGACGTCAACTGGAGAGGGGACGCCGTCTGAGCGGCCAGCGCTCTGCCGTTGAGGAATGTCTTGCTGGAACCAAAGGGAACGTCTTGCGAGGAGAAGGTGAAATTTCCTTGGGCCGTTGTGACGTTGAAGGTCACCGGGCCGGTCGCGGCCGAAATGGTCACGATAACACCTGTTTCCTGATAGGGACCTGGCGGCGTGACGGAGGGCGTGGTGCGAGTGGCCAACTTCCAACTCGAGGTTCCCGTGATGGAGTCGGTTCCGCTAGCGCGCCAGCCCGTCAGGCTGAGGATGGTCGCGCCCGTGGCGGTGATGGAGCCATTCCAGGTGGTGTCGGCCTGGTCGCCGATCCCCAGAATGATCAGATAGGATTGAGCGGCGGGGGCAGAGATGGGTGCCGCCGGAGGCGTGGTTTCCGGAAACGCGCGCCTTCTACCGGCGACGGCGATTACGGCCGCAACCAGGGTTAAGCCCAAAACCACATGCCGCAATCGAATGCTCATCCAGCACCTCCCGACTGAGGAGCCTTGCCCTGACATTTTATATCACGCAGGTGACTGGTACCGCAAACGTCCGCCGGACCCAGCGCAGTCGCGCGTAACGCCGAGGCGCGGACCGCGAGGAGCGTCCAGTGGAGTGTTGGGTCACGGTTTTTAAGTCCCAACTGAGAGACGAAACCACGGCTCCCGAGGGCATGATCGAGCCGCGTTCGCGTTTTGCCGAGGGCTCAAACTGGATTCGGTTCAATGCGATGTATGACACGAAACAGTTCGACGTTGACGTGGACGCTTCCGGTGGGTTTCGGGTCTGCGATGCTCTCGACGGTTTTATTTGCTCACGGTGATAAGCGGCCCGGAACTCTGGGCACATAGATGGTCTCGTTTCGGGTCAGGCGGGAACGTGGCGGGCAAGCAGTTGGAGATCTCGCCTAGGCAGTTGGAGAAACCAGCCGAGACTACTCGGAGCCAACATTTGCGCTGCTTACCCCCCCGACACCCCGCGCATTACCGCCGTGCGAGTCCTTCGCGTCTTGTAGATTTGACGGATAACCGCCTGGCTTGCGGCGCAGCGTCCGGCCCGATTTCGTTTCGCAAAAAGGTTCGCTTGGGCTGAGTCCGAGCATGAGGATCTTTCCGGGCTCGCCAGAGTTAATTAGAATAGTACCCTGGCTCTAGTACCCCTGGGATTTTTCCGCGCGTTCATCCTGGGGGCGTAGGCGAGGCTAACATGCGCTAACCCATAGTGATAGGCCGGACTCCCGCAGCTAGTTCCCGGAACCACCTCCGTCTAAAGGGGATAGCTGAAGGGCTGGTCGGTGGAAGACTCAGTAAATTTGTAGGTAGTACTGGTACCTCATCCCCTAAAAAAGGACTAGTACAATCTCAAACAATACTAGACAGATTGTTCGTGTCCGGTATATACTTAACCCATGCTGCGATTTACACCCTCGCTATCTGTCCGCAAATTTCTGACTTTTTCAGCGCTGTGTCTCGTTCCCATGTCTATGCATGCGGCGACGCTTTTCAGCGAAACTTTTGACAGTGCAACCCTCGGATTCGGAGTCACCACGGCCGGCCAATTCACCACCACCGGCGGCACCACTGTCGACGTTCTTGGAGCTGGCAACGGTTATGGGTTCGAGTGTCTTGCGCCGGAGTCCGGTAACTGCGTCGATTTGGGCGGTACTGGAAGCAGCCCGTTGGGCAATTTGGTGTCCACGCTGATCTCCATACCTAGCGCCGGCACCTATTACCTGAGTTTCAACCTGGTTGGAAACTCGGTCCAACTGAGTACTTCCACCTCGGCGACCGTCACCTTCGGCACGTATTCTCAATCGTTTGTTTTGACACCACAGGACACGGTTGATGGAATTGTCAACAGTGCACCCGTTGTGTTCGCCTCGGGTGGGACCTTCGCGTTGAGCTTTGTGAACACAACGTCTTCGACCGATCTTGCCAATGGGCCCATCCTGGATAACGTGTTCGTAACCACAACCATGCTGACTCCCGAGCCGACCACCGCTCTTCTTTTGGGTTCGGCGCTGCTAGCGGCTTCCTTGATTCGGAAGCGCGCCGTTCGCTAGGACCGTCGAAACATTGAGGTTTATCTTCGGCAGCGGGTGTTGCGCTCAGGCAGCGGGCACCCGCTGGTTGGCTTTTGGATGGCTGTAATCGAAGTAGACCTCTGGACGGTTGGCTTGCGTCCGCCAACATCGGTTTTGGCGGCTCTGGAGGAACTGCTATCGCCAGCCGAACTCGGCAGGGCCAATCGATTTCGTTTCGCAAAAGACCGCCAGGCGCACATCGCCGCCCATGGAGCCTTGCGTCAGATTCTGTCCACTTACCTCAACTCCTCGCCCTCGGACATCTGTTTTGGCGAGGGCGCCAACGGTAAACCAGCGGTGCGCGGACTCCAGTTCAACTTATCGCATTCGGCCGATCTGGCCTTGGTCGCAGTGACGCCCCAGCGGGAACTGGGAGTGGACGTGGAGCAGGTCGATCCACGCCGCGCGGATACCAGTATCGCCAAACGCTTCTTCTCGCCCTACGAAATTGGCGTCTTGGAGTCCGTGCCGAAAGAACAACAAACCGAGGCCTTTCTCAACTGCTGGACTCGCAAGGAAGCCTATTTGAAGGCCATGGGCTTGGGGTTGTCCGTTCCACTGGACAGTTTCGATGTGTCGTTGGCTCCGGGGGAGCCGGCCGCGCTGCTGCGCGGCGCCGACGCAAAGTGGCAGTTGCGATCGTTCGTACCCGCTCCTGACTACATTGGTGCGTTGGCGGTGGAGGCCGCTTCTGACGAGATTGCCCTCGCGTTCCGGTCGTTAGGCTAGGCTAGAGAGCGTGACCGAATTACTCCGCCAGCGTGCGCCGATTCTTTGTTTTTTGCTGTTGGCAGTGGTGTTCTGGCTGGCGAATCGGGATGCCCACCGCGGCTATTTTAGCGGAGACGACTTGGCCACGCTCACTTGGGCTCCCGGCGGCAACACTGTGGAATGGCTCCAGCTCTTGGTTACTCCCGCCTTGAACACCAGCAACTTCCGCCCCGTGGGAGCTTTCTTTTACAAATGGATCGGGATGCAGTATGGGTTGCATTTCCGGCCCTATTCTATTGCGTTGCAGTGGCTTCATATCCTCAATGCCGGGCTGATTTTGATTTGGTTGCAGCGGTTGCATTTGCCGCTGCCGGCGAGTTTGGCGAGTTGCTGCTGGTTCGGGTTCTCCGCCTTGCTGCTGCCAGCCTTCTGGAAGCCTATGTATGTTTTTGACGTACTGTGCTGCCTGTTTTGCCTGCTCACGCTGCTGCTCTACGAGCGCGGACATTGGATTCTTGGGTTGACGGCGATGTGGATGGCGTACCGGGCCAAAGAAGTGGCGGTGATGCTGCCGATCGCACTGGCGGCTTACGAATTCCTGCTGGGCCAAGGGCGGTGGAAGCGGCTGATTCCGTATTTTGTGATTTCGCTGAACTTCGGCCTGCAGGCCGTGCTGCACAAAGCGCCGGAGGATGCCTACTCGCTGCATTTCACGCCGGCGGCGTTTTGGACGACGGGCGGATTCTATGCGGCGGCGTTGTGGACGGGCCCGGCCCTGCTCTTGCTGGTTCTGGCTGTGCCGCGGGCCGTGGGCGACCGAAGGTTCTGGTGGGGAGTGCTGTCCGCGATGTGCCTGCTGATTCCGATGCTGGCGCTGCCAGGCCGCTTATTCGCAGTGTATTGGTACGTGCCCATGATCGGGTTGACGTCGGCGGCAGCCGTGCTGGCCGCACAAGCGCCCCGCTGGACGCTAGCCGTCGGCTTGACGGTTTGGATGGCGATGAACTACGCCGAAGTTCGAGAGCGCGGTCAAGCTCTGTTGAAAGAGGAGTGGGAAGCGCGGCAGTATGCCCGGGATGTCGAGAACTATGCCCACCAGAACCCACAACGTACGATGATTCTCTATGACGGCACACCCGACGGCATCAAGAGTTGGGGACTGGAGTCGCTGGTGCAACTGAATTGGAAAGGCAAGCTTCCGAAAGTGCAACCGGCCGCGGAACATCAACCCGATGTCGAGCCGGGCGCCGGACTCCTGCGCTGGAATGCGCAACGGCATGTATTGGAGATTGTCAGTAAGTGAAGAGCGGCGTGAGCAGCTCGTCCCAAGACGCTACAGAACGTCGAGCGGATGCAGTTGGAAATCGGGGAAGATAGTGGAGAGGTGCGGGCCTGCTCTCTGTCGAAGAAGAATGGGGGCGATGACGTCGCGGTAGTTGTGGACCACTTGCACGTCGCTGGGGCCCGTCAGGAAATCCGCGGCCAGGCCGGGCCATTTTCCGATTACCCTTCCGCCGCGAATGGCGCCGCCGATCAGGAACATCACACTGGCCATTCCGTGATCTGTGCCGAAGGCGGAGTTTTCCTGGACGCGGCGGCCGAATTCGGTCATGACCATCACGGTTGTGTGTTCGATGGCGGGTCCGAGATCGGCATAAAATGCCGCCAGTCCAGTGGCCAGC
>Ga0075017_100000075_pt1 | contig 39534 bp, 41 predicted proteins | sample AleBraG_ABR_2012_FD_71475 | JGI IMG/M metagenome (GOLD analysis project Ga0075017, IMG submission 71475) | Freshwater sediment microbial communities in response to fracking from Pennsylvania, USA - Alex Branch Run_MetaG_ABR_2012 | ecosystem: Environmental > Aquatic > Freshwater > Creek >... | reverse complement strand
GGTGATAGGTGGGCTCGGGGCGCTCTCGTGGGTCGCCTTCAAGGTGGGCGCGCTCTCCTACGGTGGAGGCTTCGTCATCATCCCGATGATGCAGCACGATGCTGTCACGACCTACCACTGGATGACGGCGGCTCAGTTCCTCAACGCTGTGGCGTTGGGTCAGATCACCCCGGGACCCGTCGTGCAGACCGTCGCCGTGGTCGGCTACGCCGCAGGAGGGATCGCCGGGGGCCTGCTGGCCGCGGCCATCGCCTTCGGACCTTCATTCGTCTTCGTGCTCAGCGATGCTCGGCACTTCGACCAGATTCGGACCAACGCCAAGGTGCAGTCCTTCTTGACGGGTGCGGGACCGACGGTGATCGGCGCCATCGCCGGCTCGGCCGTCCCTCTGGGTCTTGCCTTTGGCCATCTCTGGCAGGTCCCCGTGCTGCTCGGCGCCGGACTCTGGCTGTTCGTGGCTCGCCGAAGCGTGGTCAGCGCACTGCTCATCTGCGGAGCTCTCGGCATCGTGCTCGCACTCTGTGGCGCACCTGTCTGAGGAGTGCTGCTGGGCAAGGCGGCTCGAGCTCGACGGAGCGAAGCCCGAGCGACCATGATGGGCTCTGGCTGGGAGCCCTGTTGAGCTCCTCAGCCTCGAGCGAACGAGCGGGAGACGAAGCAACGATGGGCGATCGGCTGTTCTACATGGTCTACACGAACCCGTTGGAGGGCCGCGAGGAGGCCTACGACGAGTGGTACGAGAAGTTCCACATCCCCGAGATCCTCTCGGTGCCGGGCATGATCTCTGCGCAGCGGACTCAGCTCAAGGTCACCGAGACCGGCCGCGCAGGGGGCTTCTCCCCCGAGACGCATCGCTTCTGCGTGGTCTACGAGATGGACGGCGACCCCGATGAGATCATGACGGTCATCCGCGAGAAGTCGATGTCGGGTGAGTTCCACCCCTCCGTCGACGTCGACCCGGCCTCGGTCCAGATGAGCTGGTGGACCCAGGTCGGCGACAAGCAGCTCGCACCCGACCGCTGAGCACCCTCTCCCCCGGCCTCGGCTGAGGGCTCGAGGAGTCTGGGCGCTCTAGGAGTTGCCCACCTCGTGCTCGAGGAACTCCGCGTAGCGAGCACGGGCTTGGTCACGGAGCTTCGGGATGTGCTTCGTCGGCCAGAGGTCGTCGCTCGGCTCGTAGCCCCGGAGGATCTGCTTAGCCACGGTCACCTTGTGCACCTCGGTCGGACCGTCGGCCAGGCCCAAGGCACCGGCACCCAAGATCATCTTGAAGAAGGGCATCTCGTTGGTGGTGCCCAAGGCGCCGTGGACCTGCATGGCCCGCCAGGCGATGTCGTGGAGCACCGTGGGCATGACCACCTTGGCGGTGGCGATGTCCTTGCGGACCCGGCGGTAGTCGTTGTACTTGTCGATCGACCACGCGACGTAGAGCACGAAGAGGCGGAACTGGACGAGCTGCGCGTAGGAGTCGGCGATGTAGCCCTGGATGAACTGCTTGTCGGCGAGCAGGCTGCCTTGGGTCTCACGGCTGAGCGCTCGCTCGCACATCATGTCGAGAGCCTTCTGCGCCGTGCCGATGGTCCGCATGGCGTGGTGGATCCTGCCCCCGCCCAAGCGAACCTGGGCGGCGGCGAAGGCCTCTCCCTCGCCGCCGAGCATCGAGTCGAGCGGCACCCGGACGTCCTCATAGTGGATCAGGGCGTGCGAGCCCTCTTCGTCTCCCTCTGTGGCCAGGGCCGAGTTGCGGACGATGTTGACCCCCGGGGTGTCGGTCGGGACCAGGAACATCGACATGCCCTTGTAGGGGCTGATCTCGGGGTTGGTCACGGCCATCACGATCAGGAACGAGGCGGTCTTGGCGTTGGAAGAGAAGTACTTCCAGCCGTTGATGACCCACTCGTCTCCGTCTCTGACCGCCTGGGTCTTGAACATGGTGGGGTCAGCACCCGCGTGCGGCTCAGTCATCGAGTAGCACGAGAACATCTCGCCTTCGAGCAGCGGACGCAGGTACTTCTCCTTCTGAGCGTCGGTGCCGTAGTGGGCGATGATCTCGGCGTTCCCGGTGTCGGGAGCCTGGCACCCGAAGACGATGGGCGCCCACGACGAGCGACCGAGGATCTCGTTCAAGAGCGCCAGCTTGAGCTGGCCGTGTCCCTCTCCCCCGAGCTCTGGTCCGAGGTGGGTGGCCCACAGCTTCTTGTCTCGCACACGCTGCTTGAGCGGATCGATGATCTGGCGGCGGACGCCGTCTAGGGGCACGAAGACCTCATCGGGGAAGAGCAGGTCGAGCGGCTCGACCTCGGTGCGTACGAACTCGTCGGCCCAGTCGAGCTGTGCTTGGTAGTCAGGATCGGTCTCGAAGTCCCATGCCATCTGCGTGTCCCCTCTCGTTTCGTGTCAGAATACCATTCTTGTGAGAGAGAATCTAATTCCTGACCGAGCGGAGGACCTTGCCGAGCGGATCGCCCTCGACGCCCTGGCCAAGAGGGTGCCCGAGCGTTCCCTGGAGGTCCGCAGGCTCCTCGATGCGGGACTCAGCGTGATGCGCGAGCGGGGCACGATGAGTCGGCCGAGGGTTGCTGACATCGTGGCGGCTGCAGGGCTCTCGAACGACGCCTTCTATCGCTACTTCGAGTCGAAGGACGCCTTTGTCGCAGCGATCTTGGATGACGGCATGGCTCGGCTCTCGAGCTACTTGATCCACCAGATGGCGAAGGTCGAGGACCCGAGAGCGAAGATCTCGGCCTGGGTCGAGGGCATCTTGTCGCAAGCGGCCGATCTGTCAGCAGCGGGCACCACGCTGGCCGTCCTCTACAACGCGGGATCCATCAACGCGGGGGTCGACGCCTCGCCGCCGTCTGCCAGCTCTGCGCTCGGCCATCTCTTGATCGAGCCCCTCACAGAGCTCGGCAGCCCCTCCCCCACGCTCGATGCCTCCGTGGTGTCTCATGCCGTGGTCGGCCAGCTCTCAGAGTTCCTCTGGCAGCGAACGCAACCGACCACGTCGCAGATCGCCCGCGTCGTCTCGCTGTGCCTTGCGCTGAGCGAAGCCTGAGCGAGCGGCGCTCAGGAGTCCTTGCTGTCCAGCACGTCGTCGCGAGCAGCGATGATGGCGTGCAAGCGAGCGGCCACGCGCTCTTCGCTCTCCTCGTCAGAGAAGACATAGGAGCGGTCCTTCTTGATGGCATCGACGATGTTGGCGGCGACGCCGCTCGCCGGCCTCGTGCCGATGGGCACCATCTTCGACTGCGTCAGCCCTGGCATCACCACGCTGACCCCGATGGGGGCGCCCACCTTGACCAGGTCGGCTCGCAAGACGTCCGAGAGGCCCAGCACGCCGTGCTTGGCCACGGTGTAGGGGCCAAGCTGGCCCACCACGTCGACCGCAGCCATCGACGCCACGTTCACGACGTGACCCTCCGTGCTGTTGGCCAAGAGCCGCGGCACGAAGCTGCGCACGCCGTGGATGACGCCCCAGAGGTCCACGTCGACGATCCGGTGCCACTCGTCGAGCTCGATCTCCCAGGTCAGCCCACGGTTGACGATCCCCGCATTGTTCACGGCGACGTGCAGAGCGCCGAAGCGATCGATCGCGGCCTCGGCCAAGGCTTCGACGCTGGCCGGATCGGTCACGTCGGCGACCACGCCGAGGACCTCACCGCCGTGAGCCTCAAGCGATGCGACGGCCTGGTCGAGAGCCACGGGGTCGATGTCGGACACGACGACCGCCATCTGCTCCGCCGCGAGCGCCCTGGCGGTGGCCAGGCCGATGCCGTTGGCACCGCCCGTGATCACCGCCACCCGACCCGCAAGCTGCTCCATCGTCGTCTCAGCTCACCGGGTGGACGTAGCGGTCAGGGACGCTTGCATGGTGGCGGTCCTCATCGGCCGGCGCTGAGGTCGTCGGGGAACCACGAGGGCTGTCGTTTCTCCATGAACGCCGCCATGCCTTCTCGGGGCTCAGCGGAGGTCTCGAGCGAGCCGAACATGGTCTGGTAGTCGATCAGGCCGTAGCGCTCGTTGATCATCCGCTTCGTGTGCGCTCGAGCTTCAGGAGCGGTCCTCAGGATCTGGGTGGCGGCTTCGATGGCGGCCCCGCGGAGCTGGTCGTGAGGGACGACCCTTGAGATGACGCCGAGGCGGAGGGCTTCGGCGGCGTCGAAGCTTCGTGCGGACAAGATGAGGTCTCGAGCCACGGCGACGCCGACGTGAGCGGGAAGAGCGGCCGCGTAGGTGGCATCGGGGATCCCTCGGAGCAGCTCGGGAACCCGGAACGTCGCACGCTCGCTCACCACGGCGATGTCCGCCATCATGGCGATCAAGAGGCCTCCGGCTTGGCAGATCCCGTTGACCGCGGCGATCACCGGGGCTCGGCTGTCGCGGATGGTCAGGAAGGGCAGGATGTCACGGCCCACCCCGTCGGGGACCGCTTCATCGCCCTCGGAGCGCCCGCCGAGGTCACCCCCGGGAGCGAAGACGTCCCCCACGCCAGTGATGATGAGCGCGCTCAGCTCAGGGTCCCGGTTGACCAGCCCCACCGCCCTCTTGATCCCGAAGTACATCTCAGGCGTGAGGGCGTTGCGTGCCGAGGGCCGATCGATCACGCACCACGCGATCGATCCCTCTCGCTCGAAGCGCAAGCTGTTCGTACCGAGCGAATCCCCCATGGGCCGCACCCTAACGGAGCGGTCGAGGAGCGGCCCGCACGACCGGGCTCGCTCATGGCGATGTCGGCCGACGACCGCCCGGAAGGTAGGTTTCGGAGCGATGGGCAAGTACTTCACCCCTCGGTGCATGCGTCTGCATGCGGTGGCCATCGTCTTGGTGCCCACGTTTCTCCTGCTCGGACGATGGCAGCTGAGCGCGGCGCTCAGCGGCAATGAGCTGAGCTGGACCTATGTCTTCGAGTGGCCGGCCTTTGCCGTGATGACCGTCTATCTGTGGTGGAAGCTCATCCATGAGCAGAGGACGCCGCTCGACCGCCTGTGGGCGGCGCGTCGACGGGAGGAGGCTGACGCGTCGGGCGAGGCGCTCTATCAAATCCCCGGCTGGGCACAGCACAAAGAGCTCCGAGAGGCGGTCAAAGAGCAGAGCGCGGAGCTGGCCAAGCTGCCCTCGCTCACCGAAGGCCAGCCCGTCGAGGTGCTCGAGTCTGAGGCGCGCAAGGCTTGGCTCGAGCAGCTCGCTCACGACAAGCGTCTCGCCAGCAAGAGCCTCACGGTCGAGGCAACTGCTGCGGACGACTCGGTCGTCGACGCTCGTGTGCTCGACGAGCGGGTGGAGGTTCACGAGGGCGAGAAGGAGCGAGATGCGTACAACGAGTACCTCTTCCGTCTCAGTCGCTATGACGAGAGCTGAACGGCGAGCGAGCCTCATGCGACTGCCGTCGTGGGAGCAGCGCTGAGCGCGGCCTCAAAGCCTGCTCGCTTTTGCTGCTTGCTTCGAGCGGTGAACGTCGGGGGTCGCAACAAGCTCCCCATGGCTGCCCTGCGGTCGACCCTGGCAGAGCAGGGGTTCGACGAGGTCACCACGCTGCTCCAGTCAGGCAACGTGGTCGTGGCGAGTGAGCTCGAGCCAGCTGCGCTCGAAGCTGCCCTGAGCGACACGATCTCGCAGAGCTTCGGGCTCGACATCACGACCTTCGTGCTGTCGGGGGCAGATCTCACGACCATGGCCACGGCCAACACCCTCGATCAGCCCGGCCGGGATCCTTCTCGGCTGGTGACCATCGTGCTGTCGGACGAACCAGACACGAAGGGCCTCGCTCCCCTGCCTGATGCCCTCGGCGACGACGTGCTGCACCGTGGTCGCTTCGTCTTCCAGTGGTGCCCCGAGGGGATCTCGAACGCACTCCCGCTCACCCCCTGGCTGGAGAGGCACTGGTCGCGCGAGGCGACCGCGCGGAACTGGCGGACCATGACGAAGCTCTCGGCGCTGGTCGTTGGCAGCCCCTGAGCGCGCTCGACGAGTGCGTGGAGGGGTGGACCGCTTAGGCAGGCACGAAGACAGGGATGAAGAGCGGGTCGTGATCTTCGAAGACCACGCTCACCTCCATGTCGATGGCCACGTCCTCGGGTGAGACGTTGACGATGTTGGTGAAGACCCTGAGGCCCTCTTGCTCTTCCAGCTCGACCAGGGCCACCACGTAGGGAACCGGCACCGCCGGGTTGTAGGGCTGGTGGTTGATCGTGAAGGTGAAGATCCGGCCTCGCCCGCTGGCGGCCCGAAACTCGACGGGTCCCTCGCATCGCTCGCAGCGGCCCTGCGGAGGGTTGGCGAAGCGCTCGCAGCTCGGACAGAACTCGAGGTGGAGGAGGCCGTCTCGACCACCTTCCCAGAATGCCCGGTTGACCTCGGTCACGTGAGGGAGGAGTCGAGTGGTGGCCAGCGCGCTCGTCGAGATCTCGTCGTTCACCGCCCCGACTCTAGGTGGCGCCGTAGGATTCGACTCGTGTCAGAGCGCTGGGAAGACAAAGCCATCATCTCAGGGGTCGGGATCTCGCGTGTAGGTCGCAAGACGGGCATCGCTGACCTCGATCTCACCGTCGAGGCTTCGCTGGCAGCCATCGCTGACGCAGGTCTCACCCCGGCTGACATCGACGGCGTGACCTCACTCGGCGAGACGCCGATCACGATCGCTTCCCAAGCCCTCGGGATCGACGCCCCCTGGTCGGGCGCGCTGGGATCGATGGGCGGGCTGCTCAGCCCGATCGTCGGTGCGGGCCAGGCGATCGCCGCCGGCGAAGCCCGGCACGTCCTCGTCTATCGGACCGTCCAGATGATGGGTGGCTCGGTAGCGCCCTCGGACGCGCCGCCCCCGATGGAAGCCGAGCAGGCGTCCGACCTGCTCACGGTGATGGGCGACGTCTCGGTCCTGCTCGCCTACCACGCCTACGGAGCGCCTCTCTGGCTCTCGATGCACGCCAGGCGCCACATGGAGCTCTACGGCACGACACGCGAGCAGCTCGGCTGGCTGGCGATCAACAGCCGCACGAACGCTGCGCTCAACGAGCGAGCCGTGTTCAAAGACCCCCTCTCGATGGACGACTATCTGTCGTCTCGACCCATCTCCGAACCTTTCCACCTGCTCGACTGCGACGTGCCGATCGACGGGTCCATCGCCCTGGTGCTCTCGATCGCCGCCTACGCGGGTGACACGCCGAACCCCGCAGTTCGGATCAACGCGTTCGGTGGGGCACCAGGGGTCAAGGGTGGCTGGTGGTACCGCGATGACTACCCCAACCAGGCGTCCACCGACGCTGCTGGCATGCTCTGGTCTCGCAGCGAGCTCACCCCACAGGACGTCGACTTCGCCGAGCTCTACGACGGCTTCACGTTCCTGACCTTCGCCTGGCTCGAAGCCCTGGGTCTCTGCGGCAGAGGAGAGGCCGGTCCCTTCGTGGAAGGTGCCACGCGCATCGCGCTTGATGGTCAGCTGCCGCTCAACACCTACGGTGGTCAGCTCTCAGCCGGTCGCATGCACGGCTACTGGGTGCTCCACGAAGCGTGCCTGCAGCTCCAAGGCAACGCTGGCGCACGCCAGATCCCGAAGAAGGTCGAGACGGCGGTCGCCGCTGTCGGCGGCGGACCGATCGCCGGCTGCATGCTGCTGACCACCTGAGCAGAGCGGATCTCAGCCGAGATCGAAGAAGCGCATGGTGGCGTCGATGGCACCGAAGTCCGAGGGTGTGGCGAAGTGGTCGACACCGGGCAAGATGAGCAAGCGAGCGTCGGGAAGGGCGTCGACGAGCGACACCGGAGGCTCGTCGTCACGCTCCCCCACGATGACCAGCACCGGACAGCTGACCTTGGCCACGTCCTCGATGCTCAGGGCGGGGTTGGGGGCTCTCAAGAACCTGACGAGGGCGTCGACGTCGTTGCCCGTCGTCGCCGCCAACCGACGGAAGACCTGGAGCTGGATGTCCTCAGAGTCGTCCGTGGCCTCGAGGCCGGCGATCATCTCGTCGGTGCTCTGCGTGGCGAAGATCCTGTCGCTGATCCCCATGAGCACGATCCGGCTGAAGGCTTCGGGATGAGCGATCGCCATGCGCAAGAGCAGCTGCGCGCCGGCCGAGAAGCCGACCGCCCAGTGCGGCGTTGGTCCAGGGAGCGAAGCAAAGACAGAGCTCTCGATGTCGTCGAAGTCCTCGGGCTGCCACTGCTCGCCACGGGTGCCGTGACCCGGCAGATCAAGGGGAGGGATCTGGACGTTCACGTCAGCGAGGATGTCCGTCCAACCCGACTGGACCCAGCCGTGGTCGTAGCTCGACGCGAAGCCGTGCAAGAAGATGATGGAGCGTGGTGAAGCAGGCACGAGGAGAACCTATCGTCGAGCCCGCTCGCTCAGTCCCACGCTGCTCACGAAGCGTCGCTCGGTGCCCACGGCGGAGGCTGCTTCGCTCGAAGTGCCGCGATGCCAGCCTTGGCTTCCTCGGTGGCGAAGAGCTCGGCTGAGAGCACCTCCGCACGAGCGAAGCCCTCGGTCATCGAGAGTGAGGGCAGCGCACGCAAGAGGGCCTTGGTCTCGAGGACAGCCCGTGGCTCCCCCAGGCTCAGCGCTCCCACGAGTTCCTTGACCAGCGAGCCGAGCGCGGGCTCCTCGGAGACGAGGGTGATCAACCCCGCCTCGAGGGCGGCGTGGGCGTCGAAGACCTCGCCGCTGAGCATGTAGCGAGAGACCGCTCGAGGCGCCATGACTCTCGTCGCCAAGACCGAGATGATCGCCGGCGAGACACCCAGACGAACCTCAGAGAAAGCGAAGGTGGCCTGCGGAGGTGCAGCGACGAGGTCGACCGCGGCGACGAGCCCGATCCCGCCTGCCCTGACGTGGCCGTTGAGCACGATCATGGTCGCCTTCGGGAAGCTCGAGAGCATCTCGAGCACGTCGACCAAGCTCACCGGTGCGCTCGTCACCGACCCTGGCGTCGAGAGATCGGCTCCGGAGCAGAACACCGTGCCGGTGGCGGTGAGCACGAGGGCCCGCACGTCGTGATCGGATCGAGCTGCTTCGATCCCTGCCCCCAGCTCTCCGAGGAGCTGGTTGGAGAGCGCGTTGCGGTTGGCAGGAGAGTCGAGGGTGAGCGTCGTGATCCCACCTGCGGTCACGGTGTGGACGAGCTCGCTCATCGGGCACGCTCCTCAAGAGGCCCAGCCGCCGACACGCGGCTCGGCAAGTTCATCGAGAGCTCTCGGGAGAGCCAGCGACCCCCTTCGAGCAGCAGATCGAGATCGATCCCTGTGTCGATGCCCAGGTCCTCCATGAGCAGCACCAGATCTTCGGTGGCCAGGTTGCCACCGGCGCCCGGCGCGAACGGTGAGCCACCGAGGCCACCGAGCGAGGTGTCGAAGCGTCGCACGCCCGCCTCGTAGCCGGCGAAGGCGTTGACGAGCGCCGTGCCTCGGCTGTCGTGGAGGTGGAGCCCGTGCTGGGTCCCGGTGAGGTCGAGGACGTCGGCGAGTCGTGACGGTGTCGCAGTCCCTGTGGTGTCAGCCAGCGTGCAGAGATCGGCACCCAGTGCCTCAAGCTGGTGGACCAGCGAGGCGACATCACCTGGTCGAATCGGCTCGAACGGCGAGCCAAAGCAGCACGAGATGACGACGTCGAGGACGGCGTCGGGAGCGGTCGCTCGGATCTCGCCGAACGCCTCGAGCGACGCAGCGATGCTGCGCTTGGTGTTCTTCTCGCTGTAGCCCTCGGAGGCCGACACGGTGACCGTCAGCTGAGAGGCACCGGCTTCGAGCGCCATCTGTGCGCCGCGACGGTTCGGCACCAGCACCCAGTAGGCATCGCTCGCTCCGAGCTCGGCGAGCACGGCACCCGCCTCAGCCATCGCCGGCACGGCGCTGGGTGAGACGAAGGAGGCGATCTCGATGCGGCGAAGTCCTGCGCTTTCGAGTCGGCGGACGAGCGCAGCGCGCTGTGAGGGCTTGAGCGGTGCAAGGGGCTGCAACCCGTCGCGCGGGCTGCAGTCGCGGATGATCAGGTCGCTCACAAGCGCCAACTCTACCGATCTATATCAACTTCTTGGTGACCACCAAGTAAGTTCGTAGGCAATGGCCGCACCCAGGTTGACCAGCGCCAATCATCCGACTTCTGAGCCAGCTCGGGAGAACCGGGCCTCGATGCGCGCTCTGGTCGAGGAGCTGCGCGCACAGCTCGATCGCCGAGAGTCCGAGGTCTCTGCGGTGTCGCTGCAGCGTCATCGTGAGCGAGGCAAGATGACGGCGCGCGAGCGGCTCGATGCCGTGCTCGATCCGCAGACCCCCTTCCTCGAGCTCTCGTCGCTCGCGGGGCTTGGCATGTACGGCGAGGAGCCTGGCGGCGCCGGCATCATCACCGGCGTCGGCCGCGTCAGCGGCCGCACCTGCGTCGTCGTCGTGAACGACGCCCTGGTCAAGGGCGGGACCTATCGACCGATGACGGTCAAGAAGCACCTTCGAGCTCAAGAGGTGGCCTTCGAGAATCGGTTGCCCTGCATCTATCTGGTCGACTCGGGCGGTGCGTTCTTACCCATGCAAGACGAGGTCTTCCCGGATCGAGAGCACTTCGGACGGATCTTCTTCAACCAGGCACGCATGTCAGCTGCCGGCATCCCTCAGATTGCGGCGGTGCTTGGTTCATGCACCGCCGGCGGGGCCTACGTGCCCGCCATGAGCGACGAGGTCGTCATCGTGGCGGGCCAGGGCACCATCTTCTTGGGTGGTCCTCCCCTGGTGAAGGCCGCCACCGGAGAGGTGGTCACGGCCGAAGAGCTCGGAGGCGGTGAGCTGCACACGACCGTCTCGGGCGTGGCTGATCACCTCGCCCGAGACGATCGCCACGCCTTGGAGATCGTCAGGACGATTCTCGAGACCACGCCGGCGGACCCCGCTCCCCCGTGGTCGCTCACCGAGCCGAGCGAGCCGCTGCTCGATCCCTCAGAGCTCTATGACGTGGTCTCGGCCAACCCTCGGGTTCCCTACGACTGTCGAGAGCTGATCGGTCGCATCGTGGACGACAGCCGCTTCGCTGAGTTCAAGGCTGGCTTCGGTTCCACCTTGGTGACGGGCTTCGCCTCGATCTGGGGGCACCCCGTCGGCATCGTGGCCAACAACGGCGTGCTCTTCTCAGAGTCAGCCCAGAAGGGCGCTCACTTCATCGAGCTGTGCGATCGTCGAGCGATCCCGCTCGTGTTCCTGCAGAACATCAACGGCTTCATGGTGGGGCGGGACTACGAGGCCGGCGGCATCGCCAAGCATGGAGCGAAGATGGTCATGGCGGTGGCGTGCGCGCGCGTGCCCAAGTTCACCGTGGTGGTGGGAGGGTCCTTCGGGGCTGGGAACTACTCGATGTGCGGCCGGGCCTACTCCCCTCGCTTCCTGTGGATGTGGCCGAATGCGCGCATCTCGGTCATGGGCGGCGAGCAGGCGGCATCGGTCCTCACGACCATCCGCGCTGACCAGCTCGCGGCACAGGACAAGTCCTGGGCGCCAGGTGAGCGCGAGGCGATGGCCGACGAGCTCACGGCCTCGTATGAGGCCCAGGGCAACCCGTACTACTCAAGCGCTCGCCTGTGGGACGACGGCGTGATCGATCCTCTCGACACCCGTCGAGTCCTCGGGCTGGGACTTGCTGCCTCAGGGTGTGCGCCGCTAGCTGAGGTCAGCTACGGGGTCTTTCGGATGTGACCATGTTCTCGAAGGTCCTCATCGCCAACCGCGGGGAGATCGCGCTCCGCATCATGCGCACACTCCGCCGCCTCGACGTCCGTTCGATCGGGGTCTACTCCGCTCCTGACGCTGGCTCCCTCCACGCGCAGGAGGCCGACGAGGCGCTCCTGATCGGCCCCGCAGCCCTCCACGAGAGCTACCTGAGCGTCGAGCGGATCATGGCAGCCGCCGAGCGCTCGGGTGCGGAGGCCATCCACCCTGGCTATGGCTTCCTCTCTGAGGCGCCGGAGCTCGCGGTGGCCTGTGAGGCCGCTGGCATCACCTTCATCGGACCGTCGGCCAAGACGATTGCGATCATGGGAGACAAGATCCAGGCGAAGATGATCGCCACCGCTGCTGGCGTGCCCACCGTCCCTGGTCTCTCGGAACCGAACCTCAGCGACGAACAGCTGCGCTCTGCGATCGCTGAGATCGGCTTTCCCGCTCTGCTCAAGCCCTCGGCTGGCGGAGGTGGGAAGGGCATGCACCTCCTCGACGCCCACTCGAACGTGGCGGAGGTGATCGCCACCGCTCGACGCGAAGCGTCGTCGAGCTTCGGTGATGACGCGCTCTTCGTCGAGCGCTACGTGGCCGCAGCGAGGCATCTCGAGGTGCAGATCCTCGCTGACAGCCACGGTCACGTCATCGACCTCGGCGAACGTGAGTGCTCGCTGCAGCGCCGCCACCAGAAGATCGTCGAGGAGGCACCCTCGCCGTTCCTCGATGACGCGCAGCGTGCACGACTCGGAGGGCTGGCGGTGGCCATGGCTCGTGCGGGCGGCTACACGAACGCCGGCACGGTCGAGTTCATCGTGAACGCGAAGAACGCTGACGAGGCCTTCTTCATGGAGATGAACTCTCGACTGCAGGTTGAGCATCCCGTCACCGAAGCGGTGTGGGGCATCGACCTCGTAGAGCACCAGCTCAAGATCGCCTGTGGGGAGCCCTTGGCTCCCGAGCTTGAGGATCTTCGCCCGAGCGGGCACGCCGTCGAGGCTCGCGTCTACGCAGAAGACCCTGGAGCGGGCTTCTTGCCCACTGGCGGCACGGTGCTCCGACTGCGCGAGCCCTCTCCTGAGCAGGCCAGGGTCGAGTCAGGGCTCTGCGAAGGGACCGAGGTCGGTTCGAGCTTCGACCCGATGCTGTCGAAGATCATCGCCTGGGCCCCCGATCGAGCCGGAGCGCTGGCCCGCCTCGACGCAGCGCTTGGAGCCACTGAGATCCTGGGTCTCAGTACGAACACCGGTTTCTTGCGTCAGCTCTTGGCCGTCGACGAGGTCAGAGCGGGCGTGCTTGACACGGGTCTCGTCGAGCGGATGGCTACCCATCTCGACTCGGGCGCGCCGAGCTCACGCGATCTCGCCGCTGCTGCGGTGATCGACCTGCTCATGACGTCGAGAGCGCAGGGCGTCTGGGATCTCTCCGGCTGGCGCGTGAGCGGCACCGCGCGTTCGAGCTATCGAGCCAGCGTGGGATCCGTGCAGGTCACAGCGGAGCTCGAGGCAGCCGACGAGGGCTACCGCGTCAACGTGGGCGACAGCGTGCACTTCGTCAGAGCGACGCTCGATCACTCCTCGGCGTCGGCCTCGGTCGAGGTCGATGACGCCACCTTCCACTTCGGTGTGGCGGTCTCTGAGGATGGCCTGTGGCTGGGGCGAGAGGGCCTGGCCTGGCTCTTCGCTCCTGAGCTCCCATTGAGCCGGGGTGCCCTTGGGTCGGCGGCCGACCAGGTGAGCTCGCCGATGCCCGGGTCGGTCACCCAGGTCCCTGTGGCGGTGGGCCAAGCAGTCGACGAGGGCGACGTCCTTGTCGTGGTCGAGGCGATGAAGATGGAACATGCCCTGCGAGCACCGAGGGCTGGCGTCGTGGCCTCGATCCACGCCGTGGTCGGCGACCAGGTCCGCTTGGGCGAGGTCCTCGCGGCGCTTGAAGGAGCTACCGATGTCCTATGAGCTGAGTGACGAACATGAGTCGTTTCGGGCCGTCGTCCGAGATTTCGCCGAGAGCGCGATCGCACCCAACGCGGCCAAGTGGGACGAAGAGCACCGCTTTCCTGAGGACGTCATCCTCCAGATGGGCTCGCTCGGTCTCTTCGGCCTGATCTTCCCTGAGGAGATCGGCGGAGGAGGCGGCGACTTCGCGTCCCTGTGCGTGGCCATCGAAGAGATCGGCCGAGTGGACCAGTCGATGGGCATCACCCTGTCGGCCGGCGTCGGCCTCGGGGCCAACCCGATCTATCGCTTTGGTAGCGACGAGCAGAAGCAGACCTGGCTTCCGGACCTCATCGCTGGTCGACGCTTGGGTGCCTTCGGTCTGACCGAGCCCGACTGCGGGAGCGACGCGGGTGGCACGAAGACACGTGCCGTCAGCGTCGAGGGCGGGTGGCGGATCTCTGGAGCAAAGGCCTACATCACCAACTCGGGGAGCACGTTGACCTCGGTCGTGACGGTGACTGCTCGGGATGATGACGGCGGCATCTCGGCGTTCCTGATCCCGAGCGGCAGTGACGGCTTCTTGGTCGAGCCCCCCTATCGAAAGCTCGGCTGGCACGCCTCCGACACGCATCCGCTGAGCTTCGCCGACTGCTTCGTGCCGACTGAGAATCGCTTGGGTGAGGCAGGTTCTGGGTTCCGGAACTTCTTGTCAATCCTCGACGATGGTCGCATCGCCATCTCCGCGCTGGCCATCGGCTGCGCGCGAGCCTGTCTCGAGGCGTCGGTCGCCTATGCCCAGGAGCGGACGGCCTTCGGGGGGCCCATCGGGCGCTACCAGGCGATCGCCTTCTCCTTGGCTGATCTCGCCGTCGCCGTCGAGGCCGCCACGGTGATGACCTACAAGGCAGCGTGGCTCAAAGATGAAGGTCGGCCCGTCGCTCAAGCCGCTGCCATGGCCAAGCTCTACTCGACGGAGGCCGCCGTCAGCGCCACTCGGGTCGCCACCCAGGTCTTCGGTGGGGCAGGGTTCATCGAGGACAGCCCGGTGGCGCGCTTCTACCGAGACGCCAAGATCCTCGAGGTGGGAGAGGGCACCAGCGAGATCCAGCGCCTCGTCATCGCTCGAGGTCTTGGCCTCCCCGTCGCCTGAGCCGCGCGGCCAGCAGACGCCGGCTTGGAGGGTTCCCCACTAACCTGACCGTACAAGTCAGGATTCGATCCCCCAGGGGAAGACAGAGAGGTTCGGCACATGCGCATCGCAGAGGACATCACCGAGCTGATTGGGAACACCCCCCTCGTCCGCCTTCGCCGTCTCACGGAGGGTCTCAACGCCACGGTGCTCGCCAAGCTGGAGTTCTTCAACCCCGCTGGCAGCGTCAAGGATCGCATCGCGGTGGCCATGATCGATGCAGCCGAGGAGGCGGGACTCCTCAAAGGTGACGTGACCGTGGTCGAGCCGACCTCAGGCAACACGGGCATCGCTCTGGCGATGGTCTGCGCTGCTCGGGGCTACAAGTGCATCTTCACCATGCCTGAGACGATGAGCAAGGAGCGGCGCATGCTGCTTCGAGGCTACGGCGCTGAGCTGGTGCTCACCCCAGGCCCCGACGGCATGGGCGGGGCGATCGCTCGGGCCAAGGAGATCGCCGAAGGCCCCGGTCACTTCTTCATGCCTCAGCAGTTCGAGAATCCCGCTAACCCGGCGATCCATCGCCGCACCACCGCTGAGGAGATCTGGAACGACACCGACGGCACCGTCGACGTGGTCGTCGGAGGCGTCGGAACCGGTGGGACCATCTCGGGCGTGGGCGAGGTGCTCAAAGAGCGCAAGCCCGAGGTCTCCATCGTGGCGGTCGAGCCTGCTGCGTCTCCCGTCCTCTCAGGTGGGGTCAAGGGGCCGCACCCCATCCAGGGCATCGGTGCCGGCTTCGTCCCCAAGAACTACGACGCTGCGGTGGTCAATGAGATCATCGCGGTGACCAACGAGGACTCCTTCGCCACCGCTCGGAGCCTGGCCACCGACGAGGGCCTGCTGGTGGGCATCTCGTCAGGAGCCGCCACCTTCGCCGCGCTCGAGATCGCCAAGCGTCCCTCGAGCGCTGGGCTCACCATCGTGGTCATCATCCCCTCCTTCGGCGAGCGCTACCTGAGCACCGCGCTCTTCGAGGGTCTCGGAGACTGACCCGTGCTGGCTGGCATCAGAGAGGATGTCGCCACCGTTCGCGGCGAGGATCCGGCGGCCCGCACGTTCCTCGAGACGGCGCTCATCTACCCCGGCCTCCACGCGGTCTGGGCGCATCGCGTGGCGCATCGACTCTGGCGTGCGAACTTCCGCTTCGTCGCACGAGTGGTGGCGGCGCTCGCGCGGCTGGTGACCAACGTGGACATCCATCCTGCCGCCTCGCTCGGTCGGCGGCTCTTCATCGACCATGCGAGCGGCGTCGTCATCGGCGAGACCGTCTCGATCGGCGACGACGTGACCCTCTACCAGGGGGTGACCCTCGGTGGCACCAGCCTGGAGCCGGGCAAGCGCCACCCGACGATCGGCGACCGAGTGGTCATCGGCGCCGGCGCCAAGGTCCTCGGCGCGGTGCACGTGCAGGCTGATGCTCGCATCGGAGCCAACGCCGTGGTGATCAGGGACGTCCCCGCCGGGGCCGTGGTCGTCGGAGTCCCCGGCCAGGTCATCTCTCGATCAGGGCCCGTGGAGCCCTGGTTGGCCGAGCGCTTCGAAGCCCCCGACTCCGACCCTGTCTCCGCGTCGCTCACCTCGATCATGGCGCGCATCGATCAGCTCGAACGTCAGATCGACGATGTCGAGCGCGGCTCGCTCGTCGGCCCGAGCGGCGATGGCACCTGGCGAGGCGAGGACTTCTCCATCTAGGTCGAGGCAACCGTGGTGAGGAGTCTCCTGGCACGCCTGTCCACGCCGACCATGATCGTGGGGCCGGCCTTGTGACCGAGCACCGAGGACCGCATGTCTGGCTGGTGACCTGGGGAGCCCTGCTCAGCCCGGGCTGGCACTCGACGAGAGTTGAGGCCTTCGACGCCGACGAGGCGTTGGTCTTGGCGGCCGAGCGATTCCCGGAGCGCCCGAGGCCCTCTGCGGCCTTCTTGGCTCGTCCGGAGCGGCGTGGGGAGCCCGATACCATGGGCCCTCCCCCCGCCTAGTGAAGAGAGCCACATGTCCGACGATGTCGTCGACGTAGTTGTAGAGATCCCTGCTGGTAGTCGGAACAAGTACGAGTTTGATCACGAGAGGAACGTGTTCCGCCTCGACCGCCGTCTGTTCACCGCCACGCGCTATCCGAACGACTACGGCTTCGTGCCCGACACCCTCTCGCTCGACGGCGACCCGCTCGATGCGCTCGTCATCCTCGACGACCCCACGTTCCCGGGCTGCTGGCTGCGGGCTCGTGTCGTCGGTGTCTTCTTCATGGCCGATGAGGCCGGACCGGACGCCAAGCTGCTCACGGTGCTCGAGAACGACCCGCAGCGAGAGAGCATCAAAGAGCTGACTGATCTTCCCGATCACTATCTCGACGAGATCGGCCACTTCTTCGCCATCTACAAGGACCTCGAGCCCGGCAAGAGCTCAGATCCCGGTCACTTCGAAGGTCGCGAGAGCGCGCTGATCGAGATCGCGCAGTGCCGCGAGCGCTACGCCAAGACGCCACACCCACACGCCTGAGCGACGCTACGAGGGCGGTGCTCCGAGCGTGAGCGTCGTCGTTGCAGTCTGCTTCCCCCGCTGGTAGGTGACCTTCACCTTCTGGCCTGGCTGATGCGCCTTGGTGAAGGTGATGACCTCGTCCGCCGTGGTGATCTTGGTGCCGTCAAGGGCGATGATGACGTCCCCGGCCTTGAGGCCTGCCGCCGAGGCCGGGCTGTCGTTCACCACGCTGAGGATGACCGCACCTGAGGTCGGCACCAGGCCGTACTGCGTGCGCAGCGAGGGCGTCACGGTCGTGATGTCGACACCCATGTAGCTGCCTGTGGGCGAGACCTGGGCGCCGCCCTTCTCCAGCTCGGGCAAGAGCGCCTCGATGCGTGAGGCGGGGATGGCGAAGCCGATGTTCTGAGCGCTGGAGCCCGTCGAGCCCGAGGCGACGGCCGTGTTCATCCCGATCACGTCGCCCTCCGAGTCAAGCAGTGGGCCACCTGAGTTCCCGGGGTTGATCGCGGCGTCGGTCTGGATCATGTTGTTGAGCGTCTCGGTGCTCTGGCCGCTGTCATCGGTGGCGGTGACGGTCCGACCGAGAGCCGAGATGATGCCCGAGGTGACCGTGGGCGTGCCCGCAGCGAGGCCGAGGGCGTTGCCGATGGCGACGGCAGCATCGCCGACGACGACCTTGTTCGAGTTCCCGAAAACCACGGGTGGCAGCCCTGAGACGCCTCGGATCTTGATGAGCGCCACGTCGTTGGAAGGATCTCGGCCGATGAGCGAGGCGCTGAGCGAGGAGGTGGAGCCTGAGCGGGTGACCGTGATCGAGCCACCTGAGGCGGCCACGGCGATGACGTGGTTGTTGGTGATCACCATGCCGTCTCCTGAGATGATCATCCCGGTGCCCTGATCCTCACTCCCCGACCCCCTGGCGTCGATCGACACGATCGAGGGCAGGACATGGGTGACGAGGGTCGGGATGCCGACGCCGTTGGGCAGCACCGCAGCACCCGGTGTGCCGTCCGCCTTGAGGACGGTGACGTCTCCTGACGACGATGGGCGAGACACGAGTCCCCCCACCACGCCGCCGAGCAGCGCGATCGCCAGAGCCAGAGCGATGATCCCGATCGTTCGCCAGGTCCGCCTCCCCTTGGCTCCCTCGACCGGCTGGCTGTCGGAGCCGGATGGAGCCACCGATGCCGGTTCAAGCGCGCTCTCGGTGTCCTTCGGCGGTGATCTCAGAGCCTCCGTGGTCTCACCGGGGGGCACGACGCCCTCAGAGCCGGCCGTCCACGTGAACGCAGCGGGTACTGGCTCGGCGCCCTCCGGGCCAGGCGAGACGAGCTCGGGAGACGTCTCAGGCCCCGGCGCGACGCTGGGCTCTTCGTGCTCCTCCGTGGCTTCTTCGTCCACCGATCCTCCTCGAGGTGTCTCGCCCGCCGCGCTCGTGCACCAGCGCGGCGTCCGCAGGGCTGAGATCCTAGGGGACAGGCCCTCTGGACCGACCTCAGCGGCGGCGACCCGACGCTCGCGGTTCCTCAAGTAGATTTGATCCCCCATGGTGCAACGTATCGAGATCCAACTGACTGCCCACGTGGCCGATGACCAATGGTCATGGCGTGCCGCGGGTGCCCGAGAGCCGCGAGGCGTGGTCGCCAATGCGCTCGTGCCCGACGGCGCCAAAGAGGGCGACGTCCTCAAGGCGGAGATCGAGCGGAGCCTTGAGGGCATCGAGATCACCTCACTGATGGCTTCTGGGCCCGCCAAGGGCGCCGAGCAGCCAAAGGCGACCATCGAGCTGCTGGGCTCTGGGCGCCAGCAGACTGGCGTCTCGTGGAGCCTCGCTCCGAAGGCCAAGCGGAGCGGGCCACGCCGTGACGGCGATCGTCCTCCTCGAGGCCGCGACGGTGAGCGCTCGAACTCCACTCGGGGCCCCGACCGGGGCGAGCGAAGCGGCGCATCCTCCGGCGGACGCGCTCGTCCAAGCTCTGGCGGCAGCGCACGTCCCGAGGGGCGCGGTCGACCACACGTGCCCGCGCAGTCGACCGAGCACCGCAACGCCTTGCTGGCCAGTCTCGACTCGGCGCAGCTCGCCATCGCCGAGCAGCTGTTCCGGGGAGGGATTCCCGCGGTTCGTCAAGCCATCGATGAGCAGAACGCGCAAGCGCGGTCCGAGGGCCGTCCCCCGGCATCGACCGAGGCGATCATGGGCATCGCCGAGGGCTTGGTGCCCTTGACGACGCTGGCAGCGTGGAAGGACCGTGCCCACACTGCTCAGGTGGCGGGCAAGGAGACCCGGTTGCGTGACCTGCGTGCCGTGGTGGCCTCCTCTCGCTCGGTGAGCCTCGATGAAGAGGGCAAGGCCATGGCCAAGGCGCTGCGCGAGTCGCTCGACCAGCGCGTGAAGTCGCTGAGCGACGACTGGGTGGCCAGGATCACGACTGCTCTCGACGAGCACAAGGTGGTCGACGCGCTCAAGGTGGCGTCACGCTCTCCCGAGCACTCCACCCGGCTTCCCGCTGAGGTGGCGACTCGACTGGCCCAGGAGGCCGGCGAGGCGATGACCAAGGAGACGGATCCCCGCCTCTGGATGTCGTTGCTCGACGCCGTGATCGACGCGCCTGTGCGTCGGATCGTCAAGCCGCAGGGCATCCCGCCCGAAGCTGACGTTGAGATCGCCGCCCGCAACGCGGCTGGGCTCGTCCCTGCCCTGGCCTCGCTGCTCGGCCTTCGTATCCCGCCGCCTCCGCCCCGGCGAGTCGTCCACCGTCCCTGAGCTGACGAGACGCTCAGCCGCCTTCTCGCATCACGAGGAGTCTGGCCTTGTAGCCCATCTTCTCGAGCAGCTGTTTGGTCGCTCGATCACCTGGCAGGCTCAGCGAGTCCACGGCCTTGGCTCCGTTCGCTCGCAGCCATCCGGTGACCGCCTCTGCCAACGAGAGGCCGTGCTGGTGGCGTCGAGCGTCAGGCCGCATCCAGATGACGAACCAGCCCACGTCGTCATGCAGCCATCCGGAGCCGACACCTACGAGATCGCTCTCTTGGTCGGCCACGAAGATCACCTGAGGATGCGCAGGCTCCTCGTTGAGGGCTCCTGAGAGCACAGGATCGCTGAGGAGCGCCCCGCCGCCTCGGTGGGCGATCAGATCGGCCCGAGCCTGTTCTGAGAGGGTCTCCAACGCGCCGGCGTCGGAAGGTCCCGCCAGCCGGATGGTGACCATCAGCCGCCGTCTGACCCGAGGTGCAGCTGGTGCACCTTGTTGAGGATGGTGCGGCGGCCGCGGTGTGCTGTCTCATGGGCATCGACGGCGTCGAGCCCGTCGGGCTCGAGCTCGTCGAGCAGCCGGATCACCTGAGAGGCCGACAGGTCGTCATAGCCAGGGATGACAGCATCGATCGCCGCCGCGGCTTCGGGGTCACTTCGCTCCTTGACCGTCGAGCTCGAAGCGCTCGGGGTTGGCGCCGTCTGTGGGGTCTTGGTGAGGCCGAGAAACTCGAAGAGCTGGCGTTTCGCCACCGCACCCCCCATGCGCACGGTCATCGTACCGATGGCCTCTGCGTTCTTGAGCTCCTGAGAGACCTTCTGGCACGACGTCGCGGCCAGCGAGCTCAGCCCATCGACCAGCGCTCCGAGGGCGTCGAGCGGACTGAAGCCGCCTGATGTCGCGTCAGGCTCGCTGGCGCTGCTCTCTGACTCCTCGGGCCCCAGGTCAGGCACAGTCGCGGCAGAACCCCTTCTTCTTGTCAGCGAGCTGACTGACGCTCTTGACCAAGAAGCAGCTGTTGCAGACGAACTCGTCAGCCTGCTTGGGCAGCACGCGCTCGTTGCCCTCGCCGCGCTCATCGACTTCGACCGCCTCGTCGTCCTCGGGTTCGTCCTCGACGACGAGCCGCTCCTTCAAGATGACGTCGAGGCTGGCCTCCACGTCATCAGCATCGGGGATGTCTTCGTCTTCTTCTTCGGCAGGCCGCGCTGCGGCAGCGGGGGCCTCTTCCTCGGCGTCGTCAGCTGCTACCTCTTCGCCGACGACGGCGTCCTCGTCGACGACGTCGTCGTCGGCCAGGTCGTCAACGTCGAGGTCCTCTTCGAGGTCTTCAATCTCCTCGTCCAGCTCGACGACGTCTTCAAGATCTGGTTTCGCCATGGTGTCTTTCTGCTCGGTTCGACGCGGCAGCATAGACGGATCAGAGCAAGAGGTGGTGCACTCCCGAGACCCTGGTGTGCCTAGCGGCAGGGCCCGGGGACCTTTGGTGCCGTCGCTCCCGTTCGCGCTCTCCCCATGGAGAGCACGCCTGGTCTCGACGTTCTCTACTCGGCCGCCCGGGCCACCCTCCGCCACTCACAGCGCCCGTTGAACGAAGCACCGGCTGAGGTCTCCCCCGCCTGCGCTCCGCCTGCAGGACGTTCAGAGACTACTCACCTCAGCGGCGCTGTGCAGAAGGACCTTGCAGAGGCACCCTCGCTCACACGCCCTGCTCACCGAGGTGTCGAGCGGACGTGCTCTCAGGCGCTCGGAGCGGTCTTGAGCCGTCGCTGCTCGGCCCTTCGCTCAGCCTCCAAGCGCTCGAGGTCGCTGGCGTCGTGGTCCACGTGGCTCATCGCCTCTGCGATGGCTCGATGGCCGGCGACCTCAGCCAAGGCCGTGTGCATCCCCTGCGCCACTCGTCGATAGGAGGGGTGGCCCTGGGGTCCTGATCGCAGCTCGATGAGGTGCATGGCCTCTCGAGCGTTGAACTGCATGGAGTAGCGAATCCGATACGCCAAGCTCACGGCGTAGCCCGCCTGCTCGGCGAAGCGCTCGCTCAGCTCGTCGTAGAGCGATCGGGAGCGGTCCATGCAGTCGGCGAAGGCGGTGTCGAGCCCTGACTCAGAGATCACCGCGGGGGTGTCGTAGCCGAGCGAGACCCCGAGCGGCTGCCATTCCACCGTCAAGATCCGGTGGCGCTGGAGGTCTCGGAACGCCCCGTAGTCGGTCACCAGCTCGAAGCGGTAGTCCGTGCGCTCAAAGGCACGACCCGGTCGATGACGACGGTTCTGGCGGTCACCGACGTAGGCGGCGAGCAGGGCGACCTTCTCGTCGTGGCCCATCAGGCGAACCCGCCGGAGGGCCTCTGCGTCCGAGAGGCTGGTCGCAGCAAAGCAGATCGCCGCGAGGAGCTTGTCTTCGCCCTCGGGGTCAAAGTCCACCAGCACCACCTCAGGCTGGGTCTCCTCGAGGTTCGGCACCATGGCGTCGGGCCAGAGCCGTTCGAGCACCCGGGAGGTCTCAGCGCTCGTGGCGTGCAGATACGACGACCACTCCCCTCCCCGATCGGCGACGTCGACTCGTCGGAGGAACGACGGGATGACCTTGCGCAGCTCCTCGAGCATCATCGCGGCGTAGCTCTGGGCCTCGGGGAGCGGGTGGGCTCGCATCCGGAGGAGCAGGTGCTCATAGGCCTGGCCGCTGGCGTAGATCCCCACGTTCGAGAGGGAGGCGGCCGGGAGCAATCCCCGGACGGCGTCGAGCGCCTTGGCCCGGATGGCTTGTCGCCAGACGAAGTCGGAGTCACCGGGTTGCTGCGGGTAGCGCTTGGCGAGCCATGACTGGGCTTGCGGGAGCATCTCGGCGTACGCGTCGAAGAGACGGTCCATGTCACCGACGTAGCGGGCCCCTAGCGGCGAGTCGAGGATCTCAGGTGGCCGGTAGTAGCGGTAGTGACCGCTGCTGAGCCGCTCGTCGTAGCGCAGGTAGCGCGTCGACTGCTCGAGGTACGACATCAGGCGGCCCCACTCCAAGATCTTGGTCAAGACGTTGGAGGCCTGCTCGCACGCCAAGTGCACGCCGCCAAGCTGTGCCACCGAGTCGTCGCCATACTCGAAGAAGACCTTCTCGTAGAGCTCCTCTGCGCGCTTGAGGCCGATGGTGGCGTCGAAGCTCAGGTCACCGGAGAGATCGAGATCGCCCACGAACTCATCGAGGAAGAGCCGCCGCAGGCTCTTCGGACTGCGCGAGTAGCGAGCGAACAGCGCGCCCTTCACCACCTCAGGCAGATTCACCAGTGCGAAGACGGGCTGATCGAGGTTCGTGAAGTAAGGCCGCAAGATGGCCTGCTCGTTGGTGGTGAAGGTCTCTTCCACGTACGGGAACATGGTCCTACGACCTTAGAGCGGAGCAGGTCGTGGGCTGGCGGATACCTCAGGACCCCCCGCCACCACGCTGCGAACGACAAGCGGGATGACCGCACGGGCGGCGTGCGCGAGCTCTGGGTCGCCGCTGGCCATCGAGATCTGCTCGGCGAGATCGGCGACCTGCTTGACGACGCGCACGAAATCACCCGGCGCGATCTCGCCGCAGTCCTTGGCCGCCACAGCGAGGACGGTGCCCAGCTCGGCTCCTCGTGCCCAGGCGGCCACCGCGGTGGCGAGTCCGGGCTCGACCGAGCGGGTTCGAGGCACAAGGTGGATCTCCTCGACGCCGTGGATGTGCTCCGCGAGCAGGCTCATCGCGCTCAAGCGCTCGTCGAGCTCTCGTCGACGCTGCCCTCCCAAGCGGTCTGGCAGGGCGCCCTTTCGAGTCTTTCGCCGCTCGGCGTTCGAACCCCCAGGGACGCGCCTCGCCCGCCGAGGCTCGAAGATCAGCCCTGAGAGGACGCCGGCCAAGATGGCGGGTTCGATGTCGCTCACCACATCGGTGGCCAGCATCTCGGCCATGAGCAGATCGGCCTCGTGGTAGAGCGCTCGGAGGCGATGGCCCTGCTCGGTGAGCGACCAGCCCCTCACGTAGCCCAGCTCTTCTAAGACGGCCATCCGTCGGGCGAAGACCTCAGCGACGAGGCGTCGCCCCGTCCGGTGATGGTGGTCGACCTCGAACTGGGCGAAGGACTTGGCCAGCAGCTCGAGCGCTTGGGTGCGCGAGAAGCTCTGGACGAGATTGCACGCAAGGTTGTAGGTCGGGCGAAAGGTGGAGTGCAGGTCGGGAGGCGGCGCGACCGCCACGCGAGCTGCGTCGGCGATCGAGGTCTCAAAGCTGAAGGCGACGACGGCGTGACCCTCGTCGTCAAGACCCCGGCGACCCGCCCTGCCGGTCATCTGGGCGTACTCCCCCGAGGTCAGCGTGGCTCGACCGGCACCGCCGAACTTCGAGAACCGCTCTAAGACCACGGTGCGAGCGGGCATGTTGATCCCGAGCGAGAGCGTCTCGGTGGCGAACACCGCACCGAGGAGCCCCTGGCTGAAGCAGACCTCGACGGCCTCACGAAACGCCGGCACCAGACCGGCATGGTGCGCTGCGACACCAGCTTCGAGGCCCTCGACCCACTCGGCGTAGCCGAGAGCATGGAGGTCGTCGTCGTCGAAGTCGTCGACGTAGTGCTCGGCGATCGCCCGGATCCGCTGCCGCTCAGAGCGACCCACCAGTCGCACGCCGTCTCGGACGACCTGGCGGACGGCGTCGTCGCAGCCTGCCCGACTGAAGATGAACACGATGCCTGGCAGCATGTCTGCCTCATCGAGCAGCTCTAAGAGCTCTGAGCGGCGAGGGGCGAGATACGGACGAGGGGGCCCTGGCGGCCGTCCTGAGCCATACGAGCTTCGTCCAGGGCGCCTCAGGGGGCTCCGACGGGTGGCCTGGTCGATCTTGAGACCCTCGTCGCTCACCCGCGTGCCATCGAGCAGGTCGATCAAACGAGGGCGCTCGGCGCCGCGAGGCGTGACAGCCACGTGGTGGCGCAAGGTGATCGGGCGGCGCCGCTCGGTGATCACGGTGGTCGTCCCTCGGACTGACTCGATCCACTCGCCGAGCACCGAGGCGTTGGCCACGGTGGCCGAGAGGCACACGAACTGGACCGCAAGGGGGGTCAAGATCAAGACCTCTTCCCAGACGCCCCCTCGATAGGGATCCTGGATGAAGTGCACCTCGTCGAGGATCACGACGCCGAGGTCGTTGAGCAGCCCTGAGCCGGTCAGCAGCATGTTGCGAAGCACCTCGGTGGTCATCACCACGATGGGCGCGTGCGGCCTGATCGCCGTGTCCCCGGTGAGCAGACCCACCTGCTCAGCGCCGTGCTCGGCCACCAGCTCGACGAACTTCTGGTTCGAGAGCGCCTTGAGCGGCGTGGTGTAGAAGGCCTTCTCCCCTCGCTCGAGCACCCTGCTGACGCCGTAGGCGGCGACCAGGGTCTTGCCTGAGCCGGTCGGTGCGCTGACGAGGACGTTGTCGCCTGCGTCGATGACGTCCATGGCTTGGATCTGGAAGGCATCGAGCTCGAAGCTCAACGCCTCGGCGAACGCCCGACGCCGATCGCTGCCGACGTCGGGGAGGCTCATCGTCTGGCCAGCTTCCCGATGCCGATGGACAAGAAGTAGAACGCGATCAACGGGACGGCGAGGATCAGCATGGAGAAGGGATCGCCGCTGGGCGTGAAGATCGCGGCGGCCACGGTGATGCCGATGATGGCCCAGCGCCAGGCGTGCAGCAGCTGGGAGGGCGTGACCACGTGCGCCATCTCCAACGCCACGAGGATGACCGGGAACTCGAAGGTGAGCCCGAAGATGATCATCATCCACATGATCAAGCTCAGGTACTGGTTCGGGTTGTAGATCTGGTGGAGGCTCGGGCCTCCGATCTTGGCCAAGAAGACCAGGGCGTGCTCGAAGGAGTAGTAGGCCAGCGCTCCACCTGCGACGAACAGGAGGAGAGAGGCCGCAACGAAGGGCACCGCGTAGCGCTTCTCGTTCTTCTTGAGCCCCGGCGTGATGAAGCGCCAGAGCTCGAAGAGCAAGACGGGGCTGGCCAAGATGAGGCCCCCGAAGGCCGCCACCTTGATCCGGAGCGCGAGGCCGTCGAGCGGTCCGGTCACGTAGAGCGTGCAGTCATTGTGGTTCGCTCGGCAGTAGGGCTCCCGGAGCCACTCCAAGATGTGGTTGTAGCCCAAGAACGCGATCGTGGCTGCCAGCAGGAAGAAGATCGTCGAGATGAAGAGCCGCCGACGCAGCTCGGCGAGGTGCTGGGCCAAGGTCATGGCGTCCGGAGACGGCGTGGTGCCACCTCGTCGGCGCAACCGTTCTGCCAGGGCCATGGGTCCTTCTCAGTTCATGCTTGGGTCGACACCCGGCGTCGAGCGAGTCGGCGGCGCAGGTCGAGCCGGGGTGTCCTCACTGCTCGTCGGCGCTCCCGGATCGGGGACGAGCCCTTCCTCAGAAGCGACCGGTTCCGCGGCACCGGGATCAGCTTTCAGGCCCGGACCATCGAGGTCAGCGAGCTTGTCGAGAAAGCTGATCGGCGAGCGCGCGTAGCGAGCGATGTCACCTGAGCTCGGCAGATCGGGCACGCTCGAGCGGACCTCGGCCTCGATCCGAGACGAGAGCCCTCGCAAGGTTCGCCAGCCCGCGCCGAGCTGCTTGGAGATCTGCGGGATGCGGTCAGGGCCGACGACCAAGAGGGCGACGATGAGCACGATCAGGAGCTTGACGGGGCTCAGGTTAAACACGTCTTCATCCTACCGATGGTCCTTCCGAGCGAACTCCGACTCAGGGGAAGCCGATGCGAGAGAGCGGCCAGACTCTGAAGACCACGTGGCCGATGATGTTGCCGCTCGGCAAGGTGCCCCACATGCGCGAGTCGCACGAGTTGGAGCGGTTGTCCCCCATCACGAAGTACTGGTCCTTCGGGATGACCTGCGAGGGGATCGCAGGGCCGAGCGACACGGCGGGAAACCACGGCTGTGCGAGTGGCTTGCCGTCGATCAGCACCTGGTTGCCCTTCGACGAGATGGTCTCGCCTGGCAGGCCGATGACGCGCTTGACGAGGTCTTTGACCTCGGGATCGGCACAGACGGTCGATTCCTTGGGAGGTGCGTGGAACACGATGATGTCGCCGCGATGCACCGAGTGGATCGTGTAGCTGAGCTTCGAGACGATGATGCGGTCTCCCACCTTGAGGGTGGGCTCCATCGAGGCGCTGGGGATGAAGAAGGTCTGGACGACGTAGGTGCGCACCACGAACGCGAGCAGCAGCGCACCGACGGCGACGGCCACCCACTCGAGGACGACCCGCGTGCGCATCTGGCTCTTCGATCGCTGCCTGGCCGACGCCAGCTGGACGTGGCGAGGAGCGACTGGGCTCACCGTCTGCTCGGTGACCTCGGGGTTTGCCTCCGGAGGGACGGTGTCATCTCCCTCGGGCATCGACGAACGTTATCGCACCGCTCTTCTCGGCCTGGTGCGGCTCAGAGGGAGGCGATCAGCCGCTCGACGCGCTCATCGTGGCTGACGAAGGGGTCTTTCAAGATGACGGTGCGCTGGGCCTGATCGTTGAGCTTGAGGTGCACCCAGTCGACCGTGAAGTCTCGGCGGCGCTCTTTGGCTCGTTTGACGAAGGCGCCACGAAGCCGTGCGCGCGTGGTCTGGGGTGGGGTGAGCTGGGCAGTGGCGATCGCTTCATCGGTGGTGGTCCGACGGACCTGTCCTGTGCGCTCGAGGCGGTAGTAGAGCCCTCGATCGCGATCGATGTCGTGGTACAGCAGGTCCAAGAGGGCGACCTTTGGGTGGTTGAGCGCCAAGTCGCGACTGGCTCGGTACTCCTCGACAAGGCGGAGCTTGGCCACCCAGTCGCAGCGGTCATAGAGCTCGCCCGGATCGCTCCAGAGCTGGTCGATGGTCTCGGCCCACATGTCGAGAGCCAGATCTTCATCCGGTGGGAGCCCCCGGCTGTCGCGGTACTTGAGCGCCCGCTCGAGGTACTCGGTCTGGATCTCGAGGGCGGAGACCTCACGGCCGTTGGCCAAGCGGACCTTGGCCTTGAGCGTCACATCCTGGGAGATCTCTCGGATGGCCCGGATGGGGTTCTCCAAGGTGAGATCACGCAAGATCTGGCTCTTGTCCTCGAGCAAGGTCAGCAAGATCGACGTGGCACCGACCTTCAAGAAGGTGGCGTACTCGTTCATGTTCGAGTCCCCGACGATGACGTGGAGCCGGCGATAGCGCTCGGCGTCGGCGTGAGGCTCGTCGCGCGTGTTGATGATCGGGCGAGAGCGCGTCGTGGCAGACGAGACGCCCTCCCAGATGTGCTCGGCGCGCTGTGAGAGGCAGAAGATGGGGCCCTTGGCGGTGTGCAGGATCTTGCCAGCCCCCGCGTAGATCTGTCGGCTGACCAAGAACGGGATCAGGACCTCGGAGTGGCGCGCGAAGTCGTCGTCACGCTCGGCCAGGTAGTTCTCGTGGCAGCCGTAGGAGTTGCCCGCAGAGTCGGTGTTGTTCTTGAAGAGATAGATCTCTCCCTTGATCCCCTCTTCGTGGAGCCGCTCCTCCGCTCCTCGCACGAGGTCACTGAGCACCCACTCGCCCGCCTTGTCGTGAGCGACGAGATCAGAGACCTTGTCGCACTCAGGCGTGGCGTACTCGGGATGGCTCCCGACGTCGAGGTAGAGCCGCGCCCCGTTGGCCAGGAAGACGTTCGACGAGCGGCCCCAGGAGACCACGCGGCGGAACAGATACCGAGCAACCTCGTCGGGGCTGAGGCGCCGCTGTCCACGAAGGGTGAAGGTGACGCCGTACTCGTTCTCGATCCCGAAGATGCGACGCTCCACACCTCGACCGTAGCGGGGCGTACCCCTAGCCGTGGTGCAACGGCGATCAGACGCCCAGGAGCTGCGTGACCACCTCGTCGTCCAAGCGGAGGAAGGTCCGCTGTCCGTGGCCTTCGCTGAGCACCGCTGCCTCGAGCGCATCGGCACCCAGCGTCCGCTCAGGACCAGCCAGCGCAGCCGCTGAGGCCTTCAAGGCGCCCTCCAGGCTCCAGCCCTCCGAGAAGCTGGCGGCGAACTGGGTTCGGATGGCGTCGGCCTCGCCGCCGAGGACGGCGAAGTGATCCTCATCGGTGATCGTGCCTTCGTAGCCGACGTGGAACAGCTGGGTGGGCCTCGGGCCCGCGCCGAGCTCTGCGACGAGGATCTCAACCTCGAGCGGCTTCATCTCATGAGTGAAGACCTGTCCGAGATGCTGGGCGTAGAGGTTGGCGAGCGACCGAGCGTCCACGTCGTCACGACTGTAGGTGAAGCCCTTGGTGTCAGCGTGGCGAACGCCGGCCACGCGCAGCTGGTCGTACTCGTTGTACTTGCCCACCCCGGCGAAGGCGATCCGATCGTAGATCTCAGAGATCTTGTGAAGCGTGCGAGAGGGGTTCTCGGCGACGAGGAGCACGCCAGCGTCGTAGACGCTGGCGATGAGAGAGCGTCCTCGAGCGATGCCCTTCTGGGCGTACTCGGCACGATCCTTCATCACCTGCTCTGGGGCGACGTAGTACGGCATGCTCATTGGAGCGAACCTCCTGCGTTGCCGCCCAACGTCCGGCGGCGCTCGATCGCCGCTGCGAACCGCTCGGCCACCTCATCGGAGGGCACGGCTTGGTAGCCCTCTTCGGTGACGGTGGCCACGATCGGGTAGATGCCTCGCACCAGGTCCGGTCCCCCGGTAGCCGAGTCGCTGTCAGCAGCCTCATAGAGCGCCAGCACGGCGAGCTCGATCGCCTCGTCCCGGCTCAGATCATCTCGGTAGCCGAGCTTGATCGTCTGGCGAGCGTCACGACCACCAGAGCCCGTGGTCTGGAAGTCGGTCTCTTCGTAGCGACCACCGGCCGCGTCGTAGGTGAAGATACGACCGACGCCCCGAGCGGTGTCGAAGCCACAGAAGAGCGGGACGACGACGAAGCCCTGCATAGCCAGGGGCAGATGGCCTCTGACCATCTGGGCCAGCTGGTTGGCCTTGCCCTCGAGGCTCAGCGCGACCCCCTCGACCTTCTCGTAGTGCTCGAGCTGAACTTGGAAGAGTCGGACCATCTCGACGGCCATGCCGGCCGAGCCAGCGATGGCAACGGCAGAGTGGCGATCGGCCGGAAAGACCTTCTCCATGGCGCGGTGCTCGATGGAGTTCCCCGCCGTGGCGCGGCGATCACCGGCCATGATGACGCCGCCGTCAAAGCGGATGGCGAGCACCGTGGTGCCGTGCGGGACCTCGACGCGGTCGGCGCTCGGAGCCACGCTGGGTGCGAGCCCCTCTCGATGGAGGAGTGAGCTGAAGCTGGGACCCGGGTCGTCGGTGGGCCTGAAGAGCGGCAAGGCCACTACTCGCCGCCCTTTTGGACGTAGTTGCGCACGAACTCCTCGGCGTTGTCCTCGAGGACCTCGTCGATCTCGTCGAGGAGTCCATCGAGGTCGCTCTTGAGCTTGTCGGCCCGCTCGGCGGCTGCCTCAGAGGTCTCCACCTCGTCGGTCGTCGTCTCGTCTGACCGCCGTTCTGGTGTCTTGCGGATCTGCTCTCGCTCAGCCATGGCCGTCGCCGCTCCTCATTCTGCTCTCTCGAGTCTCTCTACCAGCTCCTTGGCGGAACGGACCTCGTCGAGCAGCTGCCCGGTTCGGTCCGCAGTACCGCGGAGTGGATCCATCATAGGGATGCGCCTGAGGGGGTCGATCCCCAGGTCGAAAACCAAAGAGTCCCAGTTGGCCGTCACGACCTCGTCGGGAAAGCGCTTGAGGCACATCCCTCTGAACCACGCTCTCGTCGTCAAGGGAGGATCCTCGACCGACCGGAGGATCTCCTCCTCGGGCACGAGGGTGTCAAGACCCAAGCGATCTGCCAGCGAGCGGTCAGGGCGAAGGTCGTGGTACTGGAGATCCATGGCTCGGAGCTTCGGATCGGTGAGCGAGAGCTCGTGGCGATCGGCGTAGGCGGTGAGCAAGCGGCGCTTGGCGATCCAGTCAACCGTGGTCGCCAACGAGTCAGGGTCGGAGCCGAGCCCATCGAGCGCGGTGCTCCAGTGCTCGATGACCAGCTGTGCCTCCTCCTCAGAACCAACAGCGATGCCGCCATCAGCTTCGACGTACTTGGTGACCGCCTCGAGGAGCGCGATCTGGATCTCCAAGGGTCGAGCACGTCGACCGTCAGCCAGCTCGACCGTCTCGGTGAGGTCGGGGTCGGCCGAGATCGCTCGCACTGCAGCCACCGGATCGGCGAGGGTGAGCCCGTCGATGACGAGGGCGCCGTCTTCGATCATGGCCAACAAGAGCGCCGTGGTGCCCAGCTTCAAGAACGTGGCGACCTGGCTTCGGTTGGCGTCGCCCAGAATGAGGTGGAGGCGGCGGAACCGAGAGGGATCAGCGTGGGGCTCGTCTCGGGTGTTCACCAGGGGGCGTTTGAGCGTGGTCTCGAGACCGACCAGGGCTTCGATGAACTCAGCACGCTGTGAGATCTGGAAGGCGGGAGCCACGTCGAAGCTGGCGGTCTCTGCCCCCACCTTGCCCGCGCCAGCGAAGAGCTGGCGGGTCACCAAGTGAGGCAGGATCCCTCTGACCACCTCGGTGAAGGGGATCTCGCGAGCCAAGAGGAAGTTCTCGTGCGTGCCGTAGGAGTTGCCCTTGGCGTCAGAGTTGTTCTTGTACACGATGATCTTGGGTGCGTCGGGATAGCGGTCCCACGCCGCGGTCATCGCTCGACGGAGCACCTCTTCTCCCGCGGCGTCGTAGCGGACCGCCTCGAGCGGCGTCGAGCACTCAGGAGAGGAGTACTCAGGGTGAGCGTGGTCGACGTAGAAGCGAGCTCCGTTGGTGAGCACCGCGTTCGCCAGGTGGGTCTCGACCGCCGGTGGCATCGATCCGGGTCTGGCGGCACCACGCTGGTCCCGATCGGGCGATTCGTCGTCGAAGTCCCAGGAGATGTGGTGGCGAAGGCCCGACGCGTAGGCGTTCACGAGCAGGGTCGAGAGCGTGATGGGGTCGACGTCGGGAGAGCCCGACGTGATCCCATACTCCGTCTCGATGCCCAGCAGCTTCGCGATCGCCATGATCTGAGGCTAACGCCGCTCGGTGGCGGCGAAAGGGGTCGGGACGATCAGAGGTACTGCCCCGTGCCCACGTGCTCGATGGACCGACCGCCGTGCGCCTCTTCCTTGGTGGTCACGAGCGTGCGGATGTAGACGATGCGCTCACCCTTCTTGCCCGAGATCCTGGCCCAGTCGTCGGGGTTCGTCGTGTTGGGCAGGTCCTCGTTCTCCTTGAACTCCTGGCGGATCGATTCAATGAGGTCGTCGGTCTTGATGCCCTTGGAGGTCCCTGCGATCTCCCGCTTGATGGCGAGCTTCTTGGCCCTCCTCACGATGTTCTCGATCATCGCTCCTGACGAGAAGTCCTTGAAGAACAAGATCTCCTTCTCGCCGTTCTGGTAGGTGACCTCCAAGAAGCGGTTCTCGTCATCGGTTCGGTACATCTCCACCACGATCTTCTCGATCATCGCTTGGATGGCTTTGGCAGGGTCGCCCCCACCGAGCAGGGCGACCTCGTCGACGTCGAGCGGCAGCTCGGGTGTCAGGTAGCGATGGAAGATCTGGGCGGCTGCCTCCTCGTCGGGGCGCTCGATCTTGATCTTCACGTCCAGGCGCCCCGGCCGGAGGATCGCCGGGTCGATGAGGTCCTCACGGTTCGATGCACCGATGACGATGACGTCACGAAGGGCCTCCACGCCGTCGATCTCAGCGAGCAGCTGTGGGACGACCGTCGACTCCATGTCCGAGCTGATGCCGCTGCCCCTGGTGCGGAAGAGCGAGTCCATCTCGTCGAAGAAGATGATGACGGGCACGCCCTCTTCAGCCTTCTCACGGGCTCGCTGGAACACGAGACGGATCTGACGCTCGGTCTCACCGACGTACTTGTTGAGCAGCTCTGGTCCCTTGATGTTCAAGAAGTAGCTGCGAATGTTGGCGTTGCCCGTCGACTCCGCCACCTTCTTGGCCAGTGAGTTGGCAACAGCCTTGGCGATCAACGTCTTGCCGCAGCCGGGAGGCCCGTAGAGCAAGATGCCCTTCGGAGCTGGCAGCTCATAGGCGGCGAAGAGGTCGCGGTGCAGGTACGGCAGCTCGACGGCGTCGGTGATGGCTTCGATCTGCTCGTCGAGTCCTCCGACGTCGCCGTAGGAGACATCGGGGACCTCTTCGAGCACGAGGTCCTCGACCTCTTGGCGATCGAGGCGCTCGACCAAGAGCCCGGCGCGTAGGTCATAGAGCAGGGCGTCACCCGCTCGGAGCGTGGTGCCTTGGAGGGCGTCAGCGATCTCGCAGACCCGCTCCTCGTCGGCGCGGCCGTAGACGATGGCCCGCTGGCCGCCGTCAAGGATCTCCTTGAGCTTGACGACCTCACCGGAGCGCTCGCCGTCTCGAGCGAGGACCACCGAGAGCGACTCGTTGAGCACGACCTCATCGCCGCGCTTGAGCAGGCCTGGGTCGATGTCCGGGCTCAGCGAGACGCGCATCTTGCGTCCCGAGACCACGACATCGATGGAGCCGTCGTGGTTGAGCGACATGAAGGTCCCGTATGACGACGGCGGTTGCGTGAGCTTCTCAACCTCGTCGCGCAGCTGGGCCAGCTGCTCCTTGGCCTGCTGGAGAGCAAAGCTCAGCCGGTCGTTCTGTGAGCGGCTCTGGCTCAGGAGCCCGTTGACCTCGAGCAGCTTCTCTTCGAGCGCCTCGACCTGGCCGGGAGCGGCGGACGACTCCGTGCGAAGTCGGCTCACCTCTCCTCGAAGCACGTCAAGCTCCTCATCGAGCTCATCTCGGGATCTGTCCGTGGGCTCTGTCATGGGCCGCCTCCTCGACGTCACCCTATAGCCCTCGCCTGGGCCTGGTTTGCAGCGGGGTCCGCACGTTTAGCGCTTGGGAGGCGCTAGCATCTCGTCGTTCGCGATGTCAGTCGGGAATGGTCGTCAATCCCCCCTGGGGTGCTGCGTCCACCCCTCACGAGGAGAAGACAATGAAGGTCTGGATCGATCAGGATCTCTGCACGGGTGATGGTCTCTGCGAAGAGATCGCGCCGGCGGTCTTCACCCTTCTCGATGACGGCCTTGCCTACGTGAAGGACGGCGACGAGGTCAAGAACGAGCCGGGCGGCTCCGCCGGCATGGCACAAGTCCCCGCCGATCTCAACGATGCCGTCGTCGAGGCCTCAGAAGAGTGCCCTGGCGAGTGCATCTTCATCGAGAACGACTAGCGACCCTCCGCCGTCAGTCGCCGCGCACGACAGCGCGCGCGGTCGTGAGAAAGCCCGTGTGGGCCACCATCCGGTGATCGGGTCGTACGCTTCGATCCTCGATGTGCCACGTGCGCCGAAGGATCTCGACTGTCTCCGCCATGGCAAAGCTGGCCCTGTCGAGTGCTGCTCGCAGCTGCCAGGTCTGGTTGATGGTGGGCAGGTACGCCAAGAAGATCCCTCCCGGGCGCAGCGCCGCGTGAGCGTGGGCGACCACAGCCCAAGGCTCAGGCATGTCGAGCAGCACGCGATCGAGACCGCGCTCGTCGATGCCGTGGGTCACGTCGCGCAGCTCGATGCGATAGTCGACGTCAGCTCCGAGCATGGCCGTGACGTTCTTGCGTGCACGTTCGGCGAAGTCCTCTCGCAGCTCGTAGCCCACGATCGACGCTCCTGCCCTGAGCACCGTCATCGAGAGCGCACCTGAACCAACCCCGGCCTCGAGCACCCGCATGCCTGGGCCGATGTCGGCAGCCAAGAGGATGGCTCCGAGGTCCTTCGGGTAGATCACCTGGGCACCGCGAGGCATCTTGACCACCACGTCGGCCAGCGTGGGTCGAAGGATGAGGAACGTCCTGCCGTTCGCCGCCGTCACGTAGCGACCCTCGTCCTGGCCGATGACCTCGTCGTGATCGATGATGCCCGCGTGGGTGTGGAACTGGGCACCTTCGACCATCGTCACGAGGTAGCGCCGCTCCTTGGCATCGACGAAGAGGATGCGCTCGCCGGCGTGGACCGGCTTGCTTGCTGCCATGACCTACGACTCGTGCGAGGCGTCGAGCTGTTCCATCGAGATCTCGAGACGGTCCCCGGGCTTGATCGGCACGTTGATCACCGCGGAGCTGCGACGCTCCCGATCACGACGAAGCACCACGGCTCCGAGCGCGACGACGTACCACGCCCAGCTGCCGCCACGAGCTCCTCGCTTGAGCGAGTTGCGATAGATCCACCCGATGACCGCGCCCACGGCTCAGATCCTTCGGATCTGGACGGTGGCCTTGGCCTTCGACCCGCGTCGACGTCCAAGGACATAGGTCACCGCCAGCGCTAAGAACGCGAAGGCGCCAGCGATGCCAGCAGCCTTCTTGCCGACGTCCGCGACAGAGCCCTGTCCTTCGCTCAGAAGGCTCTGGAACTCCGCCTCAAGATCTGCTCGGGTGATCTTCTCGGTCGAGTCGACCATCAGGACTCCTCCTTGGGCGGCAAGCGACGACGGGCAGGACCGCTCACGATCCTCCAGGCTGCCAGCAAGATCACAAGGACGCCGAGGACCGCCACGATGAGGTAGGGAATCCACGAGAGGTTGCCGTGGAAGGCGCCCGTCTCCTCCTGGAGGGCCCGGAGCACTGCGACGAGCCCGAGGACGAGGGCGATGGCCAAGAAGATCGAGCCGATCGAACCGAAGGCCACGAACTGGCCGAGGTCACGCAGCGGTGTGACGGTCTCTTGCTTGATGTAGGCGACGACCAGGTCAGCGGCTCCGCGCCCACGCTCTTTGATCCTGTCGAAGCCCTTGGGAGCTGGTCGTCTGGCCACAGCTCGATCCTACTTGCGGTCTCGGAGCAGGTACGTAGACGAGATCCTCGCCACCATGCGGTCCTCGTCATTGGTGACGGTCGCCTCGACGAAGGCCACACGGGAGCCGCCCGAGATGACCTCGGCCACACAGAGCAGCGGCGTGCCAGGCCTCACGGCAGCCAGGAAGCTGATCTTGAGCTCCGCGTTGGCCACGAAGACCTTTCTGCCTCGAGCGTGGGTGACCGCGGCAGCACCCATCGCTGAGTCAGCGAAGGCCGTCAAGAAGCCACCTTGGATGACTCCGGAGGGATTCGTGAACCGCTCATCAGCGGTCATCGACCAGACCGAGCGTCCCGGCGTCTCCTTGTCGACGCAGACCATCCCCAAGGTGAGGTCGCAGCTCGGTGGAACCTGGATCCGTGGAGCGCTCATCTCGGCCACGCTACCGGAGCTCCTCGCTGGGTCGAGAGGTGGCTCTCCCAGGATTCTGTAGGGTGACCCCATGACGGCGACACCTGGTGGCATCGACGGCGGAGCAGAGTGGGAGGACCTGGCAGTCAGGGTGATCAGAGCACTCGCCATGGATGGTCCTCGCAAGGCCAGCTCTGGGCACTCAGGCACGGCCATGGCGCTCGCTCCCCTGGCGCACGTGCTGTTCTCACGCGTCATGCGCTACGACCCCGACGAGCCCGAGTGGGCTGATCGTGATCGCTTCGTGCTCTCTGTGGGCCACGCGTCGATCCTGCTCTACTCGATGCTGCACTTGAACGGCTTCGATCTCAGCATCGAGGACCTCGAGCAGTTCCGTCAGTTCGGATCGCGCACGCCAGGTCACCCTGAGTACGGCATGACCCAAGGCGTCGAGGTGACCACCGGTCCCTTGGGCCAAGGCTTCGCCAACGCTGTCGGGATGGCTATCGCTGAGCGCCACCTGCGCGTCACGCACGGCGCGGAGCTGTGCGATCACCGCGTCTGGTGCATCGTGGGCGACGGCTGTCTCGAAGAGGGCATCAGCCACGAAGCGGCGTCGCTGGCAGGTCACCTTGGTCTCGGTCGACTGGTGGTCATCTATGACGACAACAAGATCACCATCGACGGGCCGACATCGCTGGCCTTGAACGACGATCCCGCAGGACGCTTCCGGGCCTACGGGTGGCACGTCTTGGAGCTCGACGGAGCGGAGAACGACCTCGACGCGCTCGAGGCGGCCCTCCGAGAGGCGTCCGAGGTGACCGATCAGCCCTCGATGATCGTGCTCAAGACCCACATCGGCTGGCCCTCTGAGCGCTACACCGATGACGCGTTCGCTCACGGCAACCCCTTCCCGCCTGAAGAGATCGCCGCCACCAAGGAGCGGATGGGCCTTGATCCAGCGTTGAGCTTCTCCGTGCCTCATGACCTCTACGCTCGGTACCGAGACGCGCGTGAGGACAGCCGCCACGAGCGAGAGGCCTGGCACGAACGCCTTGGTGCGTCCGAAGAGAAGGGTGTGGCCTTCCTCCGACAGCTCGAGGGCGACGTCACCTCGGCGATCGCCAGCCCGCTGCCTCGCTTCGAACCAGGGACGCAGCTGGCCACGCGCCGGGCGTTCGGCACCTGCATCAACGAGAGTGCCCCGCTGCTCCCCCAGCTCATCAGCGGTTCAGCCGACCTGACCGAGAACACCGGGACCGAGATCAAAGGCGCCACCATCCAGAGCGCGGGGTCGCCTGAAGGCATCCAGCTGCACTTCGGCATCCGCGAGCACGGCATGGGTGCGGTCATGACGGGCATGGCGCTCCACGGAGGGATCCTCCCGGTCGGCGGCACCTTCTTCGTCTTCAGCGACTACATGCGTGGGGCGATCCGAGTGGCGGCGGTCTCGGGAGCGCACGTCATCTACGTCTTCACCCACGACTCGATCGGGGTGGGTGAGGACGGCCCGACCCACCAGCCGGTCGAGCAGCTCGCCGCCCTGCGGGCCATGCCTGAGATCAGTGTGATCCGACCTGCCGATGCCCACGAGACCGCCGCGGCGTGGCGCGTGGCGCTCGAGTCGCCGGGCCCGGTGGCGCTCATCTTGAGCCGGCAGAACGTACCGGTGCTCGAAGAGACGAGGCTCTCGGCCTTGGCCGGCGTCAAGAAGGGTGGCTACGTCCTCGCCTCCCGGGGCGACGGCCCTCCTGAGGTCGTCCTCGTCGCCACCGGCAGCGAGGTGGCGCTTGCCCTCAAGGCCGCAGAGCTGCTGGCCGAGAAGGGTCACGCAAGCTCCGTGGCTTCGCTCCCGAGCTTCGACCGCTTCGACGAGCTGAGCCCCTCCGAGCAGGCGCTCGTGCTGCCAGAGAACCTGCCGATCTTGTCCGTGGAGGCGGGCACGACCTTCGGATGGGCTAAGTACGCCGATGCCTCCATCGGGATCGATCGCTTCGGTGCCAGCGCTCCGGCCGATGAGATCTTCGCGTCACTCGGCCTCACCCCAGAGCGCGTGGCAGAGGCGGCTCACGCGCTCATCGGCCAGCCGGTCGGTCCGGCTCGGCGACGCACTCGTCGCGCCTAGGTGCTGCAACAGAGCGCTTCGGTGCCTACGATCAGAGGGATCGTGATGGCATGGCTCCTCGACCCCGCAACCGCACGCGCGCGACGATGACGCCCGAGCACACGGCTTCGCTGCTCGAAGCACCCCTCAGCGAGCTGATGGCAGAGGCCGCCAAGGTGCGCGACGCCTTGAGCGGCACCAGGATCACCTACTCGCCCAAGGTCTTCATCCCCCTCACCATGCTGTGTCGGGATCGATGCGGGTACTGCACCTTCGCCAAGGCGCCGGCTCGCCTCGACGATCCCTTCCTGGAGATCGAAGAGGTCGTCTCCCTCGCTCAGCAGGGTGCGGCACAAGGCTGCGCCGAGGCCCTCTTCACCTTGGGTGAGCGCCCAGAGCTCCGCTATGAGGTGGCTGCCCGCTGGCTGGCGGAGCGAGGCTTCAGCTCGACGATCGAGTACCTGGCTGCTGCGGCGGAGGCGGTGCTGGCCGAGACGGGTTTGCTCCCCCACGCCAACGCGGGTGCGCTCTATCGAGATGAGCTCGCACTGCTTCGGGGCGTGTCGGCCAGCCAGGGCATGATGCTCGAGACCATCCGAGACGATCTCGAGGCCCACCGGCTCGCGCCCGACAAGGTTCCCTCCCGCCGGCTCGACACCCTCCGCTTCGCCGGCGAGCTCAAGATCCCCTTCACGACCGGTTTGCTGGTGGGCATCGGCGAGGAGCGGATCGACCGCCTCCGCGCCCTGGAGGCGATCGGTGAGCTGGCCGAGCGCTTTGGGCACGTCCAAGAGGTCATCATCCAGAACTTCCTGCCGAAGCCAGGCACGCTGATGGCGATGCACCCCGCTGCGCCTCTCGATGAGCTCCTCTGGACTATCGCCGCGGCACGACTCGTGCTGCCCGGCACCGTGCATCTCCAAGCGCCTCCCAACCTGGTCGATGACCCCACGGTGCTCTTGGCAGCCGGCATCGACGACCTGGGCGGGATCTCACCGGTCACGATCGACCACGTCAACCCCGAGAGAGCGTGGCCCGAGGTGGAGCGTCTGAGCGAGGCGGTCGAAGAGGCTGGCTTTGCCCTGGCACCGCGTCTCACGCTCTATCCCGAGTACGCGTCGGTCCCCGAGGTCTGGCTCGATGAACGGCTCCGCACACCTGTGCTC
>Ga0075017_100000073_pt1 | contig 40373 bp, 40 predicted proteins | sample AleBraG_ABR_2012_FD_71475 | JGI IMG/M metagenome (GOLD analysis project Ga0075017, IMG submission 71475) | Freshwater sediment microbial communities in response to fracking from Pennsylvania, USA - Alex Branch Run_MetaG_ABR_2012 | ecosystem: Environmental > Aquatic > Freshwater > Creek >... | reverse complement strand
ACCATCGCCGACATTGCCAGGCTCTGGAACAAGGATCCGATCGACACGATATTCGACCTGCTGATCGAGGACCAAGCCTTCGCCTCCGTCGCGGTTTTCGGCATGTCGGAGCCGGACGTGAAGCTCGCGCTGCAGCAACCCTGGACGTCCATCTGCAACGACTCGCAAGGCACTGCGCCCGATGGCGTGCTGGGCCGCGAGCACCCGCATCCCCGGGCCTATGGGACCTTTCCGCGCATCCTGCGCAAGTACGTCCGTGAGGAGAATGCACTCACGTTGCCGGATGCCATTCGCAAGTTCAGTTCCTTGCCCGCCCAGCGCATGCGCCTGGCCGACCGCGGCGTACTCAAGAAAGGAATGTGGGCCGACATCGTGGTGTTCGATCCGGAAACGATCACCGACCGCGCGACCTTCGAGCAACCGAACCAGTTGTCGGATGGCATGCAGTTCGTGCTGGTCAACGGCGTGCTTGTAATTGAAGACGGAAAGATGACCCAGGCGCTCCCCGGGAAAGTGGTGCGCGGAGCGGGCTCGCTACACTGAAGTCAATGTCGATTTACGACGAGCGCCGCGACGAGCTGGACAAATATGAAACCATGATGGGCATCGAGCGCGGGCGGTTGGCGGTGACGCTCGACCTGCTGACGGACGCGCTGGTGCTCGTGGGCCAGCACGGCGTCTATTGCCAGAGCGCTCGCCAGCCCGGCAAGCCCGCCATGGACGTGCAGATGGTCAGCAGTTGCCTGACCGGCGCGAAGGAACTGATCGCAAGTGTTATGGCTGAACTGAAGCAGAAACGCCAAGTAACGTAGCACAGGCTTGCACCGACGGCCCACGCGGCGTTCTTCCTCGGTCAGTTCGTCCACCTCTTCATGAATCATCACTGTGAGCAGATGGACGGCGGCTGCGACTTGGGCAGGACCACGCTGATCGTTGTCCACGAGTCATCGTGGAGCAGTTGGTGGGCGTCTGGTATGCATTGCAGTCCACAACGAAGACTGTGGTGGAGCGGTTGTGCATTGAGCGAAAGCTCGAACGCCTCGTGATGGCGACGGTTGACCGACCACCGGATGGGCTTTCAGTGTACCTACAAACAAGGTACACTTAGAAGAGAGCCATGAATGGTCCCGGGATTGAGTTCGATTGGGACGACGCGAATACCGGTCACGTGGCTGGTCACAACGTTCTTCCGGAAGAGGCGGAGCAAGTCATCCTTAATGATCCAGTGGATCTTGGAATGGAGATCGTCAAAGGGGAGGAGCGCTACCTCAACCTCGGCGCGACCGTGCGAGGCCGTGTTCTTCTCGTGGTGACCACATGGCGCGAAGACCGGGTGCGCGTTGTAACGGCGTTTGAGCCAATCAAACGCCTTATTCAGTTCTACTACCGCGAACGAGAGAGGTAATCACACTATGGCCAAAAAACAGCTACGCTTCAAGACTGAAGCACAAGAAGCCGAATGGTGGGCGAAAAATCAGAACGTGATCGCAGACCGCTTCGAGCAAGCCAAAGCCGCGGGCAAGCTCGGCAAGGGAACCGTGGCGCGAGTTGCCCGCGAGCGGGCCAGCCAGACTGGAGCGTCGCCGACGATCACAATCCGGCTGGCGGAAGAAGACCTTACGCGAGCCAGAACCTTTGCCGCCGAGAAGGGGTTACGGTACCAGACGTACCTCAAAATGCTGCTTCACCAGGCTCTGAACTCCGAGGAGAAAAGGTCCAGACGCCGGTAGCCACCCGGTGTTCGTGACGAGGCTGGAACCTTGCGGGTGCGGTCGGCGACCAGGGTGGCGCGCTCGGTGGATTGATGGCGGAGGGCGATGGTGGCCTGGTCGGGAATCCAGACGCGCGGGAGAAAATCGCAGCGCAGAAGATTGGCGAGAACTAGGATACTGGAATACATGCCCGGAGCCAAAACCTACGTTGCGCTGCTGCGCGGAATCAATGTCGGCGGCAAGAATATGCTACCGATGAAGGACCTGGTGGCGATGTTCGTCGCGGCCGAGTGCGTCGATGTGCGTTCCTACATCCAGAGCGGAAATGTAGTTTTCCGCGCTACAGCCGGCGTCGCCAGCCGCCTGCCAGCCATCATCACCGCGCAGACAGAAAAACGCTTTGGCCATAAACCGCCTGTCATCTTGAGGACGAGCGAACAACTCGACGCCGTTTATCGCAACAACCCTTTTCTCAAGATGGGCGCGCCAGAGGAGTTGCTGCATGTAATGTTCCTGGCGCACCAACCCGCGCCGAGCGCCGTCAACGCCCTCGACCCCGATCGGTCGCCTCCGGATACCTTTGTCGTGCGGGGTCAGGAGATCTATCTGCGGCTGCCAAATGGTGGGGCCAAAAGCAAGCTAACCAATGCCTACTTCGACTCCAAGCTGGCCACCATTAGCACCATCAGAAACTGGCGGACGGTTGCCAACCTGTTGGCGTTGATGACCCTCAACCGTTGAAAAGCGGCAAAGCGATGGGCCCGCCGAACGGGCCCACCGCACACCACTCTGGAAGCGCGCTAGAAGGGTTTCGCTTCGCCGCGGTTCCCTCGAAAGCCGCCGCCGGAAGTATTGGCATTGGCCGGGATTGGAGTTTCGCTCACGAACAGCATCCGCATAGGATTGTCCGCGAACACAAAGGCATAATGATATGAGTTGAAGTTTGTGTTGAACAGGAGTTCACCTCCCGAGCAGTCACGATCGATTTGGTATCTGCCGGGAAACATCTGCATGTTGTAAACGTTACCTTGTGTTGACGTTGTTTCTGTGACGCTCAACACTCCCGTCAAATACGGATTGATGCCAGTCGGCAGTTGGACGTGCGCCACGAAGATCCCGATAGACGATCCGACGTAGTCCACCGCTTGGAACGACCAAGTGGTGCCATCGAGCAGGTACAGGGGATTGGCCAAGCCGGCAGGGCATCCGAGCGGAGTCGTCTTCAGACTCGCCTTCCCGTGGTTTCCCGCATAGGGCCCTAAACTGGTATTGCTACGGACATCGTTGCTGTTGCTGGTCATGTACATCTCCGTTCTCCCGCTGTTGAACACGAAGGCGTACTGATAGGCGTTTTGGTTGGCATTAAAAAACAGCTCTCCACCCGTGCAGGTGGAATTCACCTGGTACTTGCCAGTGACGAGTTGCTGCACGGTCACTGCACCGCCCGCGTTGGACGTCATCGTCAGGGTCAAGATGCCGGTGAGGTATGGATTGATCCCGGTTGGCAACTGGACGTGCGCCTGGAAGAGACCCACGGCGCCATCGCCGATATCGTCATCCTGCGTTTGAAAGGCCCAGGTTGTACCGTTAATTACGTAAAGTGGATCGGCCAAACCGCCGGGGCATTGCCCCTGCGCTCCGGGCGACAAAAGAAGACTCCCGATGATACACACCATCGCTGAGAAAAAAAGACTTTTCATATTCCCGCTCCTGGTGATTTTCATTGACCGGCATCTTAGCCGGTTGACTAAGACGAAGAAGTGTCTAGCCGGTTTGACTATAACGAGACTGACATAGTACTTTCAAGCTAGTCAAAGTGCCAGGAACCTCTAGTACTCGCGGACGACTAATGAGGTTTTGGCGACAACCTTGACTAAGTTTGGCACTAGCTTGTTTGGTGTCTCTCACGGCGCCGCTGAATTGTTAGGAAGTTTCTCGCAAAATGCCGCCAAGCCCATAAAAAGCCGTCGCCGCAATACTCAGAAGAAGCCGCAGGTGCAAGACCAGACCAAAAAGCTATCGCTTGAAACATGGCGCTTCATCCCTGGTCGCGAAATGAGGAACCGATCGCGGCGACTGTTACAGCGGAATTAGAGTTTGGCCTTCCCACGAGCTCATGCATCTGTGCTTTTATAGTTTCATGCAAGCTGCGTTGCGTCTGATGGGCACTTTTGTTCTGACAGCCGGGGCCTGGGCGCAAATGGGCGCCATTGGAGGGGCGGTGAAATACTCCAACGGAGCCGTCGCCAAAGGCGCAGTGGTTGAGGTGGAACGCGAGGATGTAAAAGGCGAGCACAAGAGCGCTAAGACGGACAAACACGGCCGCTATCTCCTCGGTGGTTTGCCGATCGGCGTCTATCGGTTGGTTCTGTCGCTCGGCACGCGTGTGGTCGATTCCGCGGACCACGTGCAAACGCATCCCGGCACCACCACTCCGATCAATTTTGTAATCAAGATTCCTTAGAAGTAAGCGCTCTACCCCGCCTCCCGCGAACATAAGTTCCATCGCGATTCGAAAGCACCCTGCCAGCAGCGCTGTGCATGCGAGAGCGCCAGCGCACGAGGCGGAGAACCAAATTTTGTTGCCGGCCACCACTCCGATCAATTTTGTGATCAAGATTCCTTAGCGCGTGTTGATGGAAGCCGGGTGGCTCGCCTCGTATGCTGCGATGGCCGCTTCGTTGTGCAAAATGTAGCCCAATTCGTCGATGCCTTCCAGCAGACACAGGCGAGAAAATGGGTCGATGGAAAATTCGAATCTCTCGCCGCCGGGGAGCTTCAGGCTCTGCGAAGCTAGATCCACCGCAAGGACGCAGTCACCGCTGCCCATGAGCTGGGCGTGCACCGCAGCCGGCACTACAATCGGCAGCAGCGCATTCTTGAGCGAGTTCTGTTTAAAGATATCGGCGAAAGACGTGGAGATCACCGCCCGGAATCCGTACTGCGTCAGTGCCCAGGGCGCGTGTTCGCGTGAACTGCCGCAACCGAAGTTATCCCCAGCCAGCAGGATCTGGCACTTCTTGGCTTCCGCCGTGTTCAAAACGAAATCGGGTTTGGGTTGGCCGCTCGCGTCATAGCGCCAGTCGTAGAAAAGCTGATCCGCCAGCCCCTCTTTGGTGATCGTCTTGAGAAAGCGCGCGGGAATAATCTGATCGGTGTCGATGTTGTCGATGGGCAGCCGGACCATCCGGCTCTCAAAGGGAGTGAACTTGATCATGACAGCAACGTCCTAACGTCGGTGACCACGCCGGTGATCGCGGTGGCCGCGGCGGTCATCGGGCTGGCCAAAAAAGTCCGGCCACCTTTGCCTTGCCGGCCTTCGAAATTGCGGTTGCTGGTGGACACGCTGTACTCGCCCGGTTGCAGTTGGTCGCCGTTCATGGCGATGCACATGGAGCAACCGGCTTCCCGCCAATCGGCGCCGGCTTCGCGGAAGATGCGGTCGAGCCCTTCCGCCTGCGCCTGTTCCTTGATGATCTGCGACCCGGGCACCACCATCATCCGCAGTCCGGCATGCACTTTGCGGCCTTTAAGAATCGCCGCCGCGCTGCGCAGATCGCTCATGCGCGAGTTGGTGCAACTTCCCAGAAAAACCACATCGACTTTGTGACCCACCAGCGGCTGGCCGGCGGGCAGGTCCATATAGCGAAGCGCTTTTGCCAACGACTCGCGCTCGATTGGATCGGAGACGGAAGCCGGATCGGGCACCGGCGCGTTGATCGAAATTCCCATGCCTGGATTGGTGCCGAACGTGATCATCGGCTCCAGCGTCGGGCCATCGATGGTGATCGTTTTGTCGTAGGTTGCGCCGTCATCCGTCGGCAGTTGCCGCCAACGCGCCACAGCCGCGTCCCAGGCGGCGTCCTTCGGCGCGTAGGGACGACCCTGCAGAAACTGGAACGTGGTGTCATCGGGAGCAATCATGCCCGCGCGCGCGCCGCCCTCAATCGACATGTTGCAAACCGTCATCCGCTCTTCCATCGACAGCCGGGTGATGCCCGACCCGCGGTACTCAAACACGCAACCCGTGCCGCCGCCAATCCCGATGCGAGAAATCAGCGCGAGAATAATGTCCTTGGCGCTCACGCCCGGCTTCAGCGCGCCGTCCACACGCACCTGGTAAGTGTTCGATGCACGCTGCAACAGGCACTGCGTGGCCAACACATGCTCCACTTCACTGGTGCCAATGCCGAATGCCAGCGCACCAAACGCCCCATGCGTAGCCGTGTGGCTGTCGCCGCAAACCACCGTCATGCCCGGCTGCGTCAGTCCTTGCTCAGGGCCGATGACGTGGACGATACCCTGTTTCTCGCTGTGGAACCCGAAGCAGGTGATGCCGAAATCGCGGCAGTTCTGTTCCAGTTGCTCCACCTGCGCCCCGGCCACCTTGTCCAGAATGGGCAACGAGCGCGGAGTGGTCGGTGTGGAGTGATCGGTAGTGGCGATGGTCAGATCGGGCCGGCGGACTTTGAGACCACGCTGGCGCAAACCGGCAAAGGCCTGAGGCGAGGTCACCTCATGAACCAGATGCAGGTCGATGTAGAGCAGCGCCGGAGCTCCCGGCTGCTGGGCCACGACATGGTTGTCCCAGACTTTTTCGATGATGGTCCGCGGTTGCATTACAGTGCCTCTACTACAGCATCTCCTACCAGGTCGTCAAGTCTGCGGCGACCCGCCCTGACTCCAATGTTCCTTCCACGTCCTGGTTCACAGCGCCCGAGTTCACTTCCACGTCTCGTAGTTCAACGACGGCGCCGGCATTTCCCACCCTTCAAGGTGGTGGCCGAGGTCCCGGGCGTTTTCAAATCGGGGTGACGCGGCCTGACCCAATACCGCTTCCCCGTCGTGGCCCACAGCGGCGGCCTCGATGGTACCCGCTCCCATTACAGTGCCTCTACTACAGCATCTCCCACTTGCGACGTGGTGGCAGGCGTTCCGGCTGGCTTGAGGTCGACAGTGACCCGGCCTGAGTTCAATACCGTTTCCACCGCCTGGTTCACCGCGGCGGCTTCTTCTTTCAGTCCGAAGCTGTATTCCAACAGCGCGGCAACCGAGCCGATGGCGCCAAACGGATTGGCTTTATTTTGTCCAGCGATGTTCGGCGCCGAGCCATGCACCGGCTCGTACAAACCCACATAGGCGCCCGAACTTCGCTTGTCTCCCAAGGACGCCGACGGCAGCATGCCGATGGAACCTGCGAGCACCGCACCCTCGTCGCTCAGGATATCGCCGAACATGTTCTCGGTCAGCACCACGTCAAATTGACGTGGGTTAAGTACCAATTGCATGGCGCAGTTGTCCACCAATATGTGATCCAATGCTACATCCGGAAATTCCTGGGCCACTTGAATTACCACGCGACGCCAGAGCTGCGAAACTTCCAGTACGTTGGACTTGTCCACGCTCGACACTTTCTTGCGGCGGTTGCGCGCCAGTTGGAAAGCCATGCGGGCGATGCGCTGAATCTCCGACTGGCTGTACGCCATGGTATTGACCGCGCGCGGCTCCGGACCATCCTCGTAAATGCCGCGGGGCATGCCGTAATACAGCCCGCCGGTCAGCTCGCGGACGATGATCATGTCCACGCCCGAGACCAATTCGTTCTTGAGAGGCGAGGAATTCAGCAGCGCCTTGTACGCCCGCACCGGCCGCAGGTTGGCGTAGACGCCCAGCAGCTTGCGAAGTCCAAGCAATCCCGTTTCTGGCCGTTTGTCGATGGGCGCGGCATCAAACTCTGGCGCGCCTACCGCGCCCATCAGGGTAGCGTCGGCTTGTTTGGCTAACGCGGCCGTCTCCGGCGGCAGCGGGCTACCAGTCTTATGGATGGCGATTCCGCCCAGCAGCGCTTCTCTGAGAACCAGTTGGTGCTTGTAGCGATCGGCCACCCGCCGCAGAACTTTTACGGCTTCGGCCGTGACTTCCGTGCCGATGCCATCGCCCGGGAGAATCAGCAGGTCCAACTGCATTACGCGTTCGCCGCCACGTGCGAAGTGCTGCCGGCGACTTCCCGAATCAACTCCAGAATCTCATCGTTGCGCAGCCCCTTCTTGCGGTCCGCCAGGGCCGTGAAGCGCTCGTAAACCACGCCCAGTTCTTCTTTGGAAAGCGTGAAGCCGAGATCGGCCGCGCGCTGATTCAGCGCATGCCGCCCACTGTGTTTGCCCAATACCAGCTTGCTTTGAGGAACTCCCACCGATTTCGGATCCATGATCTCATAGGTGGTCCGTTCCTTGAGAAAGCCATCCTGGTGAATGCCCGCTTCATGCGCAAAAGCGTTCTCACCGACAATCGCTTTGTTCGGCTGCGGCCCAAACGTGATGAGACTGGTCAAAAGCTGGCTGGCAGAATACAACTGCTCCGACACAATATTGGTCTCAAACGGCAGCCGGTCGGGCCGCGTTTTGAACGCCATCACGATCTCTTCCAGACTGGCGTTCCCCGCTCGTTCGCCGATGCCGTTCACACAACATTCAATCTGCCGCGCGCCCGCTTGCACTGCGGCCAGGGAGTTGGCAACGGCCAGCCCCAGGTCATCATGACAATGCACGCTCACCGTAGCCGAGTCACCCAGCACCCGCACCATATGAGCGATCAATGCGCCATATTCGTCCGGAACGCAATAGCCAACGGTATCGGGGAAATTCACGGTGCGAGCGCCGGCTTCCACGACCGCCCGAGCAACCTGCTCAAGATAGACCGGATCGGTCCGCGTGGCATCTTCGGCGGAGAACTCCACATCATCTGTGTGTTGGCGGGCCAGGCTCACGGCCGCCGCGGCCTCATCCAAAACCTGCGCCTGCGATTTCTTCAGCTTGTACTTCAAGTGGATTTCGCTGGTGGCCAGAAACGTATGGATGCGCGGCCGGCGTGCATGCTTTAAGGCGGCCGCCGCTCGCTCCACGTCGACAGTGGAAGCGCGCGCCAGCGCCGCTACGTTCGCCCAGGGAAATTCGCGGCTGATCGCTTCCACTGCCTCAAAGTCACCGTCGGAAGCAATCGGAAAGCCCGCTTCCAATATGTCGACGCCCAGTTCCACCAGCTTGTGCGCCATGCGGAGCTTCTCGCTCACCGTCATGCTGCATCCCGGCGACTGTTCGCCGTCGCGCAAAGTCGTATCGAAAATGTAGACGCGGTTGGGCATAACCCCGAGTATGGGGGCGATAGCATGAATATGGCAAATTTATAATGCTATGCTTGAACATAAGTTTGGCTGATGTCATAAGCGCCTCTTATGGACCTGTATCCTCTGAAAGTCTTCCTCGCCGTAGCCAACGAGAAGAGCTTCTCCCGCGCCGCGGAAAAGCTGCTGCGCACCCAGCCCGCCGTGTCGCTGGCGATCCAAAAGCTGGAATCGGACCTGGACGACAAGCTCATTGACCGTTCCGGAAAAGAGCTGCTGCTCACCGACGCCGGGCGAATCGTCTACGACTACGCGCGGCGCTTTGAAAACCTGGAAGGCGAGCTGCAGAATTCGCTGGCCGAATTGCGGGACCACTCGGCCGGACGGCTCAGCATCGGCGCCAATGAATCCACCGCACTGTATCTGCTCGACCCGATTGAACAGTACCGCCGGCTCTATCCAAAAGTAAAAGTGCAGGTGCGCCGGACTTTATCCAGTAAAATTCCCGCCCAATTAATTGATGGCGAACTGGAATTGGGCGTGATCAGTTATGACCCGGAAGACGACCGCCTGGCCTCCATCGTGCTCTACACCGATCATTTGGCGTTTGTCGTTTCGCCCAAACACCGCTTTGCCGCCCGCGCGGAGGTCTCCATCTCGGAGCTCGGCATGGAGACATTTGTTGCCCACAACGTTTTATCGCCCTACCGCGCCGTCGTGCTGCGCGAGTTTCAGCGCTACAAGGTGCCGCTGAACATGGACGTCGAGATGCCGACCATCGAGACCATTAGAAAGATGGTCCAGCGCAATGAGGGCGTGGCCTTTCTGCCGCGTATGTGCGTGGAAACCGAACTGGCGCAGGACGGTCTTTGTGAGGTCAAAGTAACGGAACTGAGCGGCGTGGAGCGCAAAATCCGGCTGGTGTATCCGGGAAAGCGAAGCCTGAGCCATGCGGCGAAGGCGTTCTTGGAGTTGGTGCGGTAACATGGCACAGACTTCAGTCTTTGCACAATGTAAACACCTGATCTCTAGATTGTTCTGGAAGTGGTAGACTTTAGGCCACACGCATTCAGTGATGACTTATGGGCACAGATGGCCAGTCGCCCAGCTACGAGTTGGCGTCCGTCTTGTTCATGGACATTGTGAGCTACTCGCTACGGTCTATTGACGACCAGACCGAGGTTCTCACAACGCTCCAGAAAATCGTGCGCGAGAGCGCTGAATACCAGCAGGCCTCCGCTAAACAAGAGGTGCTTTCGTTGCCAACTGGCGACGGAATGGCGCTGGTTTTTCTGCGCGACCCCATTGCGCCCGCCAGGTGCGCGCTTGAGGTTGCCAAGTCCCTGCAAAGCCATCCTGAGCTCAAGCTCCGCATGGGTCTGCACCAGGGCCCCGTTCGCCGGCACGCCGACATTAAAGAAGACGTGAACGTGGTGGGCGGCGGCATCAACATCGCCCAGCGGGTGATGGATTACGGAGACGCCAAGGGCGACGCCTACGTCATCTTCCCGACGCTTCGCACGCGCGGCGGCGACAATCACGTTACGCCGGGCATGGTAGTTGAGATTCCAGCCCCGAGTGATAAGCCATCTTATTTCAAAGTAGAGCGCAGCCGGCCGGACCAGATCAATGAAGTCCTGACCTTTCTCATCAGTCCAAAGCCTCTGGTTGAGCTGAAAATCGGCCGGGAGCGTCTCAAGGTTGGCGACGACCAGCTTAGCCGCTGGGAGAAGCAATGGAAGGCGAAGTCTTACAAGTTGGAAGATGCCGCGCAGGAAGGCAAAGTCTACACACTGGCCGAGAAGGAAGCCGCGCGCGGTGAAAAGCTGTTGACCAGGGACGATCCGCTGCCGCAAACGATGTATCGCGTGGACTGCAAAGCGGGGGACGCAGTGATGCTGGAAGTGCCGCTGAAGATCGCGAAGTAAAGGCGAGGGAATCAATGAAATATTCGATCTTCCCGATAGCGTGTTTGTGTATGCTCGTCGCGCCGGCGCTGACCGCCCAGACGAATCCCGTCGCGTTGGAACTGGGCAAGCCGGTTCAGGCGGAGTTGGCGGCAGGTCAGTCGAATCAGTATTCGATAGAGGTCAAGGCGGGGCAATTCGTGCGGGTCGAGGTTTCTCAGCCTGAATCTGCGACCGTGATCCGACTGTCGGAGCCGGCCAAAAAAGACAATCTGCTGGAGCTCCATTGGCCGGGTTCGTCGCAAAGGACTGAGTCCTTGTGTTGGATTGCGAAGGTCGCCGGTGGGTATCACATCGAGTTCGCGCCGGCCGCGCCGATAGCGGCTGCCGACAAGTACGAGATAACGCTCGAAGAGCTGCGCTCGTCGATTGCGGACGACCAAAAGTAGATTGACGCGCAGCAGTCGTTCGAGAACGCGCGAGCGCTCAGCGAAAAACACGAATACCAGCAAGCCATCGCGGCATGGGCCGGCGCGCTGGCCGCTGCCCGGGCGCTAGCCGATCGCCAGCGCGAGGCAACGGCACTGAACGGCTTGGGCGTCGCCTACTCCAACATCAGCCAAAACGACAGGGCAAGCGGCTACTTCGAGCAGGAGCTCGCGATCCGCCGTGAAACCAAAGACGGCCGTGGCGAAGGCAGCGCCTTAAACAGCCTAGGCGTCGGCTATATGAGACTGGGCGAGATCGAGAAGGCAATTGGCTACTACGAGCAGGCATTGGCGATTTACCGCGCGGCCAAGAACCGCGGCGGCGAAAGCATTGCCTTGCTCAATCTAGGTAACGCCTGCGAGAGACTGAGCCAGAGCGAGAAGGCAATCGGCTACTACGAGCAAGCCCTCGCGGTTCGCCGTGAGACTAAGGATCGCCGTGGCGAAAGCGCCGCACTGTACAGGCTGGGCCTCGCCTATTTCAGCTTGAATCAGACCGAGAAGGCAATCGGTTACGGCGAGCGGGCCTTGGCTATTTTTCGCGAGGTGAAGGATCGTCGTTCCGAGGGCACCCTCTTGGACGGCCTGGGCATCGCCTATCAAAAGCTAACCCAGTACGAGAAGGCGATCGAGTATTCAGCGCAGGCGCTTCCGATTTGGCGCGAGCTCAAGAACCGCGCTGGCGAAGGGGGCGCACTGCACAACCTAGGCTTCGATTACCTGAACCTGCGCCAATATGAAAAGGCGATCGAGTTCTCCGAACAGGCGCTGCCGATCTACCGCGAGCTTAAGGACCGCTCGGATGAGGGCCGGGTCCTAGGCAACCTCGCCGACGCCTACAGCAGTCTAGGCAAGTACGAAAAGGCAATCGGCTACCTGGACCAGGAACTTCCGATTGCTCGCGAACTCAAGAATCGAGCTGCCGAGGCCTCAACGCTAGGCAACCTCGGGACCGACCACAACAGATTAAGCCAATACGAAAAGGCGCTGGCCTATCACGAGCAGGCGTTGACAATCTTCCGGGAGCTCAAGAATCGCCGTGAAGAAGCAAGTGCCTTGCACAACATAGGCTCCGTTTACCTGAACCTGCGCCAATATGAAAAGGGCATCGAGTTCTCCGAGCAGGCGCTGCCGATCTTCCGTGACCTTAAGGACCGCTCGGATGAGGGCCTGGTCCTAGCCAACCTCGGCAACGCCTACCAGAACCTGGGCCAGCACGAGAAGTCAATCGGCTACTTGGACCAGGAACTTCCGATTGTTCGCGAACTCAAGAGTCGAGCTGCCGAGGCCTTGGCGTTAGGCAGCCTCGGCAGCGCCTACAACAATCTAGGCCAGCACGAAAAAGCAATTGGCTACCAGGAACAGGCGCTGGCGACTGCGCGCGAGTTAAAGGACGGCCGGCTCGAATGCGTGATCTTAATGATGGTTGGGGGCATCTATGCAAAGTCGGGCGAGTTCGAAAAAGCGGTCAGCTTCCTTGAGCAGGCGTTGGCGGTAGCGCGCGAGCTCAAGGACCGGCTCTTAGAAACTCGAATTCTGACCCCCATGGTCGCCATCTCTTCTCTAACGAGCCAGCCCGAGAAGATGGTCGGCTACTCTGAGCAATTATTGACGATAGCGCGAGAGCTCAAGGACAAGTCTCTGGAATTCGTTGCGCTCGAGTTCCTAGGAGTCGGCTACTTGATCCAGGGCCACCCAGAGAAAACGATAAGCTACGCAGAGCAGACGCTAGCATTAGCACGCGATCCCAAGGACCCTCGCCTAGAAGGTCCCGCGTTGACGTTGCTAGGCTTCGCCTACGGGGCCTTGGGCCAGCCCGAGAAGAACGTCGGCTACGCCGAGCAGGCGCTGGCGATTGCTCGCGAACTCAAGGATCGTCCAGCGGAGGCAGCGGCCCTGTCCTCTCTAGGTCAAGTACAGGCGGGCCAGAACCACGTCGAGATAGCAGCCGGCTATTTCGAGCAGGCGCTGGCTATTTATCGGGAACTCAAAAGCCGTCCGGACGAAGCCAATATGCTTGGCATGCTTGGCGTTGCCTATGCCGTACTCGGCAACAACGACAAAGCCATCAGTTACCTCGAACAGGCACGGGCAATTAATCGCGACGTCAAGAACCCTTTCGCCATGAATTTCACATTGCCAAGCCCCGGCGGCAAATTAGGCCCTGATGCGATAGGGATCAATCTGCTTGAACAACTGCGGGCTAAGACGACCAAGATGCCTTGGCTGGAGGCGGCAACTTTGACCGGCCTAGGCACAGCTTACAGCAAACAATCCCAATACGAAAAGGCGATCGGATACTTGGAGCGGTCTCTGGCGCTTTCACGCGAGACAAAGAGCCGATGGATAGAGGCGGCGTCCCTCTCTACGTTGATGGAAGCCTGGAGCGGCTCCGGGAAGCCTCGACTGGGGATTTTCTATGGCAAGCAGGCAATCAATATTATCCAATCCATGCGCTCCGGCATTCGCGGTCTCGATCAGGACCTGCAACAAAGCTTCTTGAAAGCAAAGGAAAAACCCTATCACACGCTGGCCGAGTTGCTGATCGCGCAGGGCCGCTTGGCGGAGGCTGAGCAAGTGCTAGGTCTGTTAAAAGAGCAAGAATATTTCGAATACGTCCGCCGCGATGCGGGAGAGGCTTCTCGACGTAATGGTCCGGCCGACCTGACTCCCGAGGAAGCGGAATGGTCCAAGCGATATATCGAGATCGGAGATCATCTGGTCGGCATCGGCACCGAACGCGGGGACCTGCTCGCCAAAAAAACCCTCACCAGCGAACAGACGCAGCGGCTCTCGGCGCTGGAGGCAGACTTAGCGGTCGGGAATCAAGCTTTCGAAAAGTTCCTCGGCGACCTCTCCATCCATTTCAGCGCCAAAGCGGAAGCCGGCGGAAAGATCGACCAGATCCGCGAGGAACAAGGCATGATGGAAGAACTCCGCGAAATGCCACAGGGCACCGTGGTCATCCACACGGTCGTAGGCGCGGACAAGTTCTACGCCATTCTTCGAACCCCGGACACGCAGAAAGCCTACGAGTATCCGATAAAAGGGGCCGACCTCAATCGCAAGGTGCTGGAGTTCCGGCAGGTGGCGCGAGATCCGAAGCTCGATCCGCGTCCGCAGGCGCAGGAGCTGTACAACATCCTGATCGCGCCCATGGCGAGCGACCTGCGGCAGGCCAAGGCACGGACCTTGATGTTCTCGCTGGACGGCGTATTGCGATACTTGCCGCTGGCAGCATTGTATGACGGCAAGCAGTATTTGATCGAGCAATACCGCGTGTCGGTCATCACGCTGGCCAGCAACGCGCGTCTATCCAGCCGCCCGGATGCGCAGTGGAAGGCTGCGGGGTTCGGCGTGACGAAAGCGTTTGAGGGGTCGGCGGCACTACCGTCGGTTTCCGGAGAGCTGTCGGGCATCATCTCCAGTGTGCCGGGCGATGGCGGGGTGCTGGCGGGCGAGATCAAACTGGACGGTGACTTCACCCAGCAGGCCATGCGGCAGACGCTGCTGAAGCATTACGCAGTGGTGCACATCGCCAGCCATTTCCGATTCCAGCCGGGCAATGAGACGCAATCGTTTCTGCTCTTGGGTGACGGTGGCCACCTGAGTCTGGCGGAATTGAGGACGTCGGCGAATCTGTTTGGCGGCGTGCAGTTGCTGACGCTGTCAGCCTGCAACACCGGCGTCGGCGATGGAGCAGAAGTGGAGGGCTTCGGCACGCTGGCGCAGCGGCAGGGAGCGAAGGCGGTGATCGCCAGCCTGTGGCCGGTCGCGGACGCAAGCACCAGCCGGTTGATGCAGGAGTTTTACCGCATCCGGCAATCGTCGGCGGGCAAGACGAAGCTGGAGGCGCTGCAAGAAGCGCAACTAGAGCTGTTGCGGGGTGTGGTGCAGGCGGAACCGGGGGCGGCCGATCGTTCCTTGATCCACGAAACCGAGACCGGCGGGGCTGCCCCGCAAGCGCCACCCTTCCCATTCGACGCAAAGGCGCCGTTTGCGCATCCGTATTACTGGGCGCCGTTCTTTTTGATGGGGAATTGGCTGTAGAAGGTGCGCAGGAGCATGTGGGCGTGCCGCCCTATGTTGGTTTGAAAGGATAGCCACGTGGATTTGCGAAGCTCAGTAACATCGTTAGCTGCGATACTCCTGGGAGTCTCCGGACTTTCGTCGGCACTGGGACAAAACGGCCCTCCGCCTGTAATCCAGGGCCGGTTGGAATTGTCAAAACGATTTAGCGCCGAACTGCGAGGAGGGCATCTCATGCCTACGATGTCGTACTCAAGGCAGGCGAATACATGACCGTCGTCGTGTCGCAGCCCAGTTTTCCGACAGTCGTTCGCCTAGAAGCTTCGGGTCGAACAGATAAACTGGCCGGATTTTCCTTTCACTTTCGCGTTGCCGATCAAGAGAAGGAGCCCGCGAAGGGGCGGCGGTGAGCAATGATGCAAATCCGGCTTGGCTGAGCCCGCTGACGTTCAGCATCACACAACTCCGTCCGGCGCCGACCATCGAAACCATTCGCAAGATAGTGCAGCGCAATGAAGGCGTGGCTTTACCTGCCGCGCATGTGCGTGGAGACCGAGTTGGCCCAGGACGGTCTATGCGAGGTCGAGACTCAAAGAGTTGAGCGGCGTGGAGCGCCAGATCCGGCTGGTGTATCCGGGAAAGCGCAGTTTATGCCATGCCGTGAAAGCGTATTTGGAGTTGGTGGAGCACGCCGGCTAGCGGCTGCCGGACGTCATCCCCTCACGACTCGAATAGCGGAATCTGCTGCTCACTTCTCCCCGGTTTGGCTTTTCGCGAGTGGCGCAGCGGCGTGCCTACCACGCCCATCACCAGCAACGATGTCAGCGCGGCCTTAGGCACAAAGATGCGCTGGTTTTGGAAGGATGGATCCGGTGGGATGACCGAGAAGCCCGCACTCTCCAATAACAGCAGGTTGTTGGCGAGGATGCCGTCCATGGCGTCTCCATCGCGAAAAGCCATGCGCACCCACAGACCTTCCAGCTTCGGACGGCTGGTGAACAGCCGCAGTTCGCGCCGTGGTTCGCCTTGCGCCCAATCGCGAACAAAGCAGACCAGCTTGACCTCAGAGTACGGAACCAACTGTACGCTGCCGCTAGCCGTCAGCAGTTCGAGCGCCCCTTCCTGCAAGTAGGTCTGCGGATTGACAAAGCCCGACAGCGCTTCACGGTCGAAGCGCGACACCAACACTTTTTTGCTGGTTGAGCTGGCAGTCATTCCCAAAACAATTTTGGGCTTATTGTAGCATTCGCCGCCCCCACCCAACCCTCAACTCCCAGCGCAAATCGCCACGGAACGCAAACCGCGGCTTAATTTCCAGACCTGAAGACTCCGGCCGCGCGCCGCGAGTTTAATCCCCACATCCCGCCATCAGCCCATCACTGTAGCTGGAGGAACTTCGCGTGCCACGTGGAAATTAGTGGGGCGGAAAAGCGATCGCGAACCCGCCAAGACAGATCACGAACCCCGGAAACCCGCTTCTTCAGACGTGCTGATCCACCAGGATCTGGTTCCCGTCAGGATCGACCGCGACAAAGCTGGCGGGCCCGGTCGTGCTCTCATCCGCTTCTTTTTGCAGCGTCACACCTTGCGCTTTCAGTTGGCGCTGCAGTTCGCGCACGTCGGTAAATGACGAAAGTTTCTGAGCGTTGCTGTCCCAGCCGGGGTTGAAGGTCAGGAGGTTTGTTTCGAACATCCCTTGAAACAGCCCAATGACGTGCTCCCCGTTCTTCATGATCAAAAACTTCATGGACGTATCGCCTGCAAAGGCCTTGAAGCCGAATTTCTCATAAAAGCTCTTTGACGCCGCGATGTCCTTGACGGCCAGGCTGATCGAAAAAGCACCGAGCTGCATGGTCCGCTTGGTCTTCGTCTCCTCTGCTGCGCGCAGCGCGAACGCCGCGCCTCCCAATGCTGGAAGCAAACTTCGTCTCTTCATCCGGTTCCCCTTTCTTGACGATTCCGTTTCTTAAGAGTAACCGCACCAAGCTTCCCGCGCTTTGCAAATCTTGCTATAACACCCAGAAAACCCAGGATAGTCCCAGCAACGCGCTTGCCACGGAATTTCCATCGGTGACAATAGAATGATGTCCACTGAAGAAGAGATGAAAGCAGAGCTTGAGAGGCTGAGGATTGAGAACGCCGCGCTGAAGAAGCCGGAGCGCGGCAAGATATCGTTCAAGGTGAGCGAGAAGGGCGCCCTCTCGGTGTACGGTATGGGACGTTTTCCGGTCACGCTGTATCGCGAGCAATGGGAAAAGCTGCTCGCCCTGGCCGAAGAGATCCGTGCCTTCATTCGCGAGAATGATCACGCCCTCAAACGCAAGGAGTAGTGCTTCAGCGCCCAGCCGAAGGCACGGCGCCCACGTCCGACTTCAGAAACTTCAGCAGCTCCCGATAGAAAACGTCCGGCGCTTGCAGATGCGGCACGTGGCCCAGTCCCGGCAGCAGCATCAGTTGTCCGCCGGGAATCGTATCGGCGATATGCTTGGCTCGCTCCGGAAAGTCGGGCGTGTCCAGGTCGCCGCCGAGCACCAGCGTCTTCACCTTGATGTGCGCCCAATCGTCGACCACCGGGTCGAGATACGTGATCTGCTGATAGATGGACCGCACCATGGCCAGCCGCGGCCAGTCGGCGCTCAGCGTGGGAGCGTAGAGAATCTTCGGATACTGCTCGTATTCCTGTTTCCAGGTGCCGGGCGGAAAATAGCGCCGGATATTGGCGTAGAACGCCGCGTACAACTGATCATGGCTCATGGCCATGGTCGCCTTGTAGGCCTCGTCGGCAGTGCGCCAGGGCCGTTCCCAACGCGCGTCCGAAAGTCCGATGGGATTGTAAATCACCGCGCGTTCCGTGATGTCGGGATAAGAGGCCGCAAAGCGCGCGGTCAACATGCCACCCATGGAATGGCCGACAATGGCCGCCTTGGTGATTCCCAGGGACTGCAGAAGCTTGCGCGTGTTCAGCGCCATGTCGTGAAAGTTGTACGGAATGATCGGCTTCGACGACCGGCCGAAACCGATTTGATCGGGCACAACGACGCGGAAGCCTTCTTTGCGCAGAACGTTGATGGGGCCTTCAAAATAGAAGCCGCCGAAATTCATGCCGTGCAGCAGAACGACGGTCCGGCCGTTGGGCTGGCCGTCCGGCGGCACATCCATATAGGCCATGCGCACGTCTTGTCCGTACATGGTCAGAGGCAGGAACGATACTGGATAGGGATAAGCGATGTCTTCGTACGTGATGCTGCCCGCCTTGACGTCGGTGGGCGCCTTGGGCATTTCGTACTCGCGCTTGGGCTGTTGCGCGTGCAGGCCGGCGCACATCGAGAACACCGCCGCCGCCAGAACGAACTTGGTTTGAGTCATCGAGTGGACAACCTCCAGTGCCCCATCATACAATGATCAACACGAATTACACGAGGGAGAAATCTATGTTGCTGAGATTCACGCTGGCCGCCGCGAGCGTCGCTGGGTTCGCCCTGGCGCAAAGCCCCGGCCCCAATTCCTACCCCAACCCGTACCGCACGGTCGAGAACTGGGCGCAAATGCCGGAAGGCAGAACCTGGGGATCGCTGAGCGCGGTGGAGATCGATCGCGATGGCAAGAGCGTTTGGATAGCCGAGCGATGCGGCGCCAACTCCTGTTTCGGAAAAACCGATCCGCCGATTCTGAAGTTCGATGCCTCCGGCAAGCTGGTGAAGAGCTTCGGCGAAGGGATGTTCATTTTCCCGCACGGAATTTGTGTCGACAAAAGCGGTAACGTTTGGGTCACCGACGGGCAAGGTAAAGAGGGCAAGGGCCATCAGGTGTTCAAGTTTTCACCCGATGGCAAACTCCTCATGACGCTCGGCAAGGCCGGAGTGGTGGGCGACGGCAAGGACACCTTCAATCAGCCGAACGACGTGGCGATTGCCCCCAACGGCGACATCTTCGTCAGCGACGGCCACTCTCCCAAGACCGGCAACGCCCGGGTGGTTAAGTTTACCTTCGACGGCCGGTTTATCAAACAGTTCGGCCACCACGGCTCGGGTCCCGGTGAATTCGAAGTGCCGCATGCGCTGGCGTTCGACTCCAAGGGCCGGCTGTTTGTCGGCGACCGCGCCAACAATCGCGTTCAGATCTTCGACCAGGAAGGCAATTACATCGCAGAGTACAAGGATTTCGGCCGTCCCAGCGGAATCTACATCGACAAGAACGACATCCTCTATGTGGCCGATTCGGAGTCGACGGACAAGGAAGGCTACGGCTACAATCCCGGCTTCAAACGTGGCATGCGGATCGGCAGCGCCGAAGACGGCAAGGTGACCGCGTTCATTCCCGATCCTTCGCCCGGAGCGGGCGCAACCAGCGCCGCGGAAGGCGTTGCGGCGGATGCGGACGGCAACATCTACGGAGCGGAAGTGGGTCCGAAGGCGCTGAAGAAATACGTCAAGAAGTAGCCAGAAACGGAGTGGTCCGCAGCTTCCAGGGTGAGCGCTCGCGCAGGCGGGCGTTCACTTCTTCCAAGGAGCCGTAGAAACCCGCGAAGGACTTTGCCAAGTCCGGAGGACAGCGGCGTGTTGAGCGGAAATCCACCAACCGGAACTGGTCGGTGACAGCGACCGCGGCGCTGCCCATCACCCGGTATTCCTGGGTCCCCTGCGCCCACGCCACGCCGTTCGTGGTATCGACCCACAAGGCGAATCCCATTCACCCTCGGTAGTCGGCGCTCTGCAACTGCACCTGCACGTTGTCCGGGTCGCGGAAGTAAAGCTCTTTGACGCCGTCGCGATCGCGGATGTTGGGCTTCACGTTGTGCTTCTCCAGCACCGCTGCCGCAGTCTCCACCGTCCCGTCGATGCCCAGGCAGAAATGGTGAATCTGCGGCGGCAGTTGCCCCATTTTGTAGAGCCCAAAGAAGCTGGCCGGCCCAGCGGCCAGGTTGACTCCGGTGCCCTGCTTGCTGACGACTGCGTTGCCAAAGAGGTCCTGGTAGAACTTCTGCGACTTCTCAATGTCGGTCACCGACAGCGAGACATGGTTGAGGGTTTTGATGCTGATGGTATCAGCCGGCGATGCCGCAGCCAGGAGCGGAAAAAGCGCCGCCAGTAATCCACGGCGAGAAAGGGCGCCACGATCATAGGAGTCCAGCAACGAACTAACGGGGTCAGTCATAGCGCCTAGCCTATGACAGGCGCTGGTTGGTGTCAACTGTTACCCTCCCATCGGCTCCCATCGGTTCGTTAGCCCGCTTGCGTTAGGCGCGGGAGCGCGTTCGGCAATGGTGGTACGTTGAGTTTGTGGGACACGCGGGTGTGCGAGTCGGTTGATGAAGCGCAAAGTCTACCTGGAGACTACGATCATCAGTTATCTTACCGCGCGACCGAGTCGCGACCTTGTGGTATCTGCGCATCAGGAGCTCACACTTGAATGGTGGGGTTGCCACCGGCCGCGGTTTGACCTGTACATCTCTGAATTAGTGCTGCGCGAGGCTGCGGGAGGCGACGAAACAGCCGCAGCCAAGCGACTCGAAGAGTTGAAGAGTATCGAGGTGCTCACGTTAGACGATAACGCTCGTCGTCTTGCGCGCGAATTCGTGACGCGCCGGTTGATTCCTGAAAATGCGATTGAGGATGCGCTTCATATCGCAGTTGCGACTGCCCAGGGCATGGATTTCTTGCTGACTTGGAACTGCCGCCACATCGCGAACGCAGAGGTCGCCGAACGGCTAGAAGCGGTCTGTCTGGAACTCGAGTACCGGATGCCCACCCTTTGCACACCGGAACAGTTGATGGGACACTGAAGGTATGGAAGATCACATCGTTGAGGAGATTCGCCGGATTCGCGAGGGGCACGCGGCCCAATTCAACTATGATCTCAACGACATCTTCGACGATTTGAAGAGGACGGAGCGGGGGAGCAAGAAGGCAACCGTATCTTTCGGTCCGCGACGAATCGTTAGGCCAGCATCCCGAGCGGAAGCCGATAAAACGCTCGACGTGAAGAGTTAGCCTGTTGATGTAACCGCCTCGGTCCACGCCCGACATCCTGCCCCAAGTTACCTGAGAGCAAGTCCGGCCTGTCGCCACCAACAGTTTTGAGGACAATTTCTTACCAGGCGCGGCCACCGAAGGGCGCCGGGAAATCACGGGGAATGTTCGAGTACTGCTTCATGTGCTGCACGCCATTGGCTGACGTGCTCGAAGCCGTCGGTTACGACGGCTGGGACTTCTGCGGAAAAAACTGCCGGGAGGATTATCAAGCGGAACACGCCAGTTCCCCGCCTGGTCTGGAAATTCAACCCGCGAAAGCCGAGCCCCCGGAAGGTCGCCCACCGAGGGCGACTCTGCCGAAGGCTCCTGTTGCCGCCTAGCGCTATTCCGCCGAAGGCAAACTATAGGCGATGTATTCGCCCGAATATGCGCCGCCACTGACGGCCACGATGATGTACTGCTTGCCATCGATCATGTACGTCATGGGCGACCCGCTTTGCGGAGCCGGCATAAACACCGCGCCCACTTCCTTGCCCGTGGCTTTGTCATAGGCGCGGAGCATCGCGCCGCGCGAATGCGTGACACTGGTCAGAATGCTGTCACCCAGAATCACCAGCGTCTTGGTGACCACCAACCCGACACTCCCGGATTGTCCCGTGTTGCCGATGTCGATTCCCTTCAGTGCGGGGTTGTTGCGAACGGCATCGGGTGTTTCGCCATAAGGCACCTGCCATTGCAACTCCCCACGATCCAGGTTGACGGCTGTGATGACGCCGTATGGCGGCTTCACGATGGGCAATCCCTGAACCGTGAGCGGACTGGGCGCGCCTTGACCGGCGCCGGCTGGCGGCCTTGCCGCTGCTGGCTGCGGCGCGGGCCGCTTGGCGTCGGCCGCACTGCCAAATCCAGGACCTTCCAGCACGCGCCATGGCTGGTCCTGCCGGCCGGCTACGTAGCGTATATCCGAGAAGCCTTCCGGCGGCGTGCGAAGTGAGATCGGCGTCACGGCGGATTGATTGGCTTGCGCGTAGACGATGTGAGTCTCGGGATCGTAGCCGGCGCCGGGCCAATTGGTGCCGCCGCTGGCGTTACCGAGGTTCATGCCGCCGAGAATGCCCTTGGGATCACCGACGACCGGTGGCGTGAAGATTCCTTCCACCCGGTAGCGCCCCATCTTATCTTTCGCCTCAGACCGCATTTCGGGAGTGAAGTTAATGAGATCGTCGGGCATCTTGATGTAGTTGCGCGCATAGGCCGGCGGCTTGGTGGGGAACGGCTGCGTGGGCGAAGTCTTTTCGCCCGGGACGTCGGACTTCGGCACTGGCTTCTCTTCGATGGGCCAGACCGGCTCGCCGGTTACGCGATCGAATACATACAGGAAAGCCTGCTTGCTGGGTAGCGCCACCGCCTTGATGGCCTTGCCATTCACATTGATGTCGGCCAGGATCGGCGCCGAAGATAGATCGTAATCCCAGATGGGATGATGCACGATCTGGTAATGCCATTTGCGCTTTCCGGTCTTGAGATCGACGCACACCAGGCTCTCGCCAAAGAGGTTGTTGCCGGGGCGCTCGCCGCCGTAGTAGTCGGAAGTGGGAGATTCGACGGGCAAGTAAACCAGACCGAGTTCTTCGTCCACGGTGATCTGCGTCCAGACGCCGGTGTTGCCGTTGGTGGCCCAGGAGCCGTTTTCCCAGGTATCGTTGCCGAACTCGCCGGGTTTCGGAATGGTGTTGAACGTCCAAATCTTTCTGCCGGTGCGTACGTCAAAAGCACGCACTTGCCCTTTGGTGTTGTTGTGCGTAACCACGGTCATGCCTTCTTTAAAGGCCGAACCGACGATTACGGTGTCTTTGACAACCACCGGCGTGGAGTGGATGCCGGCCTCGCCGGTTTCCAGATCGATCTGCTGGCCGGTGCCGGTGACCATGCCCTCCTTCAAGTCCACGATGCCGTCTTTTCCGAAGGAGGTGAGGACGGCGCCATTCTTGGCGTTGAGTTCGACCAGGCGGTAACCGGTGGTCATATAGATGACGCGGTCGTCGCCCTTGCCGTCCGTCCAGTAAGCCAAACCTCGGCCGGATAACTGACGCGGCGAGATGGCGGCGCGGTTACCTTCCCGCATGCTGTGAGACCACATCAGTTCGCCCGTCTTGCCGTCCAGCGCGATGACAGACCGCCGCGTGCCGGCCGTGGTGTAAATCACGCCTTTGATCATGAGAGGCGTGCCTTCCAGCTTGTACTCAGGGCGCGTGCCAAGGTTATCGGTCTTGAAGCGCCAAGCCACTTCAAGCTTGTTGAAATTCGACGCGTCGATCTGATCGAGCGGCGAGTATTTGGTGCCCTTCAAGTCGGCGGTGTAGTGCGGCCATTCGCCGTTCTTGGTGGATGGCTGGCCCGGAGACTCCACTGAGGCTCCCGTTGACACCACCCACACAAGCCCGACAACCAACGACATGCCAGACAGGAACAGGGTCTTTCGCTTCAGTTTGGTGGTACGCATCGTTTCTCCTATGGTTAGCTACTTCTTCTCTGGTTTACTCGCTTCGATCATGATGCCATTCAAGATTTCGGCGGCCTTGGGAAGCTCGGTCTGGCCAGCCGGAAACTGATTCATGCTGATGATATAAGCCAGGACGTCCGCGTTGACTTCGCGGCTCAACTTTCCTGGTTTGTCCTGCGGCATGGAGATGCGGGTCCGCTCAAACAGGTCGCCCACGGAGAGGCCAGTCCAATTGGAGAGGAAGTTCGCGCCAGCCAATGGCGGCGCCATTTCCCCGCCCGCCAAGGTATCGCCGTGGCAATGCGCGCAATGCTGGTTATAGAGGCCTTGGCCGCGCTTGGCCTGGTCCGCGGTATAAACGCCATCCCAGACTGAGTGCGCGGCGGCTTGCGCTCGCAGCGTGGAATAGCCCGCGGTGAATGCCGCCACGGCGACAACCGCCGCGGTTGTGATCTTGCCTTTCATGAAACCTCACCTTCAGGGAGTCAGCGCCGATTATATCGCGCTCACGATCTGGCGACGATTATATAATGGCCGCGGTTACGCTTCCCAAGGATTGAAGATGGACGCGCCGTACCCGGCGAAGTCCCTTACGTTGCGAGTCACTATGACGAGATTGTGTTCCAGGGCGGTGGCGAGGATGATTCCGTCGCCCATCGTCAGCGCCTTGCCTTTCAACTTGGATTGTCCCGCAATAATCCCCCAGCGGTCGGCAATTGTCTTGGTAACTGGCAGGAGGCGGGATTGAAACCATTCCCGAAGATCGCGCTCCAGCCACTGCTCCAGGCCCGGACGGCGTTGAGCGGGTGGCTTGCTTTCAACTCCCTTACGGAGTTCCCCCCACGTGACCACGCTGGCAAAAAGGGACCGTGGATTGGCCGATTCGATCCACCTTTTGACTTTGGGTTCCGGAGGCTGGCTTCTACCGAACTCGGAAAGGACGTTGGTATCGATCAGATACCCGTTCATAGATCAAGGGGCCGGCCGTAGTCTCTCTCTCTTTCCAGATCGAGATCGGAACCAGCGAATGGCGACTCCAGGAGGAAATCCGCGAGGTTCTTGAGCGGTTCTCTGGGGGTAGAGTCCAGCAATTGGTGCTTTTCACGCCAAGCGTACACACCTTCGGTAATCAGTTCGTCCACAGAATGAAAGTGGCCGCTACTGATTTCTTCTTGTACCAGTTGCTCGGTTTCCGGCTTGAGTTGCACTGTCACACTTCCAAACTAGCCGCATCTGGGTCGCAACGCAAGCCCGGTCACCCGCACGCCCGCTCATTCCGGCAGCGTATAAGCGATATATTCGCCCGAGTACACTCCCCCGCTAACAGCCACAATGATGTACTGCTTGCCGTTCCACATGTAGGTCATGGGCGAGCCGGTCTGCGGCGCGGGCATCCAGACAGTGCCGACTTCCTTGCCGGTGAGCTTGTCGTAGGCCCGCAACATGGCTCCCCGGGGATGTTCCGGCGTCGTGGTCACCATTCCGTCGCCAGCAACGACCAGCGTTTTGGTGATGAGCGTACCCACGTTGTAACCGGGTTGGCCCAGGCGCGGAAGATTCATGCCCTTGAGCGCCGGATTGTTGCGGATAAAGTCAGGAGTATCGCCGTGCGCCACCTGCCAGACGATTTCTCCTTTGTCCAAATTGATCGCCGAGATGGTGCCATAGGGCGGTTTGATCAGTGGCAGACCTTGCACGCTGAGTGGCTGGTAGCCACCACCTCCGCCAGCAGCCGGAGGCGGCGTCTTGGGAGGCATGGGCGCATCGGCGCCGGCGTTCTCGCCAGGGCCGCGCGCAATCTCCACGGGCCGGCCGGCGGTTCCCATTACGTAGCGCATGTCGGAGATTTCCTTCGGCGCGGGAACCACGCCGATGGGCACCAGGCATGAGTTACAGGCGAACGCATACACGTTATGCGTGTCGGGATCGTAGGATGCGCCCGGCCAATTCGTCCCGCCAGCCGCAGTGCCGAGTGTGAGCGTGGCGAGCGGCCCTCCCACGGTGCTTTCGGCGGGAGGCGTGAACACCGGGCCCATCTTGAATTTGGACACGATGGTCAACGCCTGATCCCGCATGGCCGGCGTAAAATCGATCAAAACATCGGGCGTCACCCCGTTGCGCGAATAAGCCGGTGGCTTGGTAGGAACGGGCTGCGTAGGCGCGTACCACTCGCCAGGAACGTTGCCTTTCTCCACAGGCATCTCATTAATGGGCCAGACCGGTTCACCGGTAACGCGATCGAATACATAAAGGATGCCTTGCTTGGTGGGCTGCGCCACGGCTTTGATGGTTTTGCCGTTCACGTTGATGTCGGCCAGCAGCGGCGCGGAAGAAATATCCATGTCCCATAGCGGATGGTGGACCAATTGATAATGCCACTTCCGCTTGCCGGTTTTCAGGTCCACGCAGACCAGACTTTCTCCATACAAGTTATTCCCGGGGCGATGGCCGCCATAGTAGTCGCCCGTCGGAGATTCCACCGGCAGATAAACGAGGCCGAGTTGCTCATCCACGGTGATCTGCGTCCACACGCCGGTATTGCCGGTGTACTCGGCCGAACCATTTTCCCAGGTGTCGTAACCGAATTCGCCCTTCTTGGGAATGGTGTGGAAGATCCACAGTCGCTTGCCGGTGCGGACGTCAAAACCGCGCACATATCCTTTGTTATTGCGCATGCTCTTGGGCGTCATGCCTTCACGAAACGCGGCGCCGACGATGACGGTGTCTTGCGCCACCACAGGCGCCGACTGGAGTCCAATTTCGCCGGTCGTCAAATCGGGCAGGATCGTCTGATCGTCGTCCAGCTTGAGATCGACCGACCCGCCCTTGCCAAAGGACGGGATCAAAGCGCCGGTCTTGGCGTCGAGGGCGATGAGGCGATACCCCGGCGTGACATAGAGGATGCGCTCCTCTTTGCCGTCGGACCAATAAGCAAGGCCGCGGCCGGAGAGTTGGCGGGGAGCATTGGCGCCGCGCTCGCCCTCGTGTTCGCCATGCACCCAGAGCAGTTCGCCGGTCCCGGCATCGAGCGCGATGGCTGCTCGGCGGGAACCGGCCGTGGCGTAGACAACGCCCTTGACCATCAGCGGAGTGCCTTCCAACTTGTACTCCGGCCGGTTGCCGATACTGTCGGTCTTGAAGCGCCAGGCCACTTCCAGCTTGCTGAAGTTGGACGCGTTGATCTGATCCAGCGGCCGGTAACGCGTGCCGGCCAGATCGGCGTTATATGAGGGCCATTCGGTGTCCTTGTGAGCTTGAGCGGATGCCAGTGCGGCGATCGCGATCCATAGGGCTGCTGTGCGCATGTGTCGGGTCTCCCGGAATTCTCCATCGATTATCATGTCACACAGCCGGGGGCCGGTCATGTCGGACTCTGATACCGTCGGAGCAGGACGAACTAATTAATCAGTTTGGGAGGAGACAAACATGAAGAAGAAATCTGCACCAACGGCCAGCGTCGTCTCGGCTCTAACCGCCCGCACTCAGTTTGGCCAGATCATGCGACGCGCCACGGACAAGAACGAACGCTTTGTCGTAGATCGCAGGGGTGAGCCCGCCGTAATCATCATGAGTGTTAGCGACTACATGGATACCTTCGCACCCGAGCCGGCCTGGCTCTCCGAGGTTCGTGCCAAATCGAAGCGGCGCGGTACGAACAAGTTGTCCATGGAAACCATCAACAGCATGATTTCTAACGTCCACCGCTCCTCCAAGAAGGACGCCACAACAACCCCGCCCAAATGATTCGGGTTGTTCTCGACACCAACGTGGTCGTCTCCTCGCTTCTTTCGTCCGGCTCTCCCAAAGCCATTTTAAACCTTGCTCTAAATCAGAGGTTTGCATGGTATGTGTCAGAGCCGATCCTGGCCGAATACAAGAGCGTTCTGTCATACCCTCGCCTTCACTTTGACTCGCCCGACGCCAAACGTACTTTGGCGGCGATTCGCGGGAGTACGCTTATCCAGCGTAAAGTAATGAAGGAACCGGCTACGTTGCCCTAAATAGAAGTCTCCCCGTTGATGTTCGACGAGTCGTTTGTCAATATATAGGACAAACACCGTATCTGGACGGCTCTTGCGAAGGCCGAACACGAACTCTGATGCTTCGTCCAAACCGGTTGAGAGCGGATCGATAAAGACCGTGTTGAACGAGTCAGCCGCGAGGCGGCCACGGGCATCAGTAAGATCATGAGCGGCTTGAACCTCAAATATCCCGGAACACGATGTCAAGGCCTGCATCAGAATCCTTGCGGTCCCATCGTCGGCGTCGCAAATCAGGACGCGCAAGGGCGCATCGGACCTAGGTGGCGTTGGCATACGGAATCAGATTTTACCAGACCGTCGAATCTGGTTCTAAGCCAGATCGATTGTCATGGCAGCAGCCCACGAGCCGTTGCCGGGATGTAGCTGTCGCGAAATCTCCTCCGCATGACGAGCGCTCCTCTGGCGAGATAGGCCGTTATCGCCAGATGTCGTCGGTCGGTCGACTTGGTGATCTGGTGGTCTGATGCCGCCTTAGGTTGCTCGACGCCTTTGCGATCCCTTGGGCCGGGGTGCAGAGGTCAACATGGAGATCTTCCGGACAACCGTCCTTTCGCACGCCGGCCCACAACGTGGTGGGAGACTAGAATTGATGTGGGCACCAGACTGGCAAGTGTTCGTTCGAAGAAGGCGTTGGCGTGACAACTTATTTTCCGAAGACGATTGACACCGCGAACATTGAGTTGAGTTCCGATCTTCGAGAATTGGTGGAGCGCCTGGCGGAGAACAATCACGATCACTGGGCGCAGCAGCGCATGGACGAGGGTTGGCGCTATGGCCCGGAGCGGAACGACGCCGAGAAGGAACACCCCGATCTGGTGCCGTACAAGGAACTCTCCGAATCAGAAAAGGAATACGACCGAAAGACTGTCGTCGAGGCGATCAAGGCCATCATGGCGCTGGGCTACGATGTGAAGCGCCGCTGAATTAGTCCGCTTCCTGGCCTTCATAGATATCCGCCAGAGCTTTGACTTCCTCCTCTGAACGGCCTACCAACCGGGCGGTACGGATCGCCTGCTCTTCGATAGAAAGCGCCTGCCATGGCTTTGAGGTTTTACCCATCGCCTCTCTATGCTTCTGAAGACCCTCATTCCATTGGCCTAAAATCGTCAGGGCGTCGCCTTCCGTTGCCAGCCGCCAGAGCTCTTGCCTGGGATCTTGGGCTTTCGCGCAGTGGCTCAGAACGTCCTCCGCGAGTTGCCGCACTCTCCGGATCGCGGCTGCGTCGTTTGATGCGTGTGCCAGTTCGAGAAATGCAAGGTTGATTCCGTGATAGTAAGCCTGGTCCGAATCTGGCGGTTTCTGGCTGGTCGACTGCTCATAGGCCTGTTGGTACAGTTTCGCCGCGCTTTGATAATCGGCTTCCGCGCGCGTGACCAGCCAGCGCCGTTTCAGACGGCCCGCCAGAACTCCCTGAACGTCGGTTCCTCGCGGTTTGTGAGCGGAGAGGACATTCAACGCATCGCTACTCCTCCCCACTCTCTCAAGCGCTATCGCCAAATCAACAGCACCGGCGTCATCAAGCCCATCGGGTATGGGTTTGCCGCTGGGCCAGAGCTTCTCGACCAACTGCGCAAACTCGCCGATTTCGGCTGCGACGCGCGCCGAGTTCCTTGGGCCCGAGAGAGCGGCACCGCCGGTCAATCCCTCGATCAGAATCTTGACCGAAGGATCCTCCGGCGAATCAACGTCGAGCATGGTTACGTGGTTTCCAGGTACAACCCGTCTGGTGGATTCGGCGAAGGGCTGCAGCGACGTCGAGGGCGGGACGAACTGGTGCAACTCGCCCGCGATTGTCAAGAATCTGAGCTTGGGATCGGCATCCAACTGCTGCGCCGTCCACCTTGCTCTTAGGGTCTTTATGAAGACGCTGTCTGGCGTCATGTTTTCTATCTGCTGTTTCGCGAAAGCAAGTATGTCCGCCTTCGCTAGGCCGGCGCTTGGAGAGCCAAATAGAATGAGGTGCGTGGTCCGGGTGCGAAGGTCAGCATGGGTGGTGACGGCTTCCTGCACCACGAGGCCGCCCATGCTATGGGCCACCAAGGCGATGGCCTTGTATTTCCCTTTTGGCACGTCGATGGAGAGGGTGGTGTACAACTTGGTTGCGATCTCTGGGAGCGCGGCATCGGCGCTCCACAATCCGAGGAGATCAAAGCGGCGCCGGCTTTCGTAGCCGAAGCCGAAGAGATCCCACCCTTTCAGCTTTCGATCCGCCGCCAAGAACTCGGGAATCCGGCCCCATGTTTTTTTCCAGTCCCCAGTGAAGCCGTGCACAAAGACGATGGCTGCTTCATTGTGCTGAGACGAGCCTGAATCGAGCCTGCCGAAATTGATGGATTTCGCCATTTGGTCTACTCCGCGTCTCGATTATGAAACGTTCCGGGCCTCAATTACTGCTTTCCATGTGCGAGGGGCGAGAACGTCAGTTTTGGGACCGGAATGTTGGTGCGAGATCCTCATTGCGCCAAGATCGTCCGTGAGCGTGAAGGATTGTTCTCGCCAGGACTCTCGCGGAGTTGTGACTCGTCGCGTCTTGGAGTCGGGTCTGTGGTCCAACCCGGGTTGACGTTCGCAAAAGCAGCTACCAGAAAACCCGGGTCTCTCGCTGTTTGACGCCGTTGCAACGGCGTCGGGATCAACGGCCCGGAAACGGAGTTGGCACTGCCGGAATCTCCGTGGATGAAACCGGTTCCCGCCCGCAAGCCTCAAGAACGCCGAGGCCACGCTCCGCCTACCCGGCACAACGAAAACCGATGTTGTTGTTCCGGTTCGTTGGCTCGTTCCTGTTACGGTTCGAGACGCGGACGTTCTGTGGATTGTTGTTCCACGAGCCCCCGCGCATTTCGGCCGTGTTCCGCTGACCTTAGGGTAACCTGCGCGAAGAGATTTTGTCGAAGCCGCCAGGTATCCCCGAAGGCGGCATGGCCCAGCCAGGACTGCACGCAGCAGTGCACTTGCTCGAACCGCAATCGTCCCGCGTGGTATAGAGCTACGAGCTTCTTCAGCCGCCGTCTCATTCGGACCACGTTGGGGCGCGCCAGTCGCATCTGTTCCGGTAGAATCCGCCAACCCAGCAGCGTCACTCCCTCGTCACAACAGAACACCCGGAACTTGCGCTCATGGGGACTCAGCCGCAAGCCCAGAAGAAACTCCCGGATCCGTTCCGCCATGCTACGTAATTCTTTCTTGTCGGAGCCGAACAGAACGAAATCATCCACATAGCGGAGGTACAAGCCGGGCCGCAGCTCCCGCATGGCGAAATGGTCGAGAGGATTCAAATACACGTTCGCAAAGAACTGCGAAGTCTGGTTTCCGATGGGTAATCCCCGTCTCCTCTCGAACGGCGTGAACAGCGAATCTCCCGGGAAGTACTCGATCACCTCCTCCTGTTCATTCGAACTATCGATGATTCGTCCAACAAGCTCCAATGTTCTCGGGCACTTGATGACCCGTTCGATCAAGTCCTTCAGAATCGCGTGGTCGATCGATGGAAAATATTTCCGAATGTCGCACTTGAGCACGTAATCATATCGCTGGCACGCGTCTCGCGCCAGTCTCAAGGCGCGGTGCTGTCCGAATCCTTTGCGCGAAGCGAATGAGTGCGCCGTGAACCGCGGCTCGAAGACGGGCTCGAGCACTTGCGTCAGTGCGTGATGGACCACCCGGTCCCGGAAGGACGCCGCCGAAATCTGCCGTGGCTTGGGATCGTGTATCCAGAAAGTGCGATAACCGCCTGGGCGATAGGATCCTTCTTCCAGTTCCCGCTGGAGCCCACAAAGGTTGGGCTCAATCTCATGCAGAAAGCGGGCTACATCGGGCCGCTTGCGCTTTCCGCGCGCGGCCACTCGCGCGGCTTCCGCGAGGTTCTCCCAACTGGTTACCTGCGTCCACAGATTAGCGGTCCGCTTCATGCTTTTGCCGGGTGCTTTTCAGCCACCCTCCCGCCATCCGGCCCACTTCGTCCATTGCCTTGGCGGCGAATTCATGACCGGCCAGATTGATGACGCGCAGATCCTTCGCCAGCCGTACCAGGTAACGGATGCGGTTCACTTCCCGCACCGCCGCGGCCAGCGATCCGGCGTTGCGCGACTGATAGGTCGCGTCCACCAAGTTCATCAGAAGTTCGATCGAAGCGGTGACCAGGCTCTGCCCGATCGAGAACCGGAACGACTTCGGAAACTTCTCTACTTTGGGAATGATCCACAGTGCCCAATCATAAGCTTTCTGAACCACCACCGCCGGCTCCGTCGTAGTGCTCAAAAAATTTCTCCCAAGGGGGGAAGTGTCCCCCCTGACCCCCCTCATAAACTCAAAACACTAAACTTTCAACTTAATTCCCCGGCACAACGAAAACCGATGAAGTTGCCCCGGTCCGCTGGCACGTCCCTGTTACGGAGCGAGACGCGGACGATCTGTGGATTGCTGCCCCACGAGCCCCCGCGCACCACTCTAAACTCCCCTTCTTTCGGACCGACAGGATTCTCCCGCGACCCAGTTTCATAAGGGCCGAACCAATCTCCGCACCATTCCCAAACGTTTCCTAACATGTCGCACAACCCTTCTGGCGTGCTCCCGTTCGGGAATAGGCCGACGGGCGAAAGGTGCCCGATGGCATCTCCATAGTTCGCGCGCGAAGCATCCAGCGGCGGCTCGTTGCCCCACGGATACTTATTGCTTTGCGGACCTCTCGCCGCTCGCTCCCATTCCGCTTCCGTCGGCAGTCGCCCTCCCGCCCAGGAGCAGTACGCGGCGGCCTCGAACCAACTAACGCCCACCACCGGCCGGTTCGGATACTGCTTCTGCCTCTCCCAATCCTCTGGCTCCTTAAGTTCGCCATACCCTCCGGCCCAGTATTTCCGCGCCGAGTATCCGTCATTCTTGATGAACAATCCGAATTCCTGGACCGTCACCGGAAACCTTCGGATGCGAAAGGACGACAATTTCACGTCGTGGATTGGCGACTCCTCATCAAAGGCCTCGGAATCGTAGTTTTGGCCTTTCTTGTTCCCCTTCTGCGCTCCCATGCGGAAGGTCCCCGCGGGAATCGTAATCCAATTGTCCTCCTCCAGCCGCGGATCGCCCACCTGGCCCAGCGCATCGGCTGCTTCGCTCCGGGTTTTGATGTCGATCTGGCTGGCGGCGTTGGCATCGAAGATCCGCATCGCGGCCTTGACCGTCCGTTCGTAGTCAGGAGTTTGCGGTTGGTACCCCATGCGGGACAGGTCGCGCATCAATGCGCCGAGTAGGGCCGCGCACCGCGCCTGCTGCACCAACATGGGTTGCTTTCCGAGGCGCTCCAGAATCGCTTGGAAGAACCCCTCGATCTTGGCCTCACCCTGCTGGCGCAACACGCCGCCCAGCAAACGCATGGTTTCGCGCCATTCCGGTTGATACAGTTTGCCGCTCTCGACGACTCTTTCGATCTGCTGCTTCTCGGACAGGCTGCCGATTTCGCGGGCGGCCAGATATTCCTGGAAGCTCAAGTGCCAGAACTTCAGGTCGCTACCGGCGGACGAAATGATTCCGCTGTCATGAGTTTCGCGCTCCAGCAGGTCTTCGTTGGTATCCACGCTCCCACCAAACTCTCGGGCGAGAAGCTCTGCCGCCGTGCGCTTGTTCACCTGTACCAGGCGGCCCGCCGGCGCGTCCTGCATGTGGAGCGCCAGCTTTCGCATGTATTCCAGGCACTTTTCGGCCGAGGGGCGGCCTTCTTTGGCCTCCCGGGCCGAGGCCAACCAGCGCAGGATAGAGTCGTACAACTCCACTCGATACTCCGGCAGCCGCTGATCGTTATGCTGGAGGACGGCGAGTGCGGTCAGCATCACGGCGTTCCCGCTCATTTCGCGAATCTCGGGCCGACTTTCAAGTGCCGTCTCCAGGCCCGCCTTGAAGTTCGCAGATTCACTGTCATTCAGCGCCAAAGCTAGCGCGAAGCGATCGAAAAAGGCCCGGATCTCGGGAAGCTCCAAATTGCCAATCCGGACCGGGTGAAAGCCTGCCAGTACCGCATCTCCCACGTTGGTTTGCGGGCGTGTGCTGATCAGGAAATCGCATTTTGTGAAAGCAGCAGTCGCGTGCTCGAACAAACGCGCAATCCGCTCCCGCATACGGCGTTCCGGCGCTTCGTCCAGGCCGTCCACCATCACAAGGCACTTCCCGCCGTCCAGCCTGCGGCGAAAGAAGGCTTCGTCAGCGCCCCACTTGTACTCCTCGCTCTGCTTGCCCAGGAAGTAAGGAATCCAGTCGGGCGAATCGGGTGGCTTGGGCGATTTGTCCGCCGCCAGCAGCGCCGCGAAGTCCGCCACGCGGATAAGAATCGGAAAACGCCTGTCGTCCGGAGCCAAAAATGGCAGCGCGCCAGGCGGTTGGGTGCCGCGCAGGGTACGGCACAATTCGAATGCTACCCGCCTGAGGAACGTCGATTTGCCAGAACCTGGGTCCCCGACGATCACGACCTTACGGCGGGCGAGCGTCTCTTCCAGCACGATGCGCCGCTGTTGCTCCACGTCCCCGCCTGCGCCTTTGCGTGTCATTTCGGGGCTCGCCACCGTTTTGAGAGGGATGTAGATTTCGTCGATCCCGAAGAAGTACGGCTCGGCTCGCTTGGTTTTCAATCCCTTGATGCGAATCTGGCGCGTCTCTTCCTCGAGGACTTTCAAATAGGTATCAGGGTCCCGGTAGGGAGCCGCCGCACCTTCCGGTTGGCGCCTCTGTTTCCACGACCAGAGCGCCTCGGAGACCAGGGGGCGCACGCTGGCGGCGTCGGTGAACTTGGCGCGGAAATACCGATTCAGTTCCTGCTTGAACTGTGCGAGTTTTTTTTCGTTGCGATCCACCTCTTTCCGGATGCCCGGCTTTTTCCTTTCCGTAACCAGGCGGTAGTCTTCCTTCCTTTCGGCCGGCCAAGTGTGGTCGGGATCCACCAGGAATGCCAGCACCTCCTTGCCGGTCGCGTTCCGGGCGTGGTCGCATTCGAGCCAGGTAATGCTTTTCGCATCGGGGTTTGATGGATCGTCCGGAACCCAGCCGTAGCGGTGGGCGACGAGCACAACCACGACTTCCGCTTCGGCAACTTTCTCCAGACACGCGGCCAGCGTTGGCTTGTGTCCGGCTGCCGGGAAGTACTCCATCATGAGCGGAAAGAATCCGCTGGCGCGCGCTGCGCTGGCGGCCTGCTCGCGGTGATCCTTCAAGTCGTCTGAAGTGGAAGAAATGAAGACAATGGGGGCCATCGTACCGCCAATTCTAGCCGAAAAAGGCTACGCGAAGCCGTGGGGCAAAACCAGGGCTGAGCTGTTTTGGCGATGCTCGGCCTCGAGTTACTTGCGGAAATCCCCTTGGGCCAAAGTCTGTTCGTGGATACCGGTGCTGTCCCCATCGATAATTCAATCGACTCGCGCGGCCCAACAGAAAGGTTGAAGAGCCGGACCCTGGCGCTCAGTTCAGAATTGCGGCCATACGACCGTCGAGAAAGCGGCAAAACTCGCCAGCGTCCGAGACCTCTCGACCGAGGCCCAGCCGTCAATTTCATCGTGATTGATTTCATCGGTTGTGTGTGCGCCAGCCTTGAAGTACCATCAGTTCTGAGGTCATTGGAGGCGATTTGTACCCAAAGGCATTCTTCGCAAACGGGGCAGTGAAGCAACGTAGCGGCAAGTGCTTCGTCATTATGCCGTTCGCATCTTCGTTTGATGAAGTCTACGGAACAATTCAAGAAGCTCTAGAAGGTCCGGGATTGAACTTCAAGTGCACCCGAGCCGATGAACTCAAGGGTGGTGGGCACATAATCGAGGACATCCTTCGCGAGATCGCGGAAGCGGAAATCGTCATCGCGGACCTGACGGGACGAAATCCAAACGTCTTCTATGAGTTGGGTGTTGTGCAAATGGTCAAGGATGTGGAGAAGGTGATTCTCTTGAGCCAGGATGCTGAATCTATCCCCTTCGATGTGAAGGCATTTCGCTGCATCATCTACAAACAAACAATTCAAGGCGCCAAGGAACTGCGGGAAAAGTTGGCAGCGGGTATCAGTGCCGTGGCGGAAAAGTCATTTCGCTTCACCCTGCTTCAAGGTGGCACCTATAAGTTCCCCCAGAAACTGATGGGGCCGGACCATTGTGCATATGATTTTTCAATCCCAGAATGTTTCTTCGCAGTGGACGGGGCGAAGTTCATGCTCGAAGTCACGCGGTACGCTGCGGGAGAAAAGCCGACGACACTCCCAAAGAGAGGGATGGGCCTGATGATTGGCGAGCGGCGGCCTTTGCCGGGCTTGCAGTGGGACTTGCATTTGGAGAGCGTGAGCGGGGACTTGGCCGCATTCCTGATTGAGCGAAGCCGCGATACTGAACAGCAAGCCAAGACGCGACCGACAATGACACCGAAGCAGCCGCCGAGCAAGCGGGGCAGCGCCGCGCGCCTCCGTTAGTCAGGCCGGTAGCGACCGGATTGCTATCGAGAAATCCCCTTCGCGCCATCAAACGCCCGGGAAGTCGCGTTTTGGAGATTGACCGGCGCGCGTCGTTTTCCTCGATGGGAACCTCCACTACGGTAAACTCGCGGAAAGCGTCCGCCCACTTCACACCAAGTTCCAGAGGCGGATGCAATAGCGGGCGGCGGAATGGTCGACCAATCCGGGCCGGGCTGGGATTTTCGCAAGGTCGAGACTCAGATCTACCCTAAATCGGCTAAACACGGTGGCCAGAGCGGCAACGTCGCCTCGAAACGATCCGTCGTCATGGGCGAGATTCCCGTTCTCGTCGAACCGGAGACAATTTTGCGGCGCGTGGCGGTAGAGAGCGCTTTCGGGTGGAACATGCGCCACGGAATCGTTCAGGTTCACGAACCGGAACGTCTGCTTGCGTGGGTCCGCCAGAACCCTGTCGCAGAACTTTTGATCGCCAACCCGTGGACACCCATAGGTGAAGACAGAAATATTCCCCTCCGCGAATCTGCTGGAGGCGAGCACGGCGAGAGCCGCACCCAGGCTATGGCCCGTAAAACAGATCTCGGCTTGGGGATGACACCGCCGGTAATCCGTCACACAACTGCGCACGTCGTCCCAGACTCGATCGAGGGCGCGCTGAAATCCCTGGTGCACTAAGGCAGGAATCCCCAGGGACAACTGCGGGGCGCGCCCATCGGGACGACGATCCAGCTCCGGGACCAGCACGAGATCACCATCGTCGATCACGTCCACTGGATCGTCGGCTTCGGTACCGCGGAAGGCAAGAATCGCGAACTGATCGTTAGCGGCGAAGTAGGCTTGCGTGCCGTGAGCGCTCCAATCGCCGATTTGGTTCAAACCGCGGAGGCCGCCGCGAGCCAGATTGGCCTGGAAATCCGCTGCGGGCATGGCAGTGGCTCCGTGCCGGGCGTAGGCCAGCATGGACGCGTCCGCCGCCCAGGCGGCTTTGACTACCGGGTCGGCGGTGGCGAACGGACGGTCCTGGGCGCGGGCAAAATAAGTGTACTCATCTTTCTCGGGTGGAAAGAACAGGTTCTTCAAGGAACCTGGCAGTAAGGGAGTATTTCCGGTGGGATTTCGCATCGGGCTTTCCGCCTTTCCGTGCGTTTTCGAAAACGCGATCCGGGCCCGGTCTCCGGTCGTTGATGGGCTAAACTCGCAAACTAACCATAGAAGTCTATCGCAGTGAATGCGTGTTCCGGCGAGAAATGCGCGTTTCCTTAGCTGATCCATTCTGCTGGTTGTCATCGCGTGGAAGCGGCCGACGCCGGGGCGCGGAGTTGCATGCACCGACCTTTTACGCAGTAGACGACGCAAGCTGCCCTGCAAAATGAGCAGATTGGTATTTTCTTGTGGCAAGGATTGTGCGGCGGCTTGAAAAGGCGCTTTCGGGCGAGTGAACAACAAGCGCCAAGGGGACACTGCTGCGATAGGTCCGAGCGAAGGAGTTCGGACCCGAGCCCGCAGTGTCCCCGTCCGCGTCGGGATTTTACGGAACCTTCTGGAGCAGTTCGGCGCGGATTTCGCGCTTGAGGATTTTGCCGTTGTTGTTTTTTGGCAGGGTGGATCGGAAGACTACCCGGGCGGGCACCTTGAATTTTGTCACGTACCGGCCGACGTGCTGGCGGATGTCGTCCTCTGACAGTGCCGAGCCGGGCGTTAACTGGACGACGGCGCAGATCTGTTCACCGAATACCGGGTCGGGAAGGCCGATCACTGCCGCTTCCACGATTTGCGGGTGTTGGTAGAGGGCTTCCTCGATTTCGCGCGGGGAGATGTTTTCGCCGCCTTTGATGATCAGGTCTTTCTTGCGGTCGGTGATGAAAAGGTAGCCTTCTTCGTCCAAGTAGCCGACGTCGCCGGTGCGCAGCCATTTTCCGGTCAAGGCTTGGCCGGTGGCTTCGGGATTCCGCCAATAGCCTGTCGTAACATTGGGGCCGGAGACGCAAACCTCTCCGGTCTGGCCGGGCGGTAGTTGCTCGCCCGTGTCGTCCATTATGCAGAGTTCCACGCCGGGGACGGCTTGTCCGACGGAGCCGGGCCGGTAGGGAACGGTGGCCTCATAGCCGGTGGCGACCGAGGCGGATTCCGATAAGCCGTAGCCCTGGTCCACACGGCACTGAAAGGCGGCCTCGAGGCTTCGCCGCAACTGGTCCGGCAGGGCGGCGCCGCCGCTGGTGATGCGAAACAGACTGGAGGTATCGAAGCGTTTTCGCTCGGGGTGGCGCAGCAGGTAGACCGCCATGGTGGGAACGAGAGGCAAGTAACGGACGCGATGGCGCTCGATGGCCTGCAGCGCCCGGGTAGGTTCGAATTGCGGCAGCAGGACGGTGCTCCAACCCCACAGGTTGGCTACATGCTGCACCAGAACGCCGTAGACGTGAGTCAGCGGGAGGCTGTGCAACATGGGCCCTCGCTCCAGGCCGGGATTCTGCAGGTATGCGCCGTCGAGCGCGGCGCGCATGTTGCCGTGCGTGAGCACCACACCTTTGGGTTTGCCGGTGGTGCCGGAGGTGTAGAGCAGAATGGCCAGATCCGATGGCGCGCAATCGACGGGAGTTTCGATGGGCGGCAATTGGGAGATGAGAGGACTGATGTTGGTGGCCGCGGCTGCGGGCGATTCGCCAAAGACTAACAATTGTTTTTGCACTCCGGCCATTTGCATGGCCTCTTGCAGGCGTTGGACGTGCGAGGGGGCGGTCAAAACGACGGACGCTTCGGAGTCGGTGAGAATATTGGCGACTTCGGCGGCAGTCCACTGCGGGATTACCGGAATAATCGACGCGCCGATGGTCCAAACGGCGGGAAATGTGGCCATCAATTCCGGCGAATTGGGCATCATCACCAGCGCGCGATCGCCGGCGCCGAGGCCATAGTTGCGGAGCAGATGCGCCAGCGAACCGGCGAAGCGGAGTTCGTCCAGGTTTTGGTAACTTTTGTCTTCGAAATGAAGCCGGGTATAGACGCCGAAGCGGTCGAGGTTTTCCAGTTCGAGCAGGGCCAGGTTGCCCGCGGAACGGGTGGATATGCCGAGAGTGCGCGCCATGAGGGGTGCCTCCTTGGTTAGCGGGAGCAAGCGGACTACCATTTGGATTCGCGGCTAGGGGCGCAGTGGGCGTGAGGGAGGCTGGGCGAATTGACCCAAGGTGCGTGACGGGGCTTGGGTTTGCGCGCCCGAGGGCGGCGGAGGCAGAGGGGTCAGACCCCGAGCGGCCCCGAGCGGCCGCGAGCGGCCGAGTTCCGCAAGGGGACACTGCTGCGATCGTTTTGGGAGAGGAGTTCGGACTCGAGCCCGCAGTGTCCCCGTCCGCGCCTTCCAAGCCGCCGCAGATTGGCAACCTTCCCACCAACATGGAGGAACACTTGCAGAGATCCCGACTGGAATGACCACTAATATCGCTATCGAACGGGCCCGGGTGCCGCGGAACAAGGAAAACGACTACACGGTTGAAATGGCCGCCGAGCGGCGGGACTTCGTTTGCGCCCACAGCGGAGCGGATCTGTCGCACGTCGCCCGATATTCGTTTGATCCGGGGATGGTGCGGGGCAATATTGAGAATTTTATTGGCGTGGCGCAAGTCCCGATTGGGCTGGCGGGACCGATCCAGATTCACGGCGAGCATGCGCGCGGCCAGTTCTATGTCCCGCTGGCCACAACCGAGGGGACGCTGGTGGCCAGCTACAACCGCGGCATGCGGCTGCTGACCGAGTGCGGCGGGGTGAAAACGACCGTGGTGGAAGAGAAGATGCAGCGGGCGCCGGTCTTCATTTGCGGCGATGCGTTGGAGGCGCGCGAGTTCGGGCACTGGATCACGGAAAATTTTGGCTCCATCAAAGTGCAGGCCGAAGCCACCACGCATATCGGCAAGCTGGTCACGATCGGCCAATACCAGGTGGGGCCGTTGCGGTATCTGCGGTTCAACTACACGACGGGAGACGCGGCGGGCCAGAACATGACCGGGAGAGCCACCTGGGCGGCATGCGAGTGGATTCAGCGCAGTTTTCCCGGAAACGTGCGGTACATTCTCTCCGGCGGCATCGATACCGATAAAAAACATTCGCACCTGAATACGCTTTTGACGCGCGGCAGGCGGGTGGTGGCGGAAGCGGTGCTGCGCAAGGATCTGGTGAAGAG
>Ga0075017_100000072_pt1 | contig 40506 bp, 32 predicted proteins | sample AleBraG_ABR_2012_FD_71475 | JGI IMG/M metagenome (GOLD analysis project Ga0075017, IMG submission 71475) | Freshwater sediment microbial communities in response to fracking from Pennsylvania, USA - Alex Branch Run_MetaG_ABR_2012 | ecosystem: Environmental > Aquatic > Freshwater > Creek >... | reverse complement strand
CATGTATGTCGACTACGTTCGCCACTACGCCGCCTCCCCCCTCCCGCCGCCCAGCCTCGGAAATCCCGCGCCCATCGTGGTCAAGGCCGGCGCGATCAGCAGCAACAGCACCACCGTGAATCTCACTTCCGCAAGCGATATCGGCCGCGTCTACCTCTCCTGTTCCACCAATGCGCCGCAAGCCAGTTGCGCTATCACCAGCAACGACCCCCTCAACATTTACACCGTCGACTTCAGCAAAAGCCTGACCCCAACCGCCAAAATCACCATTACCACTGCCCCGAATCTGAAACAAGCAAGCCTGCTCCCCAACTCGTTCGCGCTCCGCACTCTCGCTCTACTTCTCTTCGGCACGCCTCTGTCTGCCTTCTACATAGGGCGCAGAAAGCCCCGTCTCCGCGTGACACTCGGCAACATACTTTTCTTCGCTCTCATCGTTACCAGCTGCGGCGGCGCCAACAACACCACCAACGGCGGAGGCACAACGCCCGGCAGCTACACCATTACCGTCAACGCCTACACCGTGAGCAACACCACCGGCGCGCCCGATGCCACCACCAGCATCGCCCTCACCGTGAACTAGCAACGCTAAACCACAAGAGCCCGCGCCCAATACAGCACTGGGGACCAGTTGGCTCTCGCAGATCGGCATTAGAGCCGCGGAAGAGACTGCGCGATCCCACCACCTGCAATCCTTCCATTCCGTGGTCGATTCGCCATTTTGGGGTACGATAAATGACGGAATCCATTTCGTTTCGGCGCGAAACGAAATCTCCATGCATTATCTTGCTTTCCTTTTGGAGCGGTGAGGAAACAGTCATGTCCAATCCCAAGTCTCAAGCCACAACCGGGAATGTGCGGAGTGGCGCAGGTCATCCTGACGCCGTCGCAATATCGCCGGACAAGCAGCAGGTGCGGTTTACTACGATTCTTACAGCTCTCCAGCAGACTGGGCGCGTGTCGGTAGACACCCTGAGCGAGCAACTCAGTGTCTCAGTGGTAACGATCCGGCGCGATCTGGATGCGCTCGAACAGAAAGGTCTGTTGCGCCGTACGCACGGCGGCGCGGTTTCCATTGAGCCATTCTTTTATGAGCCGTTTCGACGTGATCAATCATTCCTCGCGCAAGTGGAACGCGCGGCGGACGAAAAGCGCCGCATAGGAAGAGCGGCCGCGGCGCTCATCACTCCAGGAGAGACCATCGCATTGACGCCCGGCACCACCACGACCGAGGTCATCCGCGGCCTGCCGATGAATTACAACATCACCGTGGTTACGAACACCGTTAACGTAGCGATGGAGCTTTCCAAGCGCAAGGACGTTTATGTCTTCGTAACCGGCGGACATCTTCACGGCGAATGGTTCTCATTAGTAGGAATCGCCGCGATCAAAGCCCTCGAAAACATGCTGATCAACACCATGTTCATTGGGGCGGATGGGATGGACGCAACCTGGGGCGCGAGTTGTTTCAATGCCGATGAAGCAGAGTTGAACTCCACCATGCTCAAACTCGCCCGGCGGCGGGTCGCCGTTGTAGACAGTGAAAAGCTCGGAGTCGTGGCGAACTGGCGAATCTGTCATGCCAGTGAGCTGAACATCCTCATCACAGACACGAAAGCGCCCGACAGCGCGATCGAGCCGTTTCACAAAGTCGGTATCGAGGTGATGCGCGTCTGAATGCTCACGCTTTTTCCTTCCGCGCACCGTCCTTGGTGACCGTATAGAGCCCGCCCTGATAACGAAGTCCCTCAAGGCGCGCTCCGGGGTCGAATTCGGCCACTCGTGAGTTGACCCCGATGCCGTCGCTCATCGTCAGTTCTGCGCCAAAGATCGAGTCGATCACGAGCTCGGCAAAGGAACCAGCCGCAATACAGCACCAATCTTCGGATGTTAGTGGGCCTCCAACGCCTTCCGCGCTCCACCATTCAGTGGCGGAAATACCTCCTCCACGAAGTGTCCTTGGCCAATTGGTCCCTGGTTTCCCGCCTTCGCAACCTCCCTAAGCCACGGAACGAGTTTGGCTCAACGGTCGACTTTGTAAAGGCCCTTGGCTGTCCATTCGCTGGCCATGCTCCATAAGCTCCGAGACAGCTATGGTCCGGGCGAATGTTCTACGTGGCATCGGCATCGCTTTGGGAGAGAGCGCGCGCATCCACTTCTCGGTGGACAAAGAACTCTATCTCTCGATATCGCAACTTTATAACATCGCTTTGAGCAAATTTAATAGACGTCTTATGTTCTTTTCGCTAGGATTCGTTCAAACAAGAAAGGAACCGGCGGAGAATGGGCATCAACCGGCACGTCGTCAAAAGCACCTTCGTCAGCGCGCTTGGTGGGCTACTGTTTGGCTTCGATACGGCGGTGATCGCTGGAACGACTCATCAGCTCACGGAAGTTTATAAGCTCACTCCCTACCTTCTAGGGTTGACCGTATCGAGCGCACTCTGGGGCACCGTGGCGGGCGCGATAACCGCCGGATATCCAGGCCAGCGCATTGGCCGTCGCGACAGTTTGAGAATCATGGCCCTGTTTTATGTGGTATCGGCGCTTGGATGTGTATTCGCATGGAATTGGGGTTCGCTGTTGGCCTTTCGCATCATCGGAGGACTGGGCATCGGTGGCTCGTCCGTCCTTGCCCCGATGTATATCGCTGAGATCTCTCCCGCGAAATGGCGCGGGCGGCTCGTCGGGTTTTTCCAAGTGAACATTGTGGTCGGGATCCTGGTGGCCTATCTGTCGAATTTCCTGATTGGCAGAATGAACTTTGGCGTCGCCGAATGGCGCTGGATGCTAGGCATCGCGGCTGCGCCTGCACTCTTGTTTTTTATCATGCTGTTTTTCATACCGCGTAGCCCACGCTGGCTGGCAATGCAGGGACGCACCTCTGAAGCACTCAACGTGCTGCGGTTGACGGGTACTGAAAATCCGGAGCAGGAATTAGAAGAAATCGTACATTCGATCCATCTGGAGCGGTCGGCGGGGAGTGAACCCCTCTTCCAGAAGAAATACGTTCTGCCCATCGTCCTCGCCGTCACCGCGGGCGCGTTTAATCAGCTCACCGGCATTAATGCCTGTCTGTATTACCTGAACGACATCTTCGCGGCAGCGGGAGCGAGCAAGTACTCTGCCGGTATGCAATCCGTGTTCATTGGATGCACCAATCTGTTGTTCACATTGATCGCCATGACCATGATCGACCGGCTGGGCCGCAAGAAGCTTTTGCTCTTTGGCACGACGGGCGTGTGCATATTTCTCACCGCCATCGGACAGATCTTCCGCGGTGGAACGCACGCCGGATGGCTGATCTGGTTGCTCGTCTCGTTTATGGGATGTTTTGCCATATCCCAAGGTGCGGTGATCTGGGTTTACATGAGCGAGGTATTCCCTACCCGGGTTCGCGCCAAAGGCCAAGCCGTCGGTACTTCTACGTTGTGGGTAACCAATGCTCTGATCTCGGCGGTTTTCCCGCTGCTGGCTGCGAGATCGACCGCGACACCGTTCTTCTTCTTCGCTATGATGATGTTCCTGGACGTAGTAATCATCGCGATGATCTATCCGGAAACGACAGGCGTTTCACTGGAGAAACTCGAACACAAGCTCGGAGTCGCAGAATAGCATGAACTAGAGTTCGAACCCGGTCCACACATCCGCAACCCGCGCCGGCTGAGACACCCACTGCAGGCTTTCGGGATCGGCAGCGAATTGCTCATACATTGGCAAGTCATGGATAAGGCCGAGTTCCGGATAGGCACGCGCGCCACGAACTGAAATCTCTGCAGTGCGATATCTCGGATTCCGTTCCCATCGAATGTTTTGCCGGGCATCAAGTATCGGGAACCAGGCCAATCCGCCATGGGCGCGGACCTCGTCATAGACGAATCCGTACCGCCGATCGCACCATGCACCGAAGGTCATCCGGTTCTCAGGATCCGCATTGATCACGCAGTGCGCCCACTCTGGGGGAACAACGACCTTTTCTCCAGGGTTGGCAGTAACCGCGACGCAGCGTCCCGGGTCATCGCTCGCGCGCTCCTGCGCATAAATGATGGCTCGGCCCTCCCAGATTTCAAACAACTCCGGGGTTGACCAACCGCAGTGTGGAGCGATGGCGTGAATGTGCCCCTGGCTGCGAACGGGTTCATCCCCGAGACGGCCTGCCGCAAAGGCCACCACGCCGAATAAAAGCATCCGGCGTTCCAATTGATCGCGGTGTTCCCGGCGGCCAACATCCATCACGATCGAGTAAACTGGGTCGGGGCCCGTACACTTGGGATCTGCCAAACTGCGGCGGATGTCGTCAAGATGACGAAACTCGGGTGACGGGCCAAATACGTCTTCGTCGTATTCGAACCGCAGATCGCTGGAGCAGCGTACGCCGAGTTTTGGATCGAATTTCATACTGCCGGAAGTACGCTGGCTCACTCTTCGGTAATCGTGAAAACAGGCTCACCGTTTTGCCGGAGAATTCGTGCAGCGAAGCCCTTTCCGCCCGCGATTTCGTAATCGTGGCCGGCATCGCTGGACCAGCACGCAATGACACGGAGCGGCGCCTCTCCGGTGTTGACGATACGGTGCGCAACTCGACCGGGGACGTAGTGCAAACTGCCCGGCTTCATGTCCTCGTACCACGTGTGGCCTGACTCATCCCGGAAAACGAGCATGCCTCTGCCGACTGTCGTGCCGTAGAACTCGCCTCGATCGACGATGGCATGGCGATGACCATGCGTCATGTAGTATTCGTCGCCGACGCAACCCGGTTGGATTTCGGTGAGCCCCCAGAACAACCCGCCTTCAGTACCACCAGGCACAGTTTCCCACCACCAGACTCGGTATACGATGGTGTTGGGATCCATGCGCTGCCAGGCTTGTGCGTCACGGAAGACTCCGCTCAGTTGTCCGAGCTTCTTCTCGGAGGACCGCAGACCTGGCACCTGCAAGGAGCCATCGGTCCAGTCCACCATTGCAATCGCGGAATTCACGCGGTCAGGTTACGCGACTGCTGTTCCTAAATCAACCAAAAAGAACAAATTGTTGATTGTTTGCTGGTTAAAATGAGCGCTATGATGTGTTATTTGCCTAAATCTGGATTGCAGCCGTAGGCCCACCGAAATGAATCAACCCGCTCTATCAATCGACCTGGGCGGCAGTCATGCCACCATCGCGGTGGTTCAGGGGGCGAAGCTACGTGCCAGTCACGAAGTAGCTCTCGATCACGCACAGAACCTCCGTCCAGTTCTGGTTGTATTCGCAAGGCACATGCGTGAGCTCCTCAGGAATCTACAGATGGAACCCCAGCAATGCATTGGCGTGGCACTCGGTTTCTGCGGGCTTGCGGACGCGCGCATCGGACGCGTGATCTCCACCAACAAGAAGTACGAAGATGCCCCGGAGATCGATTTCAGCGCCTGGAGCATGCAGGAGTTCGGATTGCGTTTCGTGATCGAGAACGATGCGCGCATGGCATTGCTAGGCGAGCGCCACGTCGGAGCGGCGCGCGGGTATGACAATGTCGTGATGATCACGCTCGGTACGGGAATCGGCGGAGCGGCGATGATCGAGGGCAAGTTGCTGCGTGGAAAGCACGCACAGGCCGGCTGTCTGGGAGGACATTTGCCCGCCAAGGTCGGCGGACGCACCTGCACCTGCGGAGCCGTCGGATGCAGTGAGGCGGAAGCCTCCGGATGGGCTCTGCCTATCATGGCGAAAGAATGGAAGGGCTTTCACCAGAGTGCGTTGGCCCAGCGGGAACGCATCGATTTCCGGTCTGTCTTTGCACTCGCCAAAGCGGGCGACCGAGTCGCTCTCGAGATCCGGAGTTATTGCCTCGAAGTTTGGGCAACTGCGGCGGTTGGTTTAATTCACGCCTACGACCCCGAGCTGATTGTGATCGGCGGCGGCGTCATGCGCAGCGCCGACGTCATACTTCCGCATATTCAGCAGTTCGTGCACGACCACGCCTGGACACCGTGGGGCAAAGTGCGGATTGCTGCGGCGGAACTGGGCAACCACGCCGGACTGTTCGGGGCCGAACCGTTGCTATCGGGTGGGGTGTGAATATGGCATACACGCACCACCCAAGACTGCAGCGCCACGTCGTCCTCTTCTTGCGTTTGGCCTGTCTCATCCTCTTGATTTCAGGGGTAGCGATCGCTGAGTGGGAACCGATTGGCAATCTGAAACCAGCGGGCAGGAAATAATGGAGAAACAGTTCCCCAATGCACAGCTCTCCTCTCCGATTCCCGGAAATGAGAGTTTGCGCTTCCTCAACTTCCGCGGCGAGGCGCTCGGATACCGCAGCGATGTCCTGCTATACACTCCGCCGGGGTTCGGATCCATGGAGCGAGTGCCGTTGTTGTTGCTCCTGCATGGCATCTTCGGCTGCCAGTGGAATTGGTGGCTGAACGGGGCCATCGATCGCACCGCCAACGAGATGCTCCGTGACGGCTCGATGTCTCCGATGATGATCGCCATGCCGTCTGACGGGTTGTGGGGGGATGGGACCGGATATGTTCCGCATGCGCACGGGAACTACGAACAGTGGATCGTCGACGACACTCCGAATTGCCTGCGCGAGTTGTTTCCGCAACTACTACCCGAGAAGTTCTTTTTGGCCGGTCTTTCGATGGGCGGATTCGGCGCCCTCCGTCTCGGCATGAAGTATGCCACGCGTGTCCTCGGCATCTCTGCGCATTCCTCGGTCACGCACGTCGCGCAGTTGTCACGCTTCATTCCTTATCCTCCCGAGACATTTCAATTTGCGGGAGAGAAGGACACGGACCTGCGTTATTGGGCAAAGACGAACCGCCGCCAACTGCCACCTCTCCGTTTCGACTGCGGCACGGAGGACGCCCTGATTGAGGAGAACCGGAGATTGCACCAGGAACTCACAGAGCTCAACATCCCTCACACTTACCGGGAGTTCCCGGGTGGTCACGATTGGCCGTATTGGACGAAACACGTTCGCAACTCGCTCGACTTCTGCAAACGTGTTCTCGAACGTTGATTATTTCTTCGCCGCGTCGGGCATGGGCATTCGCACCACCTGCGGAAAGTAGATGTTGGTCTCAGCCTCAAGCTTTTTCGGCTTCATCGTATTGCAGACGTAGGTGAACAGGAGTTCGCCCGGTTTTTCAAACTCGGGATGCTCCTTCCCTGCATAGCAGAACGTATCCGCATCATAGTTCGGGTCGCTCTTCTGCAATATCGGGATGCGGTAGATCACGTCGCCGTCGGTCCATGGGCCGGTCATGCTTGGCGAAGTGCGCAGAATCACCTTGTCGGAAAAAATCTGCGGATCGACCATCACCGCAACCCACCTCTTCAATTCGGGGTGGTAGCGCACCGACATCTCGGAGGCACCTTTACTCATGATAACTTTCGCCTTCGCCGGCTCAATACCATCTTTCCATCTGTTGTCGCTGTCCAGGTACTGCAGGTTCTTCTTCGGATCGTCGAGCCCCTTCAGCGGAATGCGCGTGAGGATTTGCGGCCGGCTTCCTTTCTCGAACAGCGTGTAAATGTAGAGATAATCGCCCTCGATTAGCGTGGAAGCCGAAGGATTGGCATGCACGCTCTCCGGCACGAGCTGGAAGTACGAAACTTTCCAGTACTGCGGATCCTCATTCAGTCCGGTCACACGCGCCATGTCGGTTCCGCAGATTTCGAAACCAAGCGCGAAGGCATTTGAATTTGGCACATTACGAACGCAGACCAGTGTGATCCACAACTCATGGTTGTGCTCCACGCCGTCGAGCGCCCAATAATAGGTCCCATTGTTTTGCTGCGGCTTGAAGAAGCTATCGATATCACCTTTTGCGTCGCGCTGAATGGCGTAGTCGATTTTCCACTCACCGTTCTTGCACGTGGAAATTCCGATGGTGTTGTGTACCATCCGCGGGTCATTGCCCGTGACTTGCCGCTGGTCGCCATACAGCGTGTCGCCGAAAATCCACACGTCACGGCCATCTGGCAACGGAATCGAGTAGGCTGCGTCGGCTCCGAGCCAAGGCTTCTGCGCCGGGAACGACGGCGTGCAGTCAAAGCGCGGTTGCATCTCAGCCGAAACAAGGACGGTGGCGAAAAAGATGAAAAGCAGAGCACCCAACAATTGCAGAGATGATCGCATGGAGCACTTCTCCTATCGAGGCGGCATAGCCGCTGGGATTGGTTAGACCCGAAGTTTTCTTTTGCCTGAGCGCTTGCTGACGGTCTCAGGCAAGGCATGAACAACTGGGTTCGTGCTCTTCTTCTGAACCGACAGCACGTGCTCATGCAGCAGCTTCTCGGCGTAAAGCAAATCGTCCAGCACGGCCTTTCGTGCCAGCTCCGGCTTGTGATCGCAGATGCTGCTGCATACGCGCTCGTGCCGCTGCCAATGGCGGTCCCAGTTCTCGATGAACGGCATGACCACCTTCCGCGCCTCTGAAGTGGCGTGGTAAAGCATGCGCATGGTGGTCTGAATGGCCACATTGCCCGATGCCTGGGCGAATGCTTCATGGAACTGGATGTCGTAGACATAAAACAGCTCGGGATTGCCTCGCGACTGCAGCATTCCATCGAGGGCCGCTTCCAGTCGCTCAATGTCCGCTCGCGTGGCGCGGTTGGCCGCAAGAGCTGCCGCCTCTGGCTCAATGATCTTCCGCAGCTCATAAACTTCAAGATGCTTGACTTCATTGAGCAGGATCATCCATTGAAAATGCTGGTTCAGTACACGGCTCAGCGACGATTGAATGTAGGTGCCATCGCCCGCGCGCGACTTGATCAGTCCGAGGAACATGAGTCCCTTCAGCGCCTCGCGCAAGGAACTCCGGCTGACGCGTAACATTCGGGCCAGTTCCGGCTCTGGCGGAAGTCGGTCGCCGGCCTTGAGTCCGCCACTGCGCACGAGGTGTTCGATCCGTCGCGCCACAGTGTCCATGACTGTTTCGCGAAGCACCGGTTCGAATTGGACCGCAGCGGTTTCGATGCGGCGAGATGTTGCCATTCCATCTCCCTGACTTTGTCGGACAAATTGATCTTCAACCCTGGAAGCCGCGTTCCACTCGGTTCGAGATCGTCCCGACTCGCTCGATCTCGACTTCCACCACGTCGCCCTCTTTCAGGAACTGCGGCGGCTTGCGCGAGAAACCTACACCGGGTGGAGTGCCGGTGGCGATCAAATCGCCCGGCTCCAGGGTGAAGCTGTGCGACAGGTACGACACCAGCTTCGGTAGATTGAAGATGAGCTGCTTTGTACTCGAATCCTGCATGACTTGTCTGTTCACGCGGGTAGTGATCCGCAACGCCCCGGGTTCGGGAACTTCATCTTTGGTCACCAGGAATGGGCCATTCGGGGCAAACGTGTCGCAGGACTTTCCCCGCGTCCACTGGCCGTCATCGAATTGCCATTTTCTGGCAGAGACATCGTTAAATGTGACGTAGCCGGCGACGTGGTTCATTGCATCGGCTTCTGAGACATGCCTCGCCTTTGCCCCGATAATCACGCCTAGTTCGCCTTCGAAATCCACCTCGGCATCCTCCGCTGGCAGGCGGATAGGGTCATAAGGCCCGGAAAGGCTCGACGTGAACTTCGCAAAGCAGAGCGGAGCAGTCGGAATCTTCAGCCTCGTTTCGAGTGCGTGGTCCATATAATTCAGCCCGATGGCAATAACCTTCCTCGCGGCGACCGGGCAATCCAGTTGCACGGAGGAAAGCGGAACCGCACCGGCGTCGCGCCGCAGCGCCCGCACAAAGTCCCATTCCGCTGCCTTGCCCTCGAGGAGCGCAATCACAGAACGAAACGCCGCTGGGTCGCGGCCGGCAGCCAAGGCGGCGGATTGTGCGTCGACCACATGTTGATCAATCACCACGCCGAGCCGACTCGCTGCTCCGCTCCGATACTGGACGAGCCGCATGAACCATTCTCTCCTTGCCGTTTCCTAGCCTTGACTTGCAGCGGAAATGACTATATAGGTTCGAATGTCTGACAAACAAGTGACCGGCGCGCAATTCTGCACAGCGAGTCCGAAGTGCGGCCGCTAGTTCCGCTGCAGTACTTCGAGGCATTCGCCGAGGGGCTCGACCATCCCGAGGAACTCCATGAAGAGCATCAGGCAAGCATTGATCAACGCGCTCGTTCTCGCCGCGTTGGCTTCGCCGACCATGGCGAGCGCTTCAGAACAACGCATCTGGAGGATCGGAACCTTCAACAACTCGTCCGGCGAATTCCGCAGCCAGGACATCAACTATGCCGATCCCAAGAGCGACCCCGTGTTCGTGGTAGGACAGAGCAAAGATGGAGATTGGTACCGCTTCCAGCCCGGCCCTGCCAACGGCATGACCGGCGCGCGCCTGCATCCCTTCGCCGTAAAGTTCTCGCTGAAAGATACTCCCCGCGGCACGTATCACCTCAGGATTGCAATGCTGTACGAGACGCCGCGTCTCTCGTTCCTGAAGCTGGATATCAACGGGCATTCGGGCCTCTTCTACTTCCATCCGAAGTTGGACTTCCACGCTGGAGACTGGGAGGGCACATTCGTTCCGCAAACTTCGACGGACGAGAAAACGATCGCTATCCCGTCGGCATGGCTGCATCAAGGCGAAAACAACCTGGTACTCACGGCGATCGACGACCCAGCAACGGCGCAGACTTCGCTCGGCGCCATTGCGCCGGGCCACACCGGGCTGGTTTACGACGCCCTGGAACTTACGCAGGACCCTACAGCGGATTACAACGAGCACACCTTCTCGGCGAAGGTTGAGCCGACTATCTTCTACCGCGCGACGCAAGCCGGAGCCACCGAGATAGTGGACGTATTCGTGAGCGCCGCCAGCCTGCCCAAGAGCGGAACAGTCGACCTGCGGATTGGCAGAGCCTCGCAGAGCAAACAGTTTGCCAGCGAACAGCAGTTCGGAGAACTCCGGCTCAGCTTCGACGTCCCGGAGTGGAGCGGGCCCGCGGATGCCACCGTGCGCATGGGAGAGTTGAGCGCCACCTCCCCGGTCCAGGCTGCAAAGAAATGGACCCTGGCCATCATTCCGCACGAGCATCTTGATGTCGGGTTCACCGATTACGCAGCCAAGGTCGCCGAGCTGCACTCGCAATCGATTGATGAGGCAATAGAGCTGATCAAGAAGACTCCCGACTTCCGATGGACCCTCGATGGAAGCTGGGTGGCAACTCAATACCTGAATGGCCGGTCCCCGCAAGCGCGGGCGCAGTTCCTCGATCACGTTCGCAATGGAAGCATTACGATCCCGCCGGAGTTTGCCAATCAGCACACAGGAAACGCCTCGTGGGAAGCACTCGCGCGCTCGTTCTACTACCAACACCAACTGGCACGGGAGTTCGGGCTACCGCCCGAGGGCGCCGCTCAAATTGTTGACGTGCCGTCCTACACCTGGGGATACGCCTCAGTGTTGCACGATGCCGGGATCAAGTACTTCATTGCCGCAAGCAACAGTTGGCGCGCGCCCGTGATGCTGCTGGGCCTATGGAACGAGAAGTCGCCGTTTTACTGGGAAGGGCCTGATGGCGGCCGCGTGCTGATGTGGTACTCGCGTGCGTATCTACAGTTGCACACACTGTTTGGTAGCCCCTGGCGGATGGAATCTATTCGCGATGCGTTGCCCGTCTTCCTGCAGGCATACACACGACCCGACTATACCGCCAACACCGCTCTCATCTTCGGCACACAGCTCGAAAATACACCACTCGCAAGAGAGCAGAGTGAGATCGTCGCAACTTTCAATCGCCAATACGTTTGGCCCAAGTTGCAGTTTTCCACCGTGCATTCGGCAATGGCTCAGATCGAGAAGGAGTGGAAGGGCGACTTACCCGTTTTCCGCGGCGACTTTGGCTCCTACTGGGAAGACGGCTATGGCTCCGACGCAGCGCACACTGCCGTGCATCGCGAAAATCAGCACCGTATCGTCACCTCGGAGGTGATGGGCTCCGCCGTTTCCGCCCTAGACCCCCGCGTAACTCCCGACCGCGGAATGCTCCAGGACGCGTGGTGGAACGAACTGATGTACGACGAGCATACCTGGACCTACGTCGGCGCGACCACGCAGCCTGAGCATCACCAGAGCGTGGATCAGATCGAATTAAAGGGCTTCCGCGTTACGCGGACACGTAGTGGTATCGACGAGTCCACGCAGCGCGCATGGGCACAGCTTGAGGCGTTGGTGAAGCCGAAGGACGCCTCGGTCGTGGTGTTTAACTCGCTGAACTGGCCGCGGTCCGGCATTGTAGAGACGGACCTTTCAGAAGGCACGACCCTGGTGGATGCAACAACCGGTTCAGAAGTCCCGATCGACGTAATGTGGAAGGGGAAAGGTATCTCGCTGCCGGGATTCGGCCCGGGAAGTGTGCGCGTACGTTTCCTGGCGGCAGACGTTCCCGCTGTTGGGTACAAACTGTTCACCATCAAGACCGCCACTGCGGGATCGCATAAGGCAGATGCTGTCGAAGGCAACATCGTTGAAAACGACTACTACCGCGTGACGATTGCCCCAGCGACTGGAGCGATCTCCAGCATCTTCGACAAGCAACTTGGACGCGAACTAGTGGAGCAGAAGAGTCCCTATCAATTCGGTGCATACCTTTACGTTACGGGCGGAGACGATTATCCCAACAATTCCTTGTACAGGTTTGGCGCTGGCCTCAATCCTCCCACGTTGACTGTCCATGCAGCACAATCAAGCAAGCTCATCTCCGCCAAGCGAACCTCGCTGGGCACTGTGCTCTCGCTGCACGCGATGGCGACGAACACTCCGTCGGTGGACGTGGAAATCCTTTTGCCAAACCGCGAGAAGCAGATTCTGCTCACGTATCGCGTACATAAAGACCGGGTGTTGACGCGAGAATCCGCATACATCGCGTTCCCCTTCGCAGTGGCGGACCCGCAATTCACTTACGGATCGCAGTCTGGTTGGGTCAACCCGGCGAAGGACGAGCTCGCGGGCGGAAGTCGGGAATGGTACTTGCCCACCACTTGGGCCGCTGTTTACAACCCGCAGGTCACAGCAACGGTGGTTCCCCTCGATGCCCCGCTCACTGCCTTCGGTGATATCGTCCGTGGCAACTGGCCAACTGAGTTCAAGCCAAAGTCCGGCACCGTCTTTTCCTGGCTGATGAACAACTATTGGGGAACGAACTTCCCTGCCTGGCAGGGTGGCGACTTTACCTTCCGATATGTCATCACCAGCGATGCGCATTTTGAGCCGGCATCTCTGAATCGCTTCGGCTGGAATGCGCTCACACCGCTGGAGCGTGACGATGTTGCAGCCTCGACGGACGCAACCGTCTTGCCCAACCAGCAAGCCAGTCTCCTCAGCGTCAGCAATCCGAAGATCAATCTGCTCACCTGGAAACGTGCCGAAGATGGCGACGGTTCGATTCTCCGCTTGCAGGACGCCTCCGGGGAAGCCTCGCAGTTCACCATCCGCAGCGGGTACCTGAAGTTCGAGCAGGCCTGGTCCTGTAATCTTCTCGAGGACAATCAGTCCCACCTTGAATCCAGTCCGGATGAAGTTAAGATCTCGATCAAGCCTTTCCAGGCAGTTACGATAAGACTCCGAACCAGCCCCCACATAGGGCAGGAGCCCCGACCATGATCATCGAACTTTCCGGCAAGGTTGCGATCGTAACCGGCGGGGCGATGGGCATTGGAGAGGCTACGGCCCGGAAACTCGCGTCCGCCGGAGCCTCGGTTGCCATCCTCGATCCGAATGAAACCGTTGGCGCAAAAACCGCAACCGACATTCGACAGACCGGCGCGCAATGCGATTTCTTCCTTTGTGACGTAAGCCACTCTGCCGAGGTAGAGCACACGATCAGCGCGGTTGTAGCGCAACACGGAGCCATCGACATCCTCGTAAGCAACGCCGGAATCCAGCACTACGGAGACGTGATCACCACCTCCGAAGAAGAGTGGGACAGGTTGATGGCGATCAACCTGAAGGGCTGCTTCCTGGTCTCAAAGTTCGCGGTTCCGCACATGCTGAAAGGCGGCGGTGCAATTGTTGTCGTGGGTTCCGTTCAGAGCTTCACCGCGATCAAGAACTCCGTCGCCTACGTCACCTCGAAGCACGCACTGCTGGGGCTTACCCGCGCTCTGTCACTGGACTATGCGCAGAAAGGAATCCGCGTGAATTGCGTATGCCCAGGTACGATCGATACCCCCATGCTGCACTGGGCAGCAAGCCTGGCGCCGGACCCGAATGCGGTCATTCAGGCGTGCGACCGCATGCACGCTCTCGGACGCATTGGGAAACCCGAGGAGGTCGCAGATGCCATACTCTATCTCGTGTCGCCGATGTCGTCCTTCATAACGGGCGCGGCGCTGTTGGTGGATGGCGGAATGCTCGTTCCAGCGGGCGGCATGGGCTTCCAGGAGGGCGGCACGGGAGCGGCAACACACAAATGAAACTGTTAGGAAAGACCGCTATCGTCACGGGCGCCGCAGCCGGAATCGGCGCGGCTTCAGCGTCGCTGATGGCATCCGAGGGCGCGAACGTCGTGTTGGTGGATCTCAACCGCGCAAAACTGGACGAACTCGCCGAGTCCATTACAAAAGCAGGCGGTAAATCCCTCGCGATCCACGGTGACGTCAGCCAACGCGATGATGTGCACCAGGTGACCCGTACGGCCATAGAGCGCTTCGGCCGTGTGCATATCCTCTTCAACAATGCTGGGATCGTTCCACCGGGAAAGGTGGACACTATCGAAGAAGATCAGTGGGACCGTGCGATGGTCATTAACGTCAAGAGCATATATTTGTTCTGTCATGCCTTGGTGCCTCATTTCAAGGAGCATGGTGGAGGCGTAATCCTCAATACCGCGTCCGCCACCGCGCTCCGGCCAGTTGTGGACCGCGCCTGCTACACGGCCACCAAGGCGGCGGTTGTCGGCCTGACCAAATCGATGGCGCTGGACTACGTCCGCGACAACATTCGCGTGAACTGCCTCTGCCCAGGCACGATCGACACTCCCTCGCTGGCGCAGCGCATCGCCGCGTTCCCCGATCCAGTGGAGGCCCGGAAAAACTTCATCGCGCGCCAGCCAATGGGACGCTTCGGAACCGCAGAAGAGATCTCCCGAGCGGCCCTCTACCTGGTCTCAGACGATGCCGCGTTCATCACCGGGACTGCGTTCGCGATCGATGGAGGCTTCAGTATTTGAATGCCGCGCTGCGAAGCCGGTCCCGTGCTCTGGAAAGGCCGCCGCGCCTTTCGTCTCTCGAACAGCAAGGTTGAAATGACGGTTCTGCTGGGCGGCGGACACATCGCAGATTTCCGCCTCTGCGGATCCCCTTGCAATGCCGTCTTCGAACCACCGTGGCAGACGATTGAACCATACGAGTTCTCGTCGCCCCTTCACTCGGCTCAATACGGTGATGGTCCGGTTGGCAAGTTTCTCTCTGGCTATACGGGCCATGCCTTCGTCCTTGGTTATTTCGGGATGCCGAATGCCGAAGAGGCAGCACGCGGTCTGCCTCTTCATGGTGAAGCTGCGAGTTCGGAGTGGCGCGTCATTTCTTCTGTTGCAGATAACCACCACGCCTCTCTCTCGTTTGAGGTTTCCCTTCCCGACTATCAATTGCGCGCCCAGCGCACTCTGCATCTCGCATTCGGCGCTTGCTCCGTCCTGATTGAAGAGCGGGTCACGAACCTCGGCAAAGACGCCCTCGATTTCCAATGGGTCGAGCACGCAGCATTCGGTGAGCCGCTCTTCACAAGCGGTGAAGCACGCCTGTCGATCTCAGCCACTCAAGGCAGAACATGGCCCTTAGGCTACGAAGGCCACGAACTACTCCCGCCCAATAGCGACTTCCATTGGCCTTTGACGCCGACAACCACCGGTGAGGCGTTGGATCTGTCGCTGGCATTCCCGCGCAGCGGCAAGGGCTTCGTTGCCGCGTTGCTCACGGACACGACGCGACCAAGTGCCTTTGTCGCAGTTCACAATCGCCGACTGAATCTCGCCGCGGGATATGTCTTCGATCCACAACAATTTCCCTGGATCGCGCTCTGGGAGGAAAACCGGGCCCGCGATTACGTCCCCTGGAACGGCATGACCCGGGCGCGCGGTGTGGAATTTGGAACAAGCCCCGTGCCGCTCGGCCTGCAACAAGCCCTCGCGATGAAGACTCTCTTCGACACTCCCGTATTCACAACTCTCGCAGCGGGAACGGCGACTACCACTGCATACCACATGTTCGTGACACCGGTTGCGGGCGAATGGTCTGTGATTACAGATGTTGAGCCTTGCCAAGAAGGCTTGTTGCTTCGCGGCAACCGCAATCAAGAACTGAAGATCCCAGTAAGCACTGCCCGCTGACTACGGAACCAGTCCATGGTCTCGCAGAAACGTGTGCAGCTTGCCGTACGCGTCCTCTAACTGCGCATCGTTGAACTGCCCATGCCCGCCACCCTTGATCGTAACCAGTTGGTTCGGAACCCCCGCCGCGGTCAACGCTTTGTGAAGCCGAACCGATTGCTCGTACGGCACAACCTGGTCCTGATCTCCGTGGATGGTAAACACAGGCGGTAATCCCGAGCGAACGTAGGCAATCGGCGACACGCGCTTCGCGGTCGCCGCCTGATCTGTCTGGCTGCCCATCCACATCATGGCGTAATTCTTCAGGTTTGGACCTTGAATAAGGTCGTTCACATCGGAGATTCCATACCAGTTCACGATCGCGGCAACGTTCACTTTCACGTCGCCGTATTTCTCGTCAGCGTAGCAGTTATTGTCCAGCCCGGTCCCATCCGGAAGCATGCCCGTGATTAACGAGAGGTGCCCGCCCGCAGAGTGCCCGGTCAGGACGATCTTCTTGGTATCAATGTTGTACTGTTTCGCGTTCCTCACCGCCCAACGCAGCGCACACCGGCAATCTTCCACGGCGGCAGGAGCCAGCGACACGCTGGCCATGCGGTATTCAACGTTGATCACATTCCAGCCCATTTCCAGGTAAGGCAGAAAGAGTAGCGTGGCTCCCGTACGATCGCCGAAGATCCAACCTCCACCGTGGTAATAAATCAGTGTAGGCGTAGGTGTCTTCGCATCTTTCCTTTGCCACACATCAAGCTTCAAGGCGTAATTGTTCGCCACACCATAGGTCACGTCTGGGTATATTGCGTACTTCTCGGCAATCGTAGAGGTCCATCGCTCCGTGGACTGGAGTTGACCCACAGCCTGGGTCACGCAACAAATGCAGAGGAAAAGGAGAGTTACCAAACGACGCTGTTTGTCCATGGTTTCCTCGCTAACCAAGCGCTACGGATTGGTCCGAACAAAAGCCTTGATGGTCGCGCAGCGCTTCCCTTCCGATTCTCCGTGCGGCCGAATGGTGTACTGGCCGACGGCTGCCGGAATGATGAAGGTCTCGGCATAGTGCACAACCAAAGGCTCGAACTCGCCGGTTGGACTCTCTACCACAGCCTCACGACCCTCGCAGAGGTTCAAAACGTTTACGCCACCGTTGGTGGAATGGGCCACGGGGCCAGTAAACCAATGCCGCCGCGTCTCAATGAATTCCCGTTCGTGCAGACCGGTTCGCTCCTCCATCCAGCCATCGCCTTGGGCAACCTCGGAGATGCGGTTCACCAGGTTGCTCTCCACCCAGCGCGTCGTCCGGTCCCATTGAACATTGCGCAGCCCATGTTCGAGATGGATCGGTCGCGGCGTACCGTCCAACCCAAGGCGCCCCCAATCCCACATCTTGAACGTGAAGATGTAAGGCGTGGCGCTGATCTCGAGCACCATGCTGTTCTTCCCGGAGCAGTGCGGAGTTCCTGCCGGGATCAGGAAATGGTCGTGCTTCTTCGCCGGCCAGCGGTTCACATACTTGTCGGCGTCGAATTCTATGGAACCCTCTTGCGCTTGCCACAGATCCTTGACCATCTGCTTGCGGTCAAGGCCTTCCTTCAGCCCGAGATAAACACACCCTTCTTCCGTCGCATCCAGAAGGTAATAGCTCTCGTCCTGCGTATAGTTCATCCCGAACTTCTCCTGGATGTATTCCGTGAGCGGATGTACTTGAAACGAGAGATTGCCGCCGTCCATTGTGTCCAGGAAGTCAAAGCGAATTGGAAACTCGGCGCCGAACCGTGCATGAACGGCCTCGCCAAGCAGTTCATGCGGATGCTGGAAAACCAGGTTGATCGATGGGATCTCGACGCTTACGTCGCCGAAACCGAGGAGCAGACTGTTTTCCTCCGGAACACAATCGAAACACCAGGCGTAGTTTTCCGTGTCCCGCGGAAGATCGCAGACCTCCTTCATCCACTGCCCACCCCACGGCCCGGGATCAAAGAATGGCACAACCCGAAATGGACGATGCCCCGCAATCCTGAGACCGCGCGCCAATTGCTCGCCGCTGATCATCTTCGGCGTGTCGCGCTGGTTCGTGTCGAGCAGAAAGTCGATTCGAGGGAGAAGGCGTTTCTTGTGCCGGTCAGCGGCACGCCAATCAACAAAATAAGAGCGCTTGTATTTGATGGACGCACGTTCTGCGAAATTGTTGAGACCGAGGTTGCCGATTTGCCCAGCACGCTGGCGCTGCTGAATCTCCCAGCGCGCCATATCGCAGTACACGAGCAAGTCCCATTCCTCCGCTAACAGGGCCGCACCCGTGCCAATCACGAGCACCAATCCTTCCAGCGAACGCATGCCATTTCGCTTCTTGACCAACTTCTGCTCATCCATGAATTCAGAGAGCTCATAGTTGTTCATGAAAGCGAAGACCGGATCGTCTCCGAGATCACGTGCCGTGATTGCCTGGATAACATCTTCGGGCAGGTAACACTCCCGCGCGCGCACCACCGATTGTGGTTGCAGGGCCTGCGCCAGTTGGACTTCAATGTGGCCTTCGAAACAGCCCGGATAACATTCGACGCAAACTACGAAACGGCCCGAATGGATTTTGCTCCTGAGAAGCTCTGTTACGGCCGTCCAACCGACTGCACAACTGGAATCAGAAACTTGGACGACCGGAAACTTATCGTAATTCGAACTGGATTGCTTCGACATTGAGCCTCTAACTTCGCCACCCGCAGACTTCTCGATCAAGTCCGTCGACCCGAACCGAAGACAGATAGGACTTCAGGAAGAATGAACGCTTCGCTCGGTCCCGACCTGTCCGTCTGGATGTCGCACTCGTTGGTGAAAATGCGGCGGCAGCAGACAATTGTTGCCGCCGCGTCGAGTTGCGTATTAGAAGATCAGTTTTATGGCCACTTGGATCTGGCGCGATGTCCCGTTGCCAATCTGGGATCCGTTGACATCGGCAATCGTTTGACCAGTCCTTCCAAAGTGGTCGTTGACCGCACACTTTGCAGGTGCCGGAGGGGTTGTCGTGGCGGCGGTTACAGACGTGCAAATTCCGCCATCAGGATTTGCGAAGTTCGGGTGATTCAGGATGTTGAAAAAGTCCGCCCGGAGCTGAAGTTTCAGACCTTCTTTGATTGCGATATTCTTCATCGCAGAGAAGTCCCACTGGAAGAAGCCCGGGCCGCGAAGCGCATTGCGCCCGACATTGCCGAGATTCGCTCCCCAAGTCCCGTCGTAGCCCGGCGGAACGGCAAACGCGTCGGGGTTGTATTTGTTTGTCGTCCAGCTCCCACCGCTCTTCGTCGCATTCTGCCCTGGCACGTAATTCGGACGCATCGGGAGGCCAAAGAATCCGCTGATGAGCTGAATGTTCGTCGGCAGCCCCGAGCGAGTCTGCAGAATGCTCGATACTTGCCATCCTCCGAGGAAAGCCTTCGCCAGAGCACTGGAGCCTTTCCAATCGGAGAAGTTGTAAACCACACTGCCCGTAAGGTTGTGACGCACATCCCAATCGCCGCTGCCACGGTCCACGTTCGCGTTGAAGGGATCCGACCAGCCGCCGAACACATTCACCAGGTCGTCAATTTCGTGCGACCAGGTGTAGTTCACCTCGTAATTCAACTGGCCCACATTGTGCCGTACCTGGACTTGCAGCGCGTTGTAAGTCGAATAGAGCGTGTCGGCGAACAGATTCTCGTCGGCATACGCGGTTATTTTGCGAGCTGTCGTAGCGGTGTTCGCCGGATTCTGGTTCAGGGCGGCGAAGCTTGCGCCAGCCTGCATGTGCTGGGTCTTATTCCCGGTATAGTTCAAACTGAACACCGTGCTTGGCCCAATTTCATGCTGGATGCCAAACAGCCAGTTCGTAGACAAGGGATCCCGAGGATGCTGTGGAAAGATGGCGACGTTCTGCGTTCCCGCCGGCAATGTCGGGTTCGGCGCCGGATAGCTGATCGAGAACGGAGGGTTTCCGAAGATCGCCTGAAACACGTTCACGTTGTAGCTCTCGTACGCCGGAATGTTGCTCACCAGATTGAAGCCGAATTGCATCGGCATGTAGAACATCCCGCCGTATCCGTGAATCACCGTCTTCCCCGTTCCCATTGGATCCCACGAAAATCCGATACGCGGCGCAATGTCCGCCTTGGGCGCGCTATAAAGGGGTTGATTCGCCGGGAGCATCGTTTGCGTGGCAAAATCGAAGTTCTGCGCCTGGTTATGCCGCTCTTTCCAGGCAGTGTTGAAGTCGTAGCGCAGCCCCAGGGTCAGGGTGAGTCTCTGTGCAACCTTCCAATCATCCTGCCCGTAGAATCCCCAATTCGAATTGACCACTCCAGCCGACCCCGGGAACCCGATCTTCTGCAGCACAAACGGGTTGTCGGTTAATAGGTCGTGGAACGGGTTCAGGAAGAAGATGTTTGCACCGCCGAAATAGTAGACCTGCTGCTGGTGGAGAAACTCATTCAACTGGTTGTAGCGGTACTGAACACCAAACTTGAGCGTGTGTTTGTTGAGTGTCTTTGTGACGTTGTCAAACACCTCAAACACATTGAATGCGTTGTTCTGGTTAAAGAGGTTAGCTGACGGCCACGAACCCAGGTTAATGAAGAAGCCTCCAAACCCGACGTATGGCTGTGGCGTATTCGACGCGGTGTTGGAAAGAAAACGGTTATACCCCACGCTGAATTGGTTCAAAAGAGTTGGGCTGAAGGTGTGCGTCTCCTCGATCTTAATTAAGTTAGTTCTGAGAGACTGTGGCGACACTTCTCCTTGGTTCAATCCATAGGTGTAGTTCGTCAATGAATCATTGATGTTGTAGCGGAGGAATACGTGGTCGCTGTTCGATACATTCCAATCGACTTTTGCCGATCCAGTGTTCTCGGTCAGGTCGTTCGGCAGGGCTGCGGGGCTGTAAACCAGTTGTGCCCCGTTTGCCTTGGTTGCGGCACTCGTAGGGTCTTCCGTGCCCGTCACAGCGCAAGAAGCGGGCGCCGGAATACTCGTGCAACCGGCCGGCAGTGGCGCCAACTGAGCGAAAATAGGATCCATTCTCGCATCATGCGGCTCCGACCGCAGGTACGCGCTTGGCGTCTCATATGCCGCATTGAAGTTCGTGATTTTGGTCCGGTCGCCTTCGTAATTGATGAAGAAGAAAAGCTTATTCTTGATGATGGGACCAGCGAGATTGCCCCCGAACTGGTTCAGCCGTAAAGGCGCCGCTTTGCCCTTATTGAAGTAGTCCTTGGCATCGAAGGCATCATTGCGGAGGAATTCGAAAGCGGTGCCGTGGATCTGGTTTGTCCCTGACTTGGTGATGATGTTCATTTGCGGACCGAGAGAGTAGCCTTTCTCGGCGCTGTATCCGCTGTTTGTGAAATCGATCTCCTGGATGCTGTCGATGCTGGCCCGTGTGACGCGTGCCTGCTCCTGCCCCTCTGTCATCAGAAAGCCATTGATATCGCCGCGCGAGGCATTCTGCCCATCCACCGTGACATTCAGACCCGTGAATATGTTCTCCAGTCCGTTGACGCTGCCCTGGAAAAAGCCCGTGGAGTTGCTTGATCCCGGGGCGACCTCCAGAAAATTGTTGACATCACGCCCATTCACAGGAAGATTCGCGACCTGCGTCGCATTCAGCGTGGTCCCGGTCTGGGTCGATTCGGTCTCAACCGTGGTCGTCGTGCCCGTAACATAGATCTTCTGCTGCGTGCCCGCGACTGCCATTGCCAGGTTAACGCGCACGACAGCGCCAACGTTCAAAACGATCAAAGGGCTTTTTGCTTCGGCAAACCCGGTCGAGTTCGCCTTCACCACGTAGTTGCCGTACGGCAAAGCGGAGGCTACGAAGTCTCCGTTCGAATCACTGTTCGTCGATTTATCAATACCCGTACCAACGTTTGTAACCACCACTTTTGCGTTCGCAACCGCAGCACCCGATGGATCCGTCACTGTGCCATTGATGGTGCCGGTATCGAACTGGGCCAGCAACGGCGCGGCGCTCAGGCATAGAACCAAAAGCAACAGAAGCAGCCGCAGCGCTCCTGGGGTGTGCTCTGGCACTTGAAAGCGCTCTTCTCTCATCATGACGATCTTCCTCCCCCTCCCTGAAATCCTTGAAAATGACGCATTACTAGGACACGGCAAAATCCTAATGCCCGGATATCGCCATAGTCAATCAATTTTCTTGATTGTTTGAACAACAACGATCTTGGATTTGTCGTTTTCAGGCTTAAACGAACTTCTTCTCACCTGGCAGCCAGAAGGCACCACATCGGACGAACTACGTGAGGGCGCGATCGTGATGACCAGCCGTGTGATTTCAGGTTTGCAAGCCGGGCGGTGATCAACTGCTGGCGCAAGACTCCCGGGAGAAAGACGAGGACGATGCCAGAGAGGAGTCAAACAAGAAGAGCAGATCGCAGCGGTGGTCTGCCAGTGGAAGCCGGAGCAGGGGTGGCGGAGAATTCAACTCGGAGCAAGGGTCCCACGTAAACTACTGATAGAACTGGCGGAGAGAGAGGGATTCGAACCCTCGATACAGTTTCCCGTATACACGCTTTCCAAGCGTGCGCCTTCAGCCACTCGGCCATCTCTCCGTGTTACCGGCTGATTCGCTCGTCTCGAGAAGCTTCAAAAATCCCGCTTCCCTTCCCATCCCCGCGCGTTCCGCTGCTTGATCGCAATCCAACGCCCGCAGGGACTCTTCGATTGTAAGCGCCGCCTTCTACCCCCGGCAACCGCACAGACGCTAGTCTTCCTCGTGCAGCTGTTGCGCCAGATAATTCTCAATCCCCATCTCGCCAATCGCGTGCAGCTGCGCTTCCAGCCAGTCAATGTGATGCTCTTCGTCCACCAGAATCTTCTCCAGCAGCTCCCGCGAAGCGTTGTCCCTCTGCGCCACACAGGTCGCAATCCCCGCATTCAGCCGCTTCACCGCCTCATACTCCAGGTTCACATCGTGCTGGAACTGCTGCTTCACCGTCTGCCCAATGTTGATCTTGAAGTAGTCGGTCATGTTGGGCGACCCATCCAACATCAAAATTCTCTCCATTAGTTTCTCGGCGTGCTGCATCTCCTCAATCGATTCCTTGCGGGTGTGTTTGGCTAGCTTTTCATAGCCCCAGTTTTCACACATCTCGGCATGCAGGAAGTACTGGTTGATCGCGGTCAGCTCCGCCTTCAGCACTTCGTTGAGCACTTTCAGAACTTTAGGATCGCCTTTCACGTTGAACCTCGCACAAACAAGATAAGCCGCGGGGCGCACTGCAGCGCCTTCGCGCGGTCACGGAAAATATATCACTTGGCAGAGGCAGGCGAACGATTCGTTCGTGAGGGTTTGCGGGCTAGGAGCCCACGCTGGCCGCCGTCGCATGCGGCGCCGGGGCCGGAGGCACAACTACGTTCTCGTCGAATACTCTATGATGCAGGCAGTACAGCGCCAGTTCCAGCCGATCAGCCACGCCCAGCTTGTCGTACACCTTGCGCAGATAGTTCTTCACTACCTGCTCGGTGGTTCCCACGCGCAGCGCGATTTCTTTGTTCTTCATGCCCTGCGTCACGCAGGCCACAATCAGAGATTCTTTCGGCGTGAGTTGTACCTTCGTCCGCGCGTTCACCGGACGCGTCCCCTGGCTGCGATACGCGTTCAGCACCCAGCTCACACCCTGCGCATCCAGCCAGGCTTCGCCGTTTGCCACCTTGCGCACGCATTCCACCAGGAATACCGGCTCAATCTCGCGCGAGACCACGGCATGCGCCCCGCGCCGGAAACATTCCAGCGTCTGTTCCTGATTTGGGACGTCAGTGATCACCACGATGCGGCACTGCGGCGACCGCCGCACAAAATCCGCTACGCTCTCCGCCGCGTCGGGCGAGAGCGCCGCTTCAAACACCAGCACTTCTGCTGAAAACTTGCTGAGCGCATCCTGCGTCTGCGCCAGGCTCTCCGCCTGCGCCGCCACGCGAATGTCATCTTCCAGCGCGAAGATCTTGCGCAGGCCGGCGCGGAAGATCGCCTGCTGGTCCGCCAGGATGACGCGGATCCCGCCTTCTTCGTCCTGTGCCGGACGCTTCGGGTTCTCTTCCGCTATTTTTACCGCTGAGCTCGCCATACTCTTCCTTGGAGCCTGCCTAGCAGTGCTCCAGGTGGTATTCGTCGATCACGACCCCCACTCCGCGACGACCACCTTCGACAAAACTCCGCACCACGCGCCCGCGACAATCCAGCCGGACCTCGCGCTTGCCGCCTACCACTTCCGCCGGCAACGCAATACAAAAGTCCACCGTCGAACCTACGGGCACATCTTCGTCGACCTGGAAGAGAACACCGTTCGCCGAAATATTCTGCGTCTCCGCCTGCTGCTCGTGGTCCGCCGACTTCATGGCGACGGAAAGCTTGAGCGGAAAACGCACCGCACTCTGCAATTGGGAATAGCGGTTCTTCGCAGAGCCGGATTCAACTTCACTTCGAGCCGGAGCCGCTCCCGCCGCGCTGCTCTGCAACGGCGCCCCGCTATTCTGGTTTCGGCGATCACTTGACATCGTGCTTCGAGCCTACACCGGTTTTCGGGCTCAACAAAGTTACCGAAGTTTGAGAATCACGCGGCGAATTTACCGGCAAGCTATTGAACCGAAGCTACTTACGGAGGGGTTAGAACATTGGTTCGCAGACGCGAAGGATCGCCGGTTCCTTCCGTAATTCGTCCGCCTTTCACACGCTTTCTTGGATCAAGGAACGCATCACGCAACCAGCTTGCCCCTCGAAATATTTTCATCGCGGTCTTCGCCGCGAGACTGCTTCGCTCCCCGACCCGCCTTCATTCCTGTGACCGATCCCCAACGCGAGCACTCAGGTTCGCATCAAAGAACGCTGCCCGCGCTCTTACCACCCTGAATCCTCGCTCTACTCTGCGATCTCGGCGTCCTCGGCGGTAACTCGCAGGCGCGTGCCTCACACGAGCGCCTCATGCTTAGGTGGAAGCTTCAAGGTAACCTCGCCGGCTGAACGCTGAGTGCTGACTGCTGAGTGCTGCTTTCAGAACTTCGTCACTTCCGTAAAATTGAAATCCCGCACCCTCATCGCCGGCACCACCATGTCGAACGATTCCTCCCCGCAAGCCCGCACCGGCTCGCTCATCGCCTCAACGTTCGACAGCATGTGCAGCAAGCTCTCGTTGAAACGAAAATTCCGCATCCCCCGCCCAATCTTCCCGCCTTCAATCAGAAACGTCCCATCCCGCGTCATCCCGGTCAGAATCTTTTCGAACGGGTCCACCTCGCGGATGTACCACAATCGTGTCACGTAGATGCCGCGCTCTGTCGACGCCACCATCTGCTCGATCGTCTGCGGCTCATCCGGCCTGGCAAACACAATATTCAGCGGCATCTCGCCCATCTCGTTGGGCAAGGGAAAACCATGTCCCGTCGCCCGGATCGGTCCCACGCTGCTCGCATACTCCGACTTCCCGATCTTCTCCGCCGTCCCGCGTGCGAACACCAGCTGCTTCACCACACCCTTTCCCACCAGCTCAACCCGCGTTCGCGGCACACCCTCACCGTCAAATGGCGATCCCGCCTGCAACGGATGAGCGACATCATCCCAGATTGTAATGTTCTCCCCGAACAGTTTCGCCCCCACGCGGCCGGTCAAAAACGATCTCTGGTCAAGAACCGCCTGTCCCCCAAAGTCGGCAAACATGAATCCGACAATATCGAGCACTGCTGAAGGCTCAAGGACTACGGTGTACTTGCCCGGCACAAGTTCCACCGGAAGCACTGACTGCAACGCCTTCTGCGCCGCCACTTCCGCCATCTGCTCCGGCTCCAGCCTACAGACATCCGGCGAGTTCAACTTCTGCCATCCCGAAGAGTCGTCCCCCAGCATCGTGATCGACACTTCCGCTAGTGTTTGGGCGTGCCACTCCGCCAGCCCGCGCGAATTGAAGATTCCCTCACAACTCTCCGCCGCGGAGAAAATCCCCGCCGTCGTCAGTTTGTTTCGCTCCGCAAGGCGAACCATCTTCTCGACACCCAGAGCGCGGTCCTGAGGCGTAAGCGCCGCCGTCTGCGCAAAATGCCGCGAAGGCGCAACCAACGCCGAATCCGCGATCTTCGCGGCCTCCGTCATCGGCAAGAGATCTGGCTCCGCCTCCTGCACCCGCGCCAGTTTCTCCGCCGACTGCACCACGCGCCTCAGGCCCTCCTCGTCGAAGCGGTTTGTGCTGGCACGGGCGGTCCGCCCATTAAAGACAGGTCTGACGGAAACGTTCGTGCCTGACTCTTCCACGTTCTGATGGATCGTGTTATTAGCAAACCGCGTCAGCGCCGACCGCCCGCCCGAGAACAACACTTCCACCTCGTCCGCAGACGAGAGTCGGCGAACCTTCTCAAAGACCTCAGCGGCTTGTTCGCGAGTCAGCATTCGCCAGTCAGCCAGTCAGTTTTCAGCTCTAAGCCGTCAGCTCTCAGCAGCGATACTCTCCCCTTCCTGTCATCCTGAGTGGAGCGAAGGACCTATGCAACCCGCCGCCCGCGTCGCCCGTAACCTCACGCGCCTTGATACGCCGTCCCGATCTTGATATTCCGAAATCTCGCCGGCGCCGCCCCATGTCCCGTGCCCATCACCTGTTGCGGCTGCCCCTTCCCGCAGTTAGGCGTTCCCCAGAGTGTCCACTCGTCGCGGGAACAAATCGCATCCATGGCATTCCAGAACTCCGTTGTAATCCCCGAATACGACGGATTCTTTAACATGCGTGCCCGCTTCCCGTTCCTGATCTCCCACCCAATCTCACACCCAAACTGGAAGTTGTAGCGCTTGTCGTCAATCGACCACGACCGATTCGTCTCCATGTAGACACCGTCATCGGTCGAAGAAATCAACTGCTCGCGCGACAACGGCTTCTCCCCCGGCAGAATGCTCACGTTCGTCATCCGGATCATCGGCAACCGGTTCCATCCCTCCGCCCGCAGCGTCCCTCCCGAGCGGTTCTCCCCGATCGTGTGCGCCGTCTCCCGCGAAGAAAGATACCCCATAAACAGCCCGCCGGTAATGATCGGCGTGCACTGCGCCGCCACCCCTTCGTCATCGAAACCGAATGTTCCCAGTCCGGAACCATGCGCTAGCCGCGCATCCGCCACCACATTGACCAGCTCACTCCCGTAGCGTAGCGTCCGCAGCTTGTCCAGCGTCAGAAACGACGTCCCCGCGAAATTCGCCTCCATCCCCAGCACCCGGTCCAGCTCAATCGGATGCCCAATCGACTCATGAATCTGCAACGCCAGCTGCGAACTATCCAGGATCAAAGTACCCACCGACTGCGGACACTGTTCCGCTTTCAGAAGTGCCACCGCCTCCTCACCCACCCGCCGCGCGTTCTCCAGCAGCTTCAACTCCTCGATCAACTCATACCCCTTCGACTGCCACTGCCCGCCATAAGAGTTGGGATACGACCGCTTCTGAATCTCATTGTCGGCAAAGGCATACGCCGCATACCCCGCCCCGCTTGCGAAGGTCGTCTGATGAATGTTCGCCCCTTCCGACGACAGAAACCACTGCTCCTGCCGATGGAAGTTCATGTTCGTTTCCGACAGCGTGACACCTTTGGTCGCGCGCAGCTCCGCATCAATCTTCAGCAGCAAGTCGAGGTTCTGCTCCACCGGAATCGTGAACGGATCAATCTTGTGCGGCGTCACCCACTCCGCCGTCACCGGCGTCTCCGGCGCCAGCCGCACATCCTCCCGCTTCACGCGAGCCGACGCCTTCGCGATCTCAACCGCACGCGCCGCCGTCGCCTCCACCCCAGCGTGGCTGAGATCGTCCGACGCAGCATAGCCCCACGCGCCGTCCGCAATTACGCGCACTCCATAGCCCAGCGACTCCGCATCCGAAGCGGTGCCGACCTTACCGCTCTTCGTGGTCAAGGCACGATCGCGCTCGGCGACGATGCGGGCGTCGGCATAGCTCGCCCCGCGAATGGCCGCGATATTGAGCGCCCAATGGGCAAGGTCTTGCATGGTGGAAAGGAGAATCTAACATACCCGCACCGGCGCGGCGCACACCTGCCTGTGACTCCCCTCACTGCTTACTCGCCCATGCGCGGCTTCTACTAAGATGACGCTTCACTTGCGGAGGAAAACTCATGGCAACTTTCACCCTGGACAAGAAAGCCGACCTGGCCGGACCGGGCATCGGCAACTACGAAGACATCGAACGAATTCTGCCCACCGATTACCATTCCCTGCTCGACCGCCGGGAAACGCAGCAGGCCATCCACGCCCTGCACCGCTACATCGAAGACAACCTGTGCCGCGAACTGAACCTCATGATGGTTCAGGTGCCGCTCATTGTTGATGTAGAAAGCGGGGTCAACGACATGCTCGACCGCGACGGCTCGCGCACCCCCATTCAGTTCCATATTTCGAACGACCGCAACGTCCACCCCATCGACGCCCAGGTCGTGCAGGCCGCCACCAAGTGGAAGAGAGTCGCACTGAAAGAGTTTGACTGCAAGGTCGGCCAGGGTATCTGCACCGACATGCGCGCCGTGCGCAAGGACTACTTCCTCGACCACGACCACTCCGCCTACGTCGACCAGTGGGACTGGGAGCGCGCCATCACCGCCGAGCAGCGCAGCGTGGGCTTCCTGAAGGAAGTCGTGCGCAAGATCTGGAAGGTGATCGTCGGCGCCGAAAAGTTCGCCCAGGAAATATTCCCGCACCTCAAGGACTCGCGCTACCCGAACCTGCCCGAGGAACTGACCTTCCTGCACGCCGAAGAAATACTCGACATGTTCCCCGACCTGCCGCGCAAGCAGAGGGAGACACAGGTCCTGCAGAAGTATCCGGCAGTTTTCATAATTGGAATTGGCTGGGCCTTGAAGGATGGCTACCCGCACGAGAACCGCGCCGCCGACTACGATGACTGGGTCACCGACACCAGCGCCGAGACCGGCAGGCCGACGCATGGCCTCAACGGCGACATCCTGGTGTGGAACCACGTGACCAGGCGTCGCCACGAGCTGACTTCGATGGGCGTCCGGGTCAACGCCGAGACCCTCAAGCAGCAGCTCGAGATGTCACACCTGCTCGACAACCTGAAGTTCCCGTACCACCAGGCGATTCTGAAGCATGAGATTCCACTCTCGATCGGCGGTGGCATCGGACAGTCGCGAACGCTGATGCTGCTCCTCCGCAAAGCGCACCTGGGAGAAGTCAGTGTTACAGTGTGGCCGAAGATCCTGAAGGATATCTGCGCGAAGAAGAACATTCTTGTGCTGGAGTAACTAGAGTCTGGAGTGATCGGAATGAGCGGGGTGATGCGAGTCGCCCCGCTTTTCTTTGTGCAAGATCAGGGCTGGGAGAAGCCGTAGGAGCGCATCAACTCGACGATCTCCGGCGTCTTCAGAAAGTTGACGAAGGCTTGAGCGGTGGCTTTCTTCGGCGAGCTCTTGAGCACCACGCATGCCTGCCGCAATGGGGGATAGAAGTCGGCGGGCACTTCGACGTACTTCCCTCTGTCTTTCATCCCCGGAGCGAGGGCAAGGGCCAGCGCGATGATTCCTACCTCCGCGTTGCCTGAGTCGACAAACTGTGCTGCTTGCGAGACATTCTCACCAAACACCAGCCTGTCCTTCACCTTTTCGTACAAGCTCTCGTGCTGTAGCGCAGCCACAGCGGCCCGTCCGTAGGGGGCATGCTGCGGGTTAGCGATGGCAATTTTCTTAACTCGCGGATCGAGCACAACCTTCAGCCCGTCTTTCAGATCGACGCCCGACTCCCGTCGCGTCCAGAGCACGATATGGCCGGTCGCGTACTGGTAGAGAGAGCCGGGTTCGGCCAGCCCAGCCCCTTCGAGCTTTTTCGGATATTCGACATCGGCCGAAAAGAAGACGTCAAAAGGCGCTCCGCTCTGGATCTGAGCAAAGAAATTGCCGGATGAGCCGAAAACTATCTGCGCTTTGTTACCCGTCTCCTTCTCGAAGCGCAACGCCACGTCTTTGAGGGCAAACTGAAGGTCGGCGGCAGCGGCCACGGAGATCTCTTGGGCGATCAGAGAACCTGTCATGGCACTCATCATCAAGAGTAAATGAAGCATTCGCATGTTGAGCCTCCGCGCACAGGCCATCCGCACCGCGATATCAGAACTTGTAAATCACGTCCATTTGCAGCCGCTTTACGTATGGATCCTGCTCGCCCGGCGCTACTCCGGGCGGTAGAGCGGCATTCTGCAGGTTGCGGTTAAGGGTCCGGCCAAACCAGCCGGTGAAACTCACCGTCGTATTCTTCTGTGCGAGCCAGGCAACTGCCACTTTGTGTTGCAGGATGTTCGTGGGAGCGCGCAATTCACTTTCGTTAAAGGCAGCTATGACCGCGTCTTGCTCGATGCGCCCGAAGGCGTAGCTCATCTGCAAGTCAGACCTGTCTTGTAGCCGACCCAGGAAGGCCTCTCCCCAGAACCCGTCCCGCTGACTCGATGCAGCGCGCGGGTTCGTCACAAAATCAAGCACCAAGCGCAGCGGCCAACGCTCGGCGCCGGTCAAGACGGTCGTGTCAGCCATAAAGTCCGCATAAAGAAACTTCGATGCGTAGACAGTGGATGCCCCCGAACCAATGGTGGCGTTGGTGTTGCGGTTTCCGGCCAGCGTCTTGGCGACGATAGCCTGCACAATCGCGTCGGTATTGCGCCAGTTCAAGCCCGTTCCTGACAGGGTCGTGTTGACGCGCTTGCCAAGGCTGAGCGCCACGCTTCCCTGGCCGCCGAACACCCACGAGTCATTCCCCAAAACCACGGGAATATTGCTGCCAGCAACTTCATTGAACGTGAGCTGCACGCCCGTAAAGGAGACGTTGCGGAAAACGTTGTTCTTGAGGTCGAATGAGACCTTTTCGCTGAAACCCTCGGGGTTGAGGTCGGGATCAATCGTGAGCGAAGTTCGCTGCCACGTGGTCTGAAACTTCCCGCCCGTCAGTTGCAACCACTTGGCGGCCGCCGGCCGATACGTGATCCAGCCGCGATCCAGGCCGATCGGTTTGCGCGTGAAAAACTGCGTAAGGGTTTGGTTGGTCGAAACAGGATCATCGTTGACAGTACCGGTCGCAAGGTAGAAGCCACCCATTACATCTTCGTTGAGCTTTCCCTCGACACCAAAGCGCACCCGCAGACGAGTGCGAAAGCGATCCGGGGTCAGATCTTGAAGTATCGGCTCGAAACGCAGCCGGACATCTCCGCCAAGGCGAAAACGGCCAAGAACACCCTCCAGGCCGTCGATCCTTTTGCGTCCGGCGATAAAGTCGTCCTTCTGGAGCGCGGTGGCGGTTTTCGCTTCCGAGGCGCTGAACTCGGCGTGATCGGCGGCTTTCTGGGCTAGTGCTGCCGCCTGCTGGGCGCTTTGAGCTTCGCCTACGGCCCGGTCTGCGTTGCTGGCGGCACCCCCGGCAGTTGAAGCCACTTTTCCGTTGGTCTCCTCGAGACGGCGGACTGCTTCGCGCAGTTCGCGGATCGTATCCTGCTGTGCCGTGACGACCTGGCGAAGCGATTGCATTTCATCTTGCAGCTGGGCAACCGCCGGGTCAGGCTTGTTCTTTTGCGGGTGTGCGGCGGCATTCGCGGAACCAGCGCCTGCCGCGAGAAGGAGCACGGAGCAAGTTAAGATTCGCCCGCACAGGAACATTGGAATAGACCTCCACAAAAAGTTCGACGATTTAAGACGTTTATAACCGATATGTCAAACTGTTTTGATTCGTATCATGTTGAGATGGAACGATGCGACTTGCAGCCTGTGGACGCGCTGTTCAGGCACGAAGAATCATGACTTCTGTCGACTTAATGAGGGCGGCTGCCGTCTGGCCTTTGGCCAGACTCATTTCGCGCACAGCATCCGCGGTAATGATGGACGTGATTCGCTGCCCGCCAATGGAGAGCGTGACCTGGGCCATAATGCCGCTCACTTTTATGTCGACAATGCGGCCGATGAGCTGATTGCGGGCGCTGATTCGGCGGAAATCCGCGCGGCGCTCGGGCAGCGGCAGTTTGCTTTGGCCGCGGTACAGGTAGCGGTCAATTTCGCTGTCGGGAACGCGATGGTGGCCGCCACGAGTCTTGATCGTTTTGAGCTTGCCATCGTAAATCCAGCGTTTCAGCGTCGGATAGCTGACGCCGAGCAACTTGGCAGCGTCGCGCGGAGTCAAGAGTTGCGAAGGACGATTCATAACACCCTCAGAGTGGATCTGCCGCCTGCCCAAGCGAAAGGGGGCGAGCCAAGAGGCCGCCCCTTAGTAATGGATTCTAGCCCTCGACTCGGCCTAGGTTCCTTCTGACCACCCGGCCAGGTACTCTTCCTGCTCGGGAGTGAGGCGGTCGATCTTGATGCCCATCGACTCCAGCTTGAGCCGGGCCACGCGCTTGTCGAGATCGTCCGGTACTTTGTAGACCTTCTTCTCGAGGGTGGCATGGTTTTTCACCATGAACTCGGCGGAGAGGGCCTGGTCGGCGAAGCTCATATCCATGACGGAGGCGGGATGGCCTTCGGCGGCGGCGAGGTTGATGAGGCGGCCTTCGCCGAGGAGGTTGATTTTGCGGCCATCTCGGAGGCTGTACTCTTCGACGAAAGCTCGGGTCGTACGTTTCGACGACGACATTCTTTCCAGAGATGGAATGTCGATCTCGACGTTGAAGTGGCCGGAGTTGGAGATGATGGCGCCGTCTTTCATCAGCTCGAAATGGTGTTTGGAGAGGACGTTCTTGTTTCCGGTGACGGTGCAGAAGACGTCGCCCATTCTGGCGGCTTCGTCCATGGACATGACGCGGAAACCGTCCATGACGGCTTCGAGAGCCTTGGTGGGATCGATCTCGGTGACGATGACTTCGGCGCCTTGGCCACGACCGCGGCTAGCGAGGCCGCGACCGCACCAGCCGTAGCCTGCGACCACGAACTTCGATCCGGCGAGGAGGAAGTTGGTGGCGCGAATGATGCCGTCGATGGTGGACTGACCGGTGCCGTAGCGGTTGTCGAAGAGATGTTTGGTATCGGCGTCGTTGACGGCGATGATGGGGTATTTCAGCACGCCTTCTTTGGCCATGGCGCGGAGGCGGATGACGCCGGTTGTCGTCTCTTCGGTGCCACCGATGACACTGGCGAGGTCGGCCTGGCGCTTGGTGTGCAGGATGCTGACGAGGTCGGCTCCGTCGTCCATGGTGAGGTTCGGCTTGTGATCGAGGGCGGCGAGGATGTGGTTGTAGTAGGTGTCGTTGTCCTCGCCCTTGATAGCGAAGACCGGAATGTTGTAATCGCGGACGAGGCTGGCAGCAACGTCGTCCTGGGTGGAGAGCGGGTTGGAGGCGCAGAGGACGACATCGGCGCCGCCGTCGCGCAGGCAGATCATGAGGTTGGCGGTTTCGGCGGTGACGTGCAGGCAGGCGGAAACGCGCGTGCCTTTGAGGGGTTGATTCTTGATGAATTCCTTGCGGATGATCTGCAGTACGTTCATCGACTGGTTGGCCCAGTCGATGCGTTTTTTGCCCAGGTCGGCCAGTTCTAAATTCTTAACATCACAATTCATGGGCGTTGCTGACATAAGTTTTCTGCTTTCTTAGTTTTGATCTTGACGAGAACGAAGTGGAGGGGGAACTCGAGAATGCCCACCCAAGCAGAGCTTGGGTGGGGCACCCCTGAATCATTTATTTGCGGGCTCCGACATGTTCGGGCTTCTCGATGCCGGCATCGGCGGCGAGTTTGGCGGCTTTGTCGGTGGCTTCCCAGGTGAAGTCCGGATCCATGCGGCCGAAATGGCCGTAGGCAGCGGTCTTACGGTAGATGGGCCGGCGGAGGTTAAGCGACTCTATGATGCCCTTCGGCGTCAGCTTGAAGTTGGCGCGCACGATTTCGGAGAGCTTCGCTGAGTCTACCTTCGACGTGCCGAAGGTCTCGACCAACACGCTGACCGGATCGGCGACGCCGATAGCGTAGGCCAACTGCACTTCGCAACGCTCGGCGAGGCCAGCGGCGACGATGTTCTTCGCGATGTAGCGGGCGACGTAGGCAGCGGAACGATCCACCTTGGTCGGGTCTTTGCCGCTGAAGGCGCCGCCGCCGTGACGGCCCATGCCACCATAGGTGTCGACGATGATTTTGCGGCCGGTGAGACCGGAGTCGCCCATGGGTCCGCCGATGACGAAGCGTCCGGTTGGATTGATGTGGTATTTGGTGTCGGCATCGAGCAGACGCGAAGGGATGACGGCCTGGATGACGTGTTTCAGGATGTCGGCGCGCAGTTCGTCATTGGTGGCGGTTTCGGCGTGCTGGGTGGAGACGACGACGGCATCGACGCGAACCGGTTTGCCGGGTTCGGAGTACTCGACCGTGACCTGCGATTTGCCGTCGGGACGCAGATAGGGGAGCAAGCCACTTCTGCGAACGTCCGCCAAACGGTGGGTCAGCTTGTGCGCCAGGGAGATGGGCATGGGCATGAGCTCTTCGGTCTCATTGCAGGCGTAGCCGAACATCATGCCCTGGTCGCCGGCGCCGCCGGTATCGACACCCATGGCGATGTCGCCAGACTGCTTGTTGATGCTGGAGATGACGGCGCAGGTGTTGGAGTCGAAACCGTACAGCGCGTTGTCGTAGCCGATGGACTGGACGGTGCCGCGCACGAGCGACTGGAAGTCGACGTAGGCGCGGGTGGTGATTTCACCAGCGATGACGACCAGGCCGGTGCAGGTAAGAGTTTCGCAAGCGACGCGACTCATGGGGTCTTCGGCGAGGCAGGCGTCGAGGACGGCATCAGAAATCTGGTCGGCGATTTTGTCGGGGTGACCTTCGGTGACCGACTCCGACGTAAACAAATATTTGTTCTTGGATGGCAAGGGTGAACTCCTTCGATTTATTCTCAACTTGGAGGGACCTCAGCGCCTAAAGGCGCACTGGCAAGCTGCCAGTAGCGGCACGCCTAAAGGCGTGCCCCGATACGAATCGTGCCGCAGAGGTCGTTTTACTTCCCGCTGAGCGAAGCGAGCGTGCGCACTAGGAGGCAGCGAGGAAGTACCTATCAAGGCTAACAAAGGCTCGGGTCTGGCGCAATGATTTCGGCCTGAGCTACTGTTTCTTCAATTGGAAGCGCGGAAACGGGGGTTGGACGGTGACCAGCGGGCGGCGAGCGGATTGTGCGGGGGTCTTGCCTCCCGCACAATTCGCCCTGTCTCATCGAGAACGCAGTAGTAGCTCGAGCGGTCGCCCAGATCTAGTCCAATGGTCGGTGTCTGAGTTGTCCGTTTTCCCATCGCGAGCATCACCCTGGTGCTCAGCTTCTTCATTGCCGGTGTCCTTTGTCTCTTGTGCTTCGAGGACGTCGATAACTCGGGAGGCTACAGCATCCCGACGGAGACCGGCCTTCTCATCCCATTTGTTTACAACAACCCATCGTGGGGATTCACGGGATCGAATTTCATTTGCTCTTGTCTTTCTCAGAGATTGCGAGTTCGATCTGCTTACCGTTTGCCTGAAAGCACCCGAAGCTGACAAAACGACGCTTGCCAATTTTATTGATGGCACAAATCATCATTACTTTTTCAGCCGGGGTTTCTTGGGCACTCTCGATATCAGATTCAGATGGAGAGCATCGATCGTCTGGGTGAGTGTGGATCGTGCCTAGCAGGGTCTGCCCTGCAACGGTCTCACCGTATTCACCCGACGAATCAAAGTCAACGCCGTTTTCATCTGCTTCATTGACTAACACTCGCTCGATCGCAGTGATGTAGGCTGTATTCTCTTCGATGAATCCCCACAGGTCTTCCCCGTATTCCAACGGGTACTTTTGCAATGCCCTGCCCTTGAACGCTCCAAGTATTTCTTTGTCGATGACTACACGGAGAATTTCAGGTTCAGGTTCTTTTAGACCGACTGCCACAGCGTACTGCTCATCTGTGATCGGTCTGCGCCAAGGCTTTTGAAATGACATTGAAGTTCAGGGAAAAGAAATAACCGGTGACCACGATATTGTGGACCGCGCTGAGAACATATTAGATTGACTATAGGACAGTTCTCATCCCCTCCCGGAACAAGCTCGATTCTGACCATTGGTAACGAAACAGCCCGGCCACTAGTGCAATCGCTCGTCGGACTTCCGGTCGTCAACAATCCTGTGCCACTTTGGCGATTCGAGCCACCATGCGATACTCCCGGAATGTTCGGCAACCTGGAAACAATCCCAGCAGCCTGGGCCTTCCCCAATCGGCGCTGAACTCGGATAATTGACGTGAAATCGCGGCTACACTAATCGCCCAGCCATTGGTGTAGTCGTGCGGTTTCAACTGCTACTTGCGAGTCGCCCGTGATCCAGGGCCATCTCAAGAGTCGTCGGCGTACCCGAAACGTCGTGACGGACAATCCACCTTTTCAAGCGCCACCCTGAGCGGCGGTTCATTCGAAGCGTAGTGCTTCTACGGGATCGAGGCGCGAGGCTTTCATCGCGGGATAAATACCAAAGAAGAGGCCGACGCTCATCGAAGCCGTCACCGCCGCGATGACCGACCAGAGCGGCACGGCCGAGGGCAAACTTGGCAAGAGCTTGTTGATCAAGACGCTGATTCCCACTCCCAACGAGACGCCGATGACACCCCCAGTGCCTGTCAGAGTGATGGCTTCGGTAAGGAACTGGCGGATGATGTCACGACGCCGGGCCCCGATGGCCTTGCGCACTCCGATCTCGCGAGTGCGTTCGGTGACCGACATGAGCATGATGTTCATTACGCCAACACCGCCGATCAGGAGCCCGATGGAACTGATCACGACCACGGCAATGGCAATCGCTCCCGTGATCTGACGGAATTGGCGCGCAATCTCTTCCGAACTCGAGATCGCGAAATTATTCGGCTTATCGGTGGCTACACCTCTGCGTCGCCGCATCAGGCCGATGATTTCATCCTCCGCCTGGGCCTTTCGACCCTGATAGGCTTGCGCCCCAATGTAGTGTTCGTCGTCCTGCGGATTGTGTTTTCGATATGCCCCATACGGCACGACCACAACTTTGTCCGCCGATTCGTCTTTAAAGAACTGGCCTTTGCGTTTCTCCAGCACGCCGACCACCTGGTAAAAAGCGCCGCCGACTTCGATCGACTTGCCCAGAGGGTCTTCTGTGTGGAACAGTCCCTCCGCCAGGTCGTGGCCGATGACCGTCACATCCATGTGATGCAAGTCCTCCGCTTCGGTAAAGAAGCGGCCTTTCTCCGGGTTAGCGTTGTAGACCCACTCGTAAGAGGGAATGGTGCCGGTAAATTGAATCCCGTAGACTTCGTTGCCCTTGTAACGTGCCGGCGCCACGGTGAAGGGCTGGCCCGGTTCGATGCGCGGGAAGACTTCCACCGTCACATCCTTCACGTCGGGACACTCATCCCGGATGGCCATCGCGTCTTCAAAGGTTAGCGCCTTGCGGTTGCGTTCTTCTTCCGTGAGCCTGCCTCGAAAACCAAAGTCCCAGCGAAAAACGAACAGCGTGTCGGTGCCATATTGATCGAGAAACCCGCGAATGTCCTGGTCCAAGCCCACCATGATGGAGGATACGGCCACGATCGCCATGATTCCGATGACCACACCCAGGATCGTGAGCAGCGACCGCGCCTTGTGCTGGCGAAGAGAAGCAAATGCCATGCGCGTGTTTTCACTGATTTCAATCCGCACGCTGAACCTCTCTCAGAATTGCTGCAAGCAGCTCCTAAGTCTCGAAACGCAGAGCCTCAATGGGATCCAGCTTGGCAGCCCGGTTTGCCGGGTACAAGCCAAAGAACAATCCGACAGCGGCCGAGACTGCCACCGACAAAATGACCGCGCCGATGGGCACCTGGGACGGCACCGGCGTGAGCAGCTTCACAAGGGTGGAGAGCAGATAGGCAATCGCAATACCGGTGGCGCCGCCCACGGCTGCCATCACTACCGATTCCACGAGGAACTGCAGCAGGATGTCGCGCCTTCGGGCTCCCAGCGATTTGCGAATGCCGATCTCGCGGGTACGCTCCGTCACACTGGCCAGCATCACATTCATGATTACCACGCCGCCGATGACCAGGAACACCGAAACCACTCCCACCATGGTCGCGGCGATGGCGCCGGTCAGGTTCTTCCATAAACTCATGATTGTGTCCGACGCCAGAATGCCGAAATTGTCATCGGCCATGGGATCGAGATGGTGGCGGCCACGCATCATGATGCGGGCTTCATCTTTGGTTCGCTGCATCCACTCCGGGCCGCGCGCCTGAATGTTGATAGCCAGATCGAGACCCTGCCCGTGTTCCCCATAACGTTTCAAGAACGTCCGAATCGGGATGTAGACAAAATTGTCCTGGGATTGCCCGAAGACGCTTCCAATCGGCTTGGCCACACCCACCACCTGAAAGGCACGGCCGTCGACGTAGATCGTCTTGCCGATGGGATCGACCGTGGGAAACAGCTTTCCGGCAACTTCTTGCCCGATGAAGGCGACCTCCAATCTACCGTCATTGTCCGCATCCGTTATGTAGCGGCCGGTTTCGGGTTCCTGCACATCCATGTCGGCGATGTTGGCCGTCACGCCACGGATATTAATATCGTCCAACGCCTGGGTGCCAAGGCGGACCCGGCCGTTGGTTCGTGTCTCCAGGCCAACGGCCCGAGGCAGCTTCATGCCATCACGCAGAGCTTCGTAGTCCTCCCATGTGATATTGCGGTTGCGACGCATCGCTTTAAAGAAGTCCTGCTGATTGGTGATGATGGGGAAGCGGAGCACGAGAAAGACATTGGATCCGAGATTGGCAACCCGACTCTCAATGTAGAGGTTCGCGCCGGTGATGACCGACACGACCAGGATGAGCACCGACACCGACAAAGTGACGCCCAGCAGCGTCAGCGCAGAACGCAGCTTGTGCGCACGTAGAGCTGCCAGGGCCTCGAACACCGGGTCGCGGAGCACGGAGACGTGACGCGTGAGGTGTTCTCCAACCCGGGCGTGGGCAGACTTGCGTACGTTCCCCTGCGGAACAGAGGCCTGCGTGGTTGTGGGTTCCGTGTAGTCCACACTGCCATCGTATACGAGGCTTGTCGGGAAATGGTTCCGCGCGGATTGTGGGCAAGTCAAAAACGATGCAGTGAGATCCGCGAGAAATCGCCCTTTCAGAAAAGCCCTAGTCGTTGTACACGCCTGCTCCCATCAACCAGTCACGCAGACGCGGCTGCTCATTGTGTGCGAGGGGAGGGGGGCGGAGGGGGCTCAAGGCCAGCGGGAAGGAAGGTGAGAGTGCGGACCTGGCCGTCGTCGCCGAGGGAGGGCAGGCGCTGGCCGTTGAAGGAGACTTCGAGCGAGCCGGCGTTGCCAACTCTGAGGACGATTTTATTGTTGGCGCGAAGGGTGCGGCGGTTGCCGTAGAACAACGTGTCTTCACGAGCGGGCTGGCCATCGATGGAGGCGGAGAGCCAGACTTCGTCGAGGGCGTGGAGGGTCAGTTCGATGCCGGCGCTGGCAGGTGGCAAGGGTTGCGACTGGGCCGCGGATTGGGGAATGACGTTGCTCCATTCGGCGGCGGGCTGAACCTGCAGTGGGCGCGGGTCGGCGGGCTTGATGACGGATGCGGTCGTGGTGGAGGCAGGGGAGGAGAGCGGCTGAGCGTGGGTGGCAGCGGGAGTGACGGGTCGGGCCGCCCTTGATTGGTGACGCTTGAGCCAAAAGAAAGCCAACAGGGTCAGTGCAACGAGGGCGATGCCGATGGACAGCCGCACGAGAGAAAGCGTGACGCCGCGGGGCCAGCCATCGCCGGCGGCAGGCTGCTCGGCTACTTTCGTGGGTTCAGGCTCAGGCTGCTGTGGCAAGGCTTCGCCGGAGGCCTCGAGGTAAGCGGCGATGAAGCTCTCTTCATCCAGACCGAGGTGGCGGGCGTAGGCGCGAATGAAGCCGCGGTTGAAGACGCCGCCGGGGAGATGGGCGAAGTCCTCTTGCTCCAAGGCGCGCAGGCTGCGGAGATTGATTTTGGTGGCCTGGGAGATATCCTCCAGGGTCAGCTTGCGCTGTTCCCTTTCTTTTTTCAGCCGATCACCAAAGGCTCCCACTAGACGGGCCCTCCTTAAGCTTTGCTGCACGGGCGAGGACGCCCGCGCCTCCAACGAGGCGGTCACATGATACGAGAAAAACGGGAGATCTGGAGGGGGAAAAGTGGCGCCGGGGGCGGGAAATGGTGC
>Ga0075017_100000071_pt1 | contig 40748 bp, 31 predicted proteins | sample AleBraG_ABR_2012_FD_71475 | JGI IMG/M metagenome (GOLD analysis project Ga0075017, IMG submission 71475) | Freshwater sediment microbial communities in response to fracking from Pennsylvania, USA - Alex Branch Run_MetaG_ABR_2012 | ecosystem: Environmental > Aquatic > Freshwater > Creek >... | reverse complement strand
TGGATCGTAGTGGTAGCAAAAGAGCAGAACGTGATCGATCGGCGAGCCGATCTTTCCAGCGGAAGCGTCAACAAGACCCAACCGCATGCTCATGCCAGGATATTCCACGCCGTAGAAGTAGCGGGAGATACGGCCGTCCGGCGTAAGAATCATGACCCCGCTTGCATGAGCGAACATGTTTGCCTTTGCATCGAGGGAGAAACGGAAATTCGCAGCTTTTGTTGCGGCCGCAATGCTTTCCGCGGTACCGGTAAGAAAGTGCCAGCCCGCGGCTGTTTCCGGACGGTGAAAATGCGAAAGGGCTGTTTTCTTTTTCTCCGCAGCCATCGCCGGAGTTTCGCGGGCATCAAAACTAACGAAGACAACTTCGTAATCCTGGCCGGGGTTGAAGGAAAGCATTCGGAGCGAACCGACGACTCCCTGCTGAATCTGATCGCAGAGCATCGGACAGTTGTAATACACAAACGCGAGGACAACAGGTTTGCGGCCGTAAAACTCGCCGAGGCGAACTTCCCGCCCAGTCTCATCCCTGAATTTAAGGTCTGCAGAAATCTGAGCGTTCAGCTCCGGTTCAAAACCGACGTTCTGGAGTTGCGCGGGCATCGTGGCTGCCGTTGGGCCCATGTTCGTGGGGACCGCTTGGGCGGAGAGGTTGGCGGCTGATAGCAGCAGCGTTCCGGCGGCGAAAGTGTATTTCCAATTCTTCATTTCACTCTTTCTTTTTCGGCGCCGCCGATGATTCCGGCAGACCTTTTTCAACGATCAATTTCATCGCGTCCTTCACGGGAATCTGCGCGATCCCTGCGTTTTGATCCACCCATTCGAGCTTTTCGTTGGCTTCCTGATCTGCGGCGCGTTTCTCTCGCAAGTCCTTCTGCGGGTCGTTCGTTTCATGGTCGTAATACATCCCTTGAAGTCTTGGCTCTGGTGGCCTAGTGCGATAGCCGGGTCCCATGGCCTGCTTGGAAGCTGCCATTGGCGGCTGTGAAATATCAGCCATACCGCTGGCAAACCGTAAAATATAGACACAAAGGACTGCGGAGGCTGCCGTGGCCATGGCGAGCGCCAGCAGATACCAATAGATAGTGCTCACCCTGACGTCGCGCTCCTCGAACGAAACCTCTTTGTGGAGCGGAGTCTGCTCCGAATTGTGAGACTCAGTGCTCATGGTGCTCGATCGCCTCCGCAAGCCTTGGCTCTCCCAGGGGGAGCAACGGATGCTGTTTCAAATTTGCAAGGAACAGGTAAAACCAGATTCCGATCATTCCGACTGGCAACAGTAGGTCAAGAATACTGAGAACGAAGTGGTCCTTACTAAATTCAGGGCGAGTCATCCAGAAGAGATCGACGCCACGCATGAGGATGAGCCATATGGCGACTCTTGGAAGCAAGTTCGGATTCCGTTTCAGATCTCTCGATAGCAAAAGGAAGAAAGGAACGAAAAAGTGGAATACCAAGACGAGTACCGCAACCACTCCCCAGCCCCCGTAGAGACGTGAACGGTAAAACGTAATTTCCTCCGGCTGGTTTCCAGACCAGATAATCAGCAATTGGGAAAATCCGAAGTAGGCCCAGAGCATCACGAACGCCAGCAATAGTTTCCCCAGGTCATGCAGATGGCGTGGCTGAAGGATCCCTTCCATAGGCTTGCTGCGAGAGAGAAGAACCACGACGCAAATGACCAGCGCCATGGACGAGATCAACTGGCCGACCACGAAAAGGAACCCGTAAATTGTCGAAGCCCAGTGAGGGGTAATCGACATAACCCAGTCAACCGCGGCGAAACTCATAACGAATACGTACAAAATGATTCCCGGACCGGCGAACATTTTCAGGCGACGCCGGAGAGCGCGGTCCTCCCGGCTGACGTCCTGCTGCCTCGACCAGCTATTGAAAATCACCATCAACAGAAGCCATACGGCAAAGTAAATCATTGCGCGGATGATGAAACCGTTGTGGGTTAAATAGCCCTGCTGGAAAGCGGAGAGCGGTTCTTCTCTCAATTTCTCTTCATCGAGCCATGCTGCATAGAGATGCTTCATCCCGAAAATAATAGGGATGAACAGCACGAAGACAAGCCAAAGATTGCGAGTGGCGGCTTCGAGCGGGCGGCGAATCATGATGCCCCATTCGCCGCCAGTGAGGTGCTGAAGCATGAGCAAACCGAGCGATCCGAGAGAGAATCCAAGAATCAGAAGAAATCCCACCAGATAGGAGTAGAAAAATTGCGCCTGGTTCGATGAACGCAAGCCCGTTACGGCACCTCCGGCAAGACAGAACACACCCGCCGCGAGAGCAAAGGTCTGCAAGCGGGCGAGGCTCTCGGGTGCCTTGTAATCCTGCACCGTCATTTCGCGGGGCCTCCGGCATTCAATTTTTCGCGCAGTTCGGAAGGCAAGTCAGCGACTCTGGCATTGCGGCTGAGCTGCAGGGCGCGGACATAGGCGATGATGGCCCAGCGATCCCTAGGAGGAATCTGCGCGGAGTAGCCGTACATGGCCCCAAAACCGTTCGTTATGTTGTCAAAGAAATAGCCGTTGGACGCTTGCCGCAGGCGGTCAATATGATAACTGGGGGGGTGCTTCATGCCGCGCGCGGCGATCATGCCGTTACCATCGCCCTGGAGTCCATGGCAGGGAGAGCAGAAAATCTTGTAGCGCTCTTCGCCGCGCTCGATGAGGCCGGCAGTGAGGGGCAGTGGGAAAGCATTGGATTCCTTCGGCACCAAGAGTTCATCCGCAGCAATTGCTCCGCGGGCGACAGTATTCTCCAGCAGTGGCCTTTCCGAGCGTCCATCCGCAAAGAAATCCGAAGGCGACAATGCACGGTTTTTCGGCTGGGCCGCCATGTCCTGCCGTAGATACTGGCACCCGCTGACCAGCATCAGCAAAGTAAATGCGGAGAGAGTCAGCAATGGGCGAGAGAGGTTAGTCATCCTCGACCTCGCTGACTCGCTGGGCCTTGAGACCTTCGAGAAACTTCCTCGCATCGCCAGCGTTAAATTTCGGATCGCGCGCTTCGATACAGATAAAATAACGGTCACTGGAGGCGTGCTTCTGAAACCGGTCGTTCCCGAAGACCGGGTGGTGCGGCTGTGGCAGCTTGTTCATTGCCAGCATTCCCAGCACCGCAGAAAGCGAAGCTCCAAGAATTGTCAGCTCAAAGGTGACGGGGATGAAGGCCGGCCAACTGTTCAGCGGGCGCCCGCCGATGTTCATTGGATAGCTGCTCACGTTGACCCACAACTGGAAGAGGAATCCGCCCAGACCCCCTGCCAGCCCACCGAGTAGCGTAATCTGGGGGACAAGATTATCTGACCACCGGTTCAACCCCAGAGCTTCAGAGAGCCCTTCCACGGGAAACGGCGCGTAGGCATCCAGGCGGCGATAGCCGGCCTCGCGGGTCTTCTCTACTGCATGAATGAGCCGCTCGGGCGTCTCGAACTCGCCCATCACGCCGTATAGATGTGAGCGGTGCTCTTTCATTGGTCTTCCTCGGAGGTCTCCGCAACGAGTTCGCGCATTTCCGCGATGGAAATGGCTGGCAAAACCCGAACGAACAGGAAGATGAGAGTAACGAACATGCCGATGGTGCCGATGAAAGTAGCCCAATCCCAGAAAGTCGGAGTGTAGCGCCCCCAGGCGGAAGGCACAAAATCGCGTGTCAGGCTGATGACCACGATCACGAACCGCTCGAGCCACATGCCGATGTTCACCACGATCGACATCAGAAAGAGAACCACGACATTGTGGCGCATTTTGTAAAACCAGAGCAGCTGTGGCAGCAGGATGTTGCACAGAATGAGCGCGAAGTAAAACGGCGCATAAGGTCCGTGCAGCCGCTGCTGCACCAGAAATACGTCAAATTTGTTTCCGCTGTAATTCGCCATGAAGAACTCTATGAAATAGCCATAGGCAACGATGAGTCCGGTGGCGAGCATGACTTTGGCCATGTTGTCCAAATGGCGCATGGTGATGAATTCCTGCAGGTCGTAAGCCTTGCGCAAAGGGATTGCAATGGTCAGAACCATGGCAAACCCCGAATAGATCGCGCCGGCGACGAAATACGGCGGAAAGATCGTGGTGTGCCAGCCTGGCACGATGGCGATTGCGAAGTCGAAGCTCACGACGGTGTGAACCGAGAGCACGAGCGGGGTAGCGAGACCCGCGAGGAGCAGGTAGGCAGATTGATAGCGGTGCCAGTGACGCGCAGAGTTGCGCCATCCCATCGCGAGCATGCCGTAGACAATCTGCGCTGGTTTCGCAATTGCGCGGTCGCGCAGCGTGGCCAGGTCCGGGATCAGGCCCACGAACCAGAACATCAGGGAAACGGTTCCGTAAGTCGAGACCGCAAAAACATCCCAGATCAGCGGACTTCTGAATTGAGGCCAGAGACCCATCGTGCTGGGATAGGGGAACATATAAAACGCCATCCACGGACGGCCGGTATGGATGAGCGGGAAAATGCCGGCGCAAGCGACGGCGAACAGGGTCATGGCTTCCGCAAAACGATTGATGGAGGTGCGCCATTTTTGATTCAACAGGAAGAGAATCGCGGAGATAAGAGTTCCGGCGTGGCCGATTCCGATCCACCAGACGAAGTTAACAATCGCGAAGCCCCATCCGATGGGGATGTTAATGCCCCAGATTCCCGTGCCCTTGGTCACCAGCCAGGCAATCGCAACCGTCATCATTCCCATAAGGCTGAAGGCAATCGCAAAGCCGATAAACCAGCCAAGTGAAGTCGGTCGCGTGAGCACAATCGCGCTGATTTTGTCCGTGACGGAGGCGTAGGTGTGCCCGGGGCCAAGGACCGGCGTCAGGCGCTGGATCTCAGGAGAGTTGAATGGCGGCTGACCCGAGCTCATGCCTTCTCCAGTTCGGGATTCGGATTGCGCACGGCGGCCAGATAGGTGGTGCGGGGCCGCGCGTTCAATTCACCGAGGAGCGAGTAATTCCGCTGTTGCGCACGCAACTTCGCAACACGGCTTTCCGGGTCATTGGCGTTGCCGAAGACAATCGCCTGCGTAGGGCAAGCTGCTTCGCAAGCGGTAACGATCTCGCCATCCGCAATTTCGCGATTGGCTTTTTCCGATTCAATCCGCGCGTTGTTGATGCGCTGCACGCAATAGGTGCACTTTTCCATGACGCCACGGCTGCGCACAGTGACTTCAGGATTGCGCAAAAGTTTCAATTGAGGTGTTTCCCAATCCTGGAATCGCAGGAAATTGAAGCGGCGAACTTTGTAGGGGCAATTGTTTGAACAATAGCGAGTACCGATGCAACGGTTGTAAGTCATGTCATTGAGACCCTCGGCGCTGTGGGCGGTAGCGCCTACGGGGCAGACTTGTTCACACGGCGCGTTTTCGCACTGCTGGCAGGGCACCGGCTGGAAGAATGTTTCGGGATTGAAAAGCGATTCATCATTGCTGGTGGGATCGCCTTGGGCGGTGTGGGTGTTTGTGTAATAGCGGTCGATGCGGATCCAATGCATTTCGCGGCCGCGCATGACTTGGTCTTTGCCAACGACGGGAATATTGTTTTCCGATTGGCAGGCAACGACACAGGAGTTGCAGCCATTGCAACTATTCAGATCAATCGCCATGGCCCACTTGGCACGGGTGTAGGGAAACTCGGCTTCGCCGTTATAGAGCGAGAGTTCCTTGGGTGTTTCTTTTTCGTGCTCGTGAGCGAAATCCGGATTCTTGCGGTATTCCTCGAGCGTGCCCGTCGCAAGGATCTGGCGGCCTTCCATATTAAAGTGATACTGCGTGCACGCGAGGGGGTAATCGTCGCCCGTTTTCTTAATGGAACTTGCTGGAGCGCTTGTGTGCCAGAGTCCGCTGGAAAGGCGTACTGCGTAGGCGTTGAAACCCTTGTTCGTCCCCGTGTAGCCGGACTTCTTTCGACCGTAGCCGAGCGGAAGAACGATGACGCCGTCGGCTTGACCGGGCAATCTCCACGCAGCTGCCGTAACCTTGCTGCCGGAGATCGAGATATCAATGACATTTGAAAGAATCTTGCCGTGCTCGCCGCCCCGCGAAGCGATGTCGTGAGTCAGATTCAATTTTTCGGCGGTCTTCGGACTAATCAGTGCCGCGTTATCCCATGTCAGTTTCGTGACCGGCTTCGGCAGTTCCTGAAGCCAGCCATTGTTAGCGAACCGGCCGTCGTACACGCAGGGATCAGGCCTAAAGATGAATTCGATGTCCTCGGCGCCGAGCGGCTTCGCAGGAACCAGACTTGCTAGATTCAATTGCAGTTTTGGCGTTACGGGCGGATGGGCTGAAGCGGTGATTACACCGTCATTCAAGGTCTTGCGCCAAAACTTATCGAAGTCAGCGGAAGGATAAGCTGCTTTCAAGCGGTCACGAAGGGCGTCATAGTCTGAAATTCCTGGTTTATCGCCAAACGCTGCCAGAACTTCGCGTGCGGAATGGGTGCGATAGAGCGGTGAAATCAGGGGTTGAACGACGCTCACCGTGCCGTCGAAAGCGCGGGCATCTCCCCAAGTTTCGAGGTAATGCGATTCGCCGACGTGCCAATCGCAATAATCCGAAGTCTCGTCGTAATACGGGCCGACGTGAATGGTCAGGGCGATCTTCTTGAGATTGGTCTTCGCATCCAAGGAAATCATGGAAACGAAATCAAAATCGTGCGGTGCGGTGTAGACCGGATTCGAGCCCAAAATCAAGAGAGTGGTTACTTTTCCAGCATCGATGTCCGCGCAGAGATCGCGGAGAGACTCGAGGTAATTCACAGGATGCGATTCGACTGGTTCTGTGTAATAAACTGTTGCGCCAACGTTGCCGAGCGCCGCGTTCATGGCGTGCGCCAAAGCGTGTACTTCCGCCGGCTGGTGCTCGCCGGCAACTACAAGTGACGATCCTTTGTGTGATTGCAAATCCTTGGCGACAGAAGTTGCCCATTTTTCGGCGGCCGGGGAGACCGATGAGGAACCTGCCAGTCCCAGTTTAGAGGCAACAGCACGAGCGAACCCGTCAACTTCACTGGCGCGCAAGGGGAGACGATGATCGGCTGATGCTCCGGTAACGCTGGGAGTCGGCTCAACGACATAGAGCCGGTTCATTGAATCTTTCGGGCCGTTCAGCTTTCGGCGGCGAGAGAATTCGCGCGCATAACGGATGTGTCCGGGACCGCTGGCAAGAAAATCAGAATCGAGTGACAGAATGACGTCCGCTTTTTCAACACGATAGACAGTGTTCACATCACTGCCGAATGCAAGGATTGAGCCTTCCCGTGCGCCGTCCCCGGTGGCGGGCTCCCACTGATGCCACTTTGCGGAGGGATAGAGCGCGAGCAGCGCTTGAATCTGGGCGGTTAGCGTGGGTGAAGCGATCGTTCCCGTCAGGATGCGGAAGCCCTCCCCCTTGTTTCCCTTGAATGCAGCAGCCTGCGCTTGCGCGACATCCAGGAAGGAAGCCCAAGTTCCAACTTCGCCTAAATGCGTCACGGTCTGCGCGCGATCGGGATCGTACAGATCGAGGATCGAGGCCTGCGCGAAGGCGTTTGTGGCGCCGAGGCTCGATGGGTGATCGGGATTGCCCTCAATTTTTGTGGGCCGCCCTTCATGGCTTTCGACAAGCACACCAATCGCATCGGCGCCGAAAACCATGGCCGTGGCATATTGCTGAGGCTTGCCTAGCACAAGACCATCGGGCTGTTTCACGTAGGGGAGAATGTGCTGCTCTGGAGCGCGGCCGCAGCCAGAGAGCCCGGCAAGGGTCAGCGAAGCTCCCATCAATTTCAGAAAATCGCGACGGTCAACCGAATCGTCCCACTCTGAAGGAGCCTGGCGAGGAAATTCGCGCTGAAGCAATTCTTCAAATTTGGGGTCCTGGGCAAGTTCTTCGAGGCTACGCCAATATTGCTTCCCTGTTTTCTCGTGCAGCCTAGCGCGCAGGGAAGCGAAGTCTAGCGCTTCGCCGTCGTGTTGATGGTCGTGCTCGTTGTGATCGTGCTCGCGCATACTGTCCACTAGTGATGACAGGTCGAGCAACTTGTCAGCTCGGCCGTTGTTCTGATTTTTCTTTCCGCAGCAAACTGCATGCCCAGTTCGGCTTGATCTGGCCCGGGCTGCCAGTCCATCGAAAAAACTTTATCCATCGGCCTTAGCGCCATTTCGGGGCTTCGGTGGCAGTCCACGCACCACTGCATCAGAAGGGTGTTCGCCTGAAAAATCAGGGGCATCTGATCCACTTGCCCGTGACAAGTGGTGCAGCCGACGCCCTTTTTCACGTGAATGCTGTGATTAAAATAGACGAAATCCGCCAGCCGGTGAATCTTTACCCATTCGATGGACTTGTCGGTGCGAAAGCTTTCGCGCACCGGTTCCAAGTAAGAGGCATTGTTGAACAAAACGGAATGGCAATTCATGCATGTCTTGGTTGGAGGGATGCCCGCGACTGCAGACTCTTCGACGCCTGTATGACAGTACCTGCAGTCGATTCCATCATCGCCTACGTGATGCTTGTGGCTGAACTGCACGGGTTGTTCACGCGAAATATTTTGCCGCGTTAAATAGGGTGAGCGCGCAACGCCAAGGACCGCACCCAGAGCCACGCAGCCCAAAAACAGCGCGGAAAACACACTGAAGCGCGAGATAAAATTTGTGCTGCGATGAAAAATCTGAGCCATATTTCCTAGGCGCTACGCGAGGGATAGCTCGAAAGGAAAGTGCAGCCAGAGCATCCAGCACTTTAACCGACAAGCGCAGAGTCGGGTCAACTGCGACGCGATAGTTTCCAACAAAATGTTACCGATTGCAACATTAATGCGAATGTTTGCCCAAAAGTTCTGGCAATTCGTTGACCCCAAATCCTCAAGATTCATCAAGAATTTCAAATGATTCAAACAGCGAATCTGGCTTTGAGAGCTTCTAGAGTTCGTACTCCTAGGCAGCACGTAATGATGACAACACGCCCCTGGTGGGGGACGATTTTGTTTTCAAAATGGAGCTATTTCTTCGGCTTTGACCACCATAAATTATTCTTGCATGCGCTGTTGGCCCGAAATTGCGTGCTATTCTTAGTCAAGCGGTTTGCCGCTCTTCCGCGTGCATCGCTTCTCCGCTAGACGCTTCGCTCATGCCCAGGCAGAGCGAGTATCGCCCGCTGGGGCGTGGTCCAACTGGTAGGACACCTCACTGTTAATGAGGACGGTGAAGGTTCGAATCCTTCCGCCCCAGCCAATTTCCTCTCTAGAATCGCTGCGAAATTGGCGTCGGACGATTTAATACCGATTCCAATACCCGTAAATTCCAGATGTTTCCCTTCGACACAGTATCTCCACGAAGGGAGACTCAACTCTCACCCGTCTCGACGCGAAATGCGCCTACTGAGCGTCATAAGTCACTGGCCGATGTAAGGGTTGTCGAACAGCGTGTCTGCCATTACGGTACGGGCACGGTGTCGCCAGGGAGCAGGTTGCCGCACTGCACGCTAGTTGCATTGGCAATGTTGGCTCCGCCCGTTATCAACGATCTCGAATCGCAGAACAGATCCGTCCCATTCCCACTGATCAGGGTAAAAGGATTCGTTCCGGTCCCCACTGCGACTGTGGACAGGTTGGTCACAACCAAACCACCGTGACTGCTCCCTGTAATGCTTGAACCGGCCAAGCTGGCATGAGAGTTGTTGCTCACGAAGACGCCCTGGCCTTGGCTGCCCGAGATGACCAGGTTGGCGCCAGCGTTGAGCGTGCCACCGTCGGAAACGGACACGCCCCCAGTGTTCCCACCCCAGGGCTGGCCGGGATTGGTGATGCGGAGCTTGGTGTCGCCCAGGTTGAGCAAGGAGCCACTTCCAACAAAAACGCCGTTGAAGTTGGTCCCGGCAGGACTCTCGATTACCACATCATTTGGCATGACAACGGGAAAGTAGGAGTTGAAGCTTTGTATATCGACGCTCCCGCTTCTCGAGATGTCGATGCCGTGCTGCATGTTGCGAATGATGGTGCTTTGCATAGTGACGTGACCGGAGGCGACAAATAGGCCCTCACGAAAGGACGCGCCAATTGAATTCTCAAACAGGCAGCTTTCGATGTGCACGTCGGAGATATCGACGGCGCCGACCGTGGCAAACCCGGGGTCGCGGGCGGTGACGCGTGCGAGCGACACCTGGCTGCTCTCGAAGACAAAAATCCCAAACGCGCTGGCGCCGTCGACGGTCAAGTTGCGGAGCTGGACATCGATACTGTTCCGTCCAATCCCAATGTCCCCCAGTGCGGATGCCCCGGAGTGAATGGCGAACCCGTCGATGGTGATGCTGCGGGAAGCCTCGATCAATAAGACATGAATAACGAGGCCGTTGCCTGGATCCTTGCTGGGCTGCTGTAGAGTGGCTCCCGGCAGACCTTTCAGGGTGAGGCCCTCGAATCCGTTGACTTGGACGAATTCGGTGCATGTTCCCTTGACCAAAACGGTGGCCGGGAAGTGCTTGTTCAGTCTGGAAAGGGTGCTATTGAGCGACTGGCCCTGGTCGCAATTCACAAAGACCGGATCAGCCACAAAACCGGTGCTTGTGACGTTCGTCTGGGCCCTTGTGCCCAGAGCGGCCGAACCAGTCATGATCAACAGAATGCAGAAGCGCTTCATTGTGAGCCTCCTTATTTCTTCAATTCTCGAATGTGGACCCTTTGTGAAGCCTACGAGCATTCCCAAACAGGGCAAGCGACAAGGCATGACAATTGAGAAGTGACGCAGTTTGTCGTGGGGTTACATCGGCAATGCCAGGGATTGCAATCCGTGAATGCATGACCTCAGCCAATTCTTCGCTCTAAATATCTCTAAATATAATGGTATTGCGCGTTCGGGCCGTTTTAATACCGATTGCGCTACCTCTATTCCGAGGCCGTCTAGGGAAGCAGCCCTGCAAAATCGTGTCGTGTGCGCAGGTCAAAATGCGATTCGGTCTGAATCTCCTGGAACAATTGCATCGCCAACTTCTTCTCGCGCTCCGCTTCCGCCGTATTCTTTTCCTGCTCGCAAACTTTGGCCAAAACCGCGTGTGCTTGCGCCTGCACCGCCAGCAGTCCCAGCTTCTCTGCCTGCAGTAACGTATTCTGCAGAAGGTCTTTTGTTTTTGCGTAGTTCTTGGTTCGTAGCAAGGCTGTCCCCAGCCACAGCAACGAGTGGACCGCCAAATACTTCGGTCCATTCTTTGTCGTTTCATCCCGAATCGATGTAAGCACCGGGATCGCTTGTTGTGCGTGCCCCTCCGCCACCAAGAGTCTTGCCAGATTGAATCTATTTGTCAGTGTTAGGACGCGTGCACTGCTCCGTTCCCCTGCCTGAGAGGCTTGCTGGTAGTACTTTTTGGCCGCTGCAAGATCGCCGGCATAGTACGCATTGTCCCCCAGGAACCCCAGAGTCGAAGAGACTTGATCCTCATTCTTCAGCTCGCGCGCCATTGTCAACGCTTCTTGCAAGCTTTTCTGGCTCTCTTCCTTCCGACCCACCTGACTCAGTGCGTTCCCATACCCTCCCTGTATGTCCACCATCCAGAAACCTTTTTCCCCTAGTTCACCATACAGCTTGATCGCCTCCTCTTTTGAACTGAGTGCCGCTCCGTATCTTCCTTGATATCCAAACACCGTCCCAAGACTCGATGTTTCAATCGCAATCATCTGCTTGTTCGCTACCTGGCGCTGCAAATCCAGTGCCTTGTGGTATCGTGCCAGCGCTTGGCCATATAACCCAAGGTTGGTATCGGTCTCCGCCACATTGTGGAGCGTCTCTGCCACCTCTTGCGGCACATTGAATTTCTCGCGCACCTGCAGGGCCTGCTCGAAATAGGTATGTGCGTCCTGAAAATCTCCCCGGCTTAGGTAGATATTCCCGATGTTGTTCAGCAGCATCCCCCGATTCTGTTCATTGCCTGTGTCAATCTGAATCTGCAACGATTCTTTGAACAGCGCCAGTGCCTGCTCCGGTTTCCCTCGGTCTACGTAAAACGTCCCAAGATCAGTCAAAACGTCGCCGGCCCCCGCTTTGTCCCCAATCTCTCGACGAAGCTTCAAGGCCTCATTGAAATTCTTCAACGCTTCGTCCGACTTGCCCTGCCCACTCTCGAGAGTGGCCATCTCATCCAGGCTAGCTGCCGCTCCTGTTTTCAACCCAAGACGCTGTTTGATTACCAAGGATTCTTCAAAACGTCGCAGCGCCTCGTCATTCCGATGCATGTAGGCGTATCCCACTCCCATTGCATGCAGAATATTAGCTCTCTGCTCCTCGTTGTTCAGCTGTATCGAGAGATTCAGCGCGCTACTTAGAAACTCCAGCCCTTTTTCCGGATTGTTGCTCTTCAACTCGACTCGTCCCCGCGCCAGTAGCATCTCCGTGCGCTTTGGATCCAGCACCTGCACCTTCTCTAGTTCCGCGCGGGCCTTGTCCAGATCTCCCGCGCTCTCATACAAACCCGCCAGTTCGAATAGAATATCCGTATCACCCGGCGACCGCGTCGCCAGTGCCTGGTAGGCTTCGATCGCCTTCGGATATTCTTTCAGGATTTTCGAGTGGTTGGCACGGATGATATATCTTTCTTGCTGCGGCAACGCATCGCTCAGCTCAACGGACTTCCGTGAAGCAGACTGCGCCTGGTCCTCCTGCCCCATGCTTGCGTAGGTCTGCGCCAATTGTGACAGCGCCAGCGCAAAATTAGGGTCCTCGGCGATCGATGCGTTGAACGCCGCCAGCGCTTCCAGCTTCTTCCCGCTTCTCTCGAACTGTAATCCCTGGTCGTATTCGCGTAGCGCCGCCAGCGAATTGGTCGAAGGCTTGAACGCGCTGGTTTGCAGCTCCTGAATCGCCTTCGCCGACAAAGCCAGGTTGTTCTGCACCTCCTTCGCTAATTGATCCACCGTCTTCAGTATTTCGCTTTCGTTCGCGGCCTCTGCCTTCAGCGCCACTTGCCGCGAGTTTTTCCTGTCCGCCAGCTTGGCGTCAATCCGTATCTTATCCCCAAATTTGGCGTACTGTCCGTAAACCACAATATCCGCATTGGTGAACTCACCCATCCTCTCAATTGTTCCCGAGTCCAGTTCAGACTCTGGTCTGATCCGCAGATCGTGCAGCACCTGCGAGATCCGTCCTCCGGAGATCGTCCGCAAACTCGCCGACTGGCCAATGTCATTCGTTAGCATTTCGCTCAGGCTCGAACCCAGCCAGCCCAGCTTCTCGTCTCCCGATGCATTCCGGAACGGAAGCACCGCCAGCGCAATCGAAGGCGGTGGTTTTACCGCGCTCCCCGAGGAAGTCACCGGTATTCGCCGAGCCACAAATGTCCCGACCACCACCAGTAGCACCACTACCGCCGATACCAATACCGAGTGATTCCTGGCGATCCGTCGCAACTTCCGCTGCAACACCGGCACCGCCTGCTCGGCAACCCCGTTCTTCCATCTCTCTAGCTCATCGTAAAGCTCCCGTGCCGATTGGTACCTCTTCGCCGGTTCAATTTCCAGGCACTTCGAAACCACTTCGCTCAAATACACCGGAACCGTTGCATCTTCCGCCGAGGCTGGCACTGGCTTCTCCCTTGTCCGCTTGTACATCGCCCGCTGCACCGTTTCGCTGCGATAGGGCAGCTTTCCTGTCAACAGGTCATAGAAAATGATTCCAAGGCTGAAGATATCCGACCGCCCGTCGACGTCTTCTCCCTTTACCTGTTCCGGGGACATGAATTCCGGCGTGCCCACAACCGCACCCGTCATCGTCAACCCTTCCCCTCCGACAGAGCGTGCAATCCCAAAATCCATCACGTAGATCTTTCCCTTCTCATCTACCATGATGTTCTGCGGTTTCAGATCTCGGTGGACGATTCCCTCCGCATGCGCCGCTTCCAGTGCTAGGCACACCTGCTGGATGAAATTCACACTCTGTTCCGGCGTCGGTTTCCCTTTCGTCCTTACCAACGACCGCAGGTCCTGCCCCTCGATGTACTCCATCGTGATGAAGCGAATGCCGCTCGCCCGTCCCAGATCAAAGATCCGGATTACATTTATGTGCGTCACCCTCCGTGCAAGAATCAGCTCCTGTTTGAACCGCGACAGCATCGCCGAATCGCCTGCCAGATCTTCGCGGATCACCTTTACGGCAACCAACCGGTTCACTTCCCGGTCCCTCGCTTTGTAAACCGTTCCCATGCCTCCCCCGCCCAGGCGCTCGAGAATCTCATAGCGCATCGCCAGCAAGCTTCCCGGCTGCAATTGTTTCGCAGAACTCGGGGCTTCCCGTTCAGATGGTGCCGTTACGGCCGTGGACCAATTCTCCAGAGTTAGGTTTTCGTCATCCCCCTTACCCTCTTGTGGATCGATGATTGTTGGCGGATTTGGATCGATCGGCGTGTCACATTTTTGACAACGTACGGCTGTCGCCGGGTTGGGTGTCTGGCAATGTGGGCAGTTCATGAGCGAGGCCAGTCCTAAGTTACGCGTACACTAATGCTTCCAGGTCGTGAAGGCAACACGATAGGGGTCTGGGATTCGGGTCCCCGCGGGTCAGCGATTCCTCAAGGTAGCAGCGCAAAAATGGGAGGAACTACCTTTTCAAAAGGTAGTTTTAGATATACGGCGTCTTACGATGGCTTAAAATGGCTAACGTTAAAGCCAGCGTAAATTGTTGGAAACATTGAATGGCCTCCATTTTAGAGGGCTTTGCACGGGTAGCGGTTGATCTTTGAATCCTTCCGCCCCAGCCAAGTTTCTATTAACTCAAATCTGTCTACCAAGATCCTATCCCTTGGCGGTCGGCAGACCGGCACTCAGCCAGCCCTTCCAGCCCCCGTCCATGGATTCGACGTTTTTGTAGCCCATTTTCTGGAGATTTTCCGCGACCAGGGCTGAGCGGAACCCACCACCGCAATAGAGAACGAGCCTGGAGCCGGTGTCCGGCACTTGGGTTTCGATGTCGCGTTCAATGATGCCACGCCCCATGTGGACAGCTCCCGGGAGATGGCCATTTGCCCATTCATTATCTTCGCGAACATCAACGAGCAGGAATTTTTCGCCGGTGTCCATGCGGCGCTTCACATCGGCAACATTGGTTTCCTTGATCTTGGCTTTCGATTCGTTGACCAATTTCAGAAATTGAGGCGCATGAGCCATCGGAACGCTCCTTGTTAGACTGTGTCGCAGGGGAGGATAACACAAGCGGGGGGACATCCCCGACATGAGCCGAGTGCTGCCCCGAATCCAAGTTCAGGAATCGCACAAAAATCACGCGGCTCTCTAACTCTTTGGATTCTCGGCTTTTGGTTTATCCCCACTTCCTTTTTTGCCGAAGGTACGCACCAGGTTCACGTAGTTCCATCGTAACTTTTCAGGCGTGCGATCGCCCTCGCCCAGCATTTTCCCCTTGCCGTTGGTGATAATCCAAAATAGCTCGCCATCGGTCATCTTCTCAAGGGAAGTTGCATCCCGCCAGTCGAGAAGCGTGAGCTTCATTTCTTCGACGAGGTCGCCCTTTCCGTCACCGCCTTTGCCGTGGCACATTGCGCAATTGTAGCCGAAGAATTTGCGTGCTTCCGCAAGACCTTCCGGAGTCGGCGTTATGGGATTTTTTTTGGCGATATCTGCGGGAGTAATTTTTGGTTCAGAAGCATCGGGCGTTTTTTGCTGCGGCGTGATTCGCACGCGGGAGAATCCCAGGACCGTCGTGAACAGCAGGAGTCCGATAATAGTTTTTGCTTTGCGCATGACTTCCCCCTATTTGGCCTTGTAGCCCAAGGAGCGAGTCCGGCCTGATAGTGAGCGAATTCTACTCCCGGCGTTCGGTGAGGGAAAGTGGCAAGAGACTGTTAGTCCAGGTCGCGCCAGTTCGGGCCTTTTCCGATTTCTACGACGATGGGCACAGCGAGCTTGTGGACCGATTCCATTTCCACTTTCACGAGCTTTTCCAGTTTCGCTATTTCCTTGGCGGGAGCCTCAAACAAGAGTTCGTCATGCACTTGCAAAATCATGCGCGCTTCAAAGCGTTCCTTCGCAAGCCGGCGATCGATTCGAATCATCGCCAGCTTGATCAGATCGGCAGCGGTGCCCTGGAGGGGCGAGTTGAGCGCTGTGCGTTCTGCGAAATTCCGCAATTGCATTTGAGGGGAGGTGATTTCCGGGATTGGCCGTAATCTTCCAAATAGAGTCTTGGCCACGCCAGACTTGCGCGTTTCCTCCAGAACATTGTCCAGGTAGTTTTTCACGCCGCGATACCGGTCAAAGTAGGCATTGATGAATTTCGCCGCTTCGCGCTGCTCGATTCCCAACTGCTGCGCCAGACCGAAGGGAGAAAGCCCATAGATGATGCCGAAATTAATGGCCTTCGCTGCCCGGCGGTGCTCAGCCGTCTGTGCAAGCGGGCCAACTCCAAAGACTTCCTGCGCTGTCCGCGCATGAATGTCTTCTCCGTTGCGGAATGCTTCCACCAAAACGGGGTCTTTTGAAAAATGCGCCATGACGCGGAGTTCAATCTGCGAATAGTCCGCGGAAAGTAGAGTTTTGCCCTTTTCGGCAACGAATGCCGCGCGAATCTCCCTGCCTAGTTCAGTGCGAATGGGAATGTTCTGCAGATTGGGATCGCTTGAGCTGAGCCGCCCGGTCGCCGTCCCCGTTTGCGAAAGACTAGTATGCAATCTTCCCGTCGTCGGATTGATGAGCTTGGGGAGCGCGTCCACGTAAGTGGACTTAAGTTTTGCGATTTCGCGATATTCGAGGACTTTTGCGGGCAACGGATGCTGCGCCGAAAGCTCCTCAAGGACGTCCGCCGCTGTGGAGCGTGCTTTCGCCCTCCCCCGGCGGGGGTTCGGCTTCAAGTTCAACTTGTCGAACAGTATTTCAGCGAGTTGCGTGGGCGAATTGGCGTTGAACTCCGACCCCGCCAGCTTCCAGATCTCTTTTTCCAGCCGACGGATCTCTTTCTCCATGGTCTGCGACATTTTTTCGAGCGTTCCCGGGTCCACCCGGACTCCTACGCGCTCCATGTCCGCTAGCACGGGAGCGAGCGGGAGATCGATCGCTTCGTAGACTTTCTGGAGGTCCTTCTCCTCCACCTGCTTTAGCAGAACCGGCGCCAGCCGCTGGAGATAATCCGCACGCTCGCCCGCGCCTCCGCCGAGCATCGAGTTGAACTGGCGCATCGCCACATCAGCAAAATTGTGATTCGCGGTGGTCGGTCGCAAGAGGTAGGAATAAAGCTGAGTGGCGTGCGCAAGATTATTGGCGCGGCCCGCCAACAATTGAAACAGCTTTGGATCGTGGACAATCTTGGGCCGCTTCTCATCCGTGAGGAGAGGCGATAGAGCTCTTAACGCTTCACCTTTTTCGTCCATCCAAACGGAACGCCCTTCGCCCGCTCTGGGCGAAACTTCGATGGCAGCAATGCGCGTGCCGAACCCTTCCGATTCGCGCTCTCCCGATTCGAGATTCAGCCAGACAGCTAGTGGCTGTTTCGCGGGAAGCTTCGTTAGATATGTGCGGAACTCCTCGACTGTGGTGAACTGTTTATAATCGCCCTTGGGCGCAGAGTCTGCATCCGCCGGGGCAGACGAAGCCACAACCTCCGCTCCCAATTCGCGCAGCAGCGAGTTAAACCCCAGTTCGCGATAGAGCTCCACCAGAGCAGGTCCATCTGCCGGGCGCAATTCCAGCTCCTGTAGTTTGAGGTCAATTGGCGCGTCCGTCGCAATTGCGGCTAGTTGCTTTGACATCATTACTTGTTCACGCTGTTGTTCCAGCGCTTCGCGGTATCTTTTGTTAGAAACCTCCGTCGCGTGGTCAAGCGCGCTTTCCACGCTTCCGTATTTCTGGATCAGCTCCGCGGCGCCCTTTTCACCGATTCCCTTTGCACCAGGAATGTTGTCGATCTTGTCGCCGAGCAGGGCCATATAGTCGACGACCTTTTGAGGCGGCACTCCCAGAATCTCCTCGACTTTCTTCTCATCCACAATGGTGTCGCCCTTGGCTCCGCCAGAGCCAGTCCGCAGGGTGCGCACACTCTTGCCAACGAGCTGCATCATGTCTTTGTCATTGGAGACAATCATGACCTCCACGTTGAGCTTTCGTGCACGGACCGCCATCGTTCCAATCACATCGTCTGCTTCGTAACCCTTAATTTCGAGCATCGGCAAACGCATTGCCTCGCACAACCTCCGCACAAAAGGGAGCTGGACACGCATTTCGTCCGGCATCGGCTGCCGCTGAGCTTTGTACTTTTCAAAAAGCTTGTCGCGAAACGTCGCTCCCGGGGGGTCAAACACGATGGCGATGTAGTCTGGCTGGTAGTCCTTAATCAGCCGCCGCAAGATATTTCCGAATAAAAAAGGAACGTTGGTCGGGACGCCACCGGGACCTGTAAGACGCTGCGGCATGGGCGCAAAGAAAGCGCGATAGATGTGCGCCATCGCGTCCACAAGGAAGAGCTTTTTAGGAGCAGCAGGCATGCCCGGGAGTATAGCAAAGGCCCCTCGGCACAGCCCGTTGGCAGGAAATAATCTGTTAGATGATTCCCAACGGCTTTGCCACTTCCGCCATGATTTCAGCGGCTTTCAGGAGTTGTTCTCGTTTGTGTGTCGCGCTGACGATTGCACGGAGTCGAGCTTTTCCCTCTGCCACCGTAGGGAAACCCACTGCCGGAGCAAACACACCAGCTTCAAAGAGCTTCTTTGAAAACTCGAACGCCTTCGACGCTTCTCCCACATGAATAGGGACGATCGGCGTTTCGCTGGTCTTGAACTGGAATCCTCGCTTTTTCAGTTCGCGTTTGAAAAATTTCGTATTGGCCCAGAGCTTCTTGACCAGCTTTTCACCTTCGGGCGAATCGAGCAGCCTGAACGCTGCCTGGCAAGCAGCGGCAGTGGCCGGAGGATGTGAAGTAGAAAACAGGAACGGGCGCGCGCGCAAGTACAGAAAATCAATCAAATCGCGCGAGCCGCAGACGTAACCGCCCATCGCTCCAATTGCTTTGCTCAGAGTCCCGACCTGAATATGCACGCGCCCATGGCAGTTCAGATGATCCACGGTTCCACGCCCGCCGCGCCCCAGGACGCCGGAAGAATGCGCGTCGTCCACCATCATGATGCAGTTGTATTTTTCGGCCAGGTCGCAAAGCGCGGGAAGCGGGGCGATGTCTCCATCCATGGAAAAAACGCCGTCTGTGATGATGAGCTTTTTCCCCGGAAAGCTTGGGTGCTCCTGCAGGATGCGCTCGCAGTCCTTCGCGTCCTTGTGTTTGAAGACTCTGATCGTGGCACGCGAAAGCCGCGCTCCATCAATAATGGACGCATGGTTCAACTCATCGGAAACGATGAGGTCTTCCTTGCCGAGCACCGCCGAAACCGTTCCGGCGTTCGCCGTAAAACCGGACTGAAACACGACACACGCTTCCACGTTCTTGAAGCGCGCGATCTGTTCTTCCAGCTCCATGTGCAGCTTCATCGTGCCGGAGATTGTTCGAACGGCGCCCGCGCCTGCTCCGTATTTCTTTATACCTTCTAACGCCGCTTTGCGCAGCGCCTTGTGTGTGGTCAGCCCAAGATAATTATTTGACGCCAGGTTGATCACTTCCCGTCCGTCGAATGTGCAGGTCGGCTTCTGCTCGCCTTCGAGCACGCGGAGCTTGGGCGCCACGCCTTTTGCACGAAGATCATTCAGCTGGTCCGTAATGTACTGCAGGGGATTCCTCTTGGTTGTCTGCGTTCCTGTGTCCGTCATTACTCTGACTCCTGAATTCTCTGTGAACTTTGCGTTCGCCGCGTTTCCGTGTGAATGTTCTTACTTTCCTCTACTTGGGCATCCCATTCGGATACATCAAAATCTTTCCAGCCCAGCCGCTCTGCAATTTCGCGAAGGCGCTCTCAAACTTATCCAGGGCCACGCGTTCGCCGAACAGCGGATCCAGATTCAGCTGCCCTGCCTTGAGGAGCGCTGTCATCTGCACCCAGGTTCCGTACATCCGCCGTCCGTAAATTCCCTGGACCGTCGCGCCTTTGAAGATCACATCATGAACCAGATCCAGCGGCACGTTTTCCGTGGGAATGCCGAGCAGTGACGCTCTTCCTCCGGCGCGTAGCGCCTTGAATCCCTGCTGGATCGCCGTGGGGTTCCCGCTCATCTCCAGCAATGCATCGACGCCCGTGCCGCCGGTTTCGGCAATGATTTTCTCCACCGCATTTTCGGTTAGCGGATTTAGCACCACATCAGCGCCCATTTTCTTTGCCATTGCGCGGCGCTGCTCATTCGTTTCCGTCGCAAACACCATCGAGCTTCCGCAAGCCTTCGCCACAGCAATGGCCATCAAGCCGATGGGGCCGCACCCAGTTACCAGGACGGTCTGTCCTTCGATGGGTCCCGCAAGCACCGTATGCACCGCATTTCCCAAGGGATCCAGAATTGCCCCATAGTGCTCCGGAATCCCGGCATCGAGTTTCACGATGTTCGATGCGGGAATCCTGACGAACTCGGCGAAGGCCCCATCCAGGTCGATCCCAACGATTTTCAGATTCTGGCAGATGTGCGATTCACCCACGCGGCACTGGTGGCAGTGGCCACAGTTCACGTGCATCTCCGCGCTGACGAAGTCCCCAGACTTTACGCTAGTGACTTCATCGCCGACTTTTTCCACTACGCCGCAAAATTCGTGCCCCAGAGTAACGGGCGGCTTAATCCGTCCCTGCGACCAGCGGTCCCATCCATAAATGTGCAAGTCCGTTCCGCAAATTGAAGTGGCCTTCACGCGCACCAAGGCGTCCGCCGGCCCGATCTGCGGGACTGCGACGGTGTCCATCTGCAACCCCTTCGCGGGCTGCAGTTTTCTCAATGCTTTCATCGTTCCTGTCATCTGCCTCGCTCAGCGCACAAACCCCGATGCTAACACATCCGTTTTCCGCTGGCGTCTTCTGGGCTTTGAGCGCCTCGCAACTTTCCATGCGCCCGGGCAAACCAAACACGGTTCGCCGCATCGATAATAGAGGAGAACATCCTCTGCTCGTTCCTGTGCCTGTACCAAAGGACGGGTACTCATGGGTAGGCTCATCCGCCAATTTGAACCACGCTTGGAGTTATGCGCTTACGATTAAGGAAGTAGAGCCAGCATGAGAAATTTAATCGGCATATTATTTGTTGTTCTGACCAGCGCTGGCATGACCAATGCCCAGCAATTCACCCTTGAGCACCCCGCACCAGCAGTTTGCTCCTCAATTTCACTGGTTTCGGTCTGCCCAGCGGCTGGAAATTCACCATTCTCTGCTGCTGAAGGATCTGCACCCACCACCGCTTCGAATCCCCTTGCAGAACCTATTTCGAGCGACTCGAAATCGTCCAAGTCAGACCAATATCCGTCTCGACCCAGGAGCACTCACGATAAATTCGACTTGGCTGTGGGCTTCGAGTACTTTCACTACCGCTCTTCCATCTTCAACTCGAATCTTTACGGATTACATACTTCTTTTACCTATTTTCGGTATGAGTGGCTGGGTATTGAAGGAAACGTCGTCGCTTCATTCGGCGCATCGAACTTGCTCAGTGAATCTTCGCGAGCCGTCCTTTATACCGCTGGCCCGCGCTTCGCCTGGCGCGAAAAAAGATTTCAACCTTGGCTCCACGCTCTCGCTGGGGGCCTTCACATTCGCCCCCAAACCGCCGCTGGCATCAATGGTTTCGGTGTCCAGCTCGGTGGCGGCGTAGACTGGCGCTACAGACCCCTTATCTCATTCCGTGCAGAGTCAGACTACGTCCGCTCGCAACTCTATGGTTCCGGCCAGAACAGCTTCCAGTTTGGCGGCGGCGTGGTTTTTCATTTCTAGTTAGAGCATTCGGGAGTACGCAGTTCACGTAAGACACTCTCCCTCGTGGTGAATGCCCTACTTCGCTTGTTCCACAACGCCAATCGTTTCTAGCGCTTTCAAATACTCCACCACCAATTCCAGTGGGATAGGGCCGTATTCCGCCGATACGGCGTCGCGGATCTCCTGCGCATTCCGCTTCCCATCCGCAAAATTCAGCACCTCGTACGCGTACTCTTCGCCGCTGCCCCACAAGCCTTCATAGCTCAGCAGCTTCGGCGTCGCCACTCCTGCTGCCTTAGTGTGCTCTGCAAAATAGTCATACCCAAACACCGCCAGTGGGCCTTTCGGCTCGACGGCCCGTCGGAAAAAGGGCCCACCCGAATATTTGACGGGGGGATATATACAACCGATAGGCGGTCGAGGGTCCACGGCATCTAACGGCCACGGCGCTAGCCGGTCGAACGAGTGGCGGGCCGCAACATCGTATTGAGACTTAAATTCCCAATAGCTACATCCGTCGTCCTGGGTAAGCGATGTCCTACGGATGACCCAAGCCCTCTGACGAGAGGCGCTGCCTTGCGAAACAGTAAAATTCACCGCATCAAAATCTTGCTTCTGCATCTGTGCCAAGAAATACCCGCTCGCGGCCCCAATAAACGCTGCCCTCTTCAGCTTCGTCGGATCGATATTCGCCGCCGTATCGAAATTCGTGTGGATGTACCGGTCCGGCCAATCATTCAGATAAATCGCGGGAATCCCGAACGACGAATCCTGGTACACATCGTGGTCGCTACCCATCGTATACGCCGAATACTCCGCGCGCAGCGGCTCCTTGCCGCCTTCGGGCGCGACCATCGGGTAGTCGGCCTTTCCGGTCGCCGCGAACTTGTACGATTCCTCGTTCACCCATTCCGCGAACGCCCAGGCGACATCGTGCACAAAGCTCGGCAGGCTCATCGGCCCGCGTGTCACGTGGAACACCGCCTTTGTCTCCGGCCCCCCGCCCACCATGTCCATGTGCACCACCGCCTTGATTTTCGCTGGAAATTCAAAATACGGAGAAACTTGCGCGTGAATCTTTTCTGCGCCAGGGATAACCTTCCCCTCGCCGTCAACTGGATCCAGCTCCACATCGAGTTGCACCTTCTCCTTCCCGGTCAGCATCGCCATCGTGCCTTCAATCTCCGGAGGGAAAACGAAGCGAATCGTCCGCGCTGGCCGCGCCAGTTTTCCTTCGCTGATCAATTTCTGCAGCGTCCGGGCCACCTCCAAAATCGTCGCGCACCCGCTGGCATTGTCATTCGCTCCCGGCCGTTGATGATCCAGATGGCAGGAGAACACAATCTCCTCCTCCTTCAATTTCGCACTCGCCCCCGGAATCGTTGCCGTCACTACTTCATAGTTCCCCGCATGCTGCCCCGCTTTCACCACCGCATGTAGCCGAATCGTTTCCCCCTTCGCCAATCGCTCGCGCAATCTCCGCCCGGTCTTCAGCGACACCATAAACGCAAAGGTCTTGTTCGCCGAAAACGTCTCCAGGTGACCCCATCGAATCAAATTCTCGTCCTCGCCCCACCAAGCCGTCTTCTGGTTCTGCGCATAACTCACAATCCCCACCGCCCCGAATTTCCCTACCGCCAAGTCCTGCACTGCCCCCGGCTGCGCGCTCACCAGCACAATCTTCCACTTCACATCCTTCCCCGCGTAGTCGCTCTCCTTCGTCCCTTCGCCCACATCTACCAAATCCGACATCACATCCGCGCTCTCGCTGTCCTCCGCCAGCACAATCGGCTCTGCCTCGTAGCTCGCTGTTTTCATGAAGGGCACCCACTGCGCACTCGACGCAGTTCCACCGGGGCCTCCACTCCTCTCCTTTACCTCATTAACTTCCTTTACCTCCTTTACCTCCCAGAGGTCTCCGACCTCGGCATCCCAAGCCGGTCGCGATCTCTGCGTCCCATAAAAAATCTTCCCATCCGCCGGAAATTGCAGAATCGCCACATCGCTCAATCCATACGCTTGCAAACGCTCCGCAACCGACTCCGCCGCTTCATGAAATCCCCGCGATCCCCGCTGCCGGTGAAATCGCGCAATCCCCTCCAAATTCCTCTTCGCCATCTCCCCGCTCAACTCATTCTCAAGCGCCGCCACATCCTTCTCCGGGAGCAGCGGCGGTTTTTGCGCTCCAATTCCTCCAGCCAGCAACAGTGTCGTCGTGAGCCCCATCCAAATTCGTCTCATAGCTTCTCCTTGGTCGCCCGCATTCTATCGCTGATTCTCTTTACTACGTTGCCCCCAGCCACTTGCCAAGAGCCTTTCGCCCAAGTCTGTCGTCCAACTTTCCTGAAATCTCTCTGCCGCTCCCGTCGTATCATCAGTAGACCTCATGACCGATCTCCAGCCCGCCATCCGACTCGATTCGGTCTCCCGTCACTACACTATGGGAGAATCCCTCATCCGCGCGGTCCACGAAGTTTCTCTCTCAGTTCCTACGAATGGATTTCTTGCGCTTCTTGGCTCGTCCGGCTCCGGCAAGTCCACGTTGTTGAATCTTGTTGCGGGCCTGGACCGCCCTACTTCCGGAGCAATTTTCTCTGGTGGCCAAAACATCGCCTCTCTATCTCCGCTCAATCTTGCGCGTTATCGCCGCAACACCGTTGGCATGATCTTCCAATCTTTCAACTTACTCCCGCGCATGACGCTCGAAGAAAATATCGAGCTACCGCTCCGCCTCGCCGAGCTAGACCGCTCCGAACGCCCGGGCCGCGTGCGCGAAGCCCTTGAACACGTGCGCCTGACACACCGTCTCGGCCATCGCCCCACGGAACTTTCCGGCGGCGAGCAGCAACGTGTGGCCATCGCTAGGGCTCTGGTCAATCGGCCGAAGATTCTTCTCGCTGATGAACCCACTGGCAATCTAGATTCTGCGACGGGGGAAGCCATCCTAAACCTTCTGCGCGATCTTCGCTCCCAGCTCGGCATGACCATCATCATGGTGACGCACGAACGCCCGCTTGCAGAGCGATTCGCTGACCGCCTCGCCGTCATGGGAGACGGAAGACTTCTTTCGCTATCCGATGATTCGAAAGGCTTGGCTTGATGAAGCCGCGCGACCTTACCGATCTTGCCCTGCGCAATCTTCGCGAAGCTATTCTGCGCAACGCGCTAACCACGCTTGGTGTAGCGGTCGGCGTAGCTTCGCTAGTCGCCATGCTCTCGCTCGGCGTCGGCCTTCAACAGCTCGCCGCCAAACGCCTTTCGCAGAGCGGCTTGTTTGACACGGTTTTCGTCACGCCGAAGAACAATTTCGGTGGTATGGGGCGTCCCCGCCGCGAAGCGACCCCTGAAAAACCTCTGCGAGTCCTGGATGACGACGCTCGCCGCGAACTCGAGAAACTTCCCAACGTGCTCGAAGTCTTCCCCCAAGTCCGCTTCTTCACGGAAATCCGCTTCCATAACAAGCCTTTCGCCACGGTCGTCGCTGGAATGCCGGATTCATCCAAGAATTCCGGCTCGTTTGACGGCATGCAGGGCAACTTTTTTTCCTCGCTCACGGCCAACGAGGCCATTCTCCAGATTGAATTCGCGAAAGACCTCTCCGACAATCCGCCTGCGCTCATCGGCCAGGACCTTGTGCTTCGCTACGCCGAGCGCCAGGCTCTCCCCTCGGCAAATTCCAACTCTCCAGCCGGCAGCCCAAGCGATGCACCGGGCGGATTTTCCGTCGTCCCGCGCGAGCTCCGGCTCAAAATTGTCGGCATCGTCGAAACCGAACCCGCTGCAGGTTTTGGTGGCCCTGGCAACGCCCGGCTTTTTATGCCGCTGGCCACTGCTTCCACGCTACGCGCCGCACAAGTCAACGATCTCCGCGATATTGTGCGCGACTCCTCGGCTGGAAAGATCACTTACGCCTCACTCTCTGTTCGGGTAAAATCTCCTTCGCAAGTCGAAGCCCTGGAGACCTCCATCAAAAGCATGGGGTTTGGCGCTTTTTCTTTGCTCGACGCTTCCAAGTCTCTTCGCACGTTCTTCTCTGTGTTTGACCTGCTTCTCGGCATATTCGGCAGTCTCGCTCTGGCAGTGGCGACTCTCGGCATCGTCAACACGCTCGTGATGGCCATCCTCGAACGCCGCCGCGAGATCGGCGTCTTAAAAGCTCTGGGCGCAGCGGATTCTGACGTCCAGCAACTTTTCTTCGTCGAAGCTGGCGTCATGGGACTGTTCGGTGGCTTTCTGGGCGTCTTTTTCGGCTGGAGCCTCGGCCGAGCTCTCTCCATCGGCACAAACATCTATCTGAAGCGCCAGAATCTCAATCCGGTGGAAATCTCCTCAGTTCCGTGGTGGCTGGTTCTGGTCGCCATCGGCTTCGCGGTGCTTGTCAGTCTTGTCGCGGGCCTCTATCCTGCTTCTCGTGCAGCGAAACTCAATCCCGTTGACGCCCTTCGTTACGAGTAGCTGTTTCTCCATGCCGCCGCGCTGGTCATCCCGAGCGAAGCGCGGGATCTGCTTTTTCCGTTACTTCCTCTACCTCCTTTGCTTCCTGAACGTCCCATCTTCGGCCGCTTCACCGGGTCGCGTCGAATGCAACTCACTCCCCAGCAGAATCCTTTCTCGTTCCGTTCCCTATTGCGTCGTTCTCCCGCCCTCGTTCGACGTAGACAAGTCCCGCCATTTTCCGATCCTCTATTTTCTCCATGGACTAGGCGACAACGAACAGTTCCTCATTCATTCCGGCCTCTGGAATCTCGCCGAAGATCTCCGCGACCGCGGCGAACTCAAGGATTTTCTGATTGCCACGCCCGCGGGAGGGCCGAGTTTTTACATCAATTCAAGGGATGGCATGAACCGTTACGAAGATTTTTTGGTGCAGGAATTTCTTCCGTATATCGAGAAGCGTTTCCGCGTCGCGCCCGGTCGTGCCAATCGAGCGATCTCTGGCGTGTCGATGGGAGGATACGGCGCACTCCATTTGGCGTTTGCGTATCCCAAACTCTTCAGCGCTGTAAGCGCTCACAGCCCCGCGCTGATTGAAAAGCTTCCTGCATTCCTCGGCCGGGGCGCTCAGAAGTCCCCCCGTGCACGCGTCCTGGGAAGCACGTTCGGAAATCCGCCCGATCCCGTCTTCTGGGAACGCAATTCTCCTAACTCACTCGCCCGCACCGCGAATCTCTCTGGCCTGAAGATTTATGTTGATTGCGGTTCTGAGGACGACTACGGGTTCGATGCAGGTTCTTCCGCCCTTGATAAGATTCTTACCTCACGCCACTTCCCGCACGAATTTCATCTTTACCCCGGCCGCCATGACCCAGCCTATTTCGCCGAGCATATCCCGGCTTCGCTTGCCTTCCACTCCCGCCTCTTCTGATGGTATTTGATTCGCTTTGGCACGGTTACTTCTTTCGTTGTGTGCGACGGCTTCCGGAGTCTCAAGAACCGGAGTGACATTGGCCTAGGAAGGAGCCGCATGGCCCAAGGAACTGTTTTGCACAGCATGGTCCTCGGCGGCGTCTAGCCGGGCCCGTTTACGCCACTCAAAACCCCACCGAGATGTCCGGTCAAACCGACGAGCACCACCGCGACCGCCTCGATCAGCAAACCTAGTTTTGGTAAAGAAACTTCTGGATGCCGCCGCGCCCGCAAGTGAATCCAGAAGACAATCCAGATCAGCGCGCTCGAGAGGCAACCCAGAACCAGGTGCAGGAGCAAAATCCCTTTTAGCTTTTGCCCCTCTAGCGCCCACTGCCACGCCGCCAGCCCGGTCGCCACGACCGGCAAAGTAGAAACTGCAGCCAGCAAAAGATTCAAATACGCCGCAGCAGCGAGTGCCCGGTTCTTCGTCCACTGTCCGAGATAGTCGAACGCAACCGCCGCGAAAAACAGCGCGATCGGGAAGTGAATCAAGACCACGTGTTGGGCATGTCTGGCCAGGATCAGCGTTTTGAAGTCGAACGGATTTGTGGTCATCGTCGGCTCACTTCACTACGACCTTGCCGGTCATTTTTGGGTGAATGGAACAGAAGTACGGAAAATTCCCCGCCTGCGCAAATGTGTAAGAGAACTTTTCGTCCGTATCCAGTACTTTGGATTTGAAGACTTTGTCGGTGCTCACGACCGTGTGGGGAATGTCGTCGCGATTCGTCCAGGTGACCGTGGTTCCCACCGGCACCGTCAGTTCCGCCGGCCCGAAACTGAAGTTGTCGATTTTTACTTCCGCCATTTCTAGTTTCTGCTGGGCCGTTCCTGCGCCCAGCTCCGCGATTCCCAACCCCAACCCAAACACCACCATCAAGAAAGCTGTAGACACACTTCTCCTCATGATTCTTCTCCTTTTCTTTTTGAATTGTGACTTCTGAAAACTCTTATCTGTTTTTAGTGGACTCTCACGCTAGCGAAGAATCGACCACCGCCAGCGCCTGTTTTCCCTGCACGTAATTGACGTCCGTGATGCCGAGGAGGCTCCTGAGTTGTTCTGCCGGAACCTTCATTGGCCCTGGTGAATCAGCCTTGCCCGGAGCTGGCTGCGGAAATGCCGTCGAACCTGCCGTGTGAAACGTGACGTTGCCTTCGACTTTCTGCATCGTCTGGTGAATGTGCCCGTTCAGCACAGTTACCGAGCCGAACTTCCTTAGATATGCCAGTGCCTGCGCGCTGTCTTCCGTGCCCCAACCCCACTCCGGGTACACGGTCCACAACGGAATATGCGCGAACACCACGATCGGAGTGCTATGTTTCAGGTGTTTGACGTCATCTTCCAGCCATTCCAGCTGCTCGTGACCCAGCGTGCCCAGGCCGCCGGCCTTCAGGTTCATCACGTTCACCAGCCCGACAAAGTGCACGCCCTTTTTGTCGAAACTGTACCACCCGCCACCCGTGGCGCCTTTTCCGTACCGCTCCAGGTATTGCTTGCCGTCGTCGTTGAGCACGTCGTGTTCGCCCGGCACAAAAAAGACGTCCTTTGGGGTCGCGCTCTTCAGGACTTGGTCCACTGTGTCGAACTCTTCGGGCTTCGAGAGGTGGCTGATGTCGCCCGTGTGCAGCAGGAACTCAGGAGGCGTCGCCAAACCATTGATCTTCTCCACGGCGGCTTTCAATGTCCCGACTACATCCGGGTTCGCTGCCTTGTTGAATCCCATGTGGCTGTCGCTGATCTGCACGAAGCTCATTTCGCTCGATCCGGCCGCCGGGGAGACGTCCAAGTCTGACATTCGACTCAGGCTGTACGATTTCAGTACTCCCCCCTGCATCACACACAGCGCCCCCGTCCCAGCCCACGCCATGCACTTTAAGAATCCGCGCCTATCGACTCCGTCGTGATTGTGGTCGTGCTGCATCTCATCCTTCTGTTTGCGATTCATCACTCCTCCTCAATTGGTTCTCAAGAGTCCCGGTTTGCGGCCCCCATGTCCTAGGACCGCCTGGCCTTGCCTTTTATTCCCGAACCGGTCACGCACAGGACTATTCTTTGATTTGTAAGAAATAAGATGTCGAATGGGAATAAAATCAGCTCCGGGGCAGTCTTCCTAATGAGCGGTTTCCCACACAGGAAAGGTTTGGGTGTTTTGGATACGCAGGACCGGGCGCGGTTCGAACAGTTGGTGCTGCCCCATCTCGACGCCGCGTTCAATCTCGCGTCCTGGCTCTTGCACAACCGCGCTGACGCTGAGGATGCCACTCAGGAAGCAGTGTTTCGTTCGTACCGTTTTTTTGCTGGATTTCGCGGTGGAGATGCACGCGCCTGGTTGCTGAGAATCGTGCGCAATACCTGCTACACGTGGCTTGAAAAAAATCGACCGATGGAACTTACGGCTGAGTTTGACGAAGAGTTGCACGGACCGGCCGGTCCGACGCCGGAACTCCTGGCCATGGCGTCCGACAATCGCGAAACGATCGCTCGCGCGCTGGCTGAGCTGCCACCGCGCTTTCGAGAAGTTTTTCTCCTCCGCGAACTAGAAGGCTGTAGTTACAGGGAGATTGCCGCTATCACTTCGATTCCCATTGGTACCGTAATGTCGGCGCTCTCCCGCGCGCGTCGTCAGCTTCAGTTAGCGCTCACCAAACCTGATCGTCAGGAGGCCTCCCGTGAGTTGTGAGCTCGCGCGCACTACGCTGCACGGCTACTTCGATGGGGAGCTTGATGCCGCTCGCTCCGCCGAATTCGAAGACCACCTTTCGACTTGCTCCGATTGCGCCACTGCTCTGGAGACCCAGGACTTGCTGCGCTCGTCCCTGCACCGGGCGCAACTTTATGAGAAAGCGCCTTCTTCCCTTCGCAACAGAGTTATCGCCGGTTTGCAACAGGCCGTGCCTCCGCCGGCCGTTCTGACTCGCCCCGGTTGGCAATGGCTGTCGGTCGCGGCGGCGCTGCTGCTGATTGTTTACGCCAGTTGGCGGTTCTTGCCAGGTTCGAGTGAAGGTGACGAAGCGCAGCTTGCCGCCCAAGTCGTTGACGCACACTTGCGCTCGCTCCAGCCGGGCCATCTCAGTGATGTAGTCTCCACCGACCAGCACACTGTAAAACCTTGGTTCGACGGCAGGCTTGATTTCGCTCCGCCCGTTCGCGATCTTGCCATTCAGGGCTTTCCGCTGCAGGGGGGCCGCTTGGACGTTGTCCATGGCCGAACAGTTGCTGCATTGGTCTACGGCCGCCGCAAACATATCGTAAGTGTTTTCATCTGGCCAACTTCCCGGAAGGATATCTCACTTGGCTCGGGATCAGCTCAGGGTTATCAGTGGCTCGATTGGTGCCGGGGCGGGATGGAATTCTGGGCCGTTTCAGACGTCGCAGCCTCTGACCTCGGCGAGTTTCAGCGCTTGCTGACACCGTAGGTCAATTTCTCGCCACCCAGTTCCGGTGAATCCCAAATAGTCTCGTCTGAAGGTACCGTGCTCTCTTCGTGTTGCTCTATCAGGACACGATCTGAATCTGAACGTCTTGGCCGGCCGCGTATTGCTTCAAAAGTTCAGATATTCTTTGCGTCCAGCGCTCCAGATTTTCCCGGCCGCCAAAGGAAACGATGATCGCCAGCACTCGCTTCGTCGCGCTGGTTACCATCGTTCGCTCTGAATCGCTCGTGGCGCTTCCATGCGGGCCGACTTCATCGGCAAAGAGCGGTAACCCTTGCAGATTCAAATCGTACTTCCCGATTCCCTTGTAGGTCTCTCCTGCACGCCCCGCGCGGAACTCCACATCGCCGCTCACGTGCGCAACATCGTAGAGGCCAACGGGCAGTCGGCTCTCCACCGAAACCAAATTGATCACGTCAACCACCACGTTAATTTGCGGCAAACCCTTCCCCGCAATCACTCGCCGCAAGAGCGCTTCCGCCGATCCGCGATATCTGGCCGGATCCTTTCCCAGCGCTTTGTATGCTCTACGCGTCGCCGGCACTTGCGGGGACTCCAGCACCGCGCGCGGTTCGGGCAATTTGAGAATCTCCGAGGTTCGGGCTTGTAGCTCTTCAAGCAGCGGCGCAGGCGATTCACCCGCTTCCACGCCGGCGGTCACGCATCCCAGAGTTGTTCCCGGGCATTTCCTTTTGAGTTCCTCATCAATTGTTACGTTCATGTGTGCTCACGCCGGAATCGGTTTCAACCTCGCAGTGAAATGCCGAAGGAAATTCGCTTGATGAACAATCTGGTAACCGCGAATCTGTTCCCGCTTCCGCCAGACATCCAGAATCACTTCCACGACATATTCAATATGGCTCTGCGTGTACACCCGCCTTGGAATTGCCAGTCGCACCAGATCCATGTTCGCATGCTCGCCGAACATCAGCGTCCCAATCTCTACCGACCGGATTCCGCCTTCCAGGTACAATTCATTCGCGAGCGCCACACCGGGGAAATGGGCCGTCGGCACGTGCGGCAAAAAGGCCCGCGCATCAATATAAATCGCGTGTCCTCCCGGCGGCTGCACAATTGGCACACCTTCCTGCGCGATATGATTGCCGAGGAAGGCTGTCGAGGCAATTCGGTATCTCAGGTAATCTTCCTCTAGCGCTTCGTTTAATCCCACGGCGATTGCTTCCAGATCGCGGCCCGCGAGACCGCCATACGTCGGAAACCCTTCGGTCAAAATCAGCAAGTCCTTTTGCTGTTGCGCGAGAATGTCATCATTCGTGCAGAGAAATCCGCCGATGTTCGCCATTCCGTCTTTCTTCGCGGACATGGTGCAACCGTCCGCATAGGAAAAAATCTCCCGCGCAATCTCTTTGGGCGTCTTGTCGGCATAGCCCCTTTCGCGCAGCTTGATAAAATAAGAATTCTCTGCAAACCGGCACGCATCAATGTAGAGCGGGATTCCGTGCTTTCGGCAAACTTGTTTTACTTCTCGAATGTTTTCCATGGACACAGGTTGCCCGCCCCCGGAGTTATTCGTGATCGTCAGCATCACTAGCGGAATTTTCCCGGGACCTTCGCGCTCAATCACTTCTGCAAGATGCGCGGTATCCATATTCCCCTTGAACGGATGAACGAGCGACGGCTCCTTCGCTTCCGGAATCGGCAAGTCCAGCGCAACTGCTCCTGCGTACTCGCAATTCGCGCGCGTCGTATCGAAGTGCGCGTTGTTCGGCACAAAGTCGCCCTTCTTGCACATGACGCTAAAAAGTATGCGTTCCGCCGCGCGGCCTTGATGAGTGGGAATCACATGCCGGAAGCCAAAGATAGACTGAACGGAATCGCGGAACCGGTCAAAACTTGGCGAACCCGCATACGATTCGTCCCCGCGCATCATCGCCGCCCATTGCTCAGTGGACATTGCGGAAGTCCCCGAATCGGTCAGCAGGTCGATCAAAATCGCTTCGGACGGAACTAGAAACAAATTGTATCCCGCCGCTTCTACTAGCTTCTCGCGCTCTCCGCGCGTGGTGCCCCGAATCGGCTCGATGCTCTTGATGCGAAACGGTTCAATAATGGTCTTGATCAGCATGCTCTCAGCTCCTGCTCTGGCGACACACTAACACATCAAGCGAATTGTTCACTCGCTCGATGCTTTGCAAAGCAAGGCAAATTTCACTGGGCACCATCGACGAGCGGTGCTCACGACTCTTTCGCATCAGGAGAAGACTCATTGCTTTTTGGTACTCCAACTGATGGCGTTGAGGATGCCGCACGTTCTACAAGTCTCGCGTTTTCCAAAGCCTTAAAATATTCCGGGCGCGAATGTCGATAGTGATCCGCTGAAACCCTTCCATGCAACCATGCCGCATCCATCGGGTAGACGAGCGGATCGAAAATCACCAGATAGAAATGCCAAAGCAAAACGGAAAAGGTTGCGAGCAGAGCTTCGTACCAGTGAACCGCGGTTGCCGCATCCGTGATCCATTTTGGGAAGTAGCGTAGCGCAATGTTGTTGAACCATAGCAGAAGCCCTGAGATTCCCATCACGGCGGTGCCCCACAGGAATGCCCAGTACTCCATTTTCTCGGCGTAATTGAATTTTGCGAATTTCGGCGGCTCAGCCCGAAGACCCAAATTATGAAGAATTACCTTCCACAGATCAGCCGCGTCTTTCCACTTCGGCATCATTGCAGAGAGAAACGCGCGGTCGTTGCGATTCACCATCAAGTGGACAAAGTGATAGATCGTCGCGGCGATCAGCATTACTGCGGCGGCGCGGTGCAAGAGTCCACGAAAGGAATTCTGCTTTCCCCAAAGAAGAAAGGGACCTGTCCACCAACTGTCGGGGTATTTCAGAGCAAATCCGGTCAGTACGAGCGTAGGGAAACTGAGCATTACGCCCCAATGTGCGATGCGAAACCACAGGTTCATTCGGATGACACGCTGGCCGGAATCTTCGAGTTGTTTTCTTCGGATTGATTTTGCAATCAGATCCAGCAGATTATGAAACACCATGAATCCGAGCGTGAGCGGAATCAAGATCCAGTAAATCCACCGGATCCATTGCACAACGGGATGCGCAGGGCCGGCCGCCGTTTGAACGTGAACAGGACCGATAGCAAACTTTTCGTTTACGCTTCCGTGACACTTGCCGCAGGTCTTGGCCAGGTTAGCGGCATTGACCGTGGAGCGGGGATCGCTTGATCGAAAAATATTGTGAATTCCGTGGCAGGAAGCACAATTTGCCGCTGTCAGCGAGCCTTCCCGCTTTGCAAGGCCATGGTAGCTCTCTGCGTAGGAGGGAACTCTATCGGCGGGCAGACCATACTTCAGGGCAAGCTTCTGATCACCATGACACCTTCCGCAGGTTTCACCGGAAACATGAGCGGGATTCACGGGTGAAGACGGATTCTTAGGACCAAGGATGAGGTGTTCGCCGTGGCAGTCCGCGCAATCGGGTGCCTCCTGCACCCCGGATTTGATGGCCTCTCCATGGACGCTCTGCAGAAACGTCTTTGCAATATCGCCGTGGCAGGCTCCGCAGGTTTCCGCTATTTTCCAATGGCTGACTTTCGAGCGCTCGTCCCGAGCGGGCTGAATTCCGTGGCTGCCATGACAGTTCGAACAAGTAGCCGCATCTTCGCCTCTAAGTACGGCGCGCCCATGCGCACTTTGAAGATACTGCTCCACGGGATGAAGTATCGGGATTTTATGACGAGCGAGAAATTCGCGATCCGCGTGGCACTTCGCGCAGGTAGCAGCCATATTCTTTTTGGCAACCGACGAGGACGCCTCGGTACTCGCGCGAATGCCATGAATTGCGCCGTGGCAGGAAGCGCATGTTGGAGCGTCCCGATCTCCTTTTTGTGCGGCCTGACCATGAATGCTTTGCGCGAGCTGCTTGATTTCATCGCCATGACATTCCGAGCACTTTGCCGGCTGCAGCTTGGCCGCGGACGTAATCTCATGGACGTTGCCATGACAGGAGGCGCAAGCTGCCGCACCGAGCAGGCCGTGGACGCTCTTTTCGGCATCGGATACTTCCTGTGCATGGCAAGTTGCGCATTGTACTTTTGGAATCTTGGCTGGATGCGGGAAATCCTTGATGGATGTGTGGCAATCGCTGCAACTCAATATGCCATGCACGCCTGAAGCGTGTTTCTCTGGTCGAACAGAAATGTCAGCGCCCGTTTCCGATTTCATCCCCGCCTGCCCGTGACAAGCAAGGCAGTTCTCATCCTGCTTGGGAAGTTGACCTGTTTTTGCCGAATGACGAGCGCTGGGCGGAAATGGAGCGGTGAGCAGTAGTAGAGGTAAAATCCACAGATTCGCAGGCAGGTTTCGATTTTTCGGACCAACAACACTTTTGACGAACACGGGTCAGACTCCTAAGAAGCAAGCCAAGCCCTCACCGGGGCAATTTCCTGACCCCCTACTTCAATCCGAGATCCGCCAGGATCTTGGGATTCTGTTCTTCAACCACCAGCAGATTGTGGCAGGCAGAACAGTCATTTGTGATTACTCGCCCGTCTGAGCTGACGTGGCTTCCGTCATGACAACGGAAGCACCCGGGATAATCTGTGTGTCCCAGATTATTGGGATGGACTCCCCAACTCATCTTCATCGCCGGAAAAATGTTCCGGAGATAGATGTTGGCGATACTCTCTGCGGACTGTTCAACAATTGCACGGCGCGAATTGTAGATTGCGGGGTAGGTCGAATGATAAAACGCCTTTAGTTCTTCTACGATGAGGCGTTTGGCTGTGTCGCGGTCAGGATATTCGGCTTTCAGAAGCTCAACGGCTTTCTTTCGGATGAACGGCAGTTCCGGACTGATCAACCCAGCCGCCATCTGCTTGTTGACGGCGTTTTCCGGCAAGTCGAAAGCGTGCGTCGGGCGGTTATGACAGTCCACGCAGTCCATCGAACGGTGCTCGCTTGCGTCCAGTTGTTGTTTCGTGACCTGAATATCGGACGAAATATACTCGACGGTTTTTCCCTGGTCATCCGTGTAATAGACGACCGGGATAACCTGGCGCTGGTCATCGATAGAAATATACTTGATCCGTTCCCCGTCATCGAGATGCCTGCCATGAATGCCAACGGATCCCTGCCAGGTGCGGCCGCCGACTTTGACAAGCAGGGCCGTTGTTTGTGGAGTATTTTTTTCGTCGTCTTTATACGTGGTCTTCACCAGGAACTTATCGCCGGTGAACCGCTGCGGCCAATGGCACTGTTCGCAGGTTTCCCGTGCGGGTCGCAGGAACTTCACGGGAGCATGTATCGGCCTCGAATAGGTGTGTAGCGAAACGGCGAAAACCTGGCGGACACCGGAGAGCTTCGATCGTACAAACCAGCCCGCGCCAGGTCCGATATGGCAGGCAACGCACTCGACATGCGCGTGCGGTGAGCCTTGATAGGCCAGGAATTCGGGCTCCATCACAGTGTGGCAGGTCTGCCCGCAAAAGTGGGTGGAATCCATGTAGGCGACGCCGCGGTAGGAGGCTGTGCCAAAAATCAGGATATTGACAAAGGTCGCTACCGCCACGAAAACCAGCCCTTTCCGCACTACGGGTTGTCGGAGATCAACCGCGGGATAGATGTTTCCCAGCACACCTTTGCGTGCGAGGTCAGCACGGCGAATCAAAATTCCAATAGGAATCAGAATCAAGCCGAGGACAAAAATACCGGGCAGAATGAGAAAGATGAGAATTCCGATATACGGATGCGGAGGCCCGGGAAGGAGAAAATCATAAAACCAGAAGGCGACCAGGGTGGTCGCACTGCTGGTGGTCAGTACAGCGCCAGCCTGAGTCAGAGAGTTTTGCCCGAGGAAATAAATTACGCGGGCCCACTCGCGGATTGTGTCCTTCAGGGGCATACAGCCCGGCCTTCCTTTCTTGGTTATCCGGCCTGATCCAAGCTCCATTAAGATTGTGCTTCAACAAGGAACTTGCCAAACCTTGGAGCTCGAAACAGATCAAATCATTGAACTGTTCGGGCCGCGAATGGCTACTTCTTGCACAGACCGCGAATGTAGGCGAGCAGCACCTTGATTTCGGCTTCAGAGAGCTTTTTATCGTAGGCGGGCATCTTATTCTTGCCTTTCACGATAACTGTGGTCCACTCTTCGTCGGTTTCCCCTTTTACTTCGTTAGAGCAAAAGTCTCGAGCCTTGGTGGCCTTGCCCGCCGGGGTGGTTCCTATACCGTCTACGCCGTGGCAACTCGCACACTTCTTGTTGTACACCGGCTCCGCTGATCCTTGGGGATACGCGGGAATTGAAAGCAGATTGATGAGGCCGATGGCGGCTAAGCCAAGGAACAAAATCGCGCAAAATTCCAACTTTCTTCTCATTTGAGTCTCCTGCCCCAGCCTGAGGTTCGAGGAGCGCGCGTTTCGTTGTGCGCTCCTCATCCTCGACCTTAGCAAACGGGGGTGAGCTACTTTTTCTTGCCTAACGAGCGAACGTAAGCCACCAGATCCTTGACTTGATCCGGAGTCAGGCCCTTGACGGCTGGCATTTTTTCCTTGCCTTTGGTGATGGCGTCGGCAAACTCGGTGTCGGTAAGTTTCTGCACTTCAGTTGAACCGAAATCCTTCACCTTCATGGCCTTGCCGGCTGGAGTCTCCCCTTTACCGTCGGGGCCGTGGCACATGGCACATTTCGCCTTATAGGTAGCTTCCGTAGTAGTGCCGTCGGCTTTCGCCTGGGTACCTAGGACCAATAAAGCAACGATCACGATCGTCACAATCACCGCGGCCTTTCTGGATATTGCCTTCATTTCTTTCTCCTGTTTCGTATTTGGAATGTGGGAGAGGTTTTTTGCCTCTCCCACGCATTGGAGTGTTCTAGAAACGGTACTCCAAAGTGGCCGTCAAGTAATGTGCTCTATAGGACGGTTGATCAACACCAAGGAACAGGTAGCGGGCTGCTGAGGGATCACCCACTACGAAGTAGGGGTAGAACGGGCTGGCAACGCCGAGTGGATTTGACGATGTTGCGCTCGTGAGGATCGGCGTTGTGCAACCGGCCACGGCATTGGTAACAGGAGGTCCATTGGGAATTGGACTCACGCATCCCATGTACTGGGTCATAGCCGAGGTCTGGTAATCCTTGTTGTCCCACCGCTGATAACGGTACTCGATTTTTGGCGTGAGCTTATCCGTCATCTTGTATTTGAAGATGACTACGATTTCGTGATTGCGGTTGACGGTCTCCGGATAGTCCACTGCAGCGTTAGTGCCAATCAGAAGGAATTGATCTGCTCCGGAAAGAATCGTGGGATCTCCCAGGGGATGGGTTAGGACATTTCCCTTACTGGCCGCCAAGGAGTAGTAGGTGGTGAGGTAAGCCTTCTTGCTGAGGTAAAGATCGACTCCAGCCGTATAGATATCAACTGGTTCGCGGGAAACGCTTTCCCAGTCGTTGTTTGCACTGTCGCACCCTGCGCAAGTCAGGATCGTCTGAATGCCCGAAGTTGGTGTGCGATACCGGGAGATGATTCGCTTGTAATACTTCTCGTGCGAGTATTCCGCGAACAGTGAAACCTGGGCTGAGAGTGCGTAGTCTGCATCGAACCCGTAGTTATATGAAATGTCCTTTAACACTCCGTAGAGATAATAAGGGCTCGTTGTGGCGGCCGAGCCAGTGAGAAAGTTTAGAGGCGTGGGGCTATTGGTGCCACCCATGCGATTGAAGTTGTCCTGAATCGTTCCGCCGAAACCGGATACCGTCACCTTGTCGGTTAGATTGTATTGGACCAGGGTGTCTCCCCGGTTCCGCAATCGAGCGGCTTCGTCAAATCTCCGATGACAACGTTGGTCGGCTGTAAACGAAGTGTCCGCCGTATCCGTGCAGGCGACCGAGAGACCAGTCAGAGGATCAACCACTGTATCGTTTTGGTATGCATCCGGTTTCCGGTCAGAATGGCGGTAAGAAAGCCTTACAAGGAGCTCCTTGAAAGGTACCCAGTCAATGGCGGAGACGAAGGAATTCTCCAATGAGTGAGCAACGTCGCGGTTAGAACGATCCATCCACTCGCCTTCGTAGCCGAATTTTAGCGAGCTTTTCTTGGCGAAGTACCAATTGCCGGTGACTTCCAGATTCTTGCGGTTGAAGCCGTAGGTGGTGGTTTGAGCCGCAGTAGGCGCTGCGGCGTCGCCTTCGACCGGAGTAAAGTTCAACACGGGAGTGTTGTTGTTGTAGTCGTAATGGCGGTAGGTCGTCTTGACCTGGAAATCTTTCCACGCCGTGCTGACCAATGTGTAGTTCATGGCCAGAGTCTGCTTGTCACCATTCAAACTCGGAGCGGGCAGAACAGACAGCGATGTGCACGCCTGCGTTCCGGTGCCGCAAGTGTTGATGGCGGTATTTGTTGTGTAGGGCAGGAACGCGTCGTTCTGCCGCAGCCAACCGGGGCTGATGCTAGCAGTGAACCGCATGTACTTGGTCAAATCGGTGGCGGCAGCAAAATTTAGATACTGCGCCTGGTTGTCTGGATATAAGTTCATTCGGCCGGTAAGCGGATTAGTGATCTGCTCGGTAGTGAGCCTGAAGGGATTGTCCCAAACGAGCTGGCCAGTATTGTTCTGGAAGAAGGACCCCAGGTAGCCGGCTTGGAAGCCCCACTTGCGCTGACCGTATTCGATGCCGAATCGCAGAGTGTTATTGAAGTAGTTGATGGGTTCAGGCAGCTCGACCCCATACCCCGATAAGGCACTGGCGCTGGGACTGGAGTTCATAGTTAATCCAATGGGCCGCGTCCCCCGCTCGCTTTCTCGGAAGAACTGGGCGTTTACATTCCAATCCGGATTCAGGTCGTAGGACAGCAATGCAGTCCCCGCCTTGCGGATGATGGACGGCGTGATGAAGTTGAACTGTGGAACTAACTGCGTGTTGATGACATTAGGCAGATTCGCGGCAGTTGTCGCTTGCAGAGTCTGCCGCAGCAAAGCAGGGAAGCTCCAGACGCCCGGAGCGGTTTGCGTGAATAGAGTACGCGCCGTGTCGGTATAGGTGTGCGGGATTTCATCGTACCTTAACTGTAGCTTGAATCTCCCGTACTCACCGAGGGTCGCCAGATAACCCTGGTCATGGTAGAGGGTCCGCTGAGTTTTCAGCGTGATATACTTTCGTGAATTGAGGATATTTTCGAATTTTACATCCATGCGGCGGATATAAAGACCATTCCGCAGATCGCGATACTCGTCATACTTGGAAGTGCTCAGAAGAGGCTGAAATGGAGCGCCGCATCCGAGACATTGTCCTGTCTGAAGATCCGGCCTTCCGGTCACATCTCCCCATGAATACCGCAGGCCAAATTCCACGCTGCCGTGATCGGATGTCTTGTCCTGGGCCAACAGACCTAGGGGGAGAAGGAAGAGGACCAGAGCTGTCCATGTTGCTAGATTTCTTAGTATTCTCATTTTCTTACTTTCTCCCTTCTTAACGTAGAAACGCGTTGCCGGACGGGTGATTGGACCCGTGGATCGCGGAGTGGCAGTTTGTGCAGCCACGGTTGAAGTTTTTAATTGAGCTAAGAGATTGGGCTTGCGTTGGGTGACGGCTGCTATCGTGGCAAGAGTCGCAGAGGCGCGGCATGCGTGTCTTTAATAACTGGGGATTGTTGCTGCCGTGAGCTTCATGGCAGTTGGCGCAATTCTCAAGAACTGGCGGATGTTCCCAAGTGAAGGGACCGCGGCGTTCGGTGTGGCAGGTCAAACAGTTTTCATTGGTGGTTGCCTGGAGCAACTGCTTTGGATTTGGCGAACCATGCGGATTGTGGCAACTGGTGCAGGTAACTTTCCCTTCGCGATAGGGCATGTGCGAAGAGCGCTGCAACTGCGCGCGGCGCATCTGGTGGCAGCCGAGGCACAATTCCGGCTGAGACTTCTTCGTGCCGCTGTTCTCTGTGAGCGGCGCATTGTAGCGGCCGTCTGAGGAAACCTTTGCATGGATTTCCTGTTTCACCTGGTGGCAGTCCACGCAGGCCATCCCGCGCGAGTCGTGCTGGCTGCCTTTCCAGAAGATCCTGTTGCCGCGCTGGTGGCAGTCCAGGCACACGGCATTTTGCTCCGCGATTGAATTCTTCGAATCCCTGCCGAAGCGCATCGGAAT
>Ga0075017_100000069_pt1 | contig 40830 bp, 38 predicted proteins | sample AleBraG_ABR_2012_FD_71475 | JGI IMG/M metagenome (GOLD analysis project Ga0075017, IMG submission 71475) | Freshwater sediment microbial communities in response to fracking from Pennsylvania, USA - Alex Branch Run_MetaG_ABR_2012 | ecosystem: Environmental > Aquatic > Freshwater > Creek >... | reverse complement strand
ACCAGGAAAAGACCTACGCAGCGGGCCGCATTCCCGGTGGTTTCTTCCGCCGCGAGGGACGTCCCTCGCGGCGGAAGAAACCACCGGGAATGCGGCCCGCTGCGTAGGTCTTTTCCTGGTAGTTGACGGTCAGCGGAAAGAAATCGCGGCCAGGCCGCGGCTGGGCCTCGGCGCAGGCGGTCACGAGCACCACGGTGTCACCCATCGTCACCAGCACCGCGCCGTTGGCCTGGCGCGCCAGTTCCCCGGTTTCGATCGTTACCGCATGCGGACCATAGCTGAAAGATTTTTTGAAGACAGTCACGCTTCAATCCTTGGGAGATTCGGAAATTAGGGGATGGTCTGATCGAAGGGATGGTCTGATCGAAGCACAGCGCACACGGCACGGTGGCGCTGCGAACGCCGCATCAGCGGCGCAGACCGAGGCGCTCGACCACCTGCTGATAGCTCGCGGGCTTGGTGGCCTTGAGGTAATCGAGCAGCTTGCGGCGCTGATTCACCATGCGCACCAGGCCGCGGCGGGAGGAGTGATCCGCCTTGTGGGCACTGAAGTGCTCGCCGAGACCGTTGATGCGCTCGGACAGGAGCGCGACCTGTACTTCAGGTGAACCGGTATCCTTCGGATCCCGGCGGTATTTGGCGACTACGTCGCCTTTCTTTTCCGTGGACAGAGCCATTGCGCGAAGACCCTCTGGTGCTGAATGTCTGGACCGTAATTTGAAGCCGGGCATTGTAGCGGCAGCTTTGGCTTACCTCAAGCGGAACAGCCAGTTACACCGACGCAAATAATCGCTGCACGCGCACCGTGCCGCTCGCGCCGCCCTGCGCCTCATCCTCTCCCACGCCCAGGCCGATGAAGGCGCCGGCCGCGTCGTACAGCCGCAGACGTCCCTGGGCCACGCCGGGCACCGGGATCCGGCGCCCCTGCGTGAGGGCGCGGGCCTGGGCTGCCGACAGGTGCAGGGCCGGCAGGTGCCCCACTGCCAGGTCGGCCGCCAGCAGCCGCGGCGCCCCTGACGCGCGCTGCAGGGCCTCGAGCGTCACCATGGGTTCATGCTGAAAAGGTTCAACAAAATCCCGCCGCAGGGCCACCACGTGGGCACAGCTGCCCAACTGCCCGGCCACCTGCTCCACCAGAGTGCGTATATAAGTGCCCTTGGAACATTCGACGCGCAAGCGCAGCGTCGTGGCTGTCCAGTCCAGCAGCTCGAGCACGCCGATGCGGATACTGCGCGGCGCCCGCTCCACCGTCACACCCCGGCGAGCCAGCCGATAGAGCGGTTCGCCGGCGCGTTTCAAGGCCGAATACATGGGCGGGACCTGCTGCTGATCACCGCGCTGGCTTGCCAGGGCGGCCTCGATCAAGGGCCGGTCCAGCGCCGGGACCGGCAGGCGCTCCACGATCGCACCCTCGGCGTCCCCGGTATCGGTCCGCTCCCCGAGCCGCATCTGCACCGTGTAGGCCTTGGCGCCGGCCAGCAGGTCGCCGGCCAGCTTGGTCGCTTCCCCGATGCAGATCGGCAGCATGCCGGTCGCGAGCGGATCGAGACTGCCCGTGTGGCCGGCCTTCGGGCGCCCCAGCAGCTGCCGGACGCGCTGCAGCGCGGCATTGGAGGACAATCCCAGCGGCTTATCGAGCAGCAGTATCCCGCACAGTGCCGAGCCCTCAGGACTCATCGCCCTGCCGGGGCCCGTCATCGGCCGCCGCCTCGCCGGCCTTGCGGTCGCTGGCCACGGCGGTATTGATGAGCTGAGTCAGCGACTGCGCCCGCTCGAGCGTCGTGTCGAGCAGAAACTCGAGCCGCGGCGCATGGCGCAGCCCCAGCTGCCGGGCCACCTCGCCGCGCAGGAACCCGGCGGCGCTTTTCAGGCCGGCGAGCATGTCGTCGACCACGCGGTCCTTGCCGAAGGGCAGAAACCAGACGCGCGCGGCGCTGAGGTCCTCGAGCAGGGACACCGCCGTGATCGTGAGGTTGCCCACGCGCGGGTCCTTCACCGCCCGCGGCACCAGCTCCGCGAGCGTGCGCTGCATCTGCGCCTCGATGCGCTGATGCCGCGAATTGTGCTGCGGCATTATTGAATCGTGCGAATGACTTCGGTGCGCGAATAGCACTCGATCTGGTCATTGGCCCGCACGTCCTGGTAATTCTTCACGCCGATGCCGCATTCCGTTCCGGCCCGCACCTCGCTGACGTCGTCCTTGAAGCGGCGCAGCGATTCCAGCGCACCCTCGAAGATCACGACGTTGTCGCGCAGCACGCGTATCGGATTATTGCGCTTGACGGTGCCTTCGGTCACCAGACACCCGGCCACCACGCCGAACTTGCTGGAGCGGAAGACGTCGCGAACCTGCGCCACCCCGACGATGGTTTCCTTGATTTCCGGGGCGAGCAGGCCGCTCATCAGGTGCTTTACGTCGTCGATGGCTTCATAAATGATGCTGTAGTAGCGGATCTCGACGCCCGTCTCCTTGACCGCTTCGCGCGCGCCGCTGTCCGCGCGCACGTTGAAACCGATGATGCGCGCCTTCGAAGCGGCCGCAAGCTGCACGTCGGAGGCGGTGATGCCGCCGACGCCGCTGGCGATGATGCGTACCGCCACCTCGTCGGTCGACAGCTTGTTGAGCGCGTCGCGCAACGCTTCGGCGCTGCCCTGTACGTCGGTCTTGATGAGCACGGCAACCTGGCCCACCTTGGCCTCGCCGAGCTGCGAGAACACGTCCTCGCTGCGGGCGCCCTGCTTGGCCAGCTTCACATCGCGCGTCTTGCCAAGGCGGTGCAGCGCCACTTCGCGAGCGCGCCGCTCGTTCTCGACCACCAGCAGCTCGTCGCCGGCATTGGGTGCGCCCGACAGGCCGAGCACGACTACGGGCACCGAAGGCGCCGCCTGCTCGACGGCATTGCCCGCCTCATCGAACATGGCGCGTACGCGCCCGAACTCGCTGCCGGCCAGAATGTAGTCACCGCGCTTGAGCGTGCCTTTCTTGACCAGCGCCGTCACCACGGCGCCGCGCCCCTTCTCCATGCTCGCCTCGACGATGAAAGCAATCGCCGGACCGCCGCGCGGAGCCTTGAGCTCCAGCACTTCAGCCTGCAGCAGGATCGCCTCGAGCAGCTGGTCGATGCCGGCACCGGTGCGCGCCGAGACATTGACGAACATGTTCTGGCCGCCCCAGTCCTCGGGGATGACCTCCTGCTTCGCCAGTTCGCTGCGCACCTTTTCCGGGTCGGCGTCGGGCTTGTCGATCTTGGTCACCGCCACCACGATCGGCACGCCGGCCGCGCGGGCGTGCTCAATGGCCTCGATGGTCTGGGGCATGACGCCATCGTCCGCGGCGACGACCAGGACGACCACGTCGGTGACCTTGGCTCCGCGGGCACGCATGGCCGTAAAGGCGGCGTGGCCGGGCGTGTCGAGGAAGGTGATCATGCCGCGCGGCGTTTCCACGTGATACGCGCCGACATGCTGCGTGATGCCGCCGGCCTCGCCCGAAGCCACCTTGGTGCGCCGGATGTAGTCCAGCAGCGAGGTCTTGCCGTGGTCGACGTGGCCCATGACGGTGACCACGGGTGCGCGGGTCTCGAGCTGCTGCTCGGCACCCACGCCCTGCAGATCGGCCTCGATCTGATCCTCCTTGAGCGCCTTGGCGGTATGGCCCAGTTCCTCGACCACGAGGATCGCCGTATCCTGATCGATGGGCTGGTTGATGGTCGCCATCACGCCCATGTTCATCAGCACCTTGATCACTTCGGTCGCCTTGACGGCCAGCTTCTGCGCCAGGTCGGCGACGGTGATCGTCTCGCCGACCGCCACCTCGCGCTTCACCGGGGCGGTCGGACGCTCGAAACCGTGCCGCTGCTCCGCATCGGCCGGAGCCGTGCGCGCCTTCAGGCGCTTCTTCTTCTTGTGCCGCGCGCTCACATCGCCGGCGATGTGCAATTCCTGTCGTGCGCCAAATTTGGCGGGCGCCTCTTCCTTTTCCTTTTCCTTGATCCGCGCTTCGGGCTTCTCGCGCAGCGCTGCGTGCACCGGGCGGGCGGGCTCCTCGCGGCGGGCCTCGGCCGGGCCGCGACGCTGCCGCTCGACCTCCTCCTGCGCCTGCTGTTCGGCCAGGCGCCGGGCCTCTTCCTGGGCGCGCTGCCGCGCCTGCTCCTCCTCGATGCGGCGCCGATTGGCCGTTTCCAGCGATTCGCGTTCGCGCCGTTCGGCCTCCGCCTTGGCGGCCAGCGCCTGCTGGGCTTCCTCGATCTCACGCCGCTGCGCGTCGATGATTTCCTGCTGCGCGCGGTTCTGCTCCTCGAGCACGTCGCGCTTGACGTAGGTGCGCTTCACGCGCACTTCGACGTTCACCGTCCGCGCCCGCCCCTGGGTGCTCGCCAGCTTCAGTTCGCTCTGGGTCTTGCGCTTGAGGGTAATGCGCGCCGGCGCCGAGCCTGCACCGGCCGCGCCGCTGCCGTGGCTGCGGCGCAGGTGAGTCAGCAGCTCCAGTTTGGCGTCCTCGCTGATCAGGCCGTCCGGCCCGGTCACATTGATGCCCGCCTGGTCGAGCTGGGCGAGCAGCTTGTCAACCGGGACCTTCAGCGCCTCGGCGAATTGCGTTACGGTCACTTCAGCCATTGTGCTGCGCCTCGAACATCGGCGCGCGCGCCTTCATGATCAGACTCCCGGCCGCTTCAGGCGACAGGCCCTCGATATCCGCCAGGTCGTCAACGGCCTGGTCCGCCAGATCCTCGCGCGAACGCACGCCGCGCCGCGCCAGCGCGAGCGCCAGGTCCGGACTCATGCCCTCGAGGTGCAGCAGGTCTTCGGTCGGCATCGAGGCATCCAGCGTTTCCTCGCTGGCGATCGCCTGCGTCAGCAGCACGTCGCGCGCGCGGTTGCGCAGCTCCTTGATGATGTCTTCATCGAATTCCTCGATACCCGCGAGTTCCGCGGCCGGCACATAGGCGACCTCCTCGATCGTCGAGAAGCCCTCCTGCACCAGGATGCTGGCGACATTTTCATCGACATCCAGCTGCTTCATGAAGGTCGCAATCAACGCCTTGGATTCCGCTTCACTCTTGGTCTCGGCGTCCGACTCGGTCATGACGTTCAGTTCCCAGCCGGTCAGCTGGCTCGCCAGGCGGATGTTCTGACCGCCGCGGCCGATGGCCTGGGAAAGCTTGTCCTCGGCCACGGCGATATCCATGCCGTGCTTTTCCTCGTCCACCACGATGGACTGGACTTCCGCGGGCGACATCGCGTTGATGACGAACTGCGCCGGATTGTCGTCGAAAGGAATGATGTCGACGCGCTCGCCGGCGATCTCATTGGATACCGCCTGCACGCGCGAGCCGCGCATGCCGACGCAGGCACCGACCGGATCGATGCGCGGGTCGGTGCTCTTGACCGCGATCTTGGCGCGGATGCCCGGGTCACGGGCCGCCGCCAGGATCTGGATCATGCCCTGGCCGACTTCCGGCACCTCGAGCTTGAACAGCTCGATCAGGAACTCCGGCGCCGTCCGCGTCAGGAACAGCTGCGGCCCGCGCGGTTCGGCGCGCACTTCCTTCAGGAAGGCCTTGACGCGGTCCTGGGGCTTGAGCTGCTCGCGAACGATCATCTCGCTGCGGGGCACGAAACCCTCGGCGTTGCTGCCGAGATCGACGTAGATGCCATTGCGGTCGATGCGCTTGACGACGCCGCTGACCAGCGTGCCGACGCGATCCTGGTACTGTTCGACGACCTGCGCGCGCTCGGCCTCGCGCACCTTCTGCACGATGACCTGCTTGGCCTGTTGCGCCGCAATACGGCCGAAGGCGGCCGATTCCATCGGCTGCTCCACGAACTGCCCCGGCGCGCTGCCCGGGTCGATATCGAGCGCGTCCTCGAGGCGCAGCTCCGCCTCCGGATTCTCGATCTCGCGCGAATCGTCGGCGAACACCTTCCAGCGCCGGAAGGTCTCATAGTCGCCGGTCTTGCGGTTGATCGATACGCGCACGTCCCACAGCTCGCTGTGCTTGCGGCGCGCGGCGGCCGCGAGGGCGGCTTCGAGCGCCTCGAATATGATTTCCTTGTCCACGCCCTTCTCGTTGGAGACGGCATCGACCACCAGTAGAATTTCCTTGTTCATCGTTTTCTGCCTTTGCTGGCGTGATCCGGCCACTCCGGAACCAGCCGCGCGCGGAAAATCTCCGCGTAATTAAGCAACACCACCGTACCGTCCACGTCCAGTTCAATCCCGGCCGGTCCCGAATGCGCCAGCCGGCCCGAAAAGCGGCGGCGCCCGTCCCGCGGCGCCGCCAGCTCGACCTCGACCCGCGAACCCACAAAACGCCCGAAATGGGCCGGCGTCCGCAGCACGCGATCGAGCCCGGGGGTCGACACCTCGAGGCGGTAGGCCGTCGGGATGGGGTCGTGCACATCCATCAGCGCCGAAATCTCGCGGCTGACCCGCTCGCAGTCGTCGATGCCGACCGGGACCTGCGACGGCCCGGCGCCATTGACGGCCGAGTGGTCAGCCCGGTCGATGAAGACCCGCAGCATCCCCGACCCGCGTCCGGCAGCGAATTCCAGCTCGACCAGCTCATAGCCCAGGTTGCCCAGCAGGGGCTCCACGAGCCCTATCAGCTTCTCGCGCAGCGCCACCGCCATGAACCACTCCGGACTGCAAAATCAAAAAATGGGCCAAAAAAAAGGGCCCGGGGCCCAACAAAAAACAAAAAAGCCCCAAGTGGGGCTTTCGAATCAAGCTCTTGGCCGCACCATTTGCGACTGCACGGAACCGCCCAAACGCTCAAGGTTCCTTGCCACCGCCGCGGATTCTAGTGCCTTGACCCCCCTGAATTCAACCCCAATGCGGGCTTTAGCTCCTGGGGCGCCCCGCCGGCAGCCCGACCGCGTGGCGGGTCAGCGCACCCGACAGGGTCTCGGGACCCAGGGTGAGATAGAGCTGACGGTCGCTGACCGCCAGATCGAAGCGCATGCGGCGGTCCAGGCGCCGGGCGAAGCCCTCCAGCAGCGCGGCATCCAGGGTGTAGAGCTCGATGTCGCTGGCGCGATGCACTGCGGCCGCCGCGAGCCTCGGGAGCAAGGCGGAGACCTCCTTGTGCGCATAAACGGCCACCCTTGGGGCCGCCTTGGCCGCCTTGTGCAGCCGCGCGGGTTCCGGCAGGCCCACCTCAATCCAGCTGCGCAGTGCACCGGTGAGATCGCGGACGGCGAGTGCCGGCTGGTCGGGATCGGACAACCCCCCTTTGGAGAATTCCAGCCCCTCGCCGTATTCGAGGCAATAGGCCAGCACCCGCATCGTCAGGAACTCGGCCGTCTCGGAAGGGTGGCGCGCCACACGGAAGTCGAGCGTGGCATGGACGCCGCGGTCCGCATCGTTCAGCGTGGCCTCGAACACATGCACCGTCGCGCTCAGGCCCACCACGCCACTCCCCTTGCCCCATCCGGTGATCCGCGGTTCCGCCCGTACGGCCGTTGCTACCCAGGCGCTTGCGTCGACTACGTATGAACCGGGACCGGGGTGTGACGTTACACTACTCCGGCTTGGTGGATGACAGCGCGGAGAATGCAAAATGGCAGTCGCCCGGAGTACGGTCCTGGAATTCCTGCGGCTGCATCGCTACGCGGTCCAGGCCTCGGTCAAGGCGGATGGCGGGCCGCAGGCCGCCCTGGTGGGGTTCGTCGTCAACGACGCCTTCGAATTCTTCTTTGACAGCTTTGGCTCCACCCGCAAGGCCGGCACCCTGGGCGCGGATCCGAGAATCGCACTCGTGATCGGCGGCCATACGATAGGCGATGAGCGCACGGTCCAGGTCGAGGGTGTTGCAGACCACCCTGCGGGGGACGAACTGCTCGCATTCCAGGAACGTTACTTCGCGATCCTGCCCGATGGACGCCGCCGCTCGAAGCTGCCGGGCGTCACCTATTTTCGGGTACAGCCCCGGTGGCTGCGTTACAGCGACTACAACGTCACGCCGCCGCAGATGGTCGAATTCGAGGGGCCCGCGCTCAGCGGCTGAACCCCCTCCGGCCCCGGCACGCCGGTACGCGCCGGCGCCCGGGCCGCCGCCGCGGAGGGCTGCAGCGCTGGCCAATAGTGCGCTCGCTCATGATAACATTGAATACGGAATCATCCGCCGCACAGGTGGCGTGAGGCAAGCACCGCGCGCGCAGCAGGATCCACCAACGCCCACCGTCAGCCAGACAGGTCATCCCATGCAAACAGCACTCTCGGATCTCTCCATCGAGTCTCCCTACGGCGAAGAGCTGGAGATGTTCCGCAGCTCCGTACAGGCCTTCTTCAACAAGGAACTGGTACCGTGCTACCGCGATTTCGACGACAAGGGGTTGAGCCGCGAGTTCTGGCGCAAGGCGGGTGAGGCCGGGCTCCTCGGTGTGGAGATTCCTGCGGAATACGGTGGCGCCGGGGCCAGCCCGCTCGCCGTGCTGATCGTCTCCGAGGAACTCGGGCGCCTGCCGGCGGGCGCTTCCATCGGCTCGTGCATCACGACCGACATCATGACCGGGTTCCTGGTCGACTACGGCACGGAAGAACAGAAGCAGAAGTGGTTCCCGGGGATCCTGTCCGGAGAGCTGATCCAGTCCATGGCCCTGACCGAGCCGCACTCGGGCAGCGATGCGGTCAACATCCGCACGACGGCGCGGCGCGAAGGCGATCACTACATCATCAATGGCAACAAGTGCTTCATGTCCAATGGTGCCAAGTCCAATCTCGTCTATGTGATCGCCAAGACCGATACCTCGGCCGGTGCGCGCGGCATGACCTGCATCATCGTGCCGGGCGGTACCCCCGGATTCACGCAGCGTGCCATGAAGACCATCGGCTACCGCGGCGGCGACACCGGCGAGCTGTTCTTCGATGACGTGCGTGTGCCGGTCGCCAACCTGCTGGGTGAGGAAGGCGGCGCGATGAAGATGTTTCAGAAGACCATCGCCCTGGATCGCCTGCAGGTTGCGGCACGCTCGCAGACGGCGGCCGAGACGGCGTTCGAGCTGACGCTCGAGCACACCAAGGGCAGGAATCTGTTCAAGCAGCGACTCGTGGATTTCCAGAATACACAGTTCAAGCTGGCGGAGATGGAGACCGACATCCACGTGGGCCGCGTGCTGATGAACCAGATGATCCTCCGGTACCGCCAGGGTAAATTCACCGAGCGCGACGGCTCGATGGTCAAGCTCTGGACGACTGAAATGGAAGGTCGCGTACTGGACGCCTGCGTGCAGCTGTGGGGTGGCAGCGGCTGGATGGACGACAACCCCATCGCCCGCATGTATACCGCCGCGCGCGTGACCCGCATCTTCGTCGGCTCCAACGAAATCCAGAAGCATCTGATCGCCCGCAAGTACGTCCGGTCCTGAGCGGATGCGCGCCGTCGTCTACAGAGAGTTTGGGCCGGTCGAATCGCTGGTCATGGCCGATCTGCCGCGCCCGGTACCCGGCCCGGGCGAGGTACTCATGCAGGTGCATGCCATCGGCGTGAACTTCACCGACGTGCTGGTCGCCGAAGGCCGCTCCCAGCTCAAGCGCCAGCTGCCCGTGACGCCGGGCACCGAAGCGGCCGGCATTGTCCTGGCCGTCGGCCCGGGCGTGACCCGTCTGCAGCCCGGACAGCGCATCTTCGGCACCAAGACCCACGGCACCTATGCCGAGGAGGTGGTCTTCGCCGAGGACGAAGCCGGCGCCATTCCCGATGGCATGAACATGCACGACGCGGCGACCTTCTACATCGCATCGATGAATGCGCGCTATGGCCTGCAGCTGCGCGCCCGCCTGGCGCCGGGCGAGAACCTGCTGGTCCTGGGTGCGGGCGGCGGCGTGGGCCTGGCCGCGATCCAGACCGGCAAGCTGCTCGGGGCCTACGTCGTGGCCGCGGCATCTTCGGACGACAAGCTGGCGCTCGCCCGCCGGGCCGGCGCTGACGACTGCGTGCGTTATGAGCGCGGGCCGCTCGACCTGGCGGCACAGAAGGCCTTTGCGGCCGACCTCGCCGCCAGGGCGCGCCGTTTCGCCACGACGGGCAGTTCAATCGGCAGGATCAGCTCCGTTCATGAGGGCTCGGGCTACCACGTGATCCTCGATGGCGTCGGCGGCACCTATGCGGAGCCCGCATTGCGGGTGCTGGCATGGCAGGGGCGTTTCCTGTCGATCGGATTCGCGGCCGGCATGCCGAGGGTGGCGCTCGGCCCGCTGCTGTTCAAGAACGCCGACCTCATGGGCCTGCAGCCCTCCTCGGATGAGCACCGCCTGCCGGGCCGCAACCCCGAGGGCATGGCGGTTCTGTACGACTGGTATCTGCAGGGCAAGGTCCGTCCGCACGTCTCGAAGGTGTTGCCGCTCGAACAGGCGGGCCAGGCCCTGCGGCTCGTGCAGGACCGCAAGGCGACCGGCCGTATCGTCCTGACGACTTCCCATGCGTCCTGAGCTGGCGCGGACCCATCGGCTTCCAGGAGAATGACCGCCGTGACTGCTGCAAACCGGTCGCTGGTCGAGACCTTCTACAAACGACTCTATTCGCCCGATTGCGCGGCTGCCCTGGCCGACACGCTGGCGGCGGCTTACCGCGAGCACCAGTACACGGCCGGTTTCTCGCGGGACGGCCTGGCGCGCTACGTCGCCGACCGCCTCGCCCGGCACCCGCAACACCGCTGCGTCATTCACAAGGTGCTGAGCGACGACCGGCACGTATTCCTGCTGGTGGAGGAGAAGCTCGGCGACGGTGTGGACGTCGCCCGCGCGGAGCTGTTTCGCATCGAGCATGGGAAGATTGCCGAGCACTGGGGATCGCATGTGGTCGATGCCAAGGATCGCAAGAATCCCAATGGCACCTTTGACGGTCCCCAGCCGGACCGGACCGTGGACTACGCCCGGCGCTACGTGGCGCAGTTCGAAGCGCTGGACCTGCGCGGGTTCGACCGCCAGGAAATCGAATGTTTCTACGAGAGCCGGGTTCCCGAATACCGCCAGCACAGCCCCAAGGGCGGCGATGGGCTGGAAGGACTGGTGACGATCCTGAGAAAGATGAAGGACAGCGGCCAGAAAATGATCATGCAACCCAGGCGCGTCCTGGTCGACGGGGACTTCATCGTCTGCCACCGCCTGTACGACTCCTTTCCGAAGCACCCGCTGGTCAACCGCATCAATACCTTCGACCTGTTCCGGCTCAATGCCGCCGGCAAGGCCGTCGAACACTGGGACGTCATGGAGGACGTGCCCAGCGAGGACATGCTGGCCCGAATCTTCTGAGCTCCCGGGAACGAAAAATCGCCGCATGGGACCATCGCATGGCACGTGACATTCCGCTGGGGGACCTCGTCGGCATGGGCCCGCAGGAGATCGGGATTTCCGACTGGCATCGGATCACCCAGAGCCAGATCGACGAATTTGCGCACGCCACCGGAGATTTCCAGTGGATGCACGTGGACGTCGCGCGCGCGACGCGCGAACTGGGCGGCACGATCGCGCACGGTCTGCTGACCCTGTCACTGCTTCCCCTGCTCAGCGAACAGATCTATCACGTCTCGGGCTACGGCGGCGGATTCAGCTACGGCTATGACAAGGTGCGTTTCACCCGGCCCGTGAGGTCCGGCAGCCGCGTACGATTGCACCTGTCGCTGACCGACGTCGCACGCAAGGGCGAAGGCATCATGGTCACGGTCGCCTGTCGCGTGGAAATCGAAGGCGACGCCGTGCCCGCACTGGTGGCCGACTGGCGCAGCCTGTATTTTCCGCCGGCGGCGGCCGCCTCGTGAGGCGCCGCCTTCATCAACCCAGGTTCATGCCGCCGTCCACGTTGAGCGTCTGGCCGACGACGTAGGCGCTGTCCTCGCAGGCCAGGTAGATCGCGCCACCCACGTATTCCTCGGGCGTCGACATCCGGCCGATCGGCGTCAGTGCAACCTGGGCCGCCTCGGCCGTGCCGGTACCCGGTCCGAGCGTGGCGGCGTAGAGGCTTTCCACCTGGTTCCACATCGGTGTGCGGACGGCACCCGGCGCGATGGCATTGACCCGGATACCATGCGGGATCAGTTCCAGCGCAGCGCACTGGGTCAGGCTGATCACCGCCGCCTTGCTGGCCGAGTAGACGACCGAACCCGGGGCGGGCCTGCGCCCGGCCCCCGACGCGATATTCACCACCGTACCGCCCCGGCCACGCGCGATCATGGCCCGGGCCACCGCCTGCGTCATCAGCAGCGTACCGAGGACGTTGACGCTGAAGATCCGCGCGAATTCCGCCTCGGTGACCTCCGTCAGCACCTGCATGCCGAATACGCCGGCACAGTTGACCAGGACATCGATGCCGCCCTCCGCAGCGAGGCGTTCCACGAGCCGCTCGATCGACTGCCGGTCGCGGATGTCGAGCGCATGTCCGGCGGCGCCCTGCCCGATCGCCTCGGCCGCCTGCGCACAGCGCTGCTGGGAAACATCGCCAATATGAACGCGGGCGCCCTCCCGCGCGAAGCCGCCCGCGATGGCCCGGCCAATGCCGCTCGCGCCACCGGTAATCAGGGCCGTCCTGCCCTTGAGTCTGTCGCCCATGCCCGCCCCGCCGTGCCTGCATTCGAACCGTGCCCTGGAATATACACGGCCCCACGTACGCGCGGCGCAGGCAGCGTTCGGCGCAGGCAGCGTTCGGCGCGCCTGCCGGACCGATTGCCAGAGCGCGGGCGCCTGGACTAGTCTGCCGCCCTTGCCTTCCGGAGAACATCCCATGGTGCCCTTACCCAGCGGCTTTAGCTCGGACCTGATCGCCGCATTCGGCGTGCTCAAGACTCGCACCGCGCTGTCGGTCGACGACCTGCGCGTGCTGGCCATGATCGAAGCGGCCGGCGAAGAGTTCTACGTGCGCATCGCCCGGAGCATTCCCGGCAATGCGCCGGGGACCGCCGAAGCAAGGACGCTGCTCATGCGCAATGGACGGGAGGAACGAGGCCATGCGCGCCGGCTCCTGAAAGCCATCGCCGCCGAAGGTGCGCGCTTTGAACTGCCCGTACACTCGGACAATCCCTTTGTCGCGTCGCTGCCGCCCGAGATTCCGGCCACGGCCGGGTTCCTCAAGGACCTTGAAAGCGGCGAGCAGGAAGGCGACCGGCAGTACCAGGCCTGGGCGGATGCGGCGACCAACCCGGTGGTGGCCCGCATACTCCGACAGAACGGCCGCGAAGAGACCCGCCATGGCCGGCGCGATGCGCGGGTCGTCCGCCTGCTCGCGGCGCAGGGCTGAGCGGCGCAAGGCGCCGGATCCACCCGCGACCTGGGCGGCCATGCAGCGCAGAGGCCATGCAGCGCGGAGGAAGGAATGGCCGCCTGGCGATTCGCATTAGGCCCTGCCGCAGCGGCTCTGGCGTGTCTGGCACCCGCGCTGGCCTCGAACGCGGACCTCGGCCGTGCCCTGTTTCGCCAGCAGTGCCTGCTGTGCCATAGCGCCGAGCCGGCCGATCACGGCGGCAGTGACGGGCCCGGACTCGGCGGGCTGCTGGGGCGGAGCGCCGCCGGCGATCCCGATTTTTCCTATACGCAGGCGCTGCGCAGCGCAAAGATCGTCTGGGATGCACCGACGCTGGAGCGTTTCCTGGCATCGCCCGGAACCCTTGTACCGGGTACGGCCATGACCGCAGCCGTGCCCGACGCGCAGGACCGGCGTGCACTCCTGTCCTACCTGGAGTCCCTGTCCAACCGCACGCCCGCCGGTCGCCCGGCCTCCTCCGTGCCGACCGCGCGGATCGGCGGGCGCCACGGCGACTTGTCGGCGCAAGCGCACGCGGATTGGCGATTCGATGCGCCCGGCCGCCTTCATTGGATCGATATTGAACATCTGCCGCCCCCATACCTGACCGCCGCGGCCCGCAACCCGCCGCAACTGGTGGAAGAACCGGCGAGCGCAGCTCTGAGGCTGCCGCACGGCTTCCGGATCGGCGTCTTTGCAAGGGGTCTGGCCGGTCCCAGGGCACTGCGCGTGGCGCCCAGCGGCGAGGTCTTCGTGAGCGAGACGCGCGCGGGCCGGATCACCGTGCTGCAGCCTGCCGGGGACGGTGCGGTGGTCGCGACCAAGACCGTCTTTGCGCAGGGGTTATCGGGGCCGTTCGGCATGGCGTTCTATCCCCGGGGCGATCACCCGCAATGGCTGTATGTGGCCGAGGTCAATCGTGTCGTGCGGTACCGGTATCAGCCGGGCGACCAGGTGGCCCGGGCCGCACCTGAAATCGTGATCCCTTCCCTCGCCCCGGCGAGTACCTACGGGCACAGCACGCGCGACCTGGCGATTTCGGCGGACGGCGCACATCTCTATGTGTCCGTGGGGTCCGCCTCCAACGTCGCTGAGGACATGCCCCGGAAGACACCGGCGCAGATCCAGGCCTGGGAGGCGTCGCGCGCCGCCGGGGCCGCCTGGGGCGCGGAGGAGAACCGGGCCGACGTGCTGGAGTTCGACATCCGGGCACCCGGTCCGGCGAGGATACTGGCCACGGGGCTGCGCAACTGCGTGGGCCTGTCGATCCAAGCTCAGACCGGCCAGCTGTGGTGCACGACGAACGAGCGCGACCTGCTGGGCGATGACCTGGTTCCGGATTACTCGACCCGCGTGCGCGACGGCGCCTTCTATGGCTGGCCCTGGTACTACACCGGTGGCCACGAAGATCCGCGCCATCGGGGCGAACGGCCCGATCTGGCCGGGAAAGTCACGCTGCCGGACGTCCCGTTCCAGGCACATTCGGCGCCCTTGAGCCTGGTCTTCTATGACGCCACCGCCGGATCGTCGGTCTTCCCGCGCGATTATCTTGGGGACGGATTTGCGGTCATGCACGGCTCGTGGAACCGGGCATCGCGAACCGGGTACAAGGTCGTGCGCGTGCGCATGGCGCATGGTGCACCCACCGGAGAATACGAGGACTTTCTGGTCGGTTTCATCATCGATGACGCCAGGGTCCGGGGCCGCCCGGTGGGCGCCGCGGTCAGCCGCGACGGGTCGCTGCTGATCAGCGACGACGGCGCAAACGTGGTCTACCGGATCTCCTACGCGCCCTGACCGGGTCCTGGCCGCCGGCCCGGTTGGCGGGCGCCCTCTATCATGTCAATATGACAGCATGATGGCAGCGAATGTGCTTTCGTGGTGGTCGGTCCTTTGCGTGGTCGGGGCGTTCAATATCGCGGCCTGGTCGACCTCCGCGCTGCTGCTGCGCCGACGTCAGACCGCCCTGCCTGCCGACATCTATGCATCGCGCCGCGTGCAGCTCCAGCTTTCCGCGGTCTATGTCTTCGGGTGCGCCTTCCGGTCGGCGCTGCCCGTCTTCGATGTGCCGCGCCTGTGCGTGGTCGATTCATGGCTTTCCAGCGTCATCGTGGGACGATCGGTCGCGACCTGCGCGGAGCTGTGCTTCGTGGGCCAGTGGGCCGTCCTGCTGCGCGAGATTTCGCGCACCACGGGCAGCGACTTCGCCAGAAAGGCGTCGCTGTTCCTGGTGCCGCTCATCGCGATGGCGGAAACCTGCTCCTGGTACTCCGTCCTGACCACGTCCAATATCGGTCATGTGGCCGAGGAATCGATCTGGGGACTCACCGCCGGACTGCTGGTGGCGAGCCTGGCGGTCAACGGGTCCCGGTGCGGCGCCGCGCGCCGCCCGCTGCTGGCCGCCTGGTGCGCCGTCGGCGTCACCTATGTCCTGTTCATGTTCGTCGTGGACGTGCCCATGTACTGGTCGCGCTGGCTTGCGGACGAGGCCGCCGGCCGGCACTACCTCAGCATCGCTCAGGGGGTCCGCGATGCGGCGGGCCATCGGGTCGTCTCGCGTCGATGGGCCGACTGGAAGAGCGAAGTGGCCTGGATGTCGCTGTACTTCAGCGTCGCGGTCTGGCTCAGCATCGCCCTGATCCACGCGCCGCTGCCCGGATGGTGGCACCGGGCCCGCCATCGCAGTGCCCGGCCGTCCGCCGCCCTGCCCCGCATACAGGCGTTGATGGGTCGCCGGGCCTGAGCGCGGCCGGCTGCCGAGAAACCGGCCGGAAAACCGCCGGAGTCGCGTCCCTGCCTCCCAACGCGCTATTCTGGCGCCCCCTTGGACGGCCCGGAGCGCATGATGGCGGAGACCGAACACAGCCCGTGGGCAGACCGCCCGGCCAATTCCCCCAATGCGTTTGACCTGCGCCGCGTTGGAGCCTACCCGGATTACTGGTACCCGCTGGCGTGGGCGCACGAGCTGAAGTCCGGCCGCACGCTCGGCCGGCGTTTTGCAGGCCAGCCGATCGTGCTCTATCGGGGCGAGAGCGGCCGCGTATTTGCGTTGGAGGACCGTTGCGCCCACCGCCAGGTGCCGCTGCACCTCGGTGTGGTCAGCGGGGATGGCCTCAAGTGCCACTACCACGGCTGGGCGTACGAGCCGGGCGGGCGCTGCGTCGATGTGCCCTACCTCGGCAAGCAGCGGCTGCCCAACGGGGTCAGGAGCTACCCGGCCCGCGAGGTGGACGGTCTGATCTTCGTGTTCCCGGGTAATGCCGCCCTGGCGGAAAGCCGGCTGCCGTCAAAGCTCGGATCCTCACAGCGCGCCGACTACAAGACCCGGCGGCTGAACCGGGAGGTGGCCTGCCACTACACGTTCATGCACGAGAACCTCTTCGACATGAACCACCAGTTCATGCACCGCAAGCAGATGGGCTCGATCCGGGCGCAGTGCCTCGGGCGCGACCACGGTTCGGACTGGGCGCAGGTGGAATACAGCTTCAGCCGCACCGAAGGCAAGTCCTCGATGGGTGAGAAGGTCATCGTCGATCTCGTGCGCAAGCGCGGCGGCGCCAAGAAGGACTTCTCCGACCACATGCGCATCCGGACCGATTACCCCTCACAGAGCCTGAAGGTCTGGGTGGGCCGCGATATCCAGCAGACGCAGGACCCGGTACTGGATGTCTGGCTGTGCTACACGCCGCTCGATGCCGAGCAGCGCACCAACCGCACCTATGGCTACCTGTCCGTGAAGAAGCCGCCCGTGCCCGGGCTGATCCACGTCGTGTGGCCCTTCGTGGTGTGGTTCACCGAGAATATCTTCCGCGAAGACAAGGACATCGTCGAAGCCGAGCAGCGCGCACACGACACCCAGGGAGCGGATTGGAACAACGAGGTGTTCCCGGCGCTGCGCGACCTGCGCGGCGTGCTGGCGCGCTGCGGCTCGCCGCTGACGCCGTAGAGCCGGCCCGTCCGGCGTGCAAGCATCCTCAAGCCGCAGCGCGCCCACACACCGTCAACGCCGGGGATCGACAATGTCCGCTCCACGCCTCACCCCCGCACGTGCGCTGGTCCTCGAACGGCCCGGGGAACCCATGCAGCGCGTGACGCGAGCCATTCCGTCCCCGGCGCGCGGCCAGGCCGTCGTACGGGTGCTGGCGACCGCCGTCAATTTTCACGACGTGCTGAACGTCAGCGGGCTGCAGCCCAACGTCACCTGGCCACGCGTGCCGTTCTCGGACAACTGCGGGGAAATCATCGCCGTCGGTGAGGGCGCCGGACCGTGGCGGACCGGCGACCGCGTCATTGCCAATTTCTTTCCCGACTGGGTGGATGGACGGCCGCAGCCGGCCTACTGCGACGTCGTGTACGGCGACCAGATTGACGGATTCCTCCAGGATTTCAACGTCGTCGATGCCCGTACGCTGGTGCGCGCCCCGAGCCACCTGTCGGCCGCCGAATCGGCCACGCTCGCCTGCGCCGGCCTGGCGGCCTGGCGCTGCGTCGCCGTCGAAGCGCAGGTGCAGACCGGCAGTGTCGTGGTGATCCAGGGTACCGGCGGGGTAGCGCTGTTCGCGCTGCAGTTCGCGAAGCTGCTGGGCGCCGAAGTCATCCTGATTTCCTCGTCGGACCGCAAGCTCGACAAGGGCCGCGGGCTCGGGGCCGATCACCTGCACAACTACAGCCGGGAACCCGCCTGGGACCAGCGGGTGCTCGAAATCACCGGTGGCCGTGGTGCGGACCTGATCGTCGAAGTCGGCGGCGCAGGGACTCTCATGCGATCCATCAATGCCACCCGAATGGACGGCCACATCTCCGTCATCGGCGTCCGCACCGGCTTCGGTGTGACGACACCGATGGCCGTCGAACCGGTGCTGATGAAGAACCTGACGCTGCGCGGCATCACGGTCGGCAGCGCCAATGATCTGCGGCTGATGTGCCGCGCCATGGAACTGCACCAGCTACGGCCCGTCATTGATCGGCACTACCCCTTCGAGGACGCCGCCGCGGCCATCGCACTGATGCAAAGTCAGTCGCACATCGGCAAGATCGTCATCGATGTCGAATCCAGAACGTAGGCGGACTTTTCATCCCATGGACGCAGCAGCTGATCTGGGTGGCACATTCACCTTCCCCGGTACCTCGATCACCGTCCGGCGCATGGGCTATGGCGCGATGCAACTGGCCGGCCCCAATGTCTTCGGCCCGCCCAGGGATCCGGATGCGGCCCTGGCCGTCCTGGTTGCCGCCGTTGCAAGCGGCATCGATCATATCGACACCAGCGATTTCTACGGCCCACACGTCACGAACCGGCTGATCAGCAGGGCACTTAAGCCCTATCCGCGGGGATTGACGCTGGTCACCAAGGTCGGCGCCCGCCGCGGAAGCGACGGTTCATGGATCCCCGACAGCTCACCCGGATCGCTGCGTCAAGCCATCGAGGACAATCTTCGGAACCTCGGGCTGGACGTATTGCCGATCGTCAACCTGCGAGTCGGTGGGGTCCGCGCGCCCAACGATGCATCGATCGTGGCGCCCCTGACGACCCTGGCGGAGCTGCAGCAGCGGGGGAAGCACCGGCAAGACGACCGCTTCCTCGATCACCTCCATGCCGCAGGCGTGGCGTACGTGCCCTTCTTTCCCCTCGGGGGTTTCACCCCGCTGCAGTCGTCCATCCTGGACGAGGTGGCCGCGACACTGCACGCCAGCCCATTTGCCGTGGCCCTCGCCTGGCTGCTGCAGCGCTCGCCCAACCTCCTGCTGATCCCTGGGACATCGTCCCTGGCTCATCTGCAGGAGAACATTTCGGCCGCATCGATTCGCCTGACCGCCGGAGCGCTGCAGAAGCTGGACGCGGTGGGCGGCACCACGGCGATCTGAGCCATGGCAATCGCGGAGCCGCATCGATTGCACCGAGCGTGTGCTCGATCCCGGGTCGGCAATTTCCGTGGATGGACTGCGGATACGGCTAAGACGATCCGGCCACATTGCCTGCGCGGCGGGACGAAGCGGCCGGCAGCCGGCCAGCGCTGCGACGCCCGACACCGCGCAGCTGCGCCGGTGTCTAATGCTTGCCGGGATCCAGGGGCACGCCGCGGCGCTCGTTCGTGATATAGGCCTGCAGCGCGATCATGTTCGGGTCATCCGCTGCCAGCGGCTTGCCCTCAAGGGGATTGCGCAGACACCAGTCAATCATTTCCCACAGCAGCACGACACGGCCGATCTGCTTCTGAAATTTCGGATAGGTCTCCGGATGGGTATTGGCGGCGTTCGGATGGCACTGTGCGCACGTGACGCCATTACCGCCGAGTTTTGGATCGACCCAGAGCGACCGACCCGTTTGCACCACACTCTGGAACTGCGCCTGCCAGCGCTGCATGTCCTCCTGGCTGAACTCATCGGCAGCGACCACGTTGCTGGCCAGGATCACCGCCACGGCCAGCATGCCAGCAAGTAGTCGCCCTCTTGACGATGCCATGATTCTTCCCCCGATCAATATTGCTGCTGAGGCAGCGGGTGCGGATCCACGGACTGATAGGTCGTGTCTTCCGGTCGGCTCGTCGCCGGATTGAACGCCACATTGCGGGGCCCGTTGTTGTAGAGATTGTAATAGACGTCCGCGCGTCCGGTAGCGAGATTGACGAACTGCCAGCCGGTGCCATCGCGTTCGAAGAACGGATCCGCGCGATTCATGGGCACCACGAGTTTGGGCAGCGTGTCCGCAGCCTGTGCGTAGCTACGCGGGTACGGCAGCGGCCTCGAAGTGGCCATGGCGGAGTGAAAGCTGATATTCGCGATCTGGTTGTACTGAATCTGGTGAACGTGACCATAGATGACAACCACCCGTTCGAAGGGCTTCAGCAGGGCCTGCACTTCATCCGCGTCTTCCGTCCAGAAGTTCCAGCCTCGATAGATCTTCTGCAGCGGTGCGTGCGATAAGACCACCACCGGTGTCTTCCGGTCCACCTTCTTCAGGTCCTCGGCGAGCCAGGCGCGTTGTTTCTCCCCGACCATGAGCGGCGAACCATTCGGATTGTCGGTCAGCGCCATCTCGCGCATCCGCCGCTCCGGAGTAGGCCAGCGATTGTGGGTCCAGTCATCATCGGTCAGGACACTGTTGACTACCACGAAGTGCACACCCTTGTGATCGAAGCTGTACCATTGCGCACCAAAGAGCTTCGACCAGTACTCGCCCAGGTCCAGGTAGTAGTCACACTCACCGATGACGCCATAGAGCTTCGGACGCAGTGCCGAGAGGATCTCGGCGCCATGATCCAGTTCCGCCCTGCTCCCAAGCTCGGCAAGATCCCCGCCAAATACCACGAAATCGGGCATCGGGCTCAGCAGATTGGTCTCCGCAACGGCGCGGATCAGGCCGCGGTCCCAGTTCCGCACGAACTCATTGCCTCTGATGTTCTGTATATGGGCGTCCGCAATGAACGCGAAGGAGAACGTCTCCGCGGCCTTTGCGAACGCGAGCTCCATCAACGTGACCGGCAACGCCCCGACCAGCGCCAGAGCACCCCCGGCCTTGAGAAACCCGCGCCTGCCGCGATCAAGGTCCATGGCGCCATGCCCCCGGGCAGCGGCCCCGATCGGCCACGCGCGCCGCCCTGGCGCGTCCGGTGGGCAGCGCGCGGATCACGGCGCAGCCGCCTGGGCGGCGGCGAGGGCGGCGAACTGCGGACTTGTCAGCGCCTCCATGAACGCGATCAGGTCGTTGATCTGCTGTTCCGTCAGGTGCAGCGGCCGGATGCCACCGCTCAGATAGTCGCTCACCCGGTCGGTCGGGTCGGTGACGCCGCCGTTATTATAATGATCGACAACCGCGCGCAGCGTCTCGAGGCTGCCATCATGCATGTAAGGCGCCGTGACCGCCACATTCCGCAAGGTCGGCGTCTTGAAGGCGCCGAGATCGTCGAATCTCTCGCTCAGCGCGAAGCGGCCGAATTCCGCCGTATCCGCGTCCCCCAGTACAGCCTTGTCGACGTTGATGCCGCGCGCTTTCGCGAGCAGCAGCTGCGGCGTCAGGCGCAGCAGATCACCGCGAATCCTGTTGATGCCCACGCCGATGTTATGAAACCGGTTGTCCGTGAAGAGCGCGAAGTCCTGCTCAATGGTATGGCAGGACACGCAGCGGCCGTCCTGCAGGAACACCTGGAATCCGCGCTGCGCGGCAGCGCCGATTGCGCCGGCCTCATGACCGAAGTACCAGCGGTCGAACGGTGAATCGCCGAAGATCAGCGTGCGTTCGAAGGTCGCGATGGCCTGCTTTACCTCGCCGATACCGAGCGCAGACGGCTCCTCGCCGAACGCGGCGCGCACCAGCGGCTGATACTCCGCGTCCGTGCGAACGATCTGCAGTATCGGGGCATAATCGTGCAGCCCCATCTCGACCGGATTCACGAAGGGATGCCTGGATTGCTCTTCGAGGCTTGAGGTGCGACCGTCCCAGAACAGGCGTTTGAAGTAGGCCGCATTCGCCAGGGTAGGCGCATTGCGGGTTCCCTCGAGATTATGAATGCCCACGGAGAATTGCAGCGGGCTGTCGGTAAAGGCCTTATCGGGCGCGTGACAGCTGGAACAACTGACCAGGCCGGTGCTGCTGAAACGCTTGTCGCTGAAGAGCTTCTGACCGAGCGCGATCTTGGCTGCGCTGATCGGATTGTCTGACGGCACGGGCACCGGAGGCAGACCGAGCGGCACTCCGGCAGCCATGCCGACTCGGGCAGCGATGCTGAGTCCGGCGAGGATCACCAGACCAGACAGCAATCCAGCAACAGGGTTCATCGTACGAGATCCTGCAAGGCACACCCAGGCACACAACGCCCGTCGCGACACAGCGAGCGCAAAGGATTCTAGCAAATGCCCGTACCTGCGCCAGGACAGCGAGTCACCGGACTTCCACTAACGTGGTCCGTAGAAGCCGCAATTGCGCTTTGGGTGAGCGGGCCTAGACTCACGATGTTGTTGGAATTCATCGGCTGTCAGCGGTGTGGTGGGGGGCGATTCCCGTCACACAGTGCAATCAAAGGGGGATAGGGATATGAGACGGATATTAGTTGCCGCTGCCGTGGGCAGCATTTCGATCCTCGGAGCATACAGCTTTGCGGCGCCCCAGAAGACGGAGGAAGTCAGGGTGGAGGCTTCCCGCATCGTCAAGCAGGACGTCGGCAGGACGCCTACCGGCATACCGCTCAAGGAGTATTCGCTCAGCTATGAAGTGAGTCTTGACGATCTGGACCTGGCTTCGAGCGCCGGGCTGGCCGCGGCCAACAAGCGCGTGAATAACGCCGCCCTGGAGGCCTGCAAGGAAATCGGCAAGGCAGCGCCGTATTCTCGGCCAAACGACGACGAATGCGCTGCGGCTGCAGCCAAGCCCGCGATCGAAAAGATCCGACAGGCCGCCGCCTCGGCAGGCAACGCTGCCGCCAAGTAGGCGCAGTAGCCCGCGTCGGGAAGGGGAAGCCAGCGTAGACCCGAAGCACGGTCTACGCTGCGGATAGGTGGAGCCGCCGGACTTCCCTCGACGGCCCGCGTCATTGATGCAGAGCGTCATTCATGTAACGGGTGCTCGCCGATGGCGATGAAGTGGACTGCCTTACCGCGCTTGACCCGAAGGTCGCCGATGTCCGGAAGCCGCTCGATCACCATGATCCGGGCATCCGACGCGTGACAGCAGACCACGCGGAAGGTCCGTTGCTTCTGACCATGCGCACCCTCCACGGTGTAGAGGTAAAAGCGCAAGTGACGCGGTCGCTTGCTCCGGTCCGGTAGCGTCTCGTTCCGCAGGCCGCGGGACATCTTTCGCGTGGATTTATGAATGTTGATGCCAGGCATTGCCATTGCTCCCGCATTTCGTTTTTCACATAAGTCGCCCGCCGCTGCGAATGTCCAGCAACTCGGGCGGCCTCACCGTCGCATTTCCAGTATCGGCACGGGGTGCGTGTCGCATGGCCGCGTGGCCGCCCATGGTGTGAACACAGCGCATTTTGCCTTTATTTCTTGAAACTCGGCGAACCAAGTGCGTGCATAGCGGCATGTTACTGTGATTGCCATCACGCAACCGAGTGCTGCACAGCGGTAAGTTAACACCAATGCCAGCGTCCGTCTTGTTCCTGGCAGGCCCTTCAGCGGGCCACGGAATAGAGCCACGGAGTCCAGCGGTGGGCGACACGATAAAGCGGCGCAAGCCGGATTTTGGCCCGGGCAAAGCTTCCCGCTCAGGCTACGTGACGCGCGACGAGCATGGCAACGCGGTCTGGCAATGGGCCGGCGAACGCGAGGAGCTGGCCGGCAATTTCAGCCATCTCGGATTGTCGCTGGAGGGTGGCGCAGCGCAACCGGAAGGCCCGGGGCGGAGTCAGGCGACAGTACCGGGCGTCAACCCCTACCAAAGCGACCGGACCGAGAAACCCAGGCGCGGCAAGCCACGAGATCTGCGCGCGCTGTCGCGCCACATTGAACAGCAACGCAAGCGCGCCAAGGGTGAAGACTCCTGAACGCGGGATGAGACAGTGCATGGCCCGCCCCCGCCGGCGTGTCCAGGTCGGTCAGGGCAGCCAGGCGGCGTTCGCCGCCTCGGTCGCTGGTCAGAACATCCCGACGATGTTGCCGTGTTCATCCAGATCGATGTCGCTGGCGGCCGGTGCGGCGGGCAGGCCCGGCATCGTGACGATGTCTCCGCAGACGATGACGATGAATTCGGCGCCGGCCGCCAGCCTGACCTCGCGAATGTTGACCACATGACCGGAGGGCGCCCCCCGCAGCCGGGGATCCGTTGAAAAAGAGTACTGGGTCTTCGCCATGCAGATGGGGTAGTGGGCATAGCCGCCGGCCTGCAGCTCGTGTATGCGTGCGCGAAGCCTGGCATCGGCGGTGATGTCACGGGCACCGTAGAGCTGCGTGGCTGTCACCCTGATCTTCTCCCACAATGGCAGCGTGTCCGCATACAGGAACCTGAAGTTGCTGGGCTGTGCACACAGGCGCACCACTTCTTCGGCGAGCTCAACGGCGCCGGCCCCGCCCTCGGCGTAATGCCGGGCGGTGATCGCCTTTACCCCTGCGCGCGTCACGCTGGCGTGCAGTGCCTCGAGTTCGGCCGCGGTGTCCGTAGCCCGGTGGTTGATCGCCACCACGCACGGCAGACCGAAGCGCTCGCGCACGTTGTCAATATGGCGCTCGAGATTGGCCAGCCCCTTGCGCACCGCGGCCAGGTTCTCAACCGAAAGATCGCCGACATCGACGCCCCCGTGGTACTTGACGGCGCGCACGGTCGCGACGATGACCGCGGCGGACGGCCGCAAACCGGACTTGCGGCACTTGATGTCGATGAACTTCTCGGCGCCGAGATCGGCACCGAACCCGGCCTCCGTCACCACGTAATCGCCGAGCTTGAGCGCAGCGCGGGTCGCAATCACGGAGTTGCAGCCGTGCGCGATGTTGGCAAACGGCCCACCGTGAATCAGTGCCGGATTATTCTCCAGGGTCTGGACCAGATTCGGTGCCAGGGCATCCTTGAGCAGCACGGTCATCGCCCCATGGGCCCTGAGGTCACGGGCGCATATCGGTTTGAGATCGCGCGTGTAACCGACGACGATATTGCCGAGCCGCTGCTTCAGATCGGCAAGATCGGCGGCCAGACACAGGATCGCCATCACCTCCGAGGCAACCACGATGTCAAATGCGTCCTGACGCACATAGCCGTTGGCGGGGCCGCCCAGGCCCACCGTGATGTCCCGCAAGGCGCGGTCGTTCACGTCGAGCACGCGGCGCCAGGTAACGCGGCGCGTATCAATTCCCAGCGCATTGCCATGGTGTATGTGATTGTCAATCAGTGCGGCGAGCAGATTGTTGGCGATCGCAATCGCCGCGAAATCGCCGGTGAAGTGCAGATTGATGTCCACCATCGGAACGACCTGGGCATAGCCGCCGCCGGCGGCCCCGCCCTTCATGCCGAATACCGGGCCCATCGCCGGCTCACGCAGGCAGATGATCGCTTTCTTGCCGATGCGATTCAGGGCATCGCCCAGCCCGACCGTCGTGGTGGTCTTGCCCTCGCCCGCCGGCGTCGGCGAAATTGCCGTGACCAGCACGAGGCGACCGTCGGGCCGCTGCTGCAGCGAGCCCAGGTAGGCCAGCGACAGCTTCGCCTTGTGGCGACCGTAGGGTTCGAGATGCTGTTCGTCGATGCCGAGGCGCTCCTCGGCCAGCCTGCCGATGGCCAGCAGGTTCGCCTGCTGGGCGATCTCAATATTGCTCTTCATGCCTGCCCTCAAGAGCGAAGAACGGCCCCGTGCACGGGCCTGGCGAGAAATATACACGCGCCCCGGGGCGCTCTGCTGCTTCGATCTGCTGGCGCCGCGCGCCATTAGGTGGCAACCTCACAACGATGGGACCCGACGACAGCAAGCCGCCGACTGAGATTGCACTGACTGGAACGCCTGCTTCCAATGCACCAACAGGCGCCGGAGCCGCTGGGGCGATGGGGCGCTACGCTGCGCAGGGCGCCGCAACAGCGCCGCATCCACAGCCCTGAAGCTGCGGGGTCACACCGTGATCGAGCCATTCGTCCAGAGCGGGCCGGCACTCGAAAACCTGTATACCTCCGACTGGCTGCTGGTCGGGTTCCTGCGCCGCAAACTGCCGCCTGAACTCATGACCGCCATAGAGGCCGAGTGCGCGGCACTCGGCGCCGAGGCGGCGGGCCCGCTCGCGTCCCTGCAACGCGCCGACCGCCTCAATGAACCGGTCCTGACGCAATGGGACGCGTGGGGCCGCCGCATCGATCGCATCGAACTCTCGCCGCTGTGGCGCGTAGCCGAGCGCCGTGCCGTTCACTATGGGCTCACGGCCATACCCTACGAACGCCGCGAAGCCGAGTGGTCGCGCCTCAGGCAATTCGCGCTCGTGTACCTGTTCCACCCGGTCACCGATGTCTACAGCTGCCCCCTGGCGATGACCGACGGAGCGGCGCGCGCGCTGATCGACTCGGGGAACCGCAAACTCGCTGCCCAGGCCGTCCCGCATCTGACCAGTCGTGATCCGGACCAGTTCTGGACCAGCGGCCAGTGGATGACCGAATCGAGCGGCGGATCCGATGTCGGCCGGTCCGAGACCGTGGCAATGCTCGGCGCGGATGGCCACTGGCGCCTGCACGGCAAGAAATGGTTCACCTCCGCCGCGACCTCGCAGATGGCACTCACGCTCGCGCGCCCGCTCGGCAATGGACCGGGGGGCCAGGGTCTGGCGATGTACTACGTCGAGTGCCGCGACCAGGCCGGACAACTCAATGGCATCCGGGTCGAGCGTCTCAAGGACAAGCTGGGTACACGCAAGGTGCCGACCGCAGAGCTGCTGCTCGACGGAACGCGCGCCGAACTCGTCGCCGGCACCACCGGCGGTACGCGCGCCATCGAGCCCATGCTCGGGATCACGCGCACCTGGAACAGCGTCTGCGCCGCCTCCTTCATGCGCCACGCCTGCCGCCTCGCCGCCGACTACGCGCAGCGGCGCTTCGCGTTCGGTGCGCCGCTCGCCGCACTGCCTCTGCACCGCGAGACGCTCATGGATATCGCGGCGGAAAGTGCCGCGGCCTTCCTGCTGACCTTCCAGCTGGTCGAGCTGCTCGGCCGTGCCGAGGCCGGCGTGGCGACCGACGAAGACGCGCTGCTGCTGCGGCTGATGACCCCGCTGACCAAGCTCACTACCGGCAAGCAGGCGGTGCACACCGTGAGCGAGGCGATTGAGGCGTTTGGCGGCGCCGGTTACGTGGAAGATACCGGACTGCCGGTGCTGCTGCGGGACACGCAGGTCCTGCCGATCTGGGAGGGCACGACCAACGTTCTATCGCTCGACCTGCTGCTGCGCGCCGACGTCGCCCAGGGACTGGCCGCCCTCGAGCGCTGGGTTCGGACTGCCGGTGCCGCGGCCAGAAGCGCGGGCCTGGGCGAACCGGCCGATGCCGCGCAGGAGGCCCTCGCGGCAGCGAGCCGCTGGTTGCTCGCCCATCGGGACCCCGAGACCCGGCAGGCGGGAGCCCGCCGTTTCGCGCTCACGCTCGGGCGTGCGACACAGCTGATGCTGCTCGCGGAGCATGCCACAGCGCTCCCCGTCGGGCCGGAGCGCGCCCGTGTAGCGGAACTCGCCCATCGTTTCCGGCGCTCCGGCATCAACCTCCTCAATGACGGACTTTCCTAGGATAAGATCCGGCCCCCAGCAGGACGGTTGAACCGCCGTGCCGCGTTGCCTGAAGCTGGCCGACACCTTTTCGCCGACCGTGCGGTCAATGCCGCTAGCCGCAGGAACCGCCGAGCAGTCCGCTCCTGACTTCCGGGTTCGGCGGCTTGGCACCTAACCAGATCGACAGGAACGCTCGAGCAAAATCGTCGCCGTTGATGACGCCCTTCAGCGTGCCATTCACATTCACCTCTATGCCGGTGCCCGGCTTGTGAATGAAGATCAGCCGTTGACCCGACTTCACGTCGGCCATCCAGCCGTTGAGGATCCCGATACGCTGCTGCAGCGCCGGGAGCTGGTCCGCGGCGTTCTTTTCGAACCCTTCGCTCCATGCGCCCCGGATGTCCTTCGCGTCCACGTCGCGTACGAAGTGGAGGATCAGCTCGCTGGGTGAATTCGCCCCCAGAATGGCGTTCGGGTCGGTCGAGGTCTTCGCCAGATACAGCGCGGCAACATAGACCTTGACCTTGAAGATCGTCGCCAGCCGCAGGCCCAGGCCGTTGAGCGCCAGAGCACCACCGTCGACCGACACCTGGTCTTCGAAACCCACCCCCCTGCATTCCCTGGCTTGCGCACTGGCGCTGCCCAACGCCAGAATCATGCAGGTCTGCACGAGAATCGTCCTGGTAAGAGTGTTCATCCTCGCCTCCAAAGCCCAGCGCCCGTCCTTAGCCCGTCCTTAGCCCCCGGCCCTGTCGATGAGCCCCGCGCCGATTGGCGCCGCCAGCCCAGGCACGCAATATGCGCCTCGAATGCGGTGTATTCAATGTTGGGCTGGACGCCCGATCAGCGCTGCGGGGCCGAGTTCAGGTGGCGGGCGCGCGCTTGTCGGCGACCTCTCCGGCGGGCACCTCACACATCGACGAGCGGATCAGGAACCTCACCCCGAGCGGCGCCTCCAGCGAGAAACTCGCGCCCCGGCCGGGCACGACATCCACACTCCAGCGCGTATGGGCCCAGCGCCGCAGTTGCTCCCGATCCATCCAGAACTCACAGCCGACGACGTCGCCGACCTTCTCATCGACGCCGCCGAGTTTGAATTCGCCCACCTGGAAACACATCGGGGCGCTGCCGTCGCAGCACCCCCCCGACAGGTGGAACATGATCGGACCGTGCGTCCTCTTCAGCTGTTCAATCAGCTCGCGCGCCGCCGGCGTGGCCGTCACCCGACCCAGGACTGTTACGGACGAGTCGTTCAATGCTCTGCTCCAGGTTCCGAAGGGTTCCCCGGGTTGGGACCGGCTGCAAGGGTGCCCAGCCGGCCCGTTCCCCGGGGATGTCGCGCCCGGCCCCGGGTCAGAAGAAACCCAGCGCCTTGGTGCTGTAGCTGACCAGCACGTTCTTGGTCTGCTGGTAATGGTCCAGCATCATCTTGTGCGTTTCGCGGCCGATACCTGACTTCTTGTAGCCGCCGAAGGCGGCATGGGCCGGGTAGGCATGATAGCAGTTGGTCCACACGCGTCCGGCCTTGATGCCGCGCCCGAAGCGATAGGCCATGTTCAGATCCCGCGTCCACACCCCGGAGCCCAGTCCATACAAGGTATCATTGGCGATCTCGAGCGCCTGCTCCGGTGTGTCAAAAGTGGTGACCGACACCACCGGACCAAAGATTTCCTCCTGGAAGATGCGCATCTTGTTGTGCCCTTCGAAAACCGTGGGCTTGATGTAGTAGCCCCCGGCCAGCTCACCGGGCAGCTTGTTGGCGGCACCGCCGGTCAGCACCTTGCCGCCTTCCTTCTTGCCGATATCGATATAGGAGAGGATCTTTTCGTACTGGTCATTGGAAGCCTGGGCGCCAATCTGCGTGCTCATTTCGTAGGGATCGGCCTGACGGATGCTCTCGACCCGCTTGATGGCCTTTTCCATGAAGCGCTCGTAGATGGACCGCTGCACGAGCGCCCGCGACGGGCAGGTGCACACCTCGCCCTGATTGAGCGCAAACATCGCGAAGCCTTCCAGCGCCTTGTCGACGAATTCATCGTCTTCGCGCATGACGTCAGCGAAGAAGATATTGGGCGACTTGCCGCCGAGCTCGAGCGTGACGGGAATGATGTTTTCCGACGCATACTGCATGATCAGGCGACCGGTGGTCGTTTCCCCGGTGAAGGCGATCTTGCTGATGCGCGAACTCGAGGCGAGCGGCTTGCCGGCTTCGAGCCCGAAGCCATTGATCACATTGAGCACACCGGGCGGCAGCAGATCCTGGATCAACTCCATCAGCACCAGGATGCACAGCGGCGTCTGCTCCGCGGGCTTGAGCACCACGCAGTTACCGGCCGCCAGCGCCGGAGCCAGCTTCCAGCACGCCATCAGGATCGGGAAGTTCCAGGGAATGATCTGCCCGACCACGCCCAGGGGCTCATGGTAGTGATAGGCCACGGTGTCCTCGTCCAGTTCACCGAGCGAGCCCTCCTGGGCGCGCACGCAGCTGGCGAAATAGCGGAAATGATCGACCGCCAGCGGCATGTCCGCCAGGTTGGTCTCGCGGATCGGTTTGCCGTTGTCGTAGGTCTCGACCGCGGCCAGGAACGGCAGGTACTCCTCCATGCGGTCGGCGATGCGGTTGAGCGCCCGTGCGCGCTCGGTGACCGAAGTACGGCCCCACTTGTCCGCGGCGGCATGCGCCGCATCGAGCGCGAGCTCGACGTCCTCCGCCTGGGACCGGGCAATTCTGCAGATCACCTGCCCGGTGGTCGGCGACACGTTATCAAAGTAACCCGCCTTGACGGGCGCCACCCACCGACCGCCGATGAAATTCTCATAGCGGTCGCGCAGCGGAAGCTTCTTCTCGATGGTCTTCAGATGTGCCGTGAAGGACGCACTCTGATTCATGGCACCCGCGGCCGGTGGACTGGTCGTCGGCCGGATTTGGGCGGAACTCGAAGCACTCATAGTAGATCTCCTTCTGAATCCAATTTGGTTCGGTGCCAGAGCACTGACACCACGCTGTTAGTCAAAACGATCAGACAATTCAACCCACCATACCGACAGGTGACCTCAGACCTTCTATCCCTCGGCGCGCACCTGTGTCCGCCCATCACCCGTCGCCGCCGCGCTTGGCCCCCACACCCAGATTCCAGCCCGTGCGCATCAGGCCCACGGGTTCCTGCGCGTGATACTCAACATCGCTCAGCGCCGGCAGTGCACACGATCCCTGCAGCTCCGCGAGCGACAGCCTGCGCACCGCTGCAGTGCGCAACGCACTTTGACAGCCATCGCTGATCATATACTCTTCGATCGCCTCGCCCCAGACCGCGATTCTGCGTTCAGTCAGGGCGATCGCAATTTGACGCGGGGAATCCGCAGCTCAGCGCCGCTCCGAGGCGCTGCGCGGCGCCATCGGCCAGATCAACGTTGACCGCCCGGGGATCTTCCCTCGATACCTCGTCCGGGAACGGCGGAAATTCCGCCTGTACCGCCAGCTCCACCGCACTGCGTTCGCGCAGCACCGCCAGCGCATCCTCGCCGTCCGCCGACTGGCAGCAGGCTGCCGAGGCGCCCGGCCGCGTCTTGCCGTGCCGGCGGCATTCGCCAACGCGCAGTGCGAATGCTATAAATGCGCACCCAAATTGCGGGCCGCCACAACTCCTGCCGTGATTCGCACATGACCTCACCCGCTCTGGCTCATCCCGGTTCAATTTCAATCACGCCGATGCGCGCCTGGCGATGGTCAATCGTGGGCATATTGAGCCTGCCGGCGCTCGCCCTCGGCGCCGACTTCCATGTCTATGTCACCAATGAGGGATCCGGCGATCTGAGCGTGATCTCGGGGAGCACCCGGGCGGTGGTCGCGACCTGGCCTGTCGGCAAGCGCCCGCGCGGACTGGCCGCCTCGCCGGATGGCCAGCACCTGTACGTCGCGCTGAGCGGCTCGCCGCAAGCCGGACCCGGGGTCGATGAGAAGACCCTGCCGCCGGCGGACAAGGCGGCGGACGGGATTGGCGTGGTGCAGGTGCCTGAGGGCCGCATGGAACGCATTTTGACCGGCGTCTCCGATCCTGAACAACTGGCGGTCAGCGCCAATGGCAAGACGCTGTACGTGGCCAGTGAAGATAGCGGGCGTGCGGTGGTGATAGGCACTGCGGACGGCCGCATATCGAACCGCATCGACGTCGGCGGCGAGCCGGAAGGTGTGGGCGTGGACCGGCACAGCGGCACGGTGGGCGTTACCTCCGAGACGGACAACTCCGTGACGCTGCTCGACCCACAGGGCACGCACACGCTGGGTCGAATCCGCGTCGGCCTGCGTCCCCGCGACCTCGCCTTTACCCCGGACGGTACGCGACTGTTTGTCCCCGGGGAAAATGATGGCTCGCTCACAGTCATTGATGTGAAGTCGCGCACCGTCGTGCGCACCGTGCACATGCAGGCTGACGGCGCACGCCCCAAGGGCGTGGTTATCTCCCCCGACGGCGCACGGGTTTACATTTCGACCGGCCGTGGCGCACACGTCATGGTACTGGACGCCCAACACCTGAACGTCCTGGGATCCGTCCAGGTCGGCCAACGTCCCTGGGGTCTGGCGCTCAGCCCCGACGGGAAATATCTGTACACGGCCAACGGACCGTCCAATGACGTATCCGTCGTCGATACCGCGCAGCTCAAGGTGATCGCCACCATTCCCGTGGGCATTCGCCCCTGGGGCGTCGCGGTCATCGAGGACCGCCCAAGGTAAGGAAGGCTCCACGCCTGCCGGTCATGGCACGACGTGGGAGTCGCCGAGGTCCTTCCAATCGTAGCGCGGCACCTGCACCCACTGGCCGTCCTTGAGTTGCGGTACCTTGTGCACCCTGGCCCGGTCGACGCTCAACGTTCCGTCCTTGTCGTTGATCCAGAAATCAATGTCGTAGATCTGATCTTTCGTCCCGGCGACCCGAAAATCCGTGCAGGCAAAGAAGTGGCCGTCCCCCGCGAGCTGTCTGATGGGCTGGTGCGCGTCGATGAACTCCAGGTGCAGCTCCTGGCCGGTCCTGTCATCCTTCAACAGGTAGACCCCACCATGCTTGAGGCTCTCCTGCAAGGCCGCCTGTTCCACCGCCGACATGACTTCCCAACTGCGCTTGACCGCCACGTGGCCCGGATGCTCCGAGGCCGGAATCCACCACCACGGGATCGGCTGGCGGGCAGTGATCGTCCAGTGGCCCTCCGCCTGTACCGGTTCCTTGTAGATGCGCGTCTCCTGGATCTGCAGTTGCCCCTGAATCGGCTGCACCCAGAAATCGATCAGATAGTGCTTTTCAGGGATCTGCTGGTCATGGAATTTCACGTCCGGAAAGAATCCATAGCCGTCGATGGTACGTGTGAAATCAATACCGTCGTAGATCAGCGCCAGATGATCGCCGTTGAGTGGATCGTCATAGGGGAAGACCCCCTTGTTGGCTTTAGCCTGGGCGGTGATCCACCCGGAGACCAGCGACTCGGCATCGCCGCCGCTGAAATACTGCATGGCCTTTTCCGTCGACTCGACGCTGCTGGCGGCGATGAAGTCCTGCGCCCGCAGCAGCTCTGCATCCGGCTGCGTGAGAAACGCCTTCCTGGCATCCTCGCTGCTGAAACAGTAGACCTTGCCGTCCTTGCCGGTCCAGGTGATGGTACAGTCGGTCATTACGTGCCGGCCCTGCGCCAGGCCTTCGGTACATTGCCCGCCGAATTGCGGTGCAGCGGTCTCCGCGCCCAGAACTGCGGCGCACGCCAGGCACAGTATCGCCGCGCTCAGGCCGGACCGTGCCATGCGGTGCCCCTGAATCACGGCCGGGCTCAATTCCCCGCCAGCGCCGCCAAACCCGACTCGTAGATGCCGTCGATCGCCTTCTTGGCGTCGGCATCGCTGGCACCTTTCGCCAGGTAATGGCCCCGCCAGGATATGATCGAACCGGAACCGGACTTGTCCGCAGCCACGCGGAGCGTGGATACGTAATGATCCACCGGCAGCGGGCCGCTCACGATGCGATAGGTGTACGAGTGGGCAGCGTCGCTCCAACGCACCAGATGCTCCACGATCGTGCCACCCCCCTTGAGCGTCAGGGTGCGTTCCTTCTTGTCCGCCGATAGCTCACACTTCGCGACAGCTGGGTGCCAGGCACTGATCCCGCAGAAGTCGCCGATTTTCTGCCACAGCGCATCGACCGGCTGGGTCGAGGCCTTGTGGGCCTTGGATTCGACAGCCTGGACCGACGCTGCGGCCAGCATCAGGCCCACGGCAATCAACACCTGTTTCAACGCACGCATATGGACCTCCTGTAAATGTCCCCCGCAGGCTCAAGCCGATGTCTCCTATCGACTCCTTGGCATCCCTCGCTCGACGGACACGCGCATGCTGCCCGTGACGGTCGTTCATCGAAACAGCACGGCGGCTTTTTGCACGGCCGTCCACACGCCCCAGAAAAACGGTACGCCGACCGCCACCCAGGCCAGTACGAGGCCGGCGCCGAATGTCCCCGGTAGCGCGGCGTCCGCGAGCGGCGCGGCGTCCGCGAGCGGCGCGGCGTCCGCGAGCGGCGCGGCCGCGACCGTCTGGTGCGCCAGGCGCCGTTCGGCCTGCAACTGCTCGTCGCTCATCTGGTATTTCTCCGCGACCGGCTTGACCATTATATTACAGATCAGCCCGCCCAGCAGCAGCAATGCCAGGCAGTAAAGCGTGACATCGTAGACCAGATTGGGCGGCACGCCGCGGGCGATTTCAAACTCACGCAGATTGGCGATCAGCAGCGGACCGATGACGCCCGCCACGGACCAGGCCGTGAGCAGGCGGCCGTGGATCGCGCCCACCATCTGCGTTCCGAACAGGTCGGCCAGGTAGGCCGGAACAGTGGCAAACCCTCCGCCGTACATGGACATGATCAGGCAGGCGCTGGCCACGAACAGTGCTACCGCGCCGAGGTGCGCGAAGGTCGGCAGCGCGCAGTAGCACAGCAGGCCGATGATGAAGAAGGCGTAATAGGTGTTCTTGCGCCCCAGCCGGTCCGAGAGCGACGCCCAGAAGATTCGGCCCAGGCTGTTGAACAGGCTCAGCAGGCCGACCAGGCCGGCCGCGACGATCGCGATCTGCGCCTTTTGATCGGCGTTGACAGCGGCACCCGCCGGGCTTGCCGCATGCAGCGGGGCGCCTAGCAGCTTCGCGCCAAACACCTCCTGGAACATCGGCGAGGCCATCGCCAGCACGCCGATGCCGGCGCTGACGTTGAGACACAGCACGCCCCAGATCGCCCAGAATTGCGGCGTCCGCCAGGCCTGGTTCAGGTGTACGTGCCGCCGGGTGATCAGCGCTGTTGCGGCCGCGCGCGGTGGCGTCCAGCCCGCCGGCTGCCAGCCGCTGGCCGGAACCCGGTAACCAAACGCGCCGCCGAGCATGAAAGCCAAGTAGATCGCGGCCAGGGCCAGATACGTCTGCCCTACGCCATTGGCGCCGCCGGGGGCAAAATACTTCATCAGCAGCGCCGCCAGCGGCGCACCGATCATGGCGCCGCCGCCAAAGCCCATGATGGCGAAGCCGGTGGCCATGCCGCGCCGATCCGGAAACCACTTGATCAAGGTTGATACGGGCGAGATGTAGCCCAATCCGAGACCGATACCGCCCAGCGCGCCCGTGCCCAGCCAGATGATCCACAACTGGTGCGCATACACTCCTACAGCGCCGAGCACCAGGCCACCGCACCAGCACAGCGCCGCCACGACGCCCGCCCGGCGTGGGCCGGCACGCTCGAGCCAACCGCCCCACAGCGCCGCCGACAAGCCCAGGAAAACGATGAACAGAGTAAAGGTGAAGGCCACCGACGACACGGCCCAGTTGCACTGCGTCGTGAACAGATCCGTGGTCCAGTGGCTGGATTTCGGGCAGCGCGGATCGGGATGCGTGACGAGCTTGGACATCGGCAGCCAGAACACGGAAAAACCATAGGCCATCCCGATGCACAGGTGAATCGCCAGCGCAGCGGGCGGCACAAACCAGCGATTGAAGCCGGCGCCGGCGATGGTGCGCTCCTGTGCCAACAGGCCCGGGCGCTTGCCGCCGGGCGTGGTGCGATGGAGGTCCTGAGCGATTGCGGAAGTGTCTGACATAGCCTTGCTTTAACGGACCCCGCAATCCCGGTTGGAACGCTGCAGCGCGCAGGCGCTTCCCGGCGGTTCATTTAAGCATGAACGATGCCTGGAATCTAAGCTCCCGGCAGCACGATTTATGACGCGAGTGTGTCGGAAATGACACAGGCAACGGCGACCGGGATCAGGCCTGGACCGGTACGCTCCGGAGGATGCTATTGTTGTTTTACGTCAAGAATTCTCAGGGATCGCGCCAAGCACAAGCAAAAGATAAGGATGGTGCGCCGTGCGAGATCAGCAGCCCGACGTGCAACCGAGCATCGGGATTGAGCGTGCGTTCAGCGGCAGCGCGGCTGCGCCGCGGTGCGCGGCCTGCGCCTTCGTGCTGTCCGCCCTGTGTGTGGCCGCTCTGCCCGGCTGCGCCACCGTGCCGCCGCGCACACCGATCGATCCGGCGGGCCTGGAGCGCGGCCACGCGGCCCGCCGTCTGCCGGAGTACGCGCCGCCCCTGGCAGCGACAAGCGCGCCATGGAGCCGCGCGCAATGGCTGAACGCGGCCCTGTCGGGCAACGCCGAGCTGGCCGAGGTGCGTGCGCGTGCCTGGCTCGCCGTCGCACACGAGCACAGCGCAGCGGAACGTCCCAATCCCACCCTGAGCCTGTTCGGCCAATACGTGACGGCGGCGGCGGGCGGCGCGGCCTGGCTATACGGATTATCGCTGGACTTCCTGTGGCCCCGAGCCGGCGAACGCGCACGGCTGCGCGAGGCTGCGGCGCTGCAGACCGAGGCTGCGCAGGCGGATGTGGCGGAGGCCATCTGGCAGGTGCGCACGGCGCTGCGCCAGGCACTGCTGGATGTCGTGGCCAGCCGTGATGAGGCGGCGCTGCTCGGCGCCCTGCTCGTCGAGCGCCAGGCGCAGGTCGGCAGCGCCGAGGCACAGGCGCGCGCGGGTGAGATCGCCGAGCCCGAGGCCGAGCCTGCGCGTCTCGCGCTGGCGTCCGTGCAGCAGCGGGCGCAGCAGGCGCAGGCGCGTGGCGCGGATGCGCAGGCGCGGCTGGCCGCGGCATTGGGCGTGCCGCTCGCGGCGCTGGACGGCGTGGCGCCACAGTGGCCCGGTTGGTCCGATCTGAATGCGCTGGCGCTGACGGCAACGGCAAGCTGGCGCGAGGACGCCCTGGTGGCGCGACCCGAGCTGGTGCGCGCGCTGCGCGAATACGATCTGGCCGAGATCGCCCTGCAAGACGAATATGCCCGGCGCCGGCCCGAAATTCACCTGACACCGGGCCTCGCCTGGGATCGTGGCGGCGTACACGAGAATCAGTTCAACGAGAACCTGCACGACAACGAATTGGGCGTCGTCCTTGAAGCGCCGCTGTTCAATCGTCACCAGGGACCGATCGGCGAGGCCCGGGCGCGGCGTGCAGAGGCGGCCCGGCATGTCGAATCCGTGCAGGCGCAGCTACGCGAACAGCTCGACCGTGCCGAGCGCGCCTGGCCGCTCGCGCGCCAGGCCTGGGTGGCCGCCGACACCGCCGCGGCGGCCACCGCACGGCAGAGCCACGCGGCCGAACACGCCTTGAGCGTGGGTGCGGCGGATCGATCAACCGTCACACAGTCGCGGGCCGCGGCCCTCGAAGCGCGGCTCAGCGCGCTGCAGGCCGCCTATGAAGCACAGCAGGCCCTCGCCGCGCTGGAAGCCGCCTATCGCCGTCCATTGGAGGGATCCGAATGCGAGCTGCCACTGACCTGGCGTGCGGGCTCCAGACTGTGATGCGTCGCCGGCGGCACGCCTGGGCCTGCCTGCTGGTCCTCATGCCGGCCTGCGGCCTGGCCGGTGCGGCGAACGATGACGACGCAGCCACGCCCGCCAGCCCGGCGGGGACGGACCGGGGTGGGGCCACGCTCAGCGCGCAGCAGGCGCAGGCGGTGGGCCTGATCGTCAGCCACCCGGTGAAGCTCCGTGCCGCGCAGGTGATCGACGCCTTCGGTCAGGTGCTCGACCCTGGGGCACTGGTCACCGACCTGGGCCGCCTGGAGACCGCCCGCAGCAACGCGCACGCCGCCGGCGCGGAAGCCCTGCGTCTCGCAGTGCTCTACGACGCCAATGCCGAAGTTTCGCTCAAGGCCCTGCAGGCGGCGCAGGCGGCGCGGGCCGAAGCCGAGGCGCTGGCACAATCCAGCCAGGTCCAGTTCAGTCTGCAGTGGGGGCCTGTGGCCAGGCTGGCGGCGGGCCCGCGCCAGCGGCTGGTGGACGCATCGGTGGCGAACCGGATCCGGCTCCTGCGGGCCGACGTCCCCGGGCATTATATTCTCGGCACCGTGCCGCAGACGGCGACCCTGGAGGTCGATGGTGTGCTGGCGCCGGCGCGTGTGCTCGGCCTGCTGCAGCGCAGTCAGAGTGAATTGCCGGGCGTCAGCGTGCTGCTCGAGGCGGAACAGCTGCCGCCGGAGGTGGGGCCCGGGGCCCGAGTGCCGGTGCAATTGCGCGGCGCAAACCTGTCCGGGGTGCTGATCCCCGCCAGTGCGCTGCTCTATGGCGCCGAGGGCGCCTACGTCTATCGCCAATTCGCGGGTCCGAGCGGCCGGGACCCCGGGCACTACATGCCAGTGACCATCAAGTTGCTGCAGTCGGTCGGCCAGGGCTGGCTTGTAGCGGGCCTCGAGCCCGACGACCTGATCGTCACCAACGGGGCCGGCGTGCTGTGGTCCTTGCAGGGCATCGGCAGTTTTTCGGCGGAAGAAGCCGACCACGACTGAACCATGCTGGCCTTCATCGTCCGCTCCTCGCTGGCGCACCCGCGTATCGTCACCGCGCTGTCGCTGCTGATCGCACTCATGGGCGGCGCAGCGCTCCTGAGCGCACAGTTCGACGTATTTCCGGACTTCGCCCCGCCTCACGTACTGGTGCAGGCCGAGGCGCCGGGTCTGGACGCGCTCGAGGTGGAGGCGCTGGTGACACGACCCCTGGAAGGTCTGCTGGCGGGTACGGCCAACGTGCAAGCCGTTCGCTCCACCTCCAATCAGGGCCTGTCTGCGATCCAGGTGGTGTTCACCCGCAGCGGCGACCCCTATCAGCAACGCCAGCTGGTGACCGAGCGGCTGGCCGAAGCCGCGGGCCTGCTGCCGCCCGGCGTGGGCCCGCCGCTGCTGTCGCCGCTCAGCTCCTCCATGGAATATCTGCTGCACTTCGGTTTCAGCAGTGAGCAGCTGTCGCCGATCGAACTGCGCGATCTGGTGCGCTGGACGCTCAAGCCGCAGATTCTGGCGGTGCCCGGCGTCGCGCAGGCGCAGATCTTCGGTGGCGCGTCGCGCGAGCGCCAGGTATGGGTCGATCCCCTGAAGCTCGCCGCAGCGGATCTGACGCTGGAGGATGTCATCAGCGCGACGCGGCGCGGTACGGAATTGCTCGGGGGCGGCTTTGTCGAAACGCCGACGCAACGCATCGTGCTCCAGACGCAGCCCGGTGCCGCCACCCTCGCCGCGCTGGCGCAGACCTTCGTCGCCACCCGCCACAACGTACCGGTAAGCCTGGGCGACCTGGCCACCGTTGAGGACGGGGCCGAGCCGCGCTTCGGCGATGCCATGATCGGCGGCCATCCCGGCATCCTGGTGGAAACCTCGACGCAATTCGGCGCCAACACCCTGGAAGTGACGCGCGCGCTCGAGCAACGCCTGGCCGGCCTCGCGCCGGAACTCGAACGGCACGGCGTGCACTACCACCCGGCGCTGCTGCGCCCCGCCAGCTTCATCGAGAGCGCCATCGGCAAGCTGCGCAACTCGCTGCTGATCGGTGCGGTGCTGGTGGTCGCGCTGCTGCTCGTGACCCTGCGTGACTGGCGCGGCGCGCTGGTGTCCTTCAGCGCGATCCCGTTATCGCTCCTGGCGACCGTGTGGATACTCGGCAGCATGGATATTTCGCTCAATACCATGACGCTGGGTGGCCTGGTGGTGGCCCTGGGCGTGGTCGTCGACGATGCGGTCATTGACGTGGAAAACATCGCGCGCCGGCGGCGCGGTGCAGACCGCGACCTCGATCTGCACAGCCTGTTCGTCAGCGCTTCGCTGGAGGTGCGCCAGCCGGTGTTCTATGCCACGGCCGCGGTAGCGGTGGCTTTCCTGCCGATCCTGATGCTCTCGGGACTCCAGGGCGCCTTCTTTCGCCCGCTGTCGGTGGCCTTCCTGCTGGCGGTCGCGGTCTCGCTGCTGGTCGCCATGAGTGCCACACCCGCGCTGTGCGCGCTGCTGATGAGCCGTCGGCCGCCGCAGCCGGAAGCGGCCTTCCTGGGCCGGTGCAAGCGGCTGCAACGGCGGGTGATCCAGCGCCTGGCGGCCCGGCCGCGCACGGTGCTGACCCTGTTGCTGCTCAGCGCAATCGCCGGCGTGACGCTGCTGCCCCTGCTCGGCGCCCGCCTGCTGCCCGACTTTCGCGAGGATTACCTGATTGCGCACGCCGCGTTGCGGCCCGGCATCGCACTGACCGAGACGGCGCGCACGGGTGCGCGCATCGCCGCACGCCTGGCGGCCATCCCGGGGGTCAAGAGTGTCGCCGAGCAGATCGGGCGCGCCGAAAACGGCCAGGATCCGGACGCCCCGAACAAGAGCGAATTCGAAGTGCAGATCGATCGCGCGCCGGGATTGTCGGCCGCGCAGATCGAAGCGCGCATCCGGCAGGTGTTCGAGGATTTTCCGAATCAGCTGGTCGAGATCTATTCGGTGCTGGCCGAACGCATCGGCGAAACCCTGTCGGGCGAATCCGCGCCGTTCTTTGTCAGCATTTACGGCCCCGACCTGGACGTCGATGACGCGGTTGCGGCGCAGATCGCCCAGGTCCTGCAGCGTCTGCCCGACAGCGGCCCGGTGCGCCTGAAAGTGCCGCCACGCCAGCCGGAATTGCACGTGGCGCTGCGCACTCCGCAGCTGCTGCAGTATGGCCTGCAGGCCGCCGACGTGCTGCAAACGCTCAATGCGGCTGCCCACGGCACGGTCGTGGCCCAGCTCAGCCTGGCCGATCGCAGCGTTCCGGTCACCGTGCGCATGGCGGGCGCCGGCGCGTCGCCGCAAGCGCTCGGCGCGCTGCTGGTGCGCACGCGCGCAGGCACCACCGTGCCGTTGTCCACAGTCGCCGACCTGACCATGGTGACGGCGCGCAGCGTCATCGATCACGAAGATGGCCTGCGCCGGCAGGTGGTCGAAGCCCATCCGCCGGGGGCCGACCAGCGCGGCTTTGCCGATCGGGCGCGCGCGGCCATTGCGGCGCGCGTGGCCTTGCCCGCCGGTGAGCGCGACCGCGGCGACGCCGCCAATCAGCGTACTGGGCAAGGCGGCCAGCGCCAGC
>Ga0075017_100000068_pt1 | contig 40998 bp, 38 predicted proteins | sample AleBraG_ABR_2012_FD_71475 | JGI IMG/M metagenome (GOLD analysis project Ga0075017, IMG submission 71475) | Freshwater sediment microbial communities in response to fracking from Pennsylvania, USA - Alex Branch Run_MetaG_ABR_2012 | ecosystem: Environmental > Aquatic > Freshwater > Creek >... | reverse complement strand
GTAGTGTTCATGACTGAAGCTCCGGTAACAAAACAAGGCGGATCGCCTCGTCTCGCAACATACGAAACAGAGCTACAGAACTCACATCTACATCAATCGTTCAGCGAAACCACCCTACCGCGCGAGCGGTTTAGTCCCGTGACCCAAACCAGGCGGTCGGGAGCGTCCGGTTTCGGACATGCCGTCGCTTCCGCCAATTGCATGACGCTCAACTGCAATCGCGTTAGGGCGCAAGTCCTAGCACGCCCATCTCACTGCAAGAATAAGAAATCTTTAGGCTGAACGCTAAATTTGCAATTCTTGTGTTTCGCAACGGTAAATACGCCATTTGAGTCAAAACAAGTTTGGTACCACTTGGCAAGTGGCGAAATCGTATGGTAAGGATCTGTCAGAGTTGAGTAGTCGATATTCCAACCATTCGCCGCGAGCTCGGAATACTCCCTGATCGTGTCGACCAAAATCGCCGTCTCGTCTCCGCCCGCTTGCACGTTATACGGAACCACGTTCATCTCAGGCAAATTGGCCAAATTCGAATCCACATACGCCACGTGCTCAACCGTGCCGGCGGCATTCGTGATGTATCCTTCTTGTTGTTGGATGTCCCCATCCGGATTAAACAGCGAATAGTTCATAAACGGGAAAAGGCTTGGTACTCCATCGGCCACTTTGTAAACCATCACGTGATCGTGCGATCCAAACTGCACCCACGGTGTCAGGTCTGCTGGTGTTAACCCGCTTGTGATAGTAATAGGCTCATATGGGTCGTTATTGCGCGGTGCCTCTGTGAAATCCACGCCCGCATGAATGCCGGGGTGCCCATAGCCAGGGACGACGTAATCGGAATCGACATCAAAGAGATCGAGCGGATATAGGGCGGTGCCATAGGTGTAGGCCAGCACGTTTTGATTGCCGCCCACCTTGTAATACTGCGACTGCATGACTCCTAATATGTGATTGATCTCGTGATTGAAAATGCCAATAAGATCGTACCCGGTAGTCACGCCTTGTGGAAATTGGCATTGCGTTGGGTCCGCGCAACTTAGTTGCGGTAATAGGAAGTTGAGCGTCCTTTCGAAATACGCCTTGGGCAATTGCGCGCGAATCACCGCAGCGGCGGTGGAGTCGTAATTCCATGTAACAGGGGGTGAAAAAGGCTGCGGAGTGTTGCTCACATCTGGAATGACTATGGCGCCATCGGTACCGGCCAAGGTGACGTTCATGTTGTTCTGAGGAGCATTGATGTAGTTGATCGTATGGCCGTTCTTCGCAAAAAGCGACGAGAGCCCGAGCATCTTCATTGCGGCCGGCGCAGCGCACAGCGTGAAGGGTTTGGCCCCCGGTGTGATCGGGTAGTAATTTGAGGGACTGACAAGATAATTACTCAACGTCTCGGCGGAGAGATTTGTGCTGGTTTGCCACCCGTAGAAGGAGGGCGGCCATTCAACATTAATCTGCGCGTAATTAGGGAGGTCATCGATTAATTCCATCGGTTGGTCATTGACGGCATTTTTTCTTCGCAGCGCATTCAGTACTTTCGTATAGGTCTCCGGCAATCCCTGGTAGCTAAAGCTACCGTCCGGGTTCTGGGCAATTGTCGGCGCTTGGTTGCTGAATGGGGGCAGCAAGGCGTCCGCGGCGCAAACAGGGTTCCAATACTCGTTGCCCAGCAGGAAGGCACTGGCGTAGTTGACGCCGGTGCCATCGAGAAACGCAATCTTGTAAGGCTCCACTACGACCGTGACATCATCTTTTACGTACGTCTCGATCTTCTTGGCCGCTGCCAGAAAGGCTTTCTGTTCGTTAGTATCCAGCGGCATCGTCAGTAGCGTAAGCCCTGGACTACTAAAGCCAATGCCGACCGGTACCTTTGCACAATACGACACGGAGTCATAACCGGCAGGCAGCAATTTAGGGTTGTAAAAGGCTGGGCAAGTGCTCGCGCCGTTGGAGCAGGCAGCGCCATCCTTGGGCGTAATTTGCGGGCAGGGTCCAGAGCTGAAATGTGAGTCGCCGACTTGATCTGGAATGATGTGCAGTGCCAGAGCGGAGTTGGCATATCCTGCAAGACAAGTGACTAGCAGCAGTGGTAGTGCTCGTTGGTGGGTAAGGACTCCAGCAACCCCGTACTTGTCAGCAATGAATGCTCGCCGCATAACCGCCTCCCGTTGATTGTTGCAGGTGATTGTTCCCGATTGTTTCTTCTTGACTCAACAAACCCGTTTCGCGCTGTATACGCCGAATGCCCGAGCGTGACAAGAAGACGAGGCTGCGAATCGACCAGCAGAACAGTGCTGTTATGTAATGTAGCTGCCCCGACATACTGGGCGTGCCTGGCGAATCAGGAGTCTGTGTGATCGAACGTCAGATTGCGGGGAGCGATTTCGACCTATCGAATGACTGGTCAGGGCCGGTCGCGCAATCGAACGACTCCTGACGAGAAGTCACAGCTGTCATTCGGGACTGGGGTCGACTTACGACCTTCGAGTTCGCCGATCTCGCTCGCATTCGGCGGCATCATTTCTTCTCCCGCGACTTTTGGCGGTGTTCGACAACGAGGCGTTTGCCTGCTGATTTCGTGATAGGGTCAGGCACGGCGGAATCCGTGATCGTCGCCAAGTATTCTGCGAACAGACGATCTTCGACGATGTAACTGCCACCCGGCTTGGCCAATATCCCTGCGCGTTTGAGGTTATCCAGCGCCTTGCGTACTCTCGCGATCGTCGGCTTCAGGCTTACGGAGTTGCGCAGCGCCCTCAAAGTGTCCTGTCCTAGTGGCGCATTTCCTTGCACCACTTGCAGCAGCACTTCCCGGTCGAGTGGCTGGAGCCCGGCGAGCAATCCTCGCCAGCCTGCGACTTGCCGGTCGTCCTTCATCATACGTTGCAGCGCGAAGTCGACGTCCGTCACGCCTTCAGCCGACATTGACTTGACCAGATCCTTGAGCAGCGCTGGCTTATATCCTATCTTCTCGAATACTCGCGCCAAATCGGCGATGTCGAGATGCTTGCCGCGGTGGACCCGTGCGAAATGATTCGCGAGCAATCGCAGGTATTCATCGTCCAGGACGGGGAAGTCCAATAACTGCGCGAACTGATACATCGGCCCGCCTGCGGCGGCCACTAGCGCCGCCAGCTCCTCCTGAGACGATCCGGTGAATACAGCGGACACTTGCTTCTTTCGCTTCTGCAGGACTGCGCGCAGTGTCGCTATGATTGAATCGCCGTTCGGAAGAGTGCTCAAGGCTTGAATCTCGTCGAGCATCAGCAGTACGCGTCTGCCTGCGGCGGTTGCCAATCGCCCGACGAGCGAATCCAAGCGAAGTTCCGGTTGAGCCGGCAGTTGGCGCGGCTTGGGCTCATCGCCGAACTCGAGGCTGGCTCCCAAGCCACCAACCTTTCTGACCGGGGTTTTAGCGATCTTGCCGACGGCGGTGGTCGGCACTGTCAACTCATCCAAAGCCTCTTCAAGAGCATGATTGATAGCATCCAGCGGCGCGGTCTTGTGCAACCAGAGATCGGCATACACGGTGATGAACCCTTGCGCATGCGCCGCCGGGGAAAGGTCATTATCGAGAAAGAAAGTCTTACCGACACGGCGGGGCGCGAATAGCGCAATGGGCCTGTGCGGCTGCGCATTGAGCAATTGTAGATAGCCGCGCGCAAGCTCTGGGCGATGAATCTCGAGGTCGTCAAAGGTTTTCACGATAGCATTGTCGTTCATTGCTAGGAAAATCGCAATTGTTGGCAAAATAGCAATGAACCGCAGCGCGATTCGAGTCCGAGCAGCACAGCCTCTCGGCATCTATCGCCCGCTATCGGTACCAAGCAAAATATTTTAACGGTAAACCTGACGGTAAAATTGAAGTGGCGCCTAGAGAAACCAAGCATTTTCAAGCGATTATGAGCGCTGGAAACTATTGAGTGGGAGTGAGCGGGGCACTTCCGAAGCGCCGCCGGGGAAACTCAAGGCGCGCGAGGCTCGAGCTGCACGTCGGATTCGCGCAATGCACGTCGCTGCTCATGGTCATGTAACGGGGGGCGGTTGCCTCGGCGTTGTTGGCAGCGAAGGGTCGATACAGGCCCAGGGCGGTGCTGAATCCGTCCAAATCGTCAGGACCGGACTTGCTTGCCTCGGGTCATCGAGTGTGCCCGCGCGCACGATGAGAAGGTGCGGTCGAGCGCTTGAAGCGCTCGTTACTGGCGTGCCGCAGCGCCCGCAGAACTGTCGGCGCATGGCATTGCCGCTGTCAGCAGGGCTGTCGAAATCCACCAGCGGACCGCTGATCGACACGGCGTCGGCTGGATAGACGACATTGACCGTTGCGCCACCGCCGGCGAAATACTGACAATCCCGACACCAGCACACACGCGTCGTGATGGGTTCTGCGCCCACCGTGTAGCGCACGGCCCCACATCGACAACCACCTGCTATTGTCATTGTTGCCTCGGGCAGGCGCGCACTGCGCCTGGTTGTACCTGCGCAGGTTCGGAAGGCGCCTCGCATGCCCGGAGTGCGAGAATCATGCCCGCTCCAAGGAAGTAGACGCCGGCAATGCATCCCAGACCCGCCGCCAGCGAGTGCGTACGATCGTTCAGAAAACCTATCAAGTAAGGACCCGCGATACCGCCGATCTGCGCGACCGAAACGATCAGAGCAAACGATGCGGCCGCGGCCGTATCGCTGAGGATCAGAGTCGGGAGCGACCAGAACGGGGGATAGAAGCAGTAGAGAGTGCCTGCTCCGAGCAACAGCGCCGCAATCGAAAGCACAGGATCCTGCCGCAACAGCGCGCCGCAGCCATACAATATCCCGGATACCAGCAAGGGCACGGCGGCGTGCCAGCGGCGCTCGTCCCGCTTATCCGAGTGCCAGCCGTTGAGAAGGGTTCCGATCACGCCGATCGCCCCCGGAATCATCATCAGCGAAGCAACCGGTCCCGGAGCCAAGCCTGAAATCCGCTTCACAATGGTAGGCAGCCAGTAGATATTGGCAAGCGCCCCGGAAATAACCAGGAAGTAAGCGGATGCGAGCAGAACGACTCTGCGATCGCGGAAGGCTTCCAGGATCGTGTGCTGCCGCAGTCGTCTCTTGGCGTCCCTCTCCGCCGCAAGTTTCTGGCTAATCCACTGCCGCTCGCTTGCAGCAAGCCAGCGCGCTTGGGCGGGGTGATCGGTCAGGTAGGCGAGAGTCGTCACCCCGAGTACGACCGCCGGAATTCCCTCGATGACAAACAGCCAGCGCCAACCGGCCCATCCCAACCAGTCGACTGCGAGCAAGCTACCGGCCAGCGGTGCCCCGATCAGCGAGGCGACCGGAATTGCCGCAAACAGGCACGCTATCGCCCGGCTCCTGTCATCGACGGTAAACCACCGCGTCAGATAGACCATTATGGTGGGCAGAAAGCTCGCCTCTGCGGCGCCGAGCAGGAACCGCGCCACGTAGAACTGTCCCGGAGTAGAGACGAACGATGTGAGCGACGTCATTAGGCCCCAGGAGATCATGATGCGTCCAAGCCATTTACGGGTGCTCCACCGCTCGGCGACGATCGCTCCCGGGATCTCGAGCAGTATGTAACTTACGTAGAAACAGGCGATGCCCAAGCCATAGATCCGATCGCTGAAGCCCAGCTCGGCGTTCATCCGCAGGCTGGCAAAAGATACGTTGACGCGATCGATGTAAGCAACGACGTAGAGCAGGAACACGAATGGAAGCATCCGACCGGCGATCTGGCGCCGGGTCCGGATCGCGACCTCGCCTGGAGCATCGTTCGTGGCCATGAATTGCTTCTGATCCGGACTCATTTGCCACTATCGTGGCGCCGCTATGCGGGATGCACAATGCGCGATATATTGAGTGAGCCTTAACCATTTCCGAAGGCAGACAGTATGCAGTTCGACCTGACCAGCTTGCGGCTGATCCTGTACGTCGCGGAGGCGGGCAGCATCACGCACGGCGCTCGCCGCTCGCACCTGTCACTTCCAGCGGCAAGCGAACGTGTTCGGGCCATGGAATCAGAAATGGGGACGGCACTGTTCGAGAGGAAACGCCGAGGCGTGGAGCTCACGCCGGCCGGATCGGTCGTCGTCCAATGTGCTGCCGACGTCGTGCAGCAGCTCGAACAGCTGCAGGGTGAGTTGGGACGCTATGCGAAAGGCATGCGGGTGCGTGTGCGGCTGTGGTCAAACACGGTCGGTCTGCTCGAATACCTCCCGAAACCTCTGTCGCGCTACTTGGCGGCGTTCAAACATGTGGACGTCGATCTCGAGGAACGACCTACACGCGACATCGTGCAGGCCATCACTCTCGGGCGGGCCGACTTGGGCATCATCGGCGGGCCGCTGGGCGCTGACGCCAGCGATCTGGAGACCTTCCCGTTCGCCAAGAACCGGCTGGTGCTGATTGTGCCGCGCGGGCATCCACTCGCGCGGTTGCGCAGCACGGGCTTCGCTGCGGCGCTCGAATTCGAATTCGTCGGGCTCGGCGCAAATCATGTGTTTCAGAGTTATGTGGAGCAGCAAGCGCATCTAGCCGGTCGCAGGTTGAGGGTCAGGGTGCGGCTGGGTGCCTTTGACGCTATTGCCGAATTGGTGGCTCAGGGCATCGGCGTCGCGGTAGTGCCTGAGGTGGTCACGCGACGTAAGGCTCAGTCCGCGCCAGTGACGGTTGTTGCACTCAAGGATTCATGGGCGATGCGACACCTCACGATTTGCACCAGACGGGAACAGCTGCTCTCGAATGAGGCGCAGCAGCTCTTGAAGTACCTGACATGCTCCGCAGCAGGTTCCAGGAAGCGGTCGGCGGCAGGGTAGTGGCGCTGGCGGATAGTGGTGTTTATCGGGTCAGTGGTCTTGGTCTGAACTAATTGACCGGGGACTCAATGGTCAGTACATGCGCTGCGGCGGCAAGGCGTTTTTCCATAGTCCAAAACGGATCATTCGCAATCCGCGCCGCAGCTAGAAGATGGAGATCAATCCATCCCAAGCCAGTTCCGTAAAGTTGGTATTCGTGCAGCAAGTGCAATATTTCGCTGTGATCGGCTACTTGAAGCATCGGCAAATCGAACAGCCCGACCGTGCGGCGGACCCGCACCGCTCGGGCCGGAATACTTTTGACAATGTAGCCACGAGTGGCTACAATATTCTGCATGAAAACTGTTGGTGTGCGTGACCTCAAGGACAAGCTGAGCGAATACCTTCGCCGCGTGAGACTGGGGGAGGGCGTCCTGGTCACCGATCGGGGAGAAGTCGTGGCTGAGCTCCTGCCACCGGGCCAAGGGCAAGGCGACCCGTCGGTGCCGGCGGGACTTCAGTCGCTGGCCAAACGCGGCCTTTTGACCTTGGGCGTACCGGCTGGAACGGATCTGTATCCCTCGCTCACGCGCAGGCAAGGTAGCCGTCGGCGGAGCGTCGCCCGATTGCTCGACGAGGAGCGCGGGAGTCGGTGAATCTATACGCCGAGTCGAGTGCGGTGCTGGCGTGGCTCCTTGACGAACCGACCGCACCTGCGGTGCGCCGGCTACTCGGCGAGGCCGAAGTAATCGTCGCGTCCGACCTGACGCTGATCGAGTGTGATCGCGTATTGCTGCGGGCGGTGGCGCTTAAGGAACTGACGGAGGCCGAAGTTGCCGACCGTCGAGCGCACCTCATCGAGGCTGCTGCTCACTGGCAAGTGCTGCGAATCGCGGGCGAGATAGTTGACCGCTCGCGTCAGCCGTTTCCCGGTGATCCGATTCGGACACTCGATGCCATCCACCTCGCATCGCTGCTCGTTGCGCGTTCCGCGGTCGTCGGCCTCCGACTGCTGAGCCTCGATGATCGCGTGCGCCACGCTGCAACAGGGCTTGGTGTCGCCGTCGAGCCTGCCTGAACATGGTGCCCGTGAACCGTCGAGCGGAATCGACGCCGAGCGGCGTAGCGTGACGGTAGCGGTGAGCGTCAAGTCGTTTCGGCATCTATCGTGCACTATCGCCACAAAGTGAAACTTGCTGACGGTATTTCGGACGGTATTGTGAGCAGTGTTCTTGGGAAGTTTAAAGTGCATCAACGAGTCACGAAGCCAGGAGATTGTTGAGTGGGAGTGAGGGGGCTGGCTGCAGATTTTGCCACTGATTGCAGTCAAACCGTAACCTCGGAACCTAGGGTGAAACTGGCAAAAAACCGATTCGAACCTACGCCAGCGGCCCTCAGGTGCCGGTGCGGATCTTGAGTTGACTGCCGATAGGGGCCTACGGCCGGTATCAGGGAAGGCGCTACCACCGCTATCGGCCACGGCCACCAGGGCGCCCGATTTGTTCGTCGGTTTGCAGACATTCACAACCCTGAGCAATCATTGGGCGCAAGCTGCGAGACTCGCCCACGGGAGAATCCGCTCATGTCCAGCGATCCAGATTGGGACGCGATTGTCATAGGGTCGAGTCTCGGCGGCCTGACCGCTGCAGCGGCTATCGCCAATCGCGGCAAGCGCGTGTTGGTGCTGGAGCGCCATCCGACATTCGGGGGTGCGGCGACGGTCTATCGTCATGGCGCCCTGACCATGGAGGCGTCACTGCATGAGACCGACGGGGATACGGTTTATGGCGCCCATGGGCCCATCGCAAGACTAGGCCTGACGGGCTGGGTGGAACCGATCACGACCGACGTCTTTTACGAGGCCCGCGGTGCCCTACTGCCGACAATCCGCGTACCGCACGGGCTCGATGCCGCTAAGGAAGCGCTCACCCGGGCCCTGCCGAAATCGCGACGGGCATTGCAGAGATTCTTCAAAGAGGCAAAACGCCTCTATCAGTCCTAACGCGATCTCGAGGAGATGGGGGCGCGCGGACCCGTTGTGCTGGCCGGGCTCATTCTGTCAGGGCGCCTGTTCGAACTCCTAATCGATAGCCGGCGCACGCTGCATCAAAGACTGCAAGCCGTATTTGGCGATGACGAGACTCCAAAATTCGTGCTTGGCGCTCCGCTCGCTTACTTCGACGACGATCCGCGCAAGCTCTCCAATATGCTCTACCTGGGAGTCTGGACACGCTACGTCGAAGCCGGATCATACTATTTCAAGGGCGGCTCCGGCGCGCTGACGGCGGCGCTCGTCAAACACATTCAGGATCGTGGCGGCACCGTACAGCCAGCGAGTGAAGTCAGGTCGATCCGGGTCGATGCGATGCAATGCGCATCCGGCGTCAGTTTCGCAACCGGTGCGGGCGCGCTACACGAAGCCTGCGCGCCAATCGTGCTGGGCAATGCCGCTCCGTCAGCCATTGCCGAAATGCTGCCGGCGGGCGCTCGTTCCGTTTTTGCCACGCAATACGAGAAATTCGAGCCGTCAATTTCGCTGTTTACGGTGTCGCTGGGTTTGACGCGTCCGGCTGCAGACTTCGGCGTAAGCGCCTATTCGACGTTCATCTATCCGGACACCATGGCTAGATTTGCGGACTTCGCAAAAGCAGCGGCCGTTTTCAGCACGGCTCCCGCGCAGCGAATGCCGCCCTACGTCCTGGCCGATTATGGTCGGCTGGCTACGGGCCTGCGCAAGTCCGGCGATCTCTATTCCTTGTCCATTACCGGCGTCGATCGATGGGCGTGGTGGCAGGCGCTGGGCGGAGCCACTGAACGCACCAGGCGCCAGCAGTGGATGGATGCCCTCCTCGCGGATCTGGATCGTCGCTATCCGGGGCTAGGCAGCGCCGTGGCACAACGGGAGATCGCAACCGCGCGGACGATGCACAAATGGCTCGGCACGCCGGTTGGCGAGGTGTACGGGTTTCGCCCGACGCCGTCGCGCCTGTTTTCTCGCCCGCCCACCGCCGCGACGCCCATCCGAGGATTGTGGCTGAGTTCGGCCTATACCGTGTCGGGCGGCTATTCGGGCGCCATGCAAGGCGGGTTGATGGCGGCCGATGCCGCCCTAAAACACGCGCGCAGCAGGCCTCACTAGCGCGAACAGCCATCATCGCAGGCGACAAGCAGGCATGCCAAACGTGCATCGTTCGAAGCGCCAACGGCCACCGTCAAGCGCCAAGCCGGGGTCGCTTCGGGAGTTGTTGACGGGCGGCGACCGCCGTTCTATTGCCAGATCGAACGTCGCACTGGGACTGCTGCGAGCGGACCGGAGTCGGGTCGCGGAACTCGTAAAGCCGATGGACGATCCCGACTGGCTGGTCGTGATGCGTGCCACGGATTTGCTGGAAAAGCTGGCGCACGAGCACCCCGCGTGGGTACAGCGCTATCGCAGAGTCTTCATCGGGCCCCTGGCCGATCACGATTCCTGGGAGATTCGGCTGCGGATCGCCAGAGCACTCCCCTTGCTGCGCTGGACTCCCGACGAGCGTCTAAAAGTGCTGAGTATCTTGCGTCGATACGTCACCGATTCGCAGATCTTCGTCAAAGCCTGGGCGCTGGATAGCTTGGCATGCTTTGCCGAGCGTGACCCCGGCTTGAAGTCGCTGGTCAGGCGCCTGCTGAGGACTTTCACGCAGTCCGACAGCCCCGCGCTGAGATCACGTGCCGCCCATATCGAGGTACGTCTGCGGCGCCGCAAGCGCGGTTGAATGGCTGGTCCAGGCTGGTAGTGGGCAGTATTTGTGAATCGGCGTTTACTTTGGACGCCGACCGGTGCGGCGACGTGTTGTTTCGGCTCGCGCGACACTCGATCTTGCCGGTCAATCTGCGGCGCCGGTTTACACACCGGGGCCCTTTCAGCATCTATCGCTCTCAAGCGAGAGTTATCGACGGTATTGCTGACGGTAGAAATCTTTTCGGCATTCTGTCTCCGAGATTTACCTTCAGAATCATTTCCAGGCGGCGCGAAAGGCTGCAAATAATGGCATATACGCAATTGGGGATCGCTTGGCTTGGGGAATCCTATAGTCCTGTCGCCGACCTTTTCCCATGTCGCGACCGTAGATTATGCAAGGCGGCCTTTCATCCGCTCCGCGCAGCTCAGTGCGCTTTGATGTCTTGGCCTGCCGAACCGTATTGAGAAAAACGTGCTGCGAAGGGCAGTTTCGGAGCGGCGTTTCTGGCAGCAGGCCCAGTGCCGTCGCTAACGTAGCGAAACTCGCTGCCGCGAAGCGGCCATTCGGCGCGGACCGGGAACTGCTATAGACTTGCAGATGACTTCTGGCAGGCCGTTGGACTGCCCGAGGCAGAACACACGCGGGCCTCTATGGCGCCTTGTCAGGGCGGATGGGCCTACGGCCACTCAAGTCGTGAACGGACCAAATAACGTGATCTACTCGACCAACAGCGCTGTGACCGAACCGGGACTTGCCGTGGAGGGGAGCGCCGCGTCCGAACCGCCCAAGTCGTGTGTCAGCTGTGGCGCCCCCCTGTTTGGCCGTTACTGTGCGCTGTGCGGCGAGAAAGTGCTGTCGCCTTCTGACCTGGACTGGCGCCACTACGTTCTGCATGAACTGCCCGACGCGCTGGCACACGCCGACGGCAAGCTGCCACGGACTTTCGCCAGCTTATTGGGGCGACCGGGCGAGCTGGCGCGGGCGTTCGTCTCGGGACGACGGAGCGTGTTCATCGGGCCGCTGAAGCTGTATTTCGCGGTCTTTATCGTGTATGCAATGACGGCCAATTTCGCAGGGATGGGCGAATTGAGCCTGCCGGAACGAGCCCATCTCACGGATGCGACACACCTGCTCGACCGACTGCTAGAGGCCCGCGGAACGATCGCCTGGACCGACCCGGCCATTCAGGAGCGAATTGCTTCAAGAGCGCACTGGATGAGTGAGGCGGGCACGTTTCTCATCTATGTTTTCGTCGCACTGCTGCAGCAACTCATTCTGTTCCGTACGCATCGGCGCTACCTCGAACATCTGGCACTAGCACTGAATGTCTCAACTTTCTATCTGTTGGTGACTGCAGCCGCCCAGCTACTGTTTCCGTGGATTGCCCGCGGACACATTGCAGTGGCAGAGGGTGTGCTGCAAAGCGCAATTGGCTTTACCGTGCTTCCGCTCTACTGGTACCTGAGCATCCGTCGCTTTTACCGCATTCGTGTCCCGTGGGCGGCTGCCGCGGCCGCCACCATAACGGCTGGTAACGCACTGATCGCGGTAATGCTCAATACTGCGATCTACGCGCTTCTGATCGTAACGAGTTGAACCGTCAGAGTGTGCGACGAATGCGACGGAATTGCTTACACCACGGCGTTACCGGAATGTACGGTCGTTCATGACCGCCCCGGTCTGGGTCAGGGACGGCTTCCCGTCGCATGTATGCTTGACTACATGCGGCACGATAAGCACTCCGGATTGGGAACTGGGGACATAGGCACAGGCACCCGGTCCGCATTGCACGCTGTCCGAAGAGCTGATGCGAGCACGCACGGTGGGCGCGCCCGATGCGTCGCGCTTCAGACGCAGCGGGTCCAGTGCATCAGCCGCCAGCACCGCGCACCCAAGGTGGCGTTCACTGGTGCTGTGCACCAGGTTTGGCGTGACGTGGAGCAGCAAGGAGCCATCGCGACCACGTACCAGATCTGCCTGGGTCAGTTCGTTGCCACCCATACCTGACGCCACCCCGGCGTCTGCTTCGCGAACAGTCCCAGGCAGCCGTCTACGGGATTGCGTGGCGTCTTGCATTGGGCCAGCAGATAAAGAGGGCCGGCATGCTGGAACAAATAGGTGTCACTCCTGCTGTTGTCAAGCCTGTCCTGACGCCACGCTGGCCGCCCATGCCCGGGCTTCTCCGCGAAGCCTGCCGACCAGTGGATGGGAGCGATCTTGACCCCCTTGCTGTCGCCCGCCAACGCTTCCGGACCTCCACCCAATGCTTGCTGGAAGGATTGCAAGCGCGCTCTTGATAGCGGCCGCGACTGACACTGAACCAATTTGACTTCTTGTGTTTTGGGTTCACGACAATGTGCAGCACGTGGTGCAGGTTTCGCAGCGTTATCGCCGCCGGCACGCGCGTCTTCCGCCAGACCGAGGGCTCAAAGCCGAGCCGTTCGATGCACAGAAGTCCTGCGGAACCGATCCGTTTGTTACGCCACCTTTCAGTGGGTTGCTCTTCTTGTAGCGCTTGGGTGAGCAAGCTTGCAGCTTGCTCGGTGGTAGTTCCCGTTTTGCTGCGGGGGTGGCACCCGAGTCGATACAGGTATTGCGCGATCGGTGAACTGCCCCCAGACAACTCGTGCCCAAGAAATCGTCTGGCGCAAAAGCCGGGTAGTCCAAGACTCCAATCTTGAATGTCGGGACATTCCGGTCGGCTTACCAGTACCGAAATGAGAGGCACGGATGTGGATAAATGGAATTGTGATCTCGAGCGGGTGCCCGTAGCGACTCTAGAACCCAGATCACGACTCAAGTCGGGGTCCCGCATGCCGATGTTTGGCAAGGAGAATGGGTTGACGCCTGTCGGCTGAGCGCTGCACCGCAGAAAAGCGGCACAGCTGCGCTCGCTCAATCGGAATAGTCGGAGCAGTGAAATGGTACCTGCGTCACAAAGTGACTGGTCATGCATATCCGATGGGCGCTCAGGTCCTCTGGCACAGCACAATCGACCCGCGGGATCGGTGCGATCGCGAGGGTGGTTCCGACGCCGCGCCCGGGACGTGGCCACATTCAGCTTGTGCACCCTGGGCTGCGTGCTCTACGCCAGCGCATTGCCCGCCGAAGACCTTCACATCAGCGGCTTCGGGACGGTGGGCCTGGCGCAGGTCGACGCGCCCGCCGGCTGGGGATATCGGCGCGACATCTCCCAGCAGATTGACCACAATGCGTTTCGCGCCGACCTGGACTCGCGCCTTGGCGTGCAAGTCAACTACGTACCCAGCAGCCAATTCGAATTGGTCGCGCAAGCCATCGTTACCCCGCGCGCCGAGGATTCCAAGGCCAGCGACAGCATTGAGTGGGCTTTTGCCGCTTTCCGACCGAACCCGAACTGGACGCTCCGGGTCGGCCGGGTGAATCTGGACGCCTTCCTGCTCTCTGATCACCTCAACGTCGGTTTCTCCTACGATCTGGCCAGGCCTCCGGTCGAGTTCTACGCTCAGCTCCCGAGTTCTCTCGACGGCGCGGACTTGGCGCGCGTGTGGAATCACGGTGGCACACTGTGGCGTGTCAAGGCCTTCACAGGACGCACGACGTCGATCTCCGACACCGATCGCATTGAAGTCCGGCCGGTTGTCGGGTTAATGGCCTCGCGCGAAGCGGGTGGGCTGCTGCTGAGAGCAAGTGTGATTCGCGCGAAACTGGCGGATAACCCTCCCGAATTGCAACCGCTCCTTGATGCCCTCGATCAGTTCAGCCTCCTGCCGGTCCCCGACGTTGCCGCACAAGCAAGTGCATTTCGATCGCGTCTTGACCTGGCTGGCGCGCCCAGCACCTATTGGGCGCTCGGGATCCAATATGAGCGTGCCGATTGGTTGTGGAGCGGGGAGTTCACTCATGTGTCGGGGATTTCAGTCTTCTCGGCTGGGTACGCCACTGTCGGCCGACGCTTCGGCTCAGTAACTCTATTTGGCCTGGTCAGCGGTGTCGTCACCTCCCAGTCGACGGTCGCGACACCCGACTGGCAGCGCGAGCTTACGCCGCTTCTCGGGCCCGATTTGGCGCAGCAGGCGCAGCTGGCGGCCACATTTGCCGCGTTTGCCCTCAACAGCAACTCGACCAAGCAGCATGCGCTGGCTCTTGGTGTGCGCTGGGACCTGACCGGCCGCCTCGCGCTCAAAGCCCAGTGGGACCGCATTCGAACTGAGGCCAATGGCACGGCACTCTGGGGGGGCTCGTCGCTGGACGCCGCGTACGCTAACGTGGCGAGTGTCGCTCTGGACTTCATCTTTTGAGCCCCGCCGTGCGTACGCTCCTGCTGACCTTGCTGATGGCGCTCGCGGCGACGGCTGCGCCCTGCGCGCGGGCGGACTTCTACATCGTTGTGCAATGGGGCAACCCACAGCGCTCGCTGACGCAAAAAGAGGTCCTGGACTTATTCATGGGCCGGAGCCGTGCCTTCAGTAATGGCGAATTTGCACTTATCTTCGATCTGCCGCGCGACAGCCCGAAGCGCGCCGCGTTCTACCATGCCTTGACCGGCATGACTCTGGCGCAGGTGAACAGCTACTGGTCGCGCCTCATGTTCTCCGGCCAGAGCATGCCGCCGCAGTCGTTGCCGGACGAGGCGACCATCATCGACATCGTCAAGCGCAACCCCAACGCGATCGGGTGGCTGAGCAGTGAGCCGAATGACAAGCAGCTGCGCACACTGCTGGTCATCAAGGAATGGCCATGAGCAGGCTTGCAGGGCGGCTGGGGAGCCTGCAACTTCGCTTCATGTTGACAGTGGTGGTCGGTGCCGCGCTGTTTGCGACCGCTGCTGGCGCCCTGGCGTACCGCCTCGGCCATGAGCGGGCGATGCTCAACAGCCACCGGGTGCTTGAAGGGCTGGCCCATGCCGTCGAAAAGACGGTCGCGGTGGGCGCCTATGCCAAGGACCCGATACTCCTGAACGAGATCATTGCCGGTCTGGCACACAACCCATTGGTGGCCGCCGCCGAAGTCCGCTCGCCCAATGGCGAGTCACTGGCGCACAGCGGCGATGCCAGCGCGGCAATGACCGGCAAACATGACGCCATCGTCTTGCCGCTCAGCTCCCCTTTTGACAGCAAGGAACAGGTCGGTGTCTTGCGTGTGTGGGAGGATGAAACGCGCACCAGCGCGAGCGCCTCTACGGAATCGTTGACGCTCGCTGGCTTGATGATTGGTCAGGTGCTGCTGGTGGCACTGTTGCTGTATGTCGTCGGGGCGCGATTGGTGTCCCGGCCCATCGTCAAGCTCGCTCAGCAGTTGAGTCACCTGCCCCCGGGAACGGCCGAACGTCTGCCCATACCTGATCCGCACCGGCACGATGAGATAGGCACGCTGATTGCGGGTCTGAACACACTGCTTGAGGCCACCACGACCGCCCTGGAGCGCGAACGCGCGATGCGCGCCGAGATTGAAGTCATTGTGGAAAGCCGCACGGCCGAACTGCGGACTGCCAAGGAGCTGGCCGAAGCGGCTTCCAAAGCCAAGAGTGAGTTCCTGGCTACCATGAGCCATGAAATCCGCACCCCCCTAAATGGCGTGCTGGGCATGAACGAGCTGCTGCTGACCGGCGATCTGCAACCGCGTCAGCGGGAGTGGGCAGCGGCCGCCCAGTCTTCCGGGCAGCACCTGCTCACGGTCATTAACGATATCCTGGATTTTTCCAAGATCGAGGCTGGGCACCTCGCGTTGGAATCCGTGGACTTCAATATCGTCGAACTCGTCGAGGACAGTCTGGCGATGTTTGCGCAGGCGGCAGAGCGCAAGGGCCTGGAACTTGCCAGTCAGTTCACGCCGCACGATCTGACCCATGCGCAGTTGCATGGCGACCCCTTCCGGCTGCGCCAAGTGCTGAACAATCTGATCGCCAACGCCATCAAATTTACCTCCAAGGGCGAGGTCATTGTGCGCGTCATGCTCGAGTCGGACACCGCTACAGCTACCGAAACCGCAGTCACGATTTGCGTCGCTGACACGGGCATTGGCATAGCACCCGTGGCGCTCAGCCGTATCTTTGAGTCTTTCTCTCAGGCCGATGGTTCCACGACCCGTCGCTACGGCGGCACGGGGCTGGGGTTGACTATCTGCCGCCAGCTGCTCGGGTTGATGGGTGGGCATATACGCGTGGAAAGCGTGCCGGACCGCGGCTCACAGTTCTTTATCACACTACGCTTGCCCAAGTCGCAGGCGCCCGTGCAAGGAAATATGGACGCGCAAGCGCTCACTGACGCACGGATACTCGTCGTTGATGACAATCACACCAACCGGGAGATCTTGCGCCAACACCTGGAAGGCTGGCATTTGCGCGTCGCCTGCGCCCAAAGTGGCCCCGAGGCACTGAAACTCCTGAGCAGCTCCGACGGGATGGTCGCCCCGTTTGCCCTCATGATTCTTGATATGCACATGCCCGAGATGGATGGATTGCAGCTGGCCAATGCGATTCAAGCACTGCCGGAACATACCCACACGCCGTTGCTGGTGCTGACCTCTACCGTCACAACCCTGAGCCAAACCGATGCCGAGGCGGCTGGAATCCGGCGCTGCCTTAATAAACCCATTCGGCGCACCGACCTGCTTCGGGTAATTTGCAGCCTGTTGAAGCAAAGTACCCACCAAATGTGCCCGGCGGTGGCGGAAGGGCCCCATGCGAACCCGAAGGCGCTGCAGGGTCGAGTTCTTCTGGTCGAAGACAACAGGATCAATCAGGACATGGCCGCCGCCATGCTTACCAGCCTCGGGCTGCGCGTTACGCTGGCCGATGATGGGCAAGCAGCGGTCGATCTCGTGCGCGAGCAGGACTTCGATCTGGTGCTGATGGATTGCCAGATGCCAAGGTTGGACGGCTATGAGGCGACCAGATTGATCCGAGCTCCTCCCCAAGGCCGTGGCCGGAATCTCCCGATCGTCGCTCTCACTGCCAATGCGATGCCGGGCGATGAAAAGAAGTGCCTGGCGGCCGGCATGAACGCATTTCTGGCCAAGCCCTTTACGCTGGCGCAATTGCGGGCAGTGCTCACGCGATGGCTGCCTGAGGCGATCCGCATGCCAGCGAACGCGGCGACGCTTGGGGTAGACAAATACTCGCAGGAGGCGCCATCGCCGGCATCAGACCCCATCAATCCGCGTACGCTCGCGACATTGCGAGAGCTTGGCGCAAGCGTCGGTCAGGATCTGGTGCCGGGACTCTTGCGGCGGTTTATCGAGGCCGCGGATGAGCGCATGAGTCAGATCGAGGACGCCATTCTGGCGCGGGATGGCCAACAGCTCACGCGGATTGCTCATGCGTTAAAGTCAAGCACGGCAAACCTTGGGGCGGAGCCACTCGCCGCGCGCTACCGGCAACTCGAAATTCTCGGGCGCGAAGGCCGGATCGACGAAGCCCAAGCGCTACTCGCACTCCTCAAGAGCGAGCACGAACGTGCGCTTGCACGGGTGCACGAAATCCTGCAGGAGGCCGCGTGACGGGCATCACCAGCAGGATTCTGGTCGCGGACGACGATCCAGATGCGCGCGCCATCATGAGCGCGACCCTGAAAGGTGCAGGCTTCCAGGTCAGCACAGCCATCAATGGCGCCGATGCGCTGACTCAATTCCGCGCGAATGGTTGCGATCTGGTCATGCTCGATGTGGACATGCCGGGCCTGAGTGGCCATGAGGTCTGCAAAGCGCTGCGCCGCGAGGCCGGTGACTTGCTGCCGATCGTCATGGTGACGGGAATGGATGACGTGCACTCGATCGACACCGCATACCGCGCCGGCGCTACGGACTTCATCGCCAAGCCCATCGGGTGGGCACTCATCGCGCATCGTGTTCGCTATCTGCTGCGTGGCGCCCAGCTTGCCCTAAGCCTCAAGGCAGCGGAGGAGCGGATCCGGCGACTCGCCCATTTCGATGCGCTGACTGGACTCCCCAATCGCTGGCATTTTCATCACCGTCTCGATTGCTCCCTTGGCGCCTCCGAGCGAGAGGGGCATCAGCTTGCCCTGCTGTGCATCGATCTGGATAACTTCAAGCGCATTAATGACACACTCGGTCACGGGGCTGGAGACGAGTTGCTGCGCCTCGTGGCCGCCCGCCTGCGCGAAGTGCTGCGCGCGAGCGACTCGGTTGGGCGAGCTCCCAGTGCCAACTTTCAGGAGGGGGATCTCTCCCGACTTGGCGGGGACGAGTTTACGGTACTGTTGCCTGACATCGTCGGGTCGGAGCAAGCCGCGCTCGTGGCCGAGCGGATCGTCTGCACGATTACCCAGCCCATGCGCCTGGGGGAGCATGAGGTATTGGTGACGCCCAGTATTGGCATCGCCGTCTACCCCACCGACGGCCTCGATCACGAGACGCTACTCAAGAGCGCCGATCTGGCAATGTACTTCGCCAAGCGGCAAGGCCCGGGAACCTTCGCCTTTTTTTATCCACATATGAACTCGGGCGCATTGAAGCGCCTTACGCTGGAAGGAAAGTTGCGCGGCGCCATCGGCAACCAGGAACTGTCACTGCACTTCCAACCCCAGTTTGATATCAGCTCCGGCCTGGTGTGCGGCATGGAGGCTCTGGTCAGGTGGAACAACGCGGAGCTGGGCGCCGTGCCCCCCTCGGAGTTCATTCAGCTTGCCGAGGAGACCGGCCTAATCCTGCCCATCGGCGAATGGGTACTGCGCAGTGCGTGCTCCCAGGCCAGGGCGTGGCGCGATGAGAACCTACCGGTGGCGCGCGTATCGGTCAACGTGTCGGGGCTCCAGCTATCCCAGCGGGGCTTTCCCGAGTTGGTGCGGACTGTGCTGGCGGAGACGGGATTGAAGCCCAACCGCTTGGAACTCGAGATCACCGAGAGCGTGGTCATGCAAAACGAGGCCTGGACTGAACAGGTGCTCAGGGATCTCAAGGCGATCGGCGTCGCCATTGCCATCGATGACTTTGGCACCGGCTATTCCAGCTTCGCTCGCCTGAGGGAATTTCCAATCGATCGGCTGAAGATAGACCGATCCTTCGTGCAGCGTATCCACAGTGACACCGACGATCATGCTATTGCCTCGGCGATCATTGCGATGGCCAAGACGCTGAAGCTGGAGGTGGTCGCGGAGGGTGTCGAGGAAATCGCCCAGCTGATGGTTCTGCAGGAGCAGCGCTGCGCGTTGGCGCAGGGATTCCTGCTCAGCCGCCCGCTTCCTGCCGCGGAAGCCCGGCAGCTGCTGCGCCGGCTCGCCGACAGTGCCGACGCGACGCGCTCGCAACGTTTCAAGCGCCTGATCGGATGATCTTGGGCATGCACGAACGACCCAACTCGTGGCGTCGATATGCCCAGCGCCCATGGGTAGCTGCGCTGTTACAGACCACTATCGTCGGCGGTACCGCGACGGTCGGCATCGCACTCTTGAGCCTCTCCGCACAGCGAGTGCTGCTCGCGGACTTGCGCCGATCACTGGGTCAGATTGCAGTAACCGCGGGCGCGCTCATGGATGGGGATGCCCATCGGCGCTTTCTGGCCAATGGCTCCGTGACCCAGGCGGAGTACGCTGTGGCGGTAAAGCCATTGCAACTGATGCTGCGTTCAAATCCAGACCTGCGCTTTGCCTACAGCGCGATCCTGCGCGGCAACAGAATGTATTACGTATTTGATGCCGATCCCGTGAATGGCAGTGCGTTTCTGGAGGTTGATCCCGAAGCCCCCCTCGCCAGCGAGCGAGCCGTATGGACCTCGCAACGACTAACGGTCGAGGAGACACCTACCCCCACTTCCTGGGGCGTGGGGCTCCGTGCCTACGCGCCCATTCGCGACAGCGACAACCAGATGGTCGCCTATGTCGGCTTGACGATGCGGGCCGAACGCTATGCCGCCGAAATTGGCAAGATACGCTCGGCAACACGTTTGGGCACCGCGGTCGCGATGCTACTGGCTTTGGTAAGTGGCATATGGATGTGGCGAGCCCAGCGCAGCCGAAATCGGGCGCTGCAGGCTGCCATGGCAGCCTCCAAGGCAAAAAGCGAGTTTCTGGCCACCATGAGTCATGAGATCCGCACGCCCTTGAATGGTGTGTTAGGCATGAACGAATTGCTCCTCAGAAGTAACTTGCCGCCCCAGCAGCGCCGGTGGGCGGAATCGGTCGCCAAGGCCGGCCGCCACCTGCTGGCCATCATCAGTGATGTCCTGGATTTCTCTAAGATCGAGGCCGGCCTGCTGGTACTTGAAGCGGTAGACTTCGACCTGGTCGAATTGGTCGAAGGCACGCTCGGCTTGTTCGCCGAATCCGCGCACGGCAAGGCTCTGGAACTCGTGGCCGAAATCGCGCCACCTCGCAATCAGCCCCTGCCGGTCCGGGGCGATCCGCTGCGTCTGCGCCAGATTCTCGCAAACCTGCTCGCCAACGCAATCAAGTTCACCGAACGTGGCCGTGTCTTGGTCCGTGTTACGCTTGACGAGCGCACTGCTGGCAGTGTGAACATTCACCTCAGCGTGATTGATACCGGAATTGGCATCGCACTGGGAGCGCAGGCGACCATTTTCGAGCAGTTTGCCCAGGCCGATGGCAGCACGACGCGCCGATTCGGCGGCACTGGTCTGGGACTTGCAATTTGCCGACGCCTCAGTGATCACATGGGTGGCACGATGAGCGTCCGAAGTACCCTCGGGCAAGGTTCCGAGTTTTCCCTTGTACTTCAACTACCGCATGCGGCCAATCCGGTCGCCGAGTCTCTGGCGAGCGGGCGTGCACCAGAGGTGCTTCTGAAGGGCTCCGTATTGTTGGTCGAGGACACACTTATCAACCAGGAAATCACGCTCGCCATGTTGACGGCCCTCGGTCTGAACGTCCGGCTCGCCGGCAACGGCCAGGAAGCCCTTGACCAGCTGCGTGTGCACGACTTCGATCTGGTGTTGATGGACTGCCAGATGCCCGTTATGGACGGGTACGAGGCCACAGCAGCGATCCGCGCCCTATCCAAAGGGCAGGCAAAGCGCCTGCCCATCATTGCGGTCACCGCCAACGCCATGCCGGGTGCTGCGCAGAAGTGTCTCGATGCGGGGATGAATGGCTACTTGGCTAAGCCGTTCACTATGGAAGAATTGCACCGGATTCTAAGCCCGTGGCTGGTTCCTCCTGACGAAACTGCTCCCTGTGGCAGCCAACTAAGCGGGCGCATAGCTCGTTGAGAGCTGCGCACATCGCTGACTGTCCTTCTCTTCGCCCATGGCAACAAATCTGCGGCCATTACGACAATGTCGGCATAGCGGATGAAGTCGGCCTTTCCGGATTCCGGAGCCTGGAGCTGTCAGCCGCGATAGGGCGTTGAACTCATACTCCTTAGTCTATATGTGTCACGCCGCAAACTGGTAATAGGCGTAATGGTTGGAGTTGTGACCGGTCTGCTGATGGGCACCGCAACGTCTTATGTTTGGTATCGCGATCGCTGCCGTCAGTAGTGAAAACTAGACTTTTCGATGGTGAAATAGTCGCCGTTGCCACGGTAGGCGGCTTCTGCTACAGAGGCGAATTGAGAGGCCGGCGCCTGCGCAATAAAACATTCGGCGCAGGCGCTCGTCCGATCTTGGCTTGTTGCTCCGGCTGTTTGCGCGCATCTATTGACATTAACGTTCTAAACGTTAATATAATTAACGTTATGGACGTTAACAGTCGTAACCTTCTGTTTTCAAAGGGTGAAATAGACCGCGATGACCTGTGGCCGAAGATCACAGAGTATCGCGAGCAGCCATGCACCTTTCGCTTCAATTTCGGACTCGACGAACTACCGACGGAAGCCGGAATTATCCTAATTCGTGGACCACGTCAATTCGGCAAAAGTACATGGCTTGAGCTCGAGATCAAACGAACCTTGGAGACGCATGGCGCGGGCTCGGCATACTTCCTTAACGGTGATGACATCATTGATGTGGACGAGCTGGAGACTCGGGTGCTGGAGGTGGTCTCGCTGTTCCGCCCCAAAGCCGCTGTGCAGCGGTTGTTCATCGATGAGATATCGGCTGTGCCAAATTGGGAGCGGGCGCTGAAGCGAATTGCCGACCGCGGCCAACTCCGCAACGTGCTCGTTATCACTACCGGCTCAAAAGCGGCTGATATCCGTCGCGGCTCCGAACGACTTCCCGGCAGGAAAGGAAAGCTCGCGCGCACCGAGTACTTATTCACGGGGGTGTCGTACAAGGACTTCCACGCCCAATTCCGCGCGGAGCTGGGCGATAACACGTGGAAAGCCTACCTGCTGAGCGGCGGCTCGCCGATCGCGGCGATGGAGATTCGTCAGAGAGAACGCATACCGGAATACTTCTTCGAGATCATTCGTGACTGGATCATCGGCGAGATCGTCAGAAGCGGGCGGTCGCGACAGTTTCTGCTCGCCTTGATGCGCACGCTCTTCGCCCAGGCTGGCTCACGAACGGGGTACCTGAAGCTCGCGCGTGAATCCGGTCTTGCTAATAACACACTTGCTGCCGAGTACATCGAGCAGCTATCGGATCTACTGGCGGTCGTTCCTTCGTATCAATGGGATGCCGACAAAGGTGTGCCGCTCCAGCGCAGGCCCGCGAAGTTTCATTTCGTCAATCTGTCCGTTGCGCTCGCGTTCAGCCCGAACAGAATGACGCAGATTGGTGATTTCGATGCTCTTGATCCCCAGAAGAAGGCAAAGTGGATCGAATGGCTGGTCGCTCAGGAGCTCTTCCGGCGGCAATGCATCGCCGGCGTCGAGGATCCCGAAGCTATCTGGTATTGGGCTTCAAAGGAGCATGAGATCGACTTTGTCGATGTCCACGAAAATCTGTACGAAGTCAAATCAGGCCGATCAGGTCCATTGGACTTCCTTTGGTTTGCGAAGACGCTTCCGAAACGCAAGGTACTCGCCATTGGAGGCGGGGAGTTTCAATCCGCCGTGGTCAAAGGGATCACGATCGAGCAATTTTTGCTTGCAGATGGATTCCCGCATCCTTACCCGGGACAAGCCGACAATCCCGACATCTATAATGATTACGGGCGATTCATCTGATGCTCGCATCGACCAAATGTTTCCTGTCGATGGCAGTCAATGATCGTTCGATACGCATTAGAATCTATAGTCGCCGAATGATAGTTTTTGCCGTACATTCGGACGGACATTCGAGTTGCTGGCTCATGGAACATCAATTTGGACAGAAGGTTACGACGCCAGGAGACTATTGAGTGGGAGTGAGGGACCCATTCGTTACCAACCCAATCTCCCCTTAGATCACTATTCCTCGAAAGGCGTCCCGGAAGGTGAAACGTTCCCGCTCATACATAAATTTTGAGACCAGCATATTTGAGAGGCAATAGAGGGGAGCAGCACGAGCACGGAGCTCCTGCGGGACACCAACGGTCTCGAATACTTGCGTCAGCGACTCTCGAATCGCATCCAATACGTGCTGAACCTCTGGTGCTGAGAGGCTCGTTCGATGGCAAACACGAGCAATCAGGTCGGGTGGGGCGCCAATCGTCATACATCAACATAGCGTTCCGAGCACTTTCCTGATCATCCAACTCTCGGGAACACCTCACGAAGACCTTGCTAGGCTGCCGCTCCAACAACACGCCCCCAAGGTCGAAAATAACGCCGCGGGCTCATTTCATGGGAGTGGTGAGTCCCTCTCGATCGCGTAGGCCTAATAGTATTTCGCCAATATCGTTGAGAGTTCGGCAATTCGTAAAGAGTCAACGGCATTTCGTCCATCAACTGCGCGATCAACGGAGTTATCAAGGATCCAATCCCATTGATTCTTGATCATAGATTGTAGCAGTTGCCCGTAAATCTGCATTTTGTCGGAATCCCTGCCATATTCTAAAGTGATCAAGTGATCGAATAATATATCCTTGAAACGACCCCGCGCCGAGAGTGCATCGGTTACTGGGGCTTCCGTTGATTCCAAGGGCCTTGACGGACTATGAATTAAAAGGCCGGACTTAACGGTGGCGATGGCGCATCCAGGAAAGCGCTGCTTAAGTTTGCCAATCTTCTCGTTATTGAAAAGACCGGTAATCTTTATTCTTACTGGAACCCAACCGTAAAGCGTGATGTCACCGCGCTCAAATTGTAATCTAATTTCCTGGCGATCTAGAATCTTTGGCTGGTCAAATCCATGATAATAGCTAACCGGCCCCTTGTCGTAATTTACAATCGCCTGTACGCGATCGTAGATGTTGCCCTTAACGGCCGGTCTTTTCCATCGGGCGGAATAAACAAGCTCACCTTGTCCAAGCCAGCTGGCAAATAAATCAAAAAAATGAACGCCGTGCTCTATGAATATTCCTCCACTGATCGAGTCATCCCAAAACCAATGACCTGGCGATAGGTTTTCGTCGCTCGCATAATTCTCAAAATATCCGTGTGTGAAATCACCCAGAACATTGTCCTCCACCATTGTTCTGACCCATTGACACAAGGGATTGTATCGCTGCATCAGATTGACAACGTAGAGCAGCCGGCATTCCCGTGACAATGCGACGAGCTCTTCCGCTTCATGAACTGTTAGCGCTGCCGGCTTCTCGCAAATCACGTGCTTTCCGGCCAAGAGTGCGGCCTTCGACTGTCCATAATGTAGTGCCGGAGGCGTGGCAATGTACACGACGTCGACGTTGGTATCTTTCAAGAGCAACTCGTGATCTGAGTATGCTCGCGCGGCATGTGCGTCAGCCAGAGTGGATGCCGATGGTGCGTTAGAGTCTGCGATCGCGACGATGTTGACACCCTTCACCTTTTGAAAAGAGCGTGCGGCAAAGGCGGCAAATCCACCAGCGCCAACGATTCCAAGCCGAAGTTCAGATTCAGAGACGCTCATTTTAGCCTTTCACTAAGGTGGCACGTGACGATGCTGGAGAAGGGGAGCCATTAGCGCTCCCATTTGCTAGAGATTGGGCTACAAAAAGGGGTCAGGAATGTCAATCCAGTGCGCTTCAGCATCCGACACCCCAGCGTATAGCCTGGCCGTACCGTTGCGCCTGACCAGGCCGGAGGAAAAGATCACGTCAAGTAGATCGGGACGTTTTGCTGGCCCATCGATAAATTGATCTCGCGAGGCTATGATCTTGAAGTCTCTAAATCCTAGGCTGCCTGGATTGAACGTGAACGCAGTGGAATAGTAATGGCGCGCCTGACGCTTATCGTCGTTTTCGTAGCAAGCCGCGTGGCCCAGAACCCCAATCTCACCGCTTGGAAGGAGGTGGGTCTCATTGGCACCGCCCCAATCGGAAGGATGGAACATTTTTTCTATTAACGGTGCAGCCTCAATCAGTCCGCATGAAAGAGCATCGAGTCCGCGACACTGGGTATAGCCAATGGTTCCGAGCCCACCCTTCACGCCCTGCGGACGGGTAAACACGGAAATATTGCCATTTGCCATGTCGCAGAGTCGAATGTCCTTCATTCCATTCGGCCCGGCAAAGAACTGTTTCAAGGAGAATATATCCGGGCCTCTATAGAAAATGGTCTTCCACCCTAGCCCGTGTTGGGTCGGGTAAGTACTGACGCCGCCGAAAACCAATTCGTTGCCTATGAACGTGACAAATGGATCTTGAAGTTGGAAAGTCGGCGCATCGAGAATGGGATGCCATGCACCGTTCCTCTCTTGAAAGAATACTGCCGTCGAACGCTCCAGATCTCTAGGTTCAACTCGTCCCGCGATTACTACTAGATTGGCTGATGAGAACGGCGCCGAAATGTTATAGACGTCCAAACCATCCACGCCCGCAAAGGTAAGCTTGCCGGTCGCGCGGCTGGGTTGGCGGGCACATTCGAAGTCCTTGAAATACTGTGAGACTCGCCTTACGTTTGCCGTTGCCATGAAAATAAAATTCCCATTTGTCCGCTTGGATTGTGCTGGAGTCGGTATCCAACTCAAATTCTCATGGCACGCCACAGATCTTCTAGAGCAACGGTACCCAGCGCTACGACGCGATCGGCTGCGCCGTAATAGACCTGCAACTCGTCGCCGGTGATAAGCGCGCCGCACGCGAAGACCACATTATTGAAGAAGCCCGTGATTTCGTAGGGTTCGGTCGGCTCCGCAATCGGCGTATCTAAGCGCCTGATGACAATGGTCGGATCATGAAGGTCAAGGAGCAGAGCGCCAAGGCAATAACGCTGACGGCCATCGACGCCATGGTAAACCTGGAGCCAACCCTTTTTCGTCTCCAGCATCGGTGCGCCCCCGCCGATTTTATTGGCCTCCCAGCCGTTCCCCCTGCGTTCGGCAACAATGCGGTGACCGCCCCAGTGGATAAGATCGGGTGATTTGGCCACCCAGATTTCTGGCGCACCGAAGTGCAGGGGTGCCGGTCGATGGAGGGCCCAATAGTGCCCGTCTATCCTCCGGGGAAAAAGGCAGACGTCTCGATTATCCGGCGAGAAAATTACGCCAAGCCGCTCAATTGAAATGAAGTCATCAGTGACGGCAAGAGACGTGGATATACCAAGATTAGAAACCGAGGTGTAGTTTATGTAGTAGCGGTTTTCGATTTGGGTAATGCGCGGATCCTCACAGCCAAACTGCTCATAGCGGTTTGCAGGAAATAGAAACGGGTAATCGTCAACTCTGAAAGTAACCCCGTTGGTGCTGCGGGCAATACGCAGATGCGACATGGATGTCAGAAAGGCGTTGCGAGGATCCGCAACCGACTTGATCACCCGTGGGTCAGAAAAATCAAATGCCGGATCATTACGTCGAAAGGCGGTAAGTCCGAGGCGCCATGTCCCGCCGTCTTGGCTAAGGGTTGGGACGGCAACCCCCTGTCCACTCACGCTGATTACACTTTCCGCAATTCGCACCAGCATCACAATCTCATTGCGATGCCGGGCCACTCCTGCGTTAAAGGTGCCGTCAACCTTAAAATCCGGACGGCTCGGCTTGACCATTTCTGGCGTGATAATCGGATTCGCCGGGGACCTGTTCAGCACGATATTTCTTTCATTTGAGGAACCAACATTTTAGGGGGAATCCGCGGCCGCAACCGAGGGTGCCCGAAGGGACTACGTGTCATCGCAGCTGCCGAAGGTAACGACGACTCCATAAGTTTGGTAGCCGCGACGGCTGGTGGTTGCAGTGTGTACTCATTTCAGTGTCAGGGACATGCCCTGAAGAAAATGTCGCCGGAATAATACGAACAGCAAAACAAGAGGAAGTGTCTGCAGGACGGCGCCCGCCATAACCGGGCCAACATAATCACCGTAGTGCTTGCTGAAAGTGGCGAGGAGTACGGACAGCGGCATCTTGTCGACGTCAGATATCACAATGAGTGGCCACATAAAATTGTCCCAAGTGCCCGTAAAGGTGAATAAGGCGACAATTGCGATAATTGATTTATTGAGAGGGACCATGATATTCAGGACAATGTGCCAAAGACGCGCCCGATCCAACTTGGCGGCGTCAATGTAGTCCTCCGGCAGACCCTTGAAGGACTGCGACAATGTGAAAATTCCCCATCCCGACATCATCGACGGGAAGATCAAGGCGCCATAAGAATTGATGAGACCGAGCTGTTTGATCAGGACGAACATCGGTAATGTGAGCATCATGGTTGGAACGACCATTTGCAGGAGCAAAAAATCCCGAAACCGTTCACGCAGCGGAAAGGCGATTCGTGCCAACGCATATGCGATAAATGCCGAAGTCACTAGGACGGAAACGGTTACTGCAGTCGTCACGCCGAATGAAACGCCGAGGGCGCCTAGAAATGGACGATGCAATCTTGTGGCGCTGCTGAGCAGAAAATCGTAATTCCCCAACGACAGCTGACCACCAAACAGGCCGGTAGTGTAGATGTCCGGTGTTGGCTTCAGTGATGCCATTACCATCCAGCCAATTGGATACAGCCAGCAGAGCGCCAGCCCATACATGGTAAGAGTGATGAGCCAACTTCCAGCGCTCTTCGTGCCGACCAGCTTACGCAACGTTGTGGCCATCATGCGAGCTTCACGTCCCGTTCCATGAGTTTTCGCGCGATGCGGATCAGCACATAGCTGGCCGTGGCGACAATCACGCTCATCATGGCGGCGTGGCCGGGCTGCAACCGTCGGAAGGCAGTTTCATATATAACCATTAATGGAGTATTCGTGCGACCGAGCGGTCCGCCTCCGGTGATCAGATAGGGTTCGGTGAAAATTCCGAATGACACGAGAATTGTGAAGACCATGACCATGATCAGTTGAGCATTGATCATTGGGAGCGTAATTCGAAGCAGGCGTTTAAATGGCGGCGTGTTGTCCAGCAGCGCCGCGTCATAAAGGTCCCTCGGGATCGTCTGTAGTCCAGAGTAGATTATCAACCCGTAATAGCCGATGAACTTCCAGGCAACGACCAGCGCTATTGCCAGCATGGCCAAAGTTGGGTCGCTCATCCAGGGGATTCTGAATCCGAAACACGAGAAGACAAAATTGTTAATGGGTCCAGTAGAGCTGAACAGTTTCGTGAAAACGAGCGAGAAGGCCACCCCTGACGAAATGTTGGCGAGAAGAAAGCACAAAGCGATAAACGCCTTGCCGTGGCCGATATGCTTCAGACCAAATGCGAATCCCAGCGATCCGGCAAAGGCGATTGGGAAGTAGATGGAGAAGAAGCGGATGACATTCCAAAGTCCGCCCCAGAAGTCCGGATCCCGGAGCACTACCAGCAGATTGTGCAATCCGGAGAAGCTCGGTGCGCCGAAGAAGCGCCAATCTGAAAACGACAATATTGTCAGCCAAATGAACGGATAAGCCCAAAATACCGCGCTGAACAGCAGATACGATAGCGCAAGCAATGCGCCGATCTGCACTTCGGATATCCTTCCGATGGACTCTCTCATTGATGTATTCGCAATATCTTATCGGTTTGCGCCGCAGCATCATCCAGCGCCGCCTGTGGAGCTTTGGTTCTGTACACCAGGGGCCCCACAAGTTCTTGAGTCATGACCTTCTGAATATCTATGGTGTTTTCATTGAGCGCTGGCGGCGTTGCCACGTCGACATAGGTTGCATAGACTCGGGCTTCCGGATGGGTATCGAAAAAGTCAGTGAATACCGGATTGCGCAGCAAATCGTCACGCGCCGGCATCATGCCCGTTTTCTGCAGCCAGAGCAGGTTCAGTTGTTCATTTCCGAGGACCCATGAAATGAAGGCGAACGCCTCTTGTTTTACTTTGCTGCTCCTGAATATTACGATGCCCTTGCTGTCTGCGAATGTCGCCCTGTGTGCCTCGGGCCCCATGTCGGCAATGATTGGGCCGATGACTATGTTCTTCATCGTTCCCGGATAAAGGCGCTGAAAGGTGCCCAGGTCCCAAGGGCCATGCACCGCGCCCGCTGTCATTCCGGATACGAGTGGATCTCCGGCGTCAAAATCTGCAGCCGTCCAACCTTGCTTGTACATGCGATCCATGAATACGGCGACCTTCAGACCAGCAGCATTGTCGTAGGTCGCCTTGCCGTTCTCTATATAGGCGCGGCCGTTCGAGGCAGCATAATAGAACGCGATGAAATCGAACCACCTGTCTTCCCAACTGCGCCCGGCGAACACCCGGAAACCATAGTGGTGTTCAGCTGCGGCATAGCGTTCGGAGAGCTGATATACATCTTCGTAGGTTCGGGGGATCTGATGGTTGGCGTACTTGGCCAGGACATCGGCGCGCCACCAGATCAATGCGGGGTTCGAATAGAGCGGGATAGCGTACACGTTGCCGTTCATCTGCCAGTTCAGCATCAGCTTGGTCATATGTCGCCGCTCTACCAGATCAACATATCCCGGCATCGACGAGAGCGGCTCGAGCTGTTTGAGATTTGCCAGTTGCATTGCAAACCCTGAGAAAATATTGGTCGAGACATCCGGTTCCGTCTGCGCCACCAGCGCAGACAGCACCGTTTCCTCCGAATTGCCGCTGGTAGGTATGGTCGTAAAGCTCACCGGCAGCCCTTGCCCGCTCGCGTTCCATTGGGCAACCGCGACCTTCCAGAAGGATTCCTCTGCTTCGTTGGGTCCGACCCAAAGCTTGATGACTTGCGCATCTGGCGGTGACCTTTTGTGTCCGCCCGAGCAACCCGTCAAAAGGATAATGCTGCCCGCGAGCCAAAGCGATCGGATAGCGCGCAGAGCCATCAGCGGTACGTCACGCTTTCTGGATACTGTAGCGCTAACAGGCCTTCGATGGTTGATTCTGCACCGGAGTTCCGATTGACCCTTGCACCTGGCCCAATGCCATCGAAAATACGTCCGCTGGCCGCCTCATAGATCGCCTGATGGGCATCATTTGTGCCAGTCAGCCAGGATGCGATATGCCGAGCGATCGACAGATACCGGTGCTTCCCGGTAATGTGATACGCCTCAATCGCCGCAGACACCATGGGGCGAATACCATACGCAATTTGCGGAAATCTCTCCTGGCGGATCGCCACATATTGATCTCCGACTTTTCTGATCTTAAGTGAGCTGAGATACCCGCGGCGAATGAGGTAGGGATAGAAATAATCCACCTCCAACAAGCCGCCGCGCACATAGTCCGTGCGTCCGAGTTTCTGCCCGGCAAGCAGCAAGGCGTAGGCTTGGTCGGAGCCCCAGGCATGCCATTCGTTGCGCCAACTCAGGTGAGCGCCGTATGGGAATCGATGTGCGTCACCAACCTGCATTCGCTCTATACCGTCAGCCATCGCAGTAATGATATTGAGCACATTACCGTCGTGCGTGCGGTCATAGTTGGATAGCAGGCCAATTATCGCGACTGCGGCTTGATCGGCCCCGGATCCCATGGGGAGCCAAGTAGGAACGTCTAGCCCTTCCGCATGCCGCGCCACTCGAGAAGTCACCGGAAGATCCCTCTTTAGATTGGCCACCAATCTCTCGATAGCCACCAGCGCTTGCCGCGAGAGATCAGAGTCTTTCGGCAGAATGTGGAGCCCGGACTCCAGTCCCCACAAGGCGCGAAGTGACCACCAGTTCAATTCCGCCAGGGATGTCTTGTCGCTTGTGTTAATAGACCCGTTCGGCCAAATAAAATTGTTGAAATAGCCATTCTTGTTTTGCATTCGAAGCACGAATGCCATCAGCAACTTCAGTTGATGAAGCTTCTTGTCATCGGCTTCCTTTTCGATGGACCTAGACAGCAGCACGATTGCCCGCGCGGCATCATCTACACACGCAAACCCTTCCCGTGGTTCTGCAGCGTATGCGTAATCAGGGGCAAGGCTATAAATATTTACGACATCAACTTCCACACTGTCGATCGAGGTCTCCGTGACCAGGTGGTCGAAATGGTTAAAGACGGGCTTGGGGAAGGAGGCTGTATCAAGACCTTTGGCAGTGATTGCTGCACACGACATCCCTGCAGTCAAACCAAGAAGCAGGGGAAAAAGTGCCCGAAAAATATTCTTGCGGGCGGTGAATGACGCTGCCTGCTGACTGGACTCATCGTCCGCGCACCTGTGTGAAACGCAGGTCGTCGATAACGCAGTGTGATTTCTCCTTTCCGGCGCCAGTGGGGCTGGGGGGGGCGCCTCACGTTTCATATGGCTATCAACTTGCCCTTATGCATTTGGTGGTGGTCAACGGCACGTGTTTAACGATAAACTGTCGGATCGAGGGCGTCAAGACTTTTCGCCATTGGTATGTCAAGGTGAGCCTTGATATCGCTCATGCCTGGCGAAAGCTCTTCGGCGACTAAGACCCAAGATAGCGGCTTAGGAGAATTGGATCATGCGCGCGAACGAGCCGACCCTGAAGTCGATCGCAAGTAGACTCGGGATAACGCACACCACTGTATCAAACGTGTACAACAACCCGGCAAAGGTGTCCGTAGCACTGCGCCACAAGATTCTCGCCTATGCTGCGAGCGTAAATTATTTCGGCCCCAACCCAACGGCCCGATCGCTGAAGACGGGCAGTTGTGGCGCGATAGGAATTATATTCAACGATCAGCTTAGTTACGCCTTTACGGATCCTCACGACGTTGCATTCCTTCATGGCGTGTCGGCCGCGTGTGAGGTTAGTGGCACAAATATTGTCCTAATACCCCTCGCCACCAAAGCGCCGAACACACTGAAATCGATTACGGCTATCGTTGATGGGTATATCTTGAACGCTCCTTACAAGAACAACCCGGCTACGCAAAGAGCGCTCGCTGGCGGCTTGCCGACCGTGGTCGTTGATTTCGATGCCCCGACTCATACGAGTGTCCTGATCAATGATCTGGAGATAATGACTGAGGTGTCGCGGCACATCTTGTCTTTGGGTCACAAGCATGTCGGGATAATTACGTTTCCTCACCATGCGAGGGGCCATGAATTGTTCGACATCGGCCATGCAATATCGCCTGACAACTATGTTGTGTCGCAACGATTGCTTGGTTGTCGCAGAGCATTTAAATCAGCCAAAATGAAACTTAGTAACATTCTGGTCTGCGAGGCACCCAATAGCGCGGAGGGCGGCGAGGAGGCGGTCGATCGGATCTTCGAAAGAAGCCGAAACGTCACAGCGTTCATTTGCTTTTCTGATCGCTTGGCGCATGGGGCGATGTCAAGGTGCCGGCAGCTTGGACTGAAGATTCCGCAGAATATTTCAGTGACAGGGTTCAATGACCTCCCGCCGATGGACCGGGAAGCAGGCTTACCGCGTCTGACGACGGTCAGGCAGAATGCTTTCGAAAAAGGACGGAAGGCTGCCGAGGCGCTCTTGCACAACGGCGGCGTGAGTGGACTTAGGGTCAAGATCGACGCCGAATTCGTGCTTGGGGATAGTACCGGTAAATGCGAAAGGCGTGGCGTTAAATGAGCGCATTATCATTACAGAGAATAACGAAGACCTTCAATGGCCGGGAGACGATCAGCGATGTCAGCTTGAGGGTTGAGTCGGGGGAATTCATAGTGCTGGTGGGGCCGTCGGGGTGCGGGAAATCGACTATTCTGAGAATGATTGCCGGTCTTGAGCAGGTAACCTCTGGGAGCATCTTTATCGATGAAGAAGATGTGACCCGAAAATCGGCATCAAGGCGTGGAGCTGCGATGGTGTTCCAGTCTTACGCGCTTTACCCGCACATGACAGTCAAGGAAAACCTCAGTTTCGGCTTGAAGAATATGAAATTCTCCAAGGCGGTAATCGCAGATCAAGTTAGTCGTGCGGCCGAAACTCTGCAGTTGAGCGCATTACTTGACCGCTTGCCGAGTCAGCTATCAGGTGGTCAGCGTCAGCGAGTGGCCATTGGTCGCGCGATTGTGCGGAATCCGAAGGTCTTCCTTTTCGACGAACCCCTTTCGAATTTGGATACTGAGCTCCGCGTGCAGATGCGTCATGAGCTTGCGAAGCTGCACCGACAGCTGAAGAGCACGATGATTTACGTTACCCATGATCAGGTCGAGGCATTGACGCTTGCGGACAAAATCGTCGTTCTAAATAACGGGCGGATCGAGCAGATTGGTGCGCCTCTTGAGCTATACAATCGGCCTGCAAATGTGTTCACCGCGGGTTTCATTGGTAGCCCCAAGATTAATATGATGCAAGGGCGGATACTCAGCAACGACGAGGGTGACGCATCGGTGCGCCTTGAGGGGGGCATCGACATTGCTCTGGACGTGGGATCGTGCCGGCTGAATGTGGACGACGCCATTGCCCTTGGGGTCAGACCCGAGCATGTGGCGCTGACTGAGTGTGCGCAGAGTATTGCGTTCGATCTTGAGCTGAACGCAATTGAAGCGCTCGGCCATTCAACTTTCCTTTATGCCGCGCTCGGAACTGGCCAGGATTTTCGAATTAAGCTCGATGGCCATCATGACCTGGGGAAGGTCAGTCGCCTGAGAGTTTATGTGGACCGTCGGAACATATTGATTTTCGACCAGGGTGGTAAGGCTCTGCGCGCCGGCTTTGAGGAGCCACTGCGGCAGGGCTGACACACGTCGGCTCGAACTCTGGGTTTACCGTTAAAATAATTACTTGCGATGAAATGCGAGCCTGCGTATTATACACCCCGAAAATCGGTTGAACGGTAAACAAAGGCTGCGCGCACTCCGCGTTCGGTAAATGCGTTTAACGTTCAACACACCGTGAGCGGGTTACCTATCGCGGCAACCACTGGGTAAGGCTACGTTGAGGGGGAGTTAAGATGACTAAGCGAGTGGAAATGTCTATGAAAGCACGAGCGAGTTTGATCATCGCGGCAATGGCGATTTGCCCGCCATGGGCTACTGCTCAAAGTGCGAACGCACAGGCTCCGGCGGCGACGTCCCCGAGTGCGAGCGAGAATCTGGATGAAGTCGTTGTCACAGGCTTTCGCGAGAGCCTTAAGAAGGCTCTCGACATCAAGCTTGCAGCCGACCACATTGTGGATTCAATGGTGGCTGAAGACATCGGCAAACTGCCCGACCAGAATATCGCCGAAGCGATCGAGCGCATCCCCGGCATCATCGTTTCCACCTCCACCGTGAATGGCAGCGGGCAATCCGCCGGTGAGCCGACCGAGATCTCAGTGCGCGGCTTCTCACCAGAATTCGCCGCCGCGCTGTATAACGGGAGGGTGCTGGCGACCGATTCCGGCGGCCGCGAATTCGACTTTGACGTTCTGCCGGCCGAATTGATTTCGCGTGTCGATGTTTCGAAGTCATCGTCTGCCGATCAGCCGGAAGGCGGCATTGCGGCAACGGTCAATATGATGACTTTTCGCCCACTGGATTTGAAGCCGAATACTTTTACTGTTTCGGCGCAGGGCAATTATGACCAGCAGCGCGGCGATGTTACGCCGCAGGCCTCAGCCCTGTTTAGCACAAAGACGGCAGACGGCCGCTTCGGTATTCTGGCCGCGGCTTCCTACATCAACCGCAAGGTTGAGAATCAACGCATCTATTCGGCGTGCATGAATAGCCCGTCCAACGTGACCGTGGGTGGTCAGACCGTTTCCGGTTTCGTTCCCTGCTATACCGAATGGGAAGTCAATCCGACAACCCGTGAACGCAAATCGGCCGTGCTGGTTGCCCAGTTCAAACCGTCGGATCAGTTGGTGATTGCGGTTGATGGGCTTTATTCCAAATTCAATATCAATGACAACACCCAAGGCTTTTTCACCGGCAACAACAACCCATCGGGCACGGTTACGGTCGCTCCGGACAGCACCGTCACCAGCTATACCGGCGGCACCGGCTATTCGGGGATCGTCAACTACGTGCGCCCTGAATTGTCGGACACGAAGGAAATGGGCTTCAACGCCAAATTGGATGCGACATCGCGCTTGTCGATGGTTGTCGATGCCTCCTGGTCCAAAGCGACCAACAACAACGGCGGCAACCAGTCCTGGTCCGAAGCGGACTACGGCGCCCTGCCGAATGCCACTTTCAACCTTGGGCCGAGCAATTTGCCGGTCATGAGCAATCTCGGCAGTTTGCAGCCGTCCCCCACGCTGGCCGCGGCCTTCCATGACTATGAAGGTCAGGACTTTACCGACGAGATTTACCAGTTTGACTATCGCCTGAAATTTGAGGTCGGTACCGGCATCCTGAAGAACATTCAGGCCGGAGTGAACTATTCGGATCGCTCGAAAGAGCAGTTGACGGTCAAAACGCCGGTAATCAATGGCGTTGACCTCACTTCGGTGGGCAATGGAACGGTCTTTCCCGCCGGCTTTTATTCGCCGGTAAACGGGATCAATAACCTGTTCGGCACCGGAATGTTTGCCTCTGGCCTGCCCGGCTTCAGCGATGCGGCGTTTGATACCTATTTGCTCTCGCCTGCGGCCAGTGCCACCTATACTTCCGCTCAAATGGCGGCGCTGGCAGCCAACGGCGGCGGCTTTGCGGCGCAGTTGATCCCCAGCAGCAGCGGTAAGGTCAAGGAAAGCACGACCGGCGGCTTTGTCGAAGCCAGTTTCGCCGGCGATAATGGCTGGTCGGGCAACATCGGGCTGCGCGCGACCACTACCAGCACGAAATCAACCGGCTCATTCGCGCAGCCGATGCTGGTGCCGGGCAATGCCAATCAGTTGGCCTTTGGTCCGCCGTCACCGATCCAGCAGAGCGGTTCGTATTCGAAGTTTCTGCCGGATGCCAACCTCAAGGTGGATCTGACCCCTGATCTCACGGCGCAATTCGCGGTCGCCGAAACGCTGACCCGGCCGACCTTGTCCGCACTGCTCATCGAAGCGAGCTATAGCATTCAGCGGCCGCCTTATTCGATCAATCAGGGCAACCCCGATCTGAAGCCGATGATGGCATGGAACTATGATGCTGCGCTGACATGGCATCGAGATTCGAATTTCCTTAGCATTGCGCTTTACCAGAAATCGGTATCCAACCTGCTCGGCAATGGTATTACCTACGTAACCTATCTTGGGCAGCCGTTCACGGTTTCCCAGCCAATCAACATCAACTCTGAAGACTACAGAGGTGTCGAAGTTTCTGGCCAATATACGTTCAGTACGTTGCCTGCGCCATTCGATGGACTGGGGATTCAGGCCAATTACTCCGATACGCACCCTTCGAGTGCCTACAGCGATTCGATCACCTATAATTTGGTCGCCTTCTACGAAAAGGGCCCGATTCAGGTCCGGGTTGCAGACAACTGGCGCAATGCACAGGACCTGACCCGAAACACGGTGACCGTGAACGGCACTTCGGTGCAGAATGACGAATTCCAAGCGTCGTATGGGCAAGTGGATGCCAGCGTTCAATATACGATCACCAAGAACTTCATTCTGTTCGCTCAGGCGCTCAACCTGAACAATGAAAAATCAATCAAATATTGGGGTACGCGCGACCGCATCGAAGATTACGAAGGCTATGGTCGTCGCTATGGCTTCGGCGTAAGGGTGAAGTTTTAGGCAATGTCACGGTAGACCGAACAAGGAGGGGCGGGGCTGCACTCAGTCCCGCCTCCTTTGACCGCGCGTTATGCACCAGTCGAGAGCGAACACATAAGCAAAAACGCCGGCAATCGCATGCTCGCAGCATTCAACACCGCCGAGGCTCTCAATACCCAGATCGCCTCGATCATCGGTTTTTACTATCCCCGATGCATAAACCACGAGCAAGGCGGATTTTATCAGTATTTTGACGCCGATGGCGCGGTGATCAAAACCAACCAGCAATCGCATCTGGTTAGCATCAGCAGGCTGATTATCAATTTCGCCTATGCCGCCAGTCACTTTGGCTCAGCGGAATTGCTGGGTGCCGCTCGTCACGGCATTGCCTTTCTTCGCAGTCGACATCGAAACCCGGACACTGGGGGCTATGCTTGGATATTGCACGACCAAGCCATCCATGATGACGACAATTATTGCTATGGCATTGCCTTCGTCCTGATGGCCTACGCACGGGCCTATGCGGCAGGGGCCGCGGAAGTCCTTGGGTACATCGGCGAAAGTTTCGAGCTGCTGGAGCGTCATTTTTGGCAGGAGAACTATCAACTCTACCTGGATGTATGCGACGCGAATTTGACACAGTCCTCAAGCTATCGTGGGCAGAATGCGAATATGCATTGCTGCGAGGCCATGATTGCGGCCTACGAAGCGACGGGCGATAGGCGCTACCTCGATCGTGCGCTAAAGATAGCCGAGCGGGTCACGATAGACCTAGCGGACCAAGGCGATGGGCGGATCTGGGAGCATTACGATCTATCCTGGACCGCTGATTACAATTTCAACGTTGACAAGCCGAATGACAAACTGCGCCCGTGGGGATACCAGCCTGGCCATTTCACGGAATGGTCGAAGCTTCTGCTTCTGCTCCACAAGCATCAACCGGCCCCGTGGCTGGTATCACGCGCTCGCGCACTTTTCGATCTGGCAATGGCCATGGGGTACGACCCACTGTATGGCGGGATCTACTATGGCATCGCGCCATCTGGCGAGGTTTGTGCCGATGGCAAGTACTCGTGGGTTCAGGCGGAATCAATAGTCGCAGCCGCTTTGCTGGCACACAGGCTCGGCAACAATCTCTATTGGTGCATTTATGACCAGCTTTGGACCTATACATTCGCCAACATGATCGACCATAAGTTGAAATGCTGGCACCGAAATTTGACACGGAACAACGCTTTGCCGAAAGAGAGCGCTATCGTCATGGGTCGAACAGATTATCACGCCATATGCGCCTGCATAGAGATGGCCAAGCTATATATGACGGGAGTGTCCCGGAAATAGTGGTTGCCATGGTGCTTGTACGCCCGTACATGCTGCCTGGTGCCGCGTGTCAGCCGGGGATTGAGATGCTTCAATGGAGGACGCGCTAGGGGCTTAAGTGAGCTTGGTTGTCCCGAACATGCAAGATAAGTATTGATGGATGTAAAGATGCAAACTAGGGCTTATGGTGCCGTGGAAGCTGGTGGAACCAAGATAGACTTGGCGATCGGTTTTGGGTCGGACAAGATTTTTCATTTCGCTCGAGTTGACACGACGACACCGGAGATTACGATCGCGGCAATACTTGATTTCTTCGAACCTCATCGGGCCCAGCTTCAATCCTTTGGCGTCGCTTCGTTTGGACCTGTCCGACTCGACCGGTCCGCCTCCGATTGGGGGAGCCTGCTAGCGACCCCAAAGCCGGGTTGGTCGGGCGCCAGCTTCGTTCTTCCTTTGGCAGATCACTTTGGATTACCGGTGGGGCTAGACACCGACGTGAATGCGGCCGCGCTGGCTGAACATCGCCTCGGGGCATTGCGGGGCTTCAGCTCTGGAGCCTACATCACCGTTGGAACGGGCATAGGTGGGGGACTCATTGCGGACGGGAGAACAATCCACGGAATGATGCACCCAGAGATCGGTCATATCCGTGTACTTCGAGTGATTGAGGGAGACGACAACTTTGCGGGTTGTTGTCCCTTTCACGGAGACTGCCTTGAGGGTTTGGCGGCCGGCCCTGCAATTCAGCGACGATGGGGCTCGACATTGAGTCAACTACCCCAAAACCACGTTGCTCATAGGCTGATAGCGGACTACATCGGTCAAGCCTGCGCCACATTAGCTCTAACGCTTTCCACGGGACGGATCGTCGTTGGCGGTGGCGTCTCCCATACGCCCGGTCTCCATGCCGGCATCGCTGCGCGAATGCGGCACTGGCTGGGCGGCTATCTCACGGGCGACGACATAAACGCGGACACGTTTATCATCGCGCCCGACCTGGGCGATCGGGCCGGTCTTGTCGGAGCAATGCTTCTTGCCGAAGAAGCCGCGCTCCATCCATCGGGGGTGTAAACTGCTGTAGAGAGGTGGGTCGCGGTGTGCGAGAGGGCCAGCGCCTGGTCAGCACTTTCCCGTATGTGGAGGGCGCATTCCGCGACACCTTCATCCGGCGACCGACAACGCACTCGTGGCCGCTGCTCCTGGCATCGCAGCCGGTCAACGGTAAGTTGGACAACTTTTGCTGGCTACACGCTAACACTTGGTGCGAAATCCCAGGCCGGATCCGGATCAAGCCGCTAGCCGCTCCATAGGTCGTCCGGACCGATTTCGCGCCACACGCCGGGCACCAATCCTTCCACGGTTTCCTTACCGATCGCCGCGCGAATCAGCCTCAGTGTCGGAAACCCCACCTTGGCCGTCATGCGCCGGACTTGACGGCTCTTTCCTTCCCGTATGGTGAGTTCGAGCCAGGTCGTCGGAATGTTCACGCGAACTCGAATCGGCGGGTCTCGTGGCCACAGCTGCTGCGGTGCGCTGATGATACTCGCCGTGGCGGGTTGGGTGGTAAAGGTCCCAAGACTCACACCCTGGCGCAGTTGATCGAGTGCCGCTGCAGTTGGGGAACCTTCCACTTGCGCCCAGTACACCTTGGCCAATTTGTGTTTCGGCTCCGCGATGCGTGCCTGCAAGGCGCCGTCGTCGGTGAGCAGCAGCAGGCCTTCGCTGTCGGTGTCGAGGCGTCCGGCCGTAAGCGGTAACCACGCGGCGTACTTCTCGCGGGCTCGACGCGGGCGCACAGTCGACCCGACGTAATCACTGGAGCGAGCGATGCAGAAGACGAAGCGACAAAGTGCTGAGGTGTGGCGAGCGTTGGTGGCGCGGTTTTCGCAGAGTGGGCAGACGGAGGAGGAGTTCTGCGAGCGCGAAGGGCTGAGTAGCAAGCTGTTTCACCGCTGGCGCTGCAAGTGCAGCCGTGGTGGCGGGTCGCTGCGGGCGACGGTTGCCAGAGCTGCGCGGGTTTCGAGGCCGACCGCCAGTTTTGTGGACCTGGGTGCGCTCGGCAGCGGCGGCTCGCGATGGGAGGCGCGGCTCGAGCTCGGCGGCGGCGTGGTGCTCAGTGTCGCGCGCGGCTGATGTTTTTCGCCGAAGCGCAGATCCGGGTGCATCTGTACGGACAGCCGACGGATATGCGTAATTCCTATGACGGTCTGCAGGCCGTGGCACGCCACGCGATGGGCCATGACCCACTGGACGGCGCGCTGTACCTGTTCGTCAACCGCCGCGGCTCGCAACTGAAGTGCCTGTATTTTGACCGCAGCGGATTTTGTATCTGGGGAAAACGTCTTGAGACCGGTAAATTTATTGGTGACTGGAGTCGGGTAGCCACGCGCGAGATGGACTGGACGG
>Ga0075017_100000067_pt1 | contig 41237 bp, 36 predicted proteins | sample AleBraG_ABR_2012_FD_71475 | JGI IMG/M metagenome (GOLD analysis project Ga0075017, IMG submission 71475) | Freshwater sediment microbial communities in response to fracking from Pennsylvania, USA - Alex Branch Run_MetaG_ABR_2012 | ecosystem: Environmental > Aquatic > Freshwater > Creek >... | reverse complement strand
GCCACCGTGCGGGGCACGGTCGGTGGCACCGCCAGGGTGGACGGCAAGGTGGTCAAGGCCATCGATCCCAACAACGTCGGCCACACCTTCACGGTACGCGGCTCGCCGGGGACCGATCCGGGCTTCTTCCTCAACGTCCCACTCCCCGCGGTAGGCGGCGACAACCAAACTGACAACGGCAAGTACCACACGGTGGTGTTCAGCTTCATCTCAGGGAGCAAGGGCCTCTATGCCTGGAACTGCGAGTTCCCCTGCGGCGTGATGCTGGCGAGCTTCGGGGGGCCAATGAGCGCATACGGATTCATGTCGGGGTTCATCAATGTCGTCTGAGCACGAGTCATTCGAGCAAGAGGCGAAAGACATCGAGGAGGCAGTCTTCAGCGGGAAGCCCTTCTTCTCTCGTCCGGCAGGCAAGATCTTCATCATCTGGCTTGTCATGACGGCGGTCGGTGTTCTCATCGGCATCTACGCCCCGCACCACCTCCTCACCACGCTCCACTCCTCTGCGGGCTCTGACGTGTGGGCCACCATGGTGTTCTTCACGGTGCTGGCGGCCCCCGTGGCTGCGCTCGTCTACGGCATCGCCTTCTACAGCCTGATCGCGTGGAGGCACCGTGGCAACCAAGAAGAACCCCCGGAGGACGGTCCTCCCCTGCGAGGCAACGGTCCCGCGTCGATCCTGTGGTTGGTGACCTCGACGGTCCTGGTCGTCGTGCTGCTGGTCTGGGGATTGAGCGTGTGGTCGGCACAGCAGGTCTCACACCCGAACACGCTCCAGGTCAATGTGACCGGCCAGCAGTGGCTGTGGACCTTCAGCTATCCGGGCACCGGCGTCGAGTCGAGATCGCTGGTGCTGCCGGTGAACCGGCCCGTCGAGTTCAACGTGACGTCCGTCGACGTCACCCATGGCTTCTGGCCAGCGGCGCTCGGGGTGCAGGTGGACGCCAACCCCAACACGACGACGGTCATCCGAGCCACACCGAACAGCCTCGGCACCTTCACGGTGCGCTGCAGCCAGCTCTGTGGGCTCTACCACTCCTTCATGTACGCCCCAGGATCGGTGGTCACCTCGACCCAGTTCTCTGCGTGGCTCCAGTCCGAAGGTGCGACGCCGTCTTCGGCCGACCAGGTCGCTCGGTTGGCTAGCTCATGAGCGCGACCACCGTCGGCTCTCCTTCAAGCGCAAGCACCAAGGGGGTAGCACGTGACGACAGCTGAGGCACCAGCGCTGCTGGAGGACACGAAGCTCGGTCCCCGCGCGGGAGGGCTGTACCGACGCCAGAACATCTTCACCGGACTTGGGCTCGGCATCCTGCTGGGCTTTGTCGGCTGGGTGCTCTCGCACCAGTTCCTCCAGGGCTCGAACTGGGGAACCGACATGGTGGTCACGGTCACCATGGTGGGCTGGGTCCTCGGCTTCAACATCGGGATGGGGAGCCTGAACGCTCCCATCAGGTGGCTGCTCGGCCATGACCAGAGCTACGACGATGAGCTCTACGCCGCGGGCGTCGAGCAAGGCAAGGCGCGTTACTGGAAGTTCTGCACCGATCACAAGGTGGTGGGCACCCAGTACCTCGTCTTGGTGATGCTCCTCTTCGGTGTCGGCGGCACCTTGGCGATGATGATGAGAACCCAGCTCATCACGCCGCACTCGAGCTTCCTCTCGGCGAACACCTACAACGCCATCGTCTCGGTCCACGGCATGGTGATGATCATCGCCACGATCATCATGGTGTCCGGTCCGTTTGCGAACTTCATCATGCCGATCATGATCGGCGCGAAAGACATGGCCTTCCCCCGGCTGAACGCCTTGAGCTTCTGGCTCATCGCCTCAGCGATCCCGCCCATGATCGCCACCTTCTTCCTCGGCGGGGTCGACGCCGGATGGACCACCTACGCGCCGCTCTCCGTGCAGGCGCCGGCGGCGATGGACGCCTTCTCGATGACCATGATCACCTTCGTGCTCTCGGTGACGATCGCTGGGGTCAACACCATCGTCACGGTCTTCACCATGCGGGCCAAGGGCATGTCGCTCACCCGGCTGCCCATCTTCACCTGGGGCACGGTGGTCGGCTCAGCCCTGAGCATCTACGCGATGCCCGCCCTGCTCCTCGGCTTCACGGCGATGATCACGGACCGAGTGACGGGCACGTCGTTCTACGTGGCGGCCGTCGGGGGCACGGGCTGGTTGTGGGAGAACATCTTCTGGATCTTCGGCCACCCAGAGGTGTACATCATCCTGATCCCGCCGGTCGCTGCCATGTTGGAGGTGGCGAGCACGTTCGCTCGAAAGCCCATCTTTGGCTACAAGGTGATCATCGCGGGCTTTGCTGCGATCTCGGTGCTCTCCCTCATGGTGTGGGCCCACCACATGTTCACCACGGGCTGGGCACCTGATCTCGCGGGTCCGTTCATGCTGACGACTGAGCTGATCTCGATACCGACCGGGATCATCTTCCTGTGCATCATCGGAACACTGTGGAAGGGGAGGATCTGGACACGACTACCGATGTACTTCGTCTACCTCTTCTTGTGGAACTTCATCATCGGTGGCATCACGGGCATCTACCTCTCTGACGTGCCAGCGGACCAGTACTTCCATGGCGACATGTTCGTAACCGCGCACTTCCACTACACGTTGCTCGGCGGGGCGATGATCGCCGCCACCGCAGCGCTGTGTTACTGGTTCCCGAAGATCACGGGCAAGATGCTCAACGAGCGCATCGGCAAGGTGGCGTTCTGGATCATCGCCATCTCCATCCAGATCACCTACTTCGGGCAGTTCTGGGAAGGCTTCCAAGGTATGCCGCGTCGAGTGGCGTACTACGACCCGATCTTCCTTCGAGCCAACCAGATGACGAGCGTCGGCGGGTACCTGCTGATGGCTGGCTGGCTGGTGTTCCTCTACGCCATGATCCACTCGATTCGACACGGCAAGGTTGCTCCTGCGAACCCGTGGCACGCCAAATCGCTCGAGTGGAAGGTCCCGACGCCGGTGCCGCTGGTCAACTTCCTGGTCGATCCCGTCGTCACCTCGGACCCCTACGGCTACGGCGAGCCTGATCCGGAGGTCGCAGCCGGCCAGCCGGGCATCGGTGATCCAGAGCAGGAGCTGGTGCCAACGCTGTCGAGCGATCACCCCACCGCCGGAGGTGAGAGCTGATGTCGGTCACCACCACAGGGCACGAGGGCCCTCAGGAGAACGGTCGCAACGTCGAAGCGGTGGCCGGGCACCACGAGACCCGAGAGCAGCGCGACTTCAAGGAGCGGTTCGCTCTCTGGCTCTTCATCACGGGAGACGCGCTCTTCCTCGTCATGGAGCTGTTCTTCTGGTTCTACCTCCGGGCTCTGAACACCAACGGGCTCTGGCGAGGAGTGAACTGCTCGAAGGCCAATGCCTGCGTCGACGGCCTGGGGAACCCGATCACGCACAGCATCCCGAAGGCCAACCCGTGGTACTCGGTCGGCATCGCTGCCCTCGTGGTCGTCGCGGCGCTCTTGATCTGGGCGGTCGAGCGAGCCGCAAGGACCTCCGAGAAGCGCAGCATCGTCTCCGGGCTTGCTGGCCTCTCCGCGCTGGTGCTGCTCGCGGCGATCGCCTTGCAGTGCTACCAGTTCGGGAAGGTCCCCTTCACCACGATCCAGGGAACCTACGCCTCGACCTACCTGTTCTTCATGGGCTCGACGCTGGGGCACCTGATCCTTCTGGGCTTCCTCGCGATCGGATTCTGGAATCGAGCCCGGGTCGGGAAGTTTGACAACGGCCAGTGGCACCACCTCCGACTGTTCAGGATCTTTGCCGTCTGGATCGCACTCTCCGCGGTGATCCTCACGGCTGTCAGCTCACTGTTTGCCTGATGGCGCTCCCCGCCATCGGGTTGCCGGGGAGCGTCTCGGTCACGTCGCGCCTTGGCGGCTACGTCGCGCTCACCAAGCCTCGGATCATCGAGCTGCTCTTGGTCACCACGTTGCCCACGATGGTCGTCGCTCAACGAGGACTTCCCTCTGTTGGCTTGATGGTCGCCACGCTGCTCGGCGGCGCTCTGGCAGCAGGTGGTGCCAACGCCATCAACATGTACGTCGACCGCGACATCGACAAGGTGATGCATCGGACCCGCAGAAGACCGCTGGTCACCGGTGTCATCGAGCCCCGCGCCGCGCTCATCTTCGCCGTCACCCTCGAGGTGGTGGCGTTCGCAGAGCTCTGGTGGCTGGTCAACCTGCTCTCGGCGGGCCTTGCGGTGTCGGCCACGCTCTTCTACGTCTTCGTCTACACGCTCTGGCTCAAGCGCACGAGCAGCCAGAACATCGTGATCGGGGGTGCCGCCGGCGCCGTGCCGGTGCTGGTGGGCTGGGCGGCAGTGACCGGCAGCCTGTCGTGGACGCCGGTGGTCATGTTCGCCATCATCTTCCTCTGGACCCCTCCGCACTTCTGGGCTCTCGCTGTCAAGTACCAAGATGACTATCGGGCCGCCGACGTGCCGATGCTGCCAGCGGTCGCCACGTTCCGCCGCACGGCGACCGAGATCCTGCTCTACAGCCTTCTCCTGCTGGCCACCTCGCTCGGGCTCGCGGTCGTGGGGCACCTCGGCCTGCTCTACGTGGTCGTTGCCGCCATCACCGGTGTGGCCTTCGTCGCCATGGCCCTCCGCTTGCTCGCCCAACGCACCCCGAAGTCCGCGATGCAGCTCTTCAGCTACTCGATCACGTATCTGATGATCTTGTTCGTGGCGATGGCTCTTGACGTGCTCATCAAGCACTGAGAGACGACGAGCGAGCACGTCGTGGCGTCGAGCGAGCGATGGCCGGCGCCCGCGAGCTGCAGAGGAGGTGGGACGCGCAATGTCTGAAGGTGAGCCCGAGCTGTGGTTCGGCAAGAAGGAGGGAGGGCTGGGTTTTGGACCTCTGACCTGGCAGGGGAGGCTGGCGACTGGCCTCTACGTGTTTCTGCTCCTCGTCGCGGTGGTGACCTACTCCAAGCTCTCGATCACGGCGCTGGTCGTGGCGTTCTACACGATGGTCTACGTGTTCGTGGTGGTGGTGAAGTCCGACGTGATGAAGGATCGCCAGCCACCACGGGAATGAAGCTTCGATACGACCGGAGGTGCTGGTATCCCCACCGCGACGCTGGTGGCCCGTCGCCGTGCGTCAAGTGCCCGCTGGGGTGGGCTGCACGACGGGCGCCGGCGCTGGTGGACTGAAGCGGGCGGAGAGGGCCTCGGAGGCGAGGTACGCCACGACTGCGGCGACGACCACCAAGGGCTCGATGCCGAGGCCGCCGTGACACAGCACGACGGCGAGAAGCACGGCGGAGAGAGGCAGGCGAAGCACCGAGGCAACCGCCGCAGCCATCAGTCCTGCGACCGCCGGGGCTTCTGCGTAGCCCGGGAGGTGGGCGAGCAAGATGCCGGCTACCACGCCGAGGTACATGCCTGGGAACGTCGGACCGCCTCGACCGCTGCCGAGAGAGATCCCGTAGGCCACTGCCTTGAACGCGAAGATCAGGCCCAAGGTGGCGAGGGAGAAGGTGGCGGCGTGATCGACGAGCGGCGTCATGGACTCCTCGCCAGAGAAGAGCACGTAGCTCGAGGACACGTGTGACACGTGGGCGAAGACGATCCCGATCACGGCGACGAGCAGGAACGAGCCGATGATGACGACGTACGGATGCTTGGCGACGGCTCTGGCCACTGACTTGCCGACGGAGAAGATCAGGAAGATCACCACCGCCATGGCGATGGCTAAGAGGATCGTCCAGGCGAAGGCGGCCACGGTCGGCTTGTTGTAGGCAGGCAGCGTGATCGGATCGATGGCGTAGGCCTTCGAGCTGAGCCCGGTGATCGAGCCCATCCCGATGAACACCAAGGACCCGATGCCCGCTGCGAGGAGGCCGGGCAGCAAGATCACCGGCAGCATCGCGCCGCCCAGTCCGGTGGCCTCGATGATGATCACCGCCCCGACGACCGGTCCTCCGAAGAGCGAGGACACCGCGGCGAAGGCGCCCGCTGCCCCGAGGAGAGCGAGTCCCTGGTCAGGCACAGGGCGGCGGAGGGCCTTGACGGAGAGGACAGCCAGGCCGGTGCCGATGCCGATCAGGGGCGCTTCAGGACCGAGGACGAGCCCAAGGCTGATGGAGGCGACGGCAGCGAGCACCAAGCTCGGGAGCTCGAGCCCGGTGGGCGGCGCGCCGACACCGAGCCCGTTGGCGGGGAGGTGGCCGGCGGTCCCGGGCAGGCGGACGATGGCGAGCGCGGTCGTCACGCCTGCGATGGCCATGATGGGCAGCGGCCACCACGTCGGCGTGGAGGAGAAGCCCAGCTGGCCCGGAAGGACTTGGTAGACCCAGTGCTCAAGCTCGAAGACGAACTGCAGGAAGGCCCAGGAAGCGAACGAGACGATGACGCCGATGAGCGCTGCCATGACGAGGAGCACGCGGTAGCGCCTCGTCTGGAGGAGTGCTTTCGGATCGGTGGGCAGCGCCGAGGCGTCGGTCATGGCCACCCGTCAGAGAGGCTCGACGGGCTCTGCATCGGAGACGACGGCCGTGCCCACACGTGGCTTCGCATCCCGACAACTTAGATCGGATTCGTGGGTGAGAGGAGGTGAGATCCGCCAGCGCGCTGTGCCATGAGGCGGGCTGGGCTCCGTGAGCCGACTCACCCGTGTCAGCGCTGATCCTGGTCACGCCACCCTTCGAGATCAACGGGCTACGATCGGGTCCTTCGGAACTACACCACGAGGGGGAGCAATGAAGGTCGTCGTCGACTTCGATCTCTGCGAGAGCAATGCACTGTGCGCCGGAGTGGCACCAGAGGTGTTCGAGGTCCGTGAGGACGACTTCCTCTACGTCCTCGACGAGACGCCCTCGGAGGCTCTTCGTGAGCGCGTGGAAGAGGCAGTCCGCCTCTGCCCGAAGCAGGCCATCACCATCGAAGAGGACTGAGCAGAGCTCGTTCGCAGCGCCTCTCGGCGCCGACGACCACGCTCAGGTGACTGAGCCACCGAGCTTCAGCTCGAGGATCTTGTCCATGTCCATACCGAGCTCCATGAGGATCTCATCGGTGTGCTCAGCGAACTGCGGGCCGCGGGTGAGCTCGGGCGGCGTGTTGTCGAACTGCACCGGATTGGCGACCAGCTCGCGCTCGATGCCGTCGGCGTCGAGCACCGTTTGGATGTAGCCGTTGGCCCGGAGCTGGGGATCGTGACCCACCTCCAAGGGGTTCTGGACCGCTGCCCACTGGCCCTCGAGCGTCCGGAATCGCTCAACCCACTCGTCAAAGGGCTTCGTGAGCATCTTGTCTCGTATGAGGGTTGCCGCGGCAGCGGTGTTCACGGGGTCCATCAACGATTCGACCGTGGCGAAACGGGGGTCATCGATGAGCTCGTCAAGCTCAAGGTGCCGACAGGTGTCAGCCCAGTAGCGACCAGCCTGGAGCATGGTGAAGTTGATCGCTCGACCGTCGCTCGTCTCGAAGGTGCCGACCAAGGGGTTGAACGTCGCTGAGATGGCATCGAAGCGCTGCGGTTCTTGGACCACCCCCAGCGCGAGAGCGTTGCTGACCGAGAGCGCAGTGGCCCAGGCGCCAACAGAGAGGAGCGACACGTCGATCTCTGAGGTCTCGCCAGTCCGCTCACGAGCGAACAGCGCTGCCGCGATGCCCCCCGCAATCGTCATGCCGCCGATCGAGTCGCCGTAGGCGCCAGCGGGAGGCCCGATCATCTTCGGGGCGTCGGGGGGCGTGCAACCCCACGCGCTGCCGGTGCGAGTCCAGAAGGCGGTCATGTCGTAGCCGCCGTTCTCTCGCTCTTGTCCCTTGTTGCCGAGCGCGCTGCCTCGTGCGTAGATGATGTCAGGATTCTGGGCTCGGATGTGCTCGACGTCGATCTTGAGCTTCTGGCGTGCTGCGGGCAGAAAGTTGACCAGCATCACGTCGGCCTCCTTGGCCAGCGCGTAGAGCACCTCTCGAGCATCGGGGTTTTCGAGCGAGAGACCGATGCTGCGCTTGCCCCGGTTGGGGTGCTCCATGAGCGGTTGGAACGATCCGGCGGCCGCGCCGCCCACGCCCAGCTGGAGCCCGCGCTGGGCATCGCCCGTGACGGCGTGCTCCACCTTGATGACGTCTGCTCCCCAGTCGGAGAGGACCGCCCCGGCGCTGGGGGTGAACGTGAACTGCGCGACCTCGAGGATCTTGACGCCCTGCATTGGCTTCGTGGCCATGGCCCCCCTAGCTGATGGCGCGTCGCGAGAGCGCTGCGCTTTCCGTGGGGTGGAACCTAACGGCTGGGTGCTCGAGGTGTCCAACAGGTGCTGAGGCCCCTCGAGTTCCGCCCGTTGTGGGAAAACCACCCTCCCCTTGTGGAGCGTGTGGGGGTCAGAAGACGGCTCACGTGGACGCCGAGAGGAATCCGGTGGGAAAGCAGAGGATTTCACGAGACTTCGTTGACCGAGTGATCGCTCCGGCGCACACTGTCTCCAGATCAAGTTCACGGAACTTGCTCGACGAGTCCCGGCAGCCGTCAGGCGGTCGGGGATCGGCCTCACAGCGGGGCTCCCTTGGGAGCAGGACGTGAGGTGAGCGTCCGGCCCGAGAGGGGCGGGAGCCACGAGCGGCCGGGGACCTGGTAGGTGGTCCGTCCATCCGGGCGTTCTCCCTTCGGGGAAGGGCTCGGGTGCGTCGGGACGAGTCGTCCGACACGGCTCGGCCAACGGCGAGGGTCATCGTGGTGGACGCCCCGAGAGGCGGGAAGGCTTCGGCCGACCAGTCACTCGGGGCTTCGCCGCGCTTGGGCTCGGGAGCCGAGCTTCAGCGGTGATGGCGCACGTCGTCTCCACCGGCGTCGCTCGTCTCGAGCTCTACGGTGGCGTGCTCGATCCTGAAGCGCGTGTCGAGCAAGGCGCGCACCTGGGTCAACAGGGGGCCGGTCGCTCCGAGCGACGGGTCACCGAGCACCACGAGATGGGCGCTGAGGGCGCGGTGCTCTGAATCGAGGCTCCAGACGTGCAGATCGTGGACCTCTTGGACCCCTTCGACCGAGCACAGCGCCTGGCGAACGTCAGCGAGATCGATGTCAGCGGGCACACCCTCTAAGAGCACGTGGAGGCTCGCACCGGTCACCTTGATGCCCTCGACGACGATGAAGGCGGCGACGAGCAGCGAGGCGATGGGATCCACCCGCTCGGCGATCGGGCCGGACGCCAGGAGGGCGATGAGGCCAGCCAAGGCGACCACCAGACCGCTCAGCGCGTCGCCGATCGCATGGACCGCCGCCCCTCGGACGTTCAGGTCGTGCCGGTCCTCTGAGAGCAGCAAGACGACGATCATGTTGGCAGCGGCCGACAGCGAGGCGACGACCATGACCATGGCGCCATGGATGGCTTGGGGGTGGATGAGCCGTTCAACGGCGAGCACGCAGATCGTAACGGTGACTCCGACGAGCACCACGCCGTTGATGAGCGCCGCCAAGATGGTCATGCGGCTGTTGCCGTAGGAACGCCGCTCCGTGGCAGGTCGGGCGGCCAGGGAGATCGCCACCAGTGCCAGGACGATGGCCAGGGCATCAGTGAGGTTGTGCCCCGCGTCGGCCAGCAGACCGGTCGAGTGTGCGATGGGGGCCGCGACCAGCAGGCCGACGGTGAGCACCAGGTTGACGAGGAGTGAGCCGCCGAGCCGAGCGGTCCGCGTCATCGCCCCTCAGCGACCTCCCGGCCGAAGATGGCCTTCGGGCGCGAACCGTCAGCAACTTGTTGGATCAGATCTGCCCTGACGGCGTCGAGGTCATCTGGATGGGTGACACCGACGCAGCGAGTCTCGGTCACAAGGACGTGCACCTTGCGCGCTCGGTCGGGCGCATCGAACTCACCCTGCAGCATCGCCCCCACGACCTCAGGGAGCAAGACCTCGTCCGTGGTGGTCCCGTCTCCGAGGCGAGCGGCGCGATCTGCGCGCGCCATCGCCTCGTCGAAGACCTGCCAGATCTCTGGAGCGAAGCCCCAGAGGTTCATCGAGACCACAGCGTCAGGATCCAACGTGACGGGCACGTCTCCTCCGTGCGACTCGAACCGACCGTCACGGGCGACCACCTCTCGGCGCTCGACGATCGAGGTGAGCTGGTCATCAACCACCGAGCAGACCCCTCTGGTCACAGGGTCGGAGCCGACGATGGCGTTGCGGAGCCGATAGCCCACGAGGACGTTGGCGCCGGTGCGCACGAGCGCTTGGGAGCAGAGCCGCAAGGCTTCGGTCCCGTAGAGGTCGTCAGCGTTCACCACGGCGAAAGGTCGCTCGGCGTCGATCACGTCTCGGGCGGCCTCGACGGCGTGGACGGTGCCTCGAGGTGATGCTTGGACTGCGAAGGTGACGTCGAGCTCCGCGGGCCAGGTCTCCGAGACGTGGTCTCTGATCAGCGGGCCGGAATCTTCGTTGACGACCACCGTGATGGCAGAGAACCCCGCATCGACGGCATCAGACACCAGCAAGTCGATGATGGCTTCGTGGTTGGGTCCGACTTTGGCCAACGGTTTGATCCCACCAAAGCGACGGGCCCTTCCCGCAGCGAGGACGAGGAGCGAGGGGCCCGTCATGTCGACCATCGCAAGACGGCGCTCGCCCAGGTCATGCCTCCTCCGAAGCCAGTGAGCAGCAGCGTGCTGCCCTTCGTGACGCGGCCGTTCTCCAAGGCGTCGACCAGGGCGAGTGGGATCGAGGCTGACGACGTGTTGCCGTAGCGGTCGATCACGATGACCGCTTTGTCTTCCTCGATCTTGAGGCGCTGGCAGATCGCTTGGATGATGCGGATGTTGGCCTGGTGGGGCACGATCAGATCGATCTCGTCGACGCCCAGCCCTGATCCTTCGATCACCTTCGTGGCCGAATCGACCACGATGCGAACTGCTCGGCGGAACACCTCCTTGCCATCCATCCGGATGAACCCACCGATTTCGCAGTTCAAGATGTGATTCAGCGTGCCGTCGGACCCGAGGTCCCAGCTGAGCAGTCCACTGCCATCGTCAGTGGCTTCGAGGACGAGGGCACCTGCGCCGTCGCCGAACAGCACGGCGGTCTCGCGGTCATCCCAGTCAGTGATGCGAGAGAGGGTCTCTGCACCGATGAGGAGCACGCGGTGAACGCCCGAGAGGATGAGTCCATTGGCGACCACGAGCCCGTAGACGAAGCCCGAGCACGCTGCGTTGACGTCGAAGGCTCCACCGACGATGCCGAGTGCGGCCTGGACGGAGGTTGCCGTGGCGGGGACGGTCTGATCGGGCGACGTCGTGGCCAGGATCACGTGGTCGACGTCTTCGCCCGTGAGGCCGGCGCAGGCGAGCGCCTTGCGTCCCGCTTCGATCGCAAGCGTGGCCGTGGAGTCACCGACGCGACGCTCCTTGATGCCTGTGCGATCGACGATCCACTCGTCATTGGTGTCGAGGGTCTTCTCGAGATCGGCGTTCGTGACGATCTTGTCGGGAAGGGAGGTTCCCCAGCCGACGACGCGGAAGCCTCTTGTCATGGTCGATCTCGAACGTCAGGGATGCTCACCGCAGCCAGCATACGAGGTGAGGGGCTGACTCCTGGGTAAGTCGGGACTCAGGTGGTGGGGCGATCCATCACGGCAACCGTGCACTTCGAATCGCAGATGAGGCGGTCGTCTTGGTCGGTGAGCGAGATGTGCCACACGTGGACCGATCGACCAAGCCTGATAGGCGTGGCCACGGCGGTGAGGACGCCTTCGGTCATGGAGCGAAGGTGGCTGGCGCTGAGCTCGATCCCGACGATGAGCTTGCCCTCTGGGGCGGCTGCGCCCGAACCGATGGAAGCAGCCGTCTCGGCCAGGAGAGCCGAGACGCCACCATGGAGGAGGCCGTAAGGCTGGTGGACCGAGGGACCCACGGGGAGCGTGAGCACGACGCGCTCGGCCGAGACCTCGATGACCTTGACGCCCAACAGGGCCTGCACGCCGGACGACTCGATCGCCTCGACCATCGCATTCAAGTCCTTGCTCATGGTGCGATTCTACGCGGGGTCCATCAACGACCTCCCGGTAGCATCGCCACGGTGCAGGCTCCACGGATCGATCTTCGGAGTGACACCGTCACCCAACCGACTGAGGAGATGCGCGCAGCGATGGCTCGCGCCGTCGTCGGCGACGACGGCTATGGCGAAGATCCGACCGTCCGACTCTTAGAGGAGCGCTTCGCCGAGAGAGTGGGCAAGCCCGCCGCGCTGTTCGTCCCCTCGGGGGTGATGGCCAACCAGATCGCCCTGCGACTGCACACCTCGCCCGGCGACCTGGTCGTCGCTGGACGACGCCAGCACGTCGTGGCCTATGAGTACGGGGCCGCGAGCCGCAATGCCGGGATCCAGTTCGAAGCCGTCGATGACGAGAGGGGGAGCTTCGCTCTCGACGAGGTGGGCCGGGTCTTCGAGGGCCCTCTCCACCACTTGCCACGAGTGAGCGCCGTCTTCATCGAGAGCACGCACATGGCTTCGGGTGGCCGGTACTGGTCGCTCGCCGAGCTCGACCAGCTTCGAGCCCTCGCAGGCGAACGCGCAGTGCACCTCGACGGCGCTCGGCTCTTCAACGCCGAGGTGGCAAGTGGCGTGCCAGCAGCTTCGATGGCCGCCAGCTCGACCACGGTCATGTGCTGTCTCTCAAAAGGCCTCTGTGCGCCGGTCGGTTCGCTGCTGGCGGGCCCGAGCGACCTCATCGACCGAGGGAAGCTCGAGCGAAAGCGCCTCGGGGGAGCGATGCGCCAAGCCGGCGTGCTGGCGGCGTGCGGGCTCATCGCCCTCGAAGCGATGGTGGAGCGCCTCGCTGACGATCATCGCCGAGCTCGTCGGGTGGCCGACGCGGTTGCTGATCGCTGGCCAGAGCAAGCTCCAGCCCTCGAGCACCAGGAGACCAACCTCGTGGTCTTCGGTCATGAGGATCCCGACATGCTGCTCAAGTACCTGGCTGAGGTGGGGATCGGTGCAGGGACCATTGCACCGGGCATCGTGCGTCTCGTCTGCCACGCTGACATCGACGATCGCGCAGTTGACGAGGTGGCCCAGGCCCTGAAGGTGGCGCCGTGAAGGTGCGCATCGGCATCGGCACCTCAGGTGATGATCTCGATCGCGAGGGGCTCGAGGTGCTCTGCGCGTCGCTGCTGGAGCGCGGCTTCGACTCGATCTGGCTCTCCGATGTGCTCACGAGGCCCGGCGTCGATCCCTTCGTCGGCCTGGCGTGGCTTTCGGGCCGCCTGCCACAGCTCAAGATCGGCACGACGTTCTTGATCCCCGGATGGAACCTCATTCGATTGGCCCGCCAGCTAGCCAGTCTCGATCAGCTGAGCGGTGGGCGGCTGCTCTTGGTAGGTGTCCCGGGTCTCGCACAAGGTGCCGAGGCGCTGGCGGTGGGCGTGGCTCCGAACGAGCGCGGCGCGGTGATCGACGAGTCGCTCCCCTTGCTCAAGCGACTGCTCGCGGGAGAGGCGGTCGACGTGCCCGGCCGCTCGGGCGTCGTCCCCGGCGTCACGCTGAACCCTCCTGCGCGCCAGCAGCCACTTGATCTGTGGCTCGGAGGGACCCTGCCGAGCGCGCTCGAACGATGCGGCCTGCTCGGTGACGGGTGGCTCCCCTCGCTGCTGAGTGCTCCTGAGGCAGCTCGAGGGCGAGCGGAGATCGAGCGTGTCGCCGGTGCGCATGGCCGCACCATCGACGAGGAGCACTTCGGCGTGAGCATCGCCTATGCCGGGTCAGAGCCTCCAGCCCACGTGCTCGAGGCTTTTGGACGACGGGCCAAGCGCGACGATCTCGACGCCGTGCTCCCGATTGGTCTGCCTGCCCTTCGTCGGCTCCTCGAGGCCTACGTGGACGTCGGCTTCTCGAAGTTCGTGCTCCGGCCCCTGGGACCCGTGTCGTCGTGGGACCACGAGCTCGAGGCCCTAGGCGCTGCCGTGGGAGATCTTCGGACCTGAGGGGATCGAGCGGCCCTCTTGCCAGCGTCGCGTCGGGTTCACCAGGGGGAATGCCCGTCGAACAGGTTGGAAGTGGCCCGGTAGGCTCTTGGTCTGAGTCCCTTATCGTTGCGCTCCGAGGGAGGGCATGTTGTGAGCTTCGACATGGTCAATCTCTCGGAGATCATCAGACGACCTCTCGTCGATGACGCACGAGACCGAATCGGTCGGATCGAGGATCTTGTCGTTCGCCTCGGCGACCACCCCCATCCTCCGATTGTGGGCCTGGTCGTGCGCATCGGTGGACGTGACCTGTTCGTCCCGGCCCGCAAGATCGTCTCCTTCGCCGAGCGGCCCATCCAGTTCAAAGGTCAACGCGTGGACCTTCGGCGCTTCGAGCGGCGCGAGGGCGAGATGCTGCTCGCCAAGGACCTCCTGGCGCGTCACCTGATCAACTTCGTTGGTGGCCGGCTCATCAAGGGCAACGACATCGTCTTGGCCCAGGTCGACGACGTCTGCGAGGTCATCGGGGTCGATCCTGGTCGCAAGCCGCTCTTGCGCTCGCTCTTCGGGCACCGCGGTCGAGCGGGCATCTCCCGAACTGGTGTGGTCGATTTCGCTTCGATTCAGCCCTTCGTGAGCCACGTGCCGACCGCCAAGCTTCGGATCCCGTATCGCAAGCTCGCCAAGCTGCACCCCGCGCAGATCGCTGACCTCGTCGAGGCGGCCAGCCACGAGGAAGGCGAAGAGATCATCGAAGCGGTGGCGGAGAACGTCGAGCTCGAAGCCGACGTCTTTGAAGAGCTGGACCTCGAGCACCAGGTCGAGTTCCTCGAGTCTCGCTCGGACGCACAAGCCGCTCGGCTGGTCGATCGCATGGCACCCGATGAGGCGGCCGACCTCATCACCGAGGTCGAGCAAGAACGTCGGATGGCGATCTTGGTGAACCTCACAGAGCCGCAGCAGACCAAGGTGCGCAAGCTCCTGAGCTACAACCCTGAGACCGCTGGCGGGATCATGAGCCCTGACTTCGTCGCCGTGCCGCGCACGGCGTCTGCCACCGATGCGCTCGACGCGGTTCGGCACTCCTCAGCACCAGCCGAGGCGCTGAACGTCGTCTACGTCGTTGACGAGAAGGGAGCGCTCGTCGGCTCGGCACCCATCGCCTCGCTGGTCAGGGCACTTCCCTCAGCGGCGGTCACCGACGTCGCTCGAGAAGAGCCAACCCACGTGCACCCGAGCTGGGATCTCTCTCGCACCGCTCGTCAGATGTCTGACTTCAACCTCACCGTGGCCCCCGTGGTCACCCCAGAGCACGACTCGCTCGTCGGTGTGGTGACGGTCGACGACCTGCTCGAACAGCTCCTGCCCCATGGTTGGCGCAAGGAGTTCGGACAGACCAAGGCGGAAGAGTGATCGCCGTGACTGTCGAGCTGACCCTCAATCGTTGGAGGTCCCGCTGAAACCCCCAAGTACGACCCGTCGGCGCCAAGCCGACGTGGCCCCGCTCGTCGCGGGAGGTGGCGGCACCCCGTCGTAGCCCCCTCTCAGTCGACGCGTCGGTGCCGGAGCCAGCAAACGAAGCGAGACCTGAGAGGAGGTGAGCAATGGCAGCCGCGACGAATTCCGCCAGGAGCGGAGAGGCGCCCATCACGGGTGCCTTCGGGACGATCCATCACGACGATCAAGCACGCAACCGCGGCTTGAAGGTCCGCGTCCTCACCCTGCTCGCCATCTTGGGTCCAGGGATCATCGTGATGGTCGGCGACAACGACGCAGGTGGCGTCTCGACCTATGCCCAAGCCGGTCAGAACTTCGGTCTCTCGCTGCTCTGGACCCTGCCGCTGCTGATCCCTGTCCTCATCGTCAACCAAGAGATGGTCGTGCGCTTGGGCGCCGTGACCGGCGTCGGCCATGGCCGGCTCATCAGGGAGCGCTTCGGCAGGCTCTGGGGCGGCATCGCCGTCGCAGATCTCTTCGTCCTCAACTTCGCCACCATCGCCACTGAGTTCATTGGCGTCAGCCTGGCGCTGTCCTACTTCCACGTCAGCGCCTACGTCTCGGTGCCGCTGGCTGGCTTCTCGTTGATCGTGATGACCACCTCAGGCAGCTTTCGACGCTGGGAGCGGTTCATGTTCGTCTTCGTCTTCGCCAACCTGCTGGTGATCCCCTTGGCGATCCTCTCGCACCCGAGTGCGGGGCAGATCGCTCACCACCTCGTCGAACCCAGCATCCAGGGGGGGGTGTCCTCGAACGCGGTGCTGCTGATCATCGCCATCGTCGGCACCACCGTGGCTCCGTGGCAACTGTTCTTCCAGCAGTCGAACATCATCGACAAGAAGATCACCCCGAGGTGGATCAACTACGAGCGAGCGGACACTGCCATCGGCTCTGTGGTCACCGTGGCGGTGGCCACCTTGCTCATCGCCGTGGTCGCGTCTGCCTTCATGGGCACCAGCCTGCACGGCAACTACACCGATGCCCTGGGTGTGGCCCGTGGGCTCCAGTCCTACGTCGGTCCCTGGGCGGGAGCGTTCTTCGCCATCTTGCTGCTCAACGCCTCGCTGATCGGAGCGGCAGCGGTCACCCTGGCGACGACCTATGCCTTCGGTGACGTGGCACGCACGCACCTGTCCTTGGACAAGGGGTGGCGAGAGGCCAAGGGCTTCTACGGGGGTTTCAGCGCACTGGTGATCTTGGCCGCCACCTTGGTGCTGATCCCCGGAGCGCCGCTCGGGCTCATCACGACGACGGTCCAGGCGCTGGCCGGGCTCCTCTTGCCGCTGGCCACGGTGTTCCTGCTGCTGCTGTGCAACGATCCGGACGTCTTGGGCCCATGGGTCAACCGACCGTGGCTGAACGCCGTCGCCACCGTGATCGTCTCGGTGCTCGTGATGCTCTCGCTGATCTTGATCACGACCACCGTGTTCCCGCACGTCAACGTCGTGGTGCTCTGCGGAGTGCTCGGTGGCATCCTCGTCGGAGGCCTGGCTCTCGGTGGCCTCGTCTGGTTGGTGCGGCGCTCTCCCGCGCCAGAGAAGGTCGCTTCCGAGGTCCGCGCCGAGTGGCGCATGCCGTCACTGAACCTGCTCAGTCGACCCGATCTCGCTGGGTGGCGCCGAGGGGTGCTGATCGCTCTCGCCGGATACCTGGTCCTCTCTGTCATCTTGCTGGTCGTCAAGGCCTTCCAGGTGGGCTGACGTGACGCCGGCTCTCGCGACCGTCTATCTCCATGCCCATCCCGACGACGAGTCGCTCTTCACGGGGCTTCGCACGGTGCTCGAAGCCCACCAAGGAACACGCCAGGTGCTCGTGACCATGACGGACGGCTCGCTTGGCATCGATCCCGATGGTCGAAGTGCGGATGACCCCCGCCATGACCGAGCAGCCACCGCTCGGGTTCGAAGCGACGAGCTCGCTGTCGCGGCGAAGCTCTTGGGCTTTGATCGAGTGGTCGAGCTCGGCTTCCACGACTCAGGCATGGCCGGCTGGGCTAGCGCCGAGGAGCATGACGCGTTCGCTCAACAGGACCTCGAGGGGGTCGCTGAGCGAGTGGCCACGATCCTGCGGCAAGAGGGACCGTGTCGGGTCGTGACCTACGACCGCACCGGCTTCTACGGTCACCCTGATCACGTCGCCACGGCGCTCGCTGGTTTGAGGGCGGCGAGGCTCGCCACCGAGGTCGTGAGCGTTGAGGCCGTGGTGATGACCGAGAGCGACGTCGATCGAGCGGTGGCCCGGGCTCGTGAGGTCGGTGAGCTCTTGCCGGAGTGGCTGGGAGCGCGCCTGATCACCCTCACCCCTGACGTCGAGGTGACCTCGGTGCTCGAGGCACCCGAGCTGGCGAGGACCAAGCAGGCAGCACTGGCCGCGCACCGCTCTCAGATCGACAACCAGGTGCTGATCGACCTCGACCCCGAGCTGTTCGCTGTGGTCTTCGGGCACGAGCGCTACGTCACGCTCTTCGACGCGGCGGAGGCCGCATCCGCTCCGTGACGATCGGCGGCGACGCCGCTCGTAGGATCGAGGGCATGTCTGAGCACGCCCCCACCATCGTCCTGGTCCATGCCCATCCCGACGACGAAGCCTCGACCACAGGAGGCACCATCGCCAAGTACGCAGGGCAAGGGGCCCGTGTGGTGCTCGTGACCTGCACCAACGGTGAGCTCGGTGATTCATCGACCGGCGCGGTGCCGGGCGACGCCAGCCACGACGTCGAGGAGGTCGTGGCGTACCGCCGCGGCGAGCTGGCGGCCTCGTGCGAGATCCTCGGCATCGAGCGACTCGAGCTGCTGGGCTACCACGACTCGGGGATGATGGGCTGGCCTCAGAACGACGAACCCGGATCCTTCTGGTCGACACCGGTGGACGAGGCCGCCAGCCGCCTGGCTGCGATCTTGGACGAAGAGCAGCCCCAGATCGTCATCACCTATGACGAGAACGGCTTCTACGGGCATCCCGATCACATCCAGGCCAACCGGATCACGCTGGCCGCGCTCGAGCAGTCGACGGCGAACGTCAAGCTCTACTACCCAGCCATCCCCGAGTCGGCCTTCGCCTCGATGCGCGAGGCGATGACCCAAGCTGGCGAGGAGCTGCCTGAGAACGGCGACGGCAACGCCGAGGGGGGGCCTGTCGGCGTGCCCGACGAGCTCATCGGCGCCGTCCTCGATATCTCGCCGTGGATCGGGAAGAAGCGGGCGGCACTCGCTGCGCACGCGTCCCAGACCACAGGCAGCTTCTTCCTGACCATGTCCGATGAGCTCTTCGCGACCTTCCTCGGCCGTGAGGCTTACCAGCGAGTGGCGGATCCCACGGGACAGGTCGGCCTCGAAGATGATCTCCTGGCAGGCACTCGCTTCGCCCTCAGCGGCTGAGGCTCAGTAGCGATAGGTGTCGGGCTTGTAGGGCCCGTTCTTCGGAAGGCCCAAGTAGCTGGCCTGCTCATCGGTGAGCTCGGTGAGCTCGATGCTCAGGGCGTCGAGGTGCAGCCGGGCTACCTTCTCGTCGAGCTCCTTCGGCAGCACGTAGACGCCTGTCGGATAGACGTGGGTGTTCACGTGCAGCTCGATCTGAGCGAGGACCTGGTTGGTGAACGAGGCGCTCATGACGAAGCTCGGATGGCCAGTGGCGTTGCCCAGGTTGAGGAGTCGACCTTCCGACAAGATGAGCACCGAGTGCCCGTCGGAGAAGGTGAACTCGTCGACCTGGGGCTTGATGGTCACCCTGGTGACGCCAGGTGCGCTGAGGAGCGCGTCCATCTCGATCTCGTTGTCGAAGTGGCCGATGTTCCCGACGATGGCCTGGTGCTTCATCTTTTCCATGTGCTCGAGACGCACCACGTCACGGTTGCCCGTGGCGCTGATGATGATGTCGGCCCGGCTGAGCGCGTTCTCCAAGGTGGCAACCTCGAAGCCGTCCATAGCGGCTTGGAGTGCGCAGATCGGATCGATCTCGGTGACGATGACGCGAGCACCCTGGCCGCGGAGCGATTCGGAACAGCCCTTCCCCACGTCGCCGTAGCCACAGACGACTGCGACCTTGCCACCGATCAGCACGTCGGTGGCTCGGTTGATGCCGTCGACCAGGCTGTGTCGACAGCCGTACTTGTTGTCGAACTTCGACTTGGTCACTGCGTCGTTGACGTTGATGGCGGGAAAGAGGAGCTCACCCGAGCGCTGCATCTCATAGAGGCGATGCACGCCGGTGGTGGTCTCCTCGCTGACGCCCTTGATGCCATTGGCCATCGCCGTGAAGCGCGTGGGGCTCTCGGACTGGAGCTTGGCCAGGAGATCCAGCACGACGCTGTACTCCTCTGAGTGGGCGTCGGTCGGAGCAGGGACCACGCCGGTCTTCTCGAACTCGACACCGTGGTGCACGAGCAAGGTGGCGTCGCCACCGTCGTCCAAGATGGCGGTGGGGCCGTCGTGGTCCGGCCAGCGGAGCGCTTGGTCGGTGCACCACCAGTAGTCCTCGAGGGTCTCACCCTTCCAAGCGAAGACGGGGACGCCCTTCGGATCCTGAGGGGTGCCCTCGGGCCCCACAGCGATCGCCGCCGCCGCGTGGTCCTGGGTCGAGAAGATGTTGCAGCTGGCCCAGCGAACGTCAGCGCCAAGGGCGACGAGCGTCTCGATGAGCACGGCGGTCTGGATCGTCATATGGAGGCTGCCGGTGATCCGGGAGCCTGCCAAGGGCTTGTCGGCTCCGAATTCGGCGCGCATCGCCATGAGACCGGGCATCTCATGCTCGGCGAGACGGATCTCCTTGCGCCCGAAGGCGGCAAGGCTGAGGTCAGCAACTTTGAAGTCTGCGTCGGTCTGGGTCACAGTGGCTCTCCTGGTGGTGCGGCGCGCTGGCGCGCAGTGGGCTAGCAATGAGCGGCGCCGACCTCTGTCTTTGAAACGCCTGCCCCGATGTTAGGGCCGCGACGAGCCGAGGCCGTCGCTCACGAGACCACGGGAGACCAGCACCTGATGAACCCAGCAAGGCTGAGAGGTCCCATCGAAGGGGCCAACCCTCCGGCAGGCAGCCCTCGCCGTGACCTGGCAGATGACGGCTACGTCTGCGAGGAGTACTTCTTGGAAGGCTCGGCGATGGCTTATCAGCACCGAGGAGAGGAGAGCCCGTCGAGCGACGGCCGCTGGGAACCCGAGGTCTTCGGCGAGGGACCGTACCGAACGCGGCTCTTGGTGGTGCGACCCGAGGATCCTTCCTTGTTCAATGGGACGGTCTTGCTCAACTGGCAGAACGTCTCCGCAGGCGCTGAGATCACACGACCCGATGACGACGAGCTCTATCGAGGCTTCGCCTGGGTCGGGGTGAGCGCACAGGAGATCAGCCTCTACGGCTCGCCGATGGGCATGGGCGTCCGCGGCGTGCTCCCCCGAGAGGCGTTGCTTGATCTCGATCCTGAGCGCTACGGCTCGCTCACCCATCCTGGCGACGCAGGCTCGTTCGACATCTTCAGCCAGGCTGCCCACGCCGTGGGCCCTCAGCGCAGCCTCCAGCCTGATCCGCTTGGTGGTCTCTCTGTGGAGCGAGTCGTGGCGCTGGGCGGCTCCCAGTCGGCGATGCGACTGGCTGCCTATCTCAATGGCGTCCATCTCCTTCACCAGGTGATCGACGGCTTCGTGCTGACCGTGTGGGAGGGAAGGGCACCTCGCCTTCCCGAGGGGCCGCTGCCCCTCGGTCTCCGCACCGTGCTCCGTGACGATCTTGAGGTCCCCATCTTCGTGGTCAACAGCGAGTTTGAAGCTGAAGCGGGTGCCACCGCCCAGCAACCTGACCACGAGCGGCTTCGAGTGTGGGAGGTGGCTGGCACGCCGCACGGCACACGAAGGAAGCAGGCGGCGGCCGGGACCTCGGGCTGGCAGACCAATCCGCTTCGATGGGATCCCGTGCACCAAGCGGCAATCCGTCTGATGCATCGGTGGCTCGACGACGGGACCGAGCCACCGGTCCAGCCACGCATCGAGTCCGACGCAAGAGGTCGCCTCGTGCGCGACGAGTTCGGCAACGCGCTCGGGGGAGTCCGCCTCCCTGACCTCGAGGTGCCCGTCGGGACGTTTCAGGGCATGTCGGTCAAGACCTCCTCGGGACCGCTCTTCGGCGGCTTCCACCCGATGGATCCAGAGGTCTTGCGGACCCTCTATCCGGACCGGGAGCGCTTCCTCGAGCCGTGGGATCGAGCCGTGCGCGCCATGATCTCGGCTCAGACCTTGCTTGGCGATGATGCTGCCTCGCAGAGGGCACGAGGGCGGACCATCGTGGAATCGATCTCCATCGCACACGGAGGGTAGCCAAGAGACCATGCGACCTTCGTCAATGCTTGCGTGGTCGGTGGTGGCGTGGTCCAGCCATCTCGAGGGGTCTGCTCCTCGAGCGACGTCTGGGCGTCAGACGTTGAAGCGGAACTCCACGACGTCGCCATCCGCCATCACGTAGTCCTTGCCTTCGAGCCGCATCTTGCCGGCCGAACGAGCGGCAGCCACCGATCCGGCAGCGACGAGATCATCGAAGCCGATGATCTCCGCCTTGATGAAGCCTCGCTCGAAGTCGGTGTGGATGACGCCCGCCGCTCGTGGAGCGGTGTCGCCGGCGTGGATGGTCCAGGCTCTCGACTCCTTGGGGCCGGCCGTCAGGTACGTCTGGAGACCCAGGGTCTCAAAACCGATTCTGACCAGGCGATGCAGTCCGGGTTCGCTCAGCCCATAGGAGTCGAGCATCTCAGCGAGGTCCTCGCCTGCCAGACCGGCGAGCTCAGCCTCGAGCTGGGCACACACGACGATCGCCGCGGCGGGTGCCACGAGGGCAGCCAGCTCGGCGTGGCGGGCTTCGTCACCGAGGCTGGCCTCATCGACGTTGAAGACGTAGAGGAACGGTTTCGCGGTGAGCAGATGGAGCTCAGCGAGCGCAGCGAGATCGAGCTGGTCGGCCACTGAGAAGATGGTGCGGCCCTCGTCCAGCTGTGCGCGGGCTGCAACCGCCGCGGCAAGCTGCTCCGCGGCTTCAGGAAGGCGCCTCGCCTCACGCTCGAGCTTCGGGATCCTTGCGTCGAGCGTCTGGAGGTCCGCCAAGATCAGCTCGGTGTTGATCGTCTCGATGTCTGCGAGTGGGTCAACCTTTCCCTCGACGTGAATGACGTCTTCGTCTTCGAAGTCTCGAACGACCTGACAGATGGCGTCGGCCTCACGGATGGCCGCGAGGAACTGGTTTCCGAGTCCCTCGCCTTCGGAGGCTCCGCGAACGATGCCTGCGATGTCCACGAACGTGACGGCGGCGGGCAAGATGCGCTCCGATCCGAAGATCTCGGCGAGGACCTCCAAGCGAGGATCCGGCACGTCAACCACGCCGATGTTGGGTTCGATCGTGGCGAAGGGATAGTTGGCGGCCAAGACCTCGTTCTGGGTCAGCGCATTGAACAGGGTGGACTTGCCGACGTTCGGCAGCCCGACGATCCCGATTGAAAGCCCCACGTTTGCTCCTTGTCCGCCTGCGGTCCGCGACAGAGGTTACGGGAGGTCGTCGAGCCACCTGACGAGCGCGACGCCCAAGCAGACGTGAGAGATCTCTCATCTTCGCTTCATGGGCCCTTCAGGGTCTCCAGAGAGGATGAGATGCATGAACCTCATCGACCTTGAAGGACCGTCATGAACCCCTTCGTCTCCTGGACACTCGGCATCACCGCGGCAGCAGGCCTCACCGCCGGCGCGGTCTCCGTGGCCGCCAGCGCCACGCCGAGCACCTCGACGGCCTCGTCGAGCGCGCAGAGCGCCCGGTTGGCTCGCCTCGAGGCGCAGCGCGCCCGTCTGGACCAGGAGGTGCGCTCGACCACCACGACCTCGATCCATCATCAAGCGAGCGAGCCGACGTCCTCGACGAGCTCCACAGGCACCTCCTCGGGCCGATCGGTCTTCGCTCCCGCGGAGAGCCACGAGTCGACCACCACCACAGCGCCGCCGACCACCACCACAGTGCCGCCGACCACCACCACCACGTCGCCCCACACGGGCGACGACGGCGGTGGAGGCGACGATGGTGGTGCGGGGACCGGGAGCGGGCCCAACGATGGCTGAGGTTCGGAGGGCCAAACGTCGGTCGGTCCCCTTGCTGGGTGTCGCCGCGTTCACAGCAGGCGTGACGGCGGCTTCGCTGACGTGGGCATCGCACGGTGTCGCGACGACCTCGTCGCCACCGCCCACGACGTCATCGTTGCTCGCCTCCAAGATGGCAGCGGAGAAGGCCAGGATCGCTGCTGACCGTGCGGCTCTGGCTGCCTCGACCACCACCACCACCACGCAGGGCTCAGCACCTGCGAGCACGTCGGCGGGCACCAGCGCTGGCACCGCCGGATCGAGCACGCCAAGCTCCTCGGGATCAGGCTCGAACCAGGCACAAGCCTCGGTGTCGGCGCCTGCTTCCGCCCCGACTCCGGCGCCGGTGAGTGCACCCCCAGTGACCGTGCCTGTCACGGCACCTCCGACCACGACGCCGCCACCGGTGGTGACAGGCGGCTCATGAAGACAGCCAACGCGCCCTCGCCTGTGGCGAGCTCGCCCGCCTTCGAGGCTGCACCCCGGGGCTCAGGCCGAGCTCTCGTCGTGGTCGTGGTCCTCTCCTGTGCTCTCATTGCCGGGCACTTCCTCGCTGAGCTCAGCGCTCCGGCGCTGCACTCGAAGATGTTGCCGTGGATCCTGAGCCGGGGGTTGGGACTGGCCGCACTGGTGTCACTGACGGCGTTGACGGGGCTTGGTCTCTGGCTCCACCATCCGTGGAAGGCATCGATGCGGGCAGTTCGGCCAGTGACCTGGCTGCGGATGCACGCCACGCTCGCGGCGGCGACCGTCACGCTGATCGCGGCTCACCTCACCGCCATCGCTCTCGATCACTACGCACACGTCGGCTGGGTGGGAGCGTTCGTGCCGTGGCACTCGGCCTACCGGCCGACTGGGGTGGCTCTGGGCACCCTCGCGCTCTACATGATGCTCTTGGTCGGCGCAACGGCCGGTCTGGCGGGAGTCGTCGGGGGCCGGCATTGGCTGAGCGTCCATCGCCTCGCCTGGCTCTCGTTCGTGGCTGCCTGGCTCCATGGGATCACCGCGGGCAGCGACTCGACGCGCCTGCGCCTGGTCTACCTGCTGACGGGTGTCTTCGTCGTGGCGATAGCGGGCACCCGATCGTGGGCCCGGCGCCACCAGGGCGACGAGGCGCTGGCATGACGTCGACGGCCCTCAACGTCGCACCCGTCATGGCGTGGCCAGATCCTGGGGGAGCCGTCCTCTTCCGAGGCGGCTCGTCGAGACATGACTTGGCTCTGCACCGAGCGGTGTTCGGTGACGACTCGACTCGTCAGCCCTCTGAGGTCGCCGAGCTGATCGAGCACAGCGGGTTGCTTGGCCGAGGCGGTGCCCGCTTCCCCCTTGCGGTCAAGCTTGCCGCGGCTCGGCTCGAAGGCGCCGAGCCGGTCATCATCGTCAACGCCTCGGAATCGGAGCCAGCGAGTCGCAAGGATGCCGCCTTGTGCCTGTGGCGTCCTCACCTGGTCCTCGACGGCGCCGCGGCCGTGGCGCGGAGTGTCGGGAGCCGAGAGGTCGCGATCCGACTCCATCGGGGAGCCCGTGCGCAGGAGACGTCGCTCCGAGCGGCTCTCGGCGAGCGAGACTCCAGCGGACCTTGCTTTGTGGTCTCGAGTGGTCCTCGTCGCTACGTCGCTGGTGAGAGCTCGGCCGTGGCCTCGGGCGTTGCCGGAGGCAGCGGGCTGCCACTGCACAAGACGGTGCCACTCGCGCTCAGGGGACCGAGCGGACGCCCCACCATCGTCCTCAACGCCGAGACGGCGGCTCACGTCGGCCTGCTTGGCTCGATGGAGCTGGCGGACTGGCGAGCGTCAGGACCCGACGGATCAGCGGGGACGCGCTTGTTGAGCTTCGCCGGAGCGGTGAGGTCGCCCGGTGCGGTGGTCGAGCTGACGGGTCCGACGACCTTCTCTGATCTCCTGAGTTCCCAAGGCGTCCACGCCACACCGAACGCGGTCCTGGTGGGCGGGTTCGCGGGCACCTGGTTCGAGGGAGAGACCCTCATGGGTCTTGAGGTGAACGACGCAGAGCTCGAGCCCTTTGGAGCGACGCTCGGCTGCGGCGTGGTCGCTGTCATCCCTCGAGGGCGTTGTGCGCTGGCTGAGGCCAGCATCGTGACGAGCTATCTGGCTTCTGAGAGCGCAGGCCAGTGCGGTCCCTGCGTCGGAGGGCTCCCAGAGATTGCCGCCATCGTCGAGATGCTGGCGCAGGGCGCTGCCCGCAGGCGCCACCTCCGACGCTTTGAGGCGATCGCAGAGGAGATCAGTGGACGCGGCGCCTGTGGCCACCCTGACGCCACGATCCGCATGGTTCGCTCTGCCCTGTCGATGCTCACCGACGAGGTGGACCGACACCTTGGTGGGAGGGTCTGCGTCGATCACCATCGCCGCCCCGTCCTGTCAGTAGGCGGGCACTGATGAACGAGGTACGACTGTCCGTCGACATGACCAAGTGTCGTGGCAGTGGGATGTGCGCTCTCATCTTCGAGGACGGCATCGAGCTCGATCGCTTCGGTTTTCCCATCATTCCCTCAGGGCTTCTGGAGGGTCGTCTCCGACGACGTGCCATCCGCGCTTCGAAGGCGTGTCCCCATGGAGCACTGGCTGTCGTGGGACCAGATGACTTACCAATCTCGCGTTGATGAACTCTGTGGTGCACGATGGTGTCATGGCTGGTCGGACTGGATGGGGCGGCGACTTCAAGCGCATCCCGCTCTGGCTGATCGGTGCCGTGGCGCTCGTGTTTGCCGCCGTGAGCTTCTCGCTCTCTGCTGTGGCAAGCACGACCGCACACACCCCGCTCCCTGCAGCAGTCACGTTGCACCGCTCGGCGGTGTCGACCCCCGCCCCCACGGTGAGTCCGCAGCCCACGCCCGACGGGGGTGGCAGCACGGTCGTTCCCCCGGTGTCCGCAGGTGTCGTGCCAGCCAATCGACCAGTCGTCACGCAGGTCAACGGCTCGACGGAGGTGACCGTGCCCGAGCTCCCGACCACCACCACGACGACCGTGCCGGTCACGACGACGACCGACGACTCGAGCCACGGTGGGCACGACAACAGCTCACGGCAATGAGCGATCGTCAGCGTGCGCCCCGCCGTCGTCGAGTGGGCACGGCGCTCCGCTTCAGCGCCTTCCTCGGCGTCCTGCTCTTGATCGTCCTGGCCGCCTCAACCTGGGCGACGTGGGCGTCGTTCTCGAATCGAACGCGAGCTGAGGCGACGACGGATCTGGCGGCCACGGTCAAGGCGTACAACCGATCACTGGCCTCGGTGCCCGCCGATGGGGTCGATGCCGCCACGATCCGGTTCCTCTCGGGCACCGTGCTGCCGAGCGGAGAGCAGCTGGTGGTGAGCTTGCCAGGTGGGCGGCGCTATGGCACCACCAATGCCACCAAGCTCCTGGCGAGTCCCGAGCTGCGCTCCATCGTCGAGCACCCTCCATCATCGACGAGCCTGCGCACCATCGAGGTGCAGGGCCAGACGCTTGACGTCCTGGTCACGCCCCTTCGCCAAGGCGGAACGGTGGTCGGCTCAGTGATCTCGACCTATGACCTCGGACCTGCCCTCGGTGATCAGCGACGAGTCCTCGAGCTGGCGGTGATCGAGGCGACGATCGCGCTGGTTGCTGCAGTCCTCGGCTCCTACCTCTTGCTCCGCCGCCTTCTCGGCACCGTCGGTCGGATCACGAAGACCGCCCAGGTCATCGAAGAAGGTGAGCTCGACCGTCGCCTGGGGGATCAGGGGACCGACGACGAAGTTGGTGAGCTCGCGGCCACCTTCGACGCCATGCTCGACCGGATCGACGAGGTCATGAGCCTCCAGCGGCAGCTGCTCGCCGACGTCTCTCACCAGCTCAAGACGCCCTTGACCGTGATCAGGGGCCACCTCGAAGTGATGGCTCGAACCAAACTCGATGACCCTGAAGACATCCGTGCCACGGTCGAGCTCGTGGTCGCCGAGATTGAGCACATGCGCCTGCTCACTGAGCAGCTCTTGCTGCTCGGCCACTCCCTTGAAGCCGATTTCGTCGTGGTCGCTCCCGTTGACGCCAGAGCGTTCGTGGGTGACCTGCTTGCGTCAGCCGAAGTCCTGGGCGAGCGTCAGTTCCAAGCCGGCACCGTCGACGACATCCTCTTGATGGTCGACGAGTCGAAGCTCCGAGGAGCGCTGTTGAACCTGCTTGACAACGCGCTCAAGGCAACTGACCCAGGCGACGTGATCGAGCTCTCGGTCACGCGCGAACCTAGAGGCTTGATCTCGATCGGCGTGGACGATGCCGGCCCCGGCATCGCTCCGGCCGAGCGAGACCGAGTCCTCTCTCGCTTCGGGCGGCCCGACGACGAGACGCGCGAGGGAACGGGATTGGGTCTCGCCATCGTGGGAGCGGTGGCTGAGGCCCATGGCGGGAGCCTTTCGCTCGGCGAGTCGAGGTGGGGCGGCCTGTCTGCCCGGATCCTCCTGCCTCCAAGCGTCGTGATCTCTGGGGTCGAGGCCGGGTTTGGGATCGAGCAGGTCGTCTCGTGAGGGTGCTGATCGTCGAAGACGATCCTGGGATCTCCTCCTTCCTTGGGAAGGGCTTGCGGGCTGAGGGCTACCAAGCAGTGATCGCCAGCACCGTGGCGGACGCGCGCCTGGCGTGGCGAGCGGGCGACGTCTCCTTCGACGTGGTGCTGCTCGACCGTGGCCTCCCTGATGCGGATGGGACCGAGCTGCTCGAAGAGCTCCGTCTTGAAGGCGACGCCACTCCGGTGATCGTCCTGTCGGCTCGAGGCGAGGTGGCAGAGCGGATCATCGGCCTCAACGCCGGCGCGAATGACTATCTGCCGAAGCCCTTCGCCTTCGACGAGCTCCTCGCCAGGATCCGGGCCGTGCTGCGCACGGCGGAGCAGCCGAGCTCCACAGAGCTCGTGCACGGCGACCTGCGCTTCGACCTCCTCTCCAAGATCGCCACCAGGAAGGGACGGACCATTGAGCTCTCGCCACGGGAGTGGACCTTGCTCGAGCTGTTCCTCCGTCACCCCGGCCAGGTGCTCTCTCGCAGCCAGATCCTCTCTGCGGTGTGGGACTACTCCTTCGACCCTGGCTCCAACGTGGTGGATGTCTACGTGGGCTACCTGCGAAGAAAGCTCGATGAGCCTGGCGAGGAGTCGCTCATCCAGACCGTGCGCGGCGCAGGCTACCGCTTTATCGCGACCTAGGCTCTCCGAGACCTCAACGCGGACAAGGAGCGGCTCGAATGCGATTGGCGAACGTGGCAGGGCGCGCTTCGTTGGTCATCGATGAGGCGATCGTGGACGTCGAAGAGGCAACGGGAGGCTCCTTCAGCGCCGACCCGGCCGAGGCGATCGCCCGCGCCGACGAGCTCTCGATGGTGGCGCCCTCGCTCGACGGCCGCCGCATGCCGCTCGACCGATCACTGTTGGGACCGCCCTCACCGCGACCAGGTCAGATCATCGCCATCGGGATGAACTATCACAGCCATGCCCTCGAGATGGGTCTCGAGCTGCCCTCGATCCCGGCGGCGTTTGCCAAGTTTCGCTCAGCCCTCGGCGGGCCCACGGGCACGATCGAGCTGCCCTCTGCGTTCGTCGACCACGAGGTCGAGATCGTCCTCATCATCGGCAAGACCACCCACGACGTGACGCTTGAGACAGCGTGGAGCCACGTAGCCGGCATCACCGCGGGACAGGACCTCTCCGAGCGAGTCGTCCAGATGGCGGCGGGCCGTCAGTTCTCGCTCGGGAAGTCCTATCCGAAGTTCGCGTCCATCGGTCCCTGGATGACCTCGATCGATGAGCTCGCTGACCCGAACGACGTGGGCCTCGGCTGCGCCCTCGACGGCGAGACCGTCCAAGACGCTCGCAGCTCCGACATGGCCTTCTCGGTCCCTGAGCTCTTAGTCGCCCTGTCGGCCATCATCACGCTTGAGCCAGGCGATGTGCTCTTCACCGGCTCGCCGGCTGGGGCGGGGATGGGACATCATCCACCCCGCTACCTCAGGCCCGGACAGGTGCTGACCACCTGGGTCGAGTCAGTGGGCGAGATGCGACATGAGCTCGTGGAGCGAGGCGCCTGAAGAGCTGCTGACCACGGCGTGCGCTCGGCGACGCCATGGTAGATTTCGGTCTCGAACACCAATCGCAGCGACGAGGGGAAGCCGGTCAGATTCCGGCACTGGTCCGCAACCGTAGGTGAGGCGAGGAGGGAGACCTCTTCATCGCACGAGTCGGGATACCTCTGAGCTGCCTGAACTTCCTGCAGCGTCGAGACACGCGGGCAGGAGCCCAAGCGCTCCAAGGACGGGGTTCCGGGTTCCTCCCAAGCAGAAGGAGGAACCATGCAGATCCAACGTCGCCGGAGGCTCGGCGCCCTTGCCGCCACCGCGCTTGCCGCCGTGCTCCTCACGGCATGTCTTCAGGCCAACCAAGGGGCCAACTGGCTGAGCAAACAGGTGGTAGCGACCACCGTGTCGGGGTCGCCTGCGGGCTACGTGCCGTACTTCAACTCGCCAAATCTGGGCGTCACCGCGCAGGCGGCGCTTGCGATGCAGGCCACGGGGCGGACGGCGAAGCTCCCGTTGCTCCTCACGTACCTCGAAGCCAAGGAGTCGGCATACATGAACGTGCCTGCTTCTGGTGCCACGCCCGCGTACGTCGATGCCGGTCACACGGCGATGCTGATCCTCGTCGCCGAGGCCACGGGCACCGGTCAGCAGTTCGGTGACGGAGCGCTCTCGGTGGCGCTGCAGCAGACCCTGCAGCAGACGGGACCTGATACCGGCCTCTTTGGAGCCAACGACGCGACCTACGACGGTGTCTTCCGCACCGCACTCGCCCTCGAGGCGCTCAAGGCGCTCAACGTCTCTGCCACGTCATTCCCGGTCACGGCAGGGCTCGCGTGGCTCGAGGCGCAGCAGTGCCCGTCGGGTGGGTTCTCGCCTGATGCAGCGCTGAGCCCGTGCGCCGCGTCGCCGAGCTCGTTCCAGGGTGCAGACACCAACACCACGGCGCAAGCGCTGCTGGCGCTGGCCGCTTGGCAGCAGCCAACAGGCAAGGGCACGCCCACGACACGAGCCGTGACCTGGTTGGCGTCGCTGGAGTCGTCGAAGGGATCGTTCCCCTTCTACCCCGGCAACGCACCGGACTCGAACTCGACAGCCATCGTTGCGGTCGCGCTGACCGCTGAGGGCCAGCACCTCGACCAGGGCCAATGGGTGAAGTCCGGTGGCCGGTGGCCGCTCGAGGCGCTGCTCACCTTCCAAGACACCGCGAAGGACGGCAACTTCGGTGGCTTCTTCTATCAGCCGGGGTCCTTGCCAGATCCCTTGTCGACCGCACAGGTGTCGCTCGCGCTCTCAGGGGTCGCGGTCCCACTGTGATCCGAGGCCTGCGCCCGCTGGTGGGGCTCTTGGGGGCGACGACGATCGTCGCTGCGCTCCCGGGAGCCGCGCCAGCGGCCGCAGCCGCCTCCCAGCTCGTGGCAGTGGTCATCGACTTCGGGCCTGGCGGTCCGGCACCGCTGGTCAAGTGCGTCGACATCTCGGGCCAAGGCCAAGTGAGTGATCTCGCTGTGGTCAACGAGGCCTTGAGCGCCGCGGGTGAAGCGGAGGCGGGCTTGCGCTCTGACGGCCTCGTCTGCTCGTTTGATGCGTACCCTGGACCTGGCGCATCTCTCTGTCCCTCGGGCAGCAACGCCGCCTACTGGGCGTACTTCACCGGAACCGCCAATGGCTGGACCTACGCCAACGTGGGACCGGCGTCGCACGTTGCCTCGGTGCAGAGCACCGTCGGCTTTCGCTACGAGTCGGACGGCAGGGCAACGGCACCCTCGGAGATCGCCAACCCCGCCACGCAGTGCCCCGTGGCGGCTTCCGTGACGCCGACGACTGCGCTGCCTGTCGCTCCGATCGCTGGGTCGACGACTCACACGACCCAGGTGGGCGGCAGTGTGGGCGAGCCGCGAGCCTTGACCACCACGACCGTCAAATCGATGACCAAAGCCCCAGAGAAGCAGGGCCGCTCCGACACGGCACACGTCGCCAAGGACCCCACCGCAGTGGCACTGTCGCACTCCTCATCGAGCTCGTCGAGCGGCAGTGATCCAGGGGGATCCGCCGTGCCGACCGTCATCGCCCTTGGTGCCTTCGCGCTGATCGCGGGTGGGACTGCCTACGTCGTCAGGCGTCGCCGTGCGACGTGATCGCCGACCGCACGCCCTGGCGTGGTGGCTGTGGGGGATTGGACTCGCCACCGCCGCACTGCGGACGACCAACCCGATCCTGCTGGTCGGCCTCGGCACGATCGCGCTGGCGGTCGGGTGGGCGTGCCGCTCAGCGGCACCGTGGGGGCACTCGGTCGGAGTGTTCTTGCGACTTGGTCTGATCGTGATCGCGCTGCGTGTCCTCTTGCAGCTGATCTTCGGCGAGCGCCTCCCGGGCCACGTGCTCTTCACGTTGCCCTCCGTGCCGCTGCCCAGCTGGGCAGCTGGTGTCAGCATCGGCGGTCCGGCCACCGTCGAAGCCATCCTCACCGCCCTCGTCGGTGGCCTGAGGCTCGCGGTCGTGCTGGTGGCCTTTGGCACGGTCAATGCAGTCGCCAGCCCTCGAGAGCTGCTTCGCTCGCTCCCGGCGATGCTTCACGAGGTTGCGGTGGCCATCACGGTGGGGTTCTGTTTTGTGCCCGAGGTGATGAACGCCATGGCGCGTGTGCGTGAAGCTCGACGGCTCCGAGGTCGACCGACCAGTGGCCTCGCCGGGTGGCGCGGCACTGCGGTGCCGGTGCTCGAAGACGCGCTCGAACGCTCTGGTCAGCTGGCAGCGTCGATGGGCGCTCGAGGTTTTGGGCGGGCGGGAGCCCCTCGGGCTCCGTGGATCAGGAGGGCCGGGTGGGCCTGCTCGGTCGGTGGGGTCCTCGGCGTCGTCGTCGGTGCCTACGGCATCCTGGCCGGCGGTCGCTCCGTGCCACTTCCAGGTGTGCTCTGTGTGATGGGTGCGGTGCTCCTCTGGGCAGGTCTCGCTGCCGGGCACCGTCGATCGGTTCGCACGCGCTATCGACCTCAGCCCTTCGGACTTCGCTCGTGGGCGACCGCGCTGAGCGGTTGGCTGGCGGTGGCCTCGTTCGCCATCGTCACGGCCTTGGGCTCGCATGCCATCGTCTGGACGCCGTATCCGTTGGCGTGGCCCAGCGTGCCGGTGATCGCCTTGCTCGGCATCATCCTCGCCGCCGTGCCGATCGTGCTCGTCGATCAGTCGACGCCCACCGTGCGTCGCCAGGCGAAGGCTCGTCGAGAGCAGGTGAGCGCATGATCAGCTTCGAGGATGTCTCGTTCCGCTACTCGGGGTCCTCGCCGTGGGTCGTGCGCCACTTGGACCTCGTCATCGACGAGGGCGAGCTCGTGGTGGTCGTCGGTCCGACCGGGTCGGGCAAGTCGACAGTGCTGGCGATGATCAACGGCCTCGTCCCACACCTGACCGGCGGGCAGATCGCCGGAGAGATCCTGGTGGGAGAGCAGAGCACGTTGACGACCGTGCCCTCAGAGCTGGCGTCGCTGGTCGGCTACGTGGGTCAGGACCCCCAAGCCGGGTTTGTGACGGACCGCGTCGAAGACGAGATCGCGTACGCCATGGAGAACCTCGGGATCGAAGCGGTGGCGATGCGCCGACGCGTCGAAGACGCGCTCGACCTCTTGAACCTCCATGATCTCCGGGACCAGCCGCTCACCACCTTGTCCGGCGGCCAGCAGCAGCGAGTGGCCATCGCTGCGGTGCTCGCGGCCTCTCCCGCGCTCTTGGTGCTTGACGAGCCGACGTCAGCGCTCGATCCTGGCGCGGCCGAAGAGGTGCTCCACGCCCTGACCAGACTTGTTCACGACCTCGGCATGACGGTGGTCTTGGCCGAGCACCGACTCGAACGCGTCCTGCCGTTCGCCGATCGGGTGGTGTCGCTCTCGAACGAAGGCGAGGTGACCGTCGGGCGGCCCGCCGAGATCATGGCGAGCTCACCCTTGGCCCCACCTATCGTCGAGCTCGGTCGCCTGGCGGGGTGGAACCCGCTCCCGATCTCAGTGCGCGACGCTCGACGGAGCGCGCCAGAGCTCATCGAGAAGCTTCGGGCGCACGTGCCAGCGCCGCCAGTCCACGACGAGAGCGTGCGCCGCGCGTCGCTTCGCCGCGTCGACGTCGAGTTCGGTGCGCTGCGCGCACTCGACGAGGTCAGCGTGGAGCTCCACGAGGCCAGCGTCACGGCGCTCATGGGCCGCAACGGCTCGGGCAAGTCCACGCTCCTGAGCCTGCTGGCAGGCAGCAGGAAGCCGACTCGTGGCTCCGTCGAGGTGGGGGGACGCGAACCTGTTCACCTCTCGCCCGACGACCGCATCCGGCTGGTGGGCTACGTCCCTCAGGAACCTGGGGACCTCCTCTACGCGCAGAGCGTGACAGAGGAGTGTTCGACTGCTGACGCTGAGCATGGCTTGGCGCCGGGCACCACCGCCGCGGTGGTCCGGGAGCTGGCGGCGCTCGATGACACCTCGCTGCACCCCCATGATCTCTCGGAGGGCCAGCGCCTCTCGCTGGTCCTCGGCATCGTGCTGGCCCCTCGTCCCAACATCCTGCTGCTCGACGAGCCGACCCGAGGCCTCGACTATGAGGCGAAGCGCCGCCTGGTCGCGATGCTCAGAGCGCTGCGAGACGACGGCATCACGATCGTGCTGGCGACCCATGACGTCGAGCTGGTGGCGTCGGTGGCGGATCGAGCCCTCGTCTTGGCGCAGGGCGAGCTCATCGCTGACGGCGATGCTCGAGAGGTGGTCTCCCAGACGCCCGCCTTCGCTCCTCAAGTGGCGAAGGTGCTCCAGCCGCTGCGCTTCTTGACCGTCGATGAGGTGCGAGCAGCGCTGTGAGCTCTCGCCTCCTCAGCGCGCACGAGCGAGACAGCTCTGCTCGAAGCACCGGCTTGCTCGTCCTCACGTCGCTCGTCGGTCTGGCCTCGCTGTTCTGGCCGTTCTTCGTCGACGGTCGTGCGACGTCGGGGCTGGCTCACACGACGGACGCACCGTGGATCCTGCTTGCGATGGTGCCGCTCTTGCTGGCGATGTGCGCCTCGGAGCTTGCCCGAGGACGCTTGGATGCTCGAGCCATTGCGGTCCTCGGGATCCTGGCTGCCTGCGGCACGGCGCTGCGGATCCCAAGTCCCGGCGTGGCAGGCCTTGAGCCCGTCTTCTTCCTCTTGGTGGTGGCTGGTCGGGTCTATGGCCCGTCCTTCGGCTTCGCGCTGGGCGGCCTCACCCTCTTCATCTCGGCGCTGGTGACCGGAGGGGTGGGACCGTGGCTGCCGTTCCAGATGCTGGCTGCTGGGTGGGTAGGCGCAGGGGTCGCCTTCGTGCCGCAGGTGCGGGGTGCGCTCGAGCGATGGATGCTGGCCGGCTACGCCTTCGCCGCCTGCCTCGTCTACGGGGCGGTGATGAACCTGTGGTTCTGGCCCTTCGGAGCGGGCACCTCCACCTCGGTCTCCTTTGTGCCGGGAGCGGGCTTTGGGACGAACCTGGTCCATTTCATCGTGTTCGACCTCACGACCTCTCTCGGGTTCGACCTGCCACGAGCTGTCCTCAACGCCGTCTTGCTGATCGCGGTGGGAGGCCCGATCCTCGCCGCGCTGCGACGTTCGGCACGACGAAGCGTCCACTTGGAGCCATGGGAGGTCACTGACGGGCCGAGCCCGGTGTCCTCCGAGCGCACTTCGTGATTCTCGGTAATTAGACGGACTCTAACTATGGAAATCAGGCGTCGTCAAAATTGATGCGGACGTCAGTTTCCGGTGGTACCGTCACGGCGTCGGGACAGTGACGTGGGGGGAACTGCGGTCATCTCAGGCGGAGGTTCGAGTGCTTCGAACCCGGGCGTATGGCGTTGCGATGCGGCGCCAGCCCTCGGCCTGTGGGGACGCCAGATCGCTCTGCTCGCTGACCGTGGTCGTGTGAGATCGTCGGGCTCCAAAGGGTGCTCGGAGGGGAGTGGGGAATGACCGAGTCGCTTGGATTCACGCCGGAGCAGCGCATGCTCATTGATGGAGAGCTGGTGCATGCCGAGAGCGGCAAGACCTTCGACAACATCAACCCAGCCACCGAAGAGGTCCTGGGCCAGGTCGCCGACGGCAGCGTCGCCGACATGCGTCGGGCCATCCAGGCCGCGCGTCGAGCATTCGACGAGACCGACTGGTCAACCAACCGCGAGCTTCGAAAGCGCTGCCTGATCCAGCTCCAAGATGCCTTGGTGGCGGAGAAGGAAGAGCTTCGCCTTGAGCTCATCGCCGAGGTCGGCACGCCGGTGATGGTGACCGGCCTGGCGCAGCTCGAAGGTCCCCTCGAAGACGGGATCATGTGGCCAGCCAACCTGATCGACACCTTCGAGTGGGAGCAAGACATGGGTGACGGCATGGCCATGGGCATGCCGTCGAAGCGGGCCATCTGGAAGGAGCCGATGGGCGTCGTGGGCGCCATCGTGCCGTGGAACTACCCCTTTGAGGTCTCCGTCCAGAAGATCGCCCAGATCCTCGCCACGGGCAACACCACCATCTTGAAGCCTGCTCCCGACACCCCGTGGAACGCCACGCGCATCGGCCGCGTGGTGGCTGAGAAGACCGACATCCCCGCCGGCGTGTTCAACGTGGTCACCTCATCGGATCACCTCGTGGGCGAAGAGCTCACCTTGAGCCCACAGGTCGACATGATCTCGTTCACCGGCTCGACCCGGACCGGCAAGCGCATCATGGAGAAGGGCGCGGCGACGATGAAGCGGGTCTTCTTGGAGCTGGGTGGCAAGTCTGCGGCGATCATCTTGGACGACGCTGACTTCGAGGCCGTCGTGCCCATGACCGCATTCGGCGCCTGCATGCACGCTGGTCAGGGCTGTGCGATGCAGACGCGGGTGCTCTTGCCGAGGAGCCGCTACGACGAGGGTCTCGAGATGATCGTGGCGTCGATGGCCTCGCTGCCCTACGGGGATCCCAACGATCCGGGCAACATCATGGGTCCTGTGATCTCGAAGGCGCAGCACGACAAGATCCTCAACTACATCAAGATCGGCCAAGACGAGGGCGCCCGCCTGGTCCTCGGCGGCCACCACCCCGAGCACCTCCCGAAGGGGTACTTCATCGAGCCGACGGTCTTCGCCGACGTCAACAACAAGATGACAATCGCCCAAGAGGAGATCTTCGGTCCCGTCATGTGCGTCATCCCCTACGAGGATGACGACGACGCGGTGCGCATCGCGAACGACTCGAGCTACGGCCTCTCTGGAGGCGTCTTCGGCTCGGAGCCACGGGCCACCAACCTGGCGCACCGGCTGCGCACCGGCTCGATCAGCGTCAACGGCGGCGTCTGGTATGGGGCCGACATGCCTTATGGCGGCTACAAGGACTCTGGTATCGGGCGCCAGAACGGGATCGAGGGCTTCAACATGTACCTCGAGACCAAGATTGTCGCCTGGCCCGGCGGCTGAGGCACGCGCCACCTCGCCGGTCAACCGCGTCGAGTCGGCTCCCTGGCACCATGGAGTCATGGCTGATCATCGAACGCCGCGCGGTCGATTGATCCCCGACGAGGCGGTCCACGTCACCTTCTCGCGCTCGGGCGGCCCCGGAGGCCAGCACGTCAACACGTCAGCGACCAGGGTGCAGGTCAGCATCGACGTCTCGCTCTGCGCGCTGCCGGAGCCTGAAGCAGCTCGGCTCCGGGCTCGCTACGGCGACCACGTGCGGGCCACCGCCAGCGACTCTCGCTCGCAGTGGCGCAACCGAGCCCAAGCACTTGCTCGAGCACTCGAGCTCATCGACGCCGCGATCGCCGTCGAGCGACCGCGAGTCGCCACGAGAGCGACACGAGCCTCGAAGGAGCGTCGTCTCACCGCCAAGGCTCACCGGGCCCGCAAGCTTGAGAACCGGCGACGAGGGCTCGACGACTGAGCTACCTGGCTGAGCAGAGGGCCACGGCGCCGTTCAGATCATGAAACGTGGTTGAGGATCCAGGGCGCGCTGAGCAGCAGGGCGACGGCGCCCGCCATCCCGAGCCCGTAGAGGAGCCAGCGGATGCGCGCTTGGGCGATCTGGGTCTCTCGGACGACCACCTCGACGAGGTAGTACGAGATGACGGTGAAGGCGAGAGTCAGCGCGATCTGGATGGCGAGCAGCCCCCACCGCCCTGCGTGGGTGTCAGCGCTCGTGGCGAGCACAGCAACGGGGTAGTGCCACAGATAGATGCCGTAGCTGACGGATCCGATCCAGACCATCGGTGCCCAGTTGAAGGCGCGTGAGACGCCGGAGGTCCGGCTCCCGAAGACCAGCGCCATCAGGAGCGCCGCTGCCACGAGATCGAGGACCGCCCCTCCGCCTTGGAACATCCAGAGCCGGGGTTCGCCGCTGCGGAGCGACGCTGTCTCGACGAAGACGGCGATCACAAGCACGGCGCTGAGAGCCAGGGGGCCAAACCACCGGGTGAGCTTGGCGGAAGGTTCCCAGCGGTGCACCGCGAACGCCAGCCCGACGCCGATCAGGAGGTGGTAGGCGTTCGTCGGGGTCGAGTAGTAGACGGTGTTGATGTTGCCTTGGGATGCCTCGACGGCAGTCAGGGCAATCGAAGCGGCCGCACCGCCGATCGCGACGAGGAGGCCGCAGAGCCTCCAATGCCTCTTCGACGCCATGATCAGCACGAAGAGCAACGGGAAGATCAGATAGAACTGCTCCTCGATCGCCAGGCTCCACGTGTGCTTGAGCAGCGAGGTCGACTGGCCGAAGTAGCCGACGTGCTCGGTGATCAGATGCCAGTTGGCGTAGTAGCCGAGGACAGACCACGACTCAGAGGTCACCGAGGACGGGTCGAGACGCTGCGCGGTCGTGACGCCGAGGGCAGCGAGCACCGCCACGGTGGCGATGAGAGCGGCGATGAGGAACAGCAGAGCCGGATAGAGCCGTTTGATCCGTCGGACCCAGAACGACGCGAGCAGGGTCGGTCGGGTGGCCGAGGCGAAGCGATCGATCAACAAGGTGGTGATCAGGTAGCCCGACAGCACGAAGAAGAGCTCTGGACCGATCCACCCGCCACCGAGGTGGGGGACCTTGAAGTGATAGAGGACCACGACGAGGACCGCCATGGCCCGGTAGCCATCGAGGCCGTTGAGACGGTGGCCCGTCGAGTGGCCAGGGGCTGGCTCCTCGGTGGCGTCACGCAGCGGTGCAGCGCTGGCCCCTTCGCGTTCGGCGACGCCGGTCATTGCGGGCATCCCATGGCGTGGCGCTGCGCCAGGTAGGGCGCCCATGGCTGGTTCACCTCACGCAGCGGTGGAGCCGGGCGCTCGAGGGGCGGGCCGTGAGCAACCAAGGAGACCTGCCACGCCAGCAAGAAGAGTGCCGGTGCGACGAGCTCTCCTCCCGCCTGGCTGACGTGGATGCCGTCCAAGCAGCGCCACTCGACGCCCGCCGGGGAGGCAAGTGAGAAGCTCGGAGGTGATCCCGGTCCACCGAGGATGCCCGCGAGGTCGAAGGCGGTGGCCGCACCGCGAGAGCTGGCAGCCACCTCGTTGACGACAACGCCATAGGCAGCGAGGCTCGCGGGAGCATCGTTGGCGTTGCCGACAAGGTTGGTCTTCGTCGGTGCCGAGTTGGTCACGATGACGGAGGCTCCCGTGGAGTGCAGGACCGAGACCGCCTCGCTGAGCGACTGCGTGAGTCGGCCTGCGAAGCTTGGATCGGCGACGGAGATCATCGTCGATGAGCCCGGTGAGCTCTCCTGCTCGACAGTGTCCATGTGGCTGGCGTAGATCACCACGTCGGGCCGATCGCTCCGAAGGAGCCCAACCCAGTAGGTGGTGAGCTGGTCTCTGCTCTGGCACGGGTAGGCCGGTGGGCCTGGGACACCGACCGTCGAAGCCCACCCTTGGTTCCAGGCGATCGCCACACTGCAGCCGACCATGGCGGCGTTGACGAGCTCGACGTTCGACGCTCGAGCTGCGCTCGCCAAGCCGACGCCGAGCGTGCCTGCCAGGGAGTCGCCCACCAAGAGCACCCTCAAGGGTCGACCAGCATGGGGTGAGCCCTTGAGGGTGGGCTGCGCAGGAGCCGCGCTCAGGACGTTGATGCTGAAGGCAGCGGCCAGCGTGGCGGCGACGAGGGTGAAGGCGCCGCCAAGTCGAGCGATGGGGCCCCACGAGCGACGCCGGGCACGCCGGTGCTCGGAGACGACCTCTGCCGGGGGCTCGGTCGGTGCGATCTGCTCGTCGCTCACTGGAGCGATCCTCTCGCGCTAGTGCTCATGGTGCTGAGGACCTGGTGGCACAGCGGCGTGAGCACCGGTTCGTTGACCAAGGGCCCGCTGAAGGCGAAGTAGCCCCCGGGGAAGCTGCCCACGCTGAGCTGGTCCGTCTGCTGGACGGGGTAGCCGGGATAGAAGCTGAGCACGCCGGGGATGACCGCACGGGTGACCGCCGCACCTTGCGGTGCCTTCGAGGTGATGGCGAGATCGACCGTGAGCTTGCGGTCGGGCGGAGCTTGCTGCCAGGGCGTCTCGGCATAGAGGTGCTTGCCTACGTAGTTGTCCCAGGGCTGCGAGAGGTAGAGGAGTCGATAGCGACCACTCGGGGTGTAGCGGATGGTGAAGATCTCGAAGGGCTTGTAGCCCGTCGGTGATCCCCCTACCAAGAGGGCTTCTTGGACGGTGGTGCGGTGGTGTGGCAGCTGGATCGAGAGCACCCGTCGTCCACCGCTCGCTCCGAGCTCGACCATGCTCCAGCTGGCGGTGCCCCACTGGTACACGCCCGCACAGCCTGGTTGGACGTAGAGCTCTCCCGGTGAGGGATGGGTTGGTGGGTGCGCGCCCAGCGTGGCGTTGATGGGGGAGTGGAAGGGCAGGTCTCGGCTGAGCGCGAGCTGCCAGCTGAGCAGACCGGCTCGAGACTCGCTGGTTGACGAAGAGCTGAGCACCACGCCTTGCTGGACCCCGAGCGAGAGGTTCACCACCGAGGAGAAGGCGACGAGGACCACGGCGAGCACGGTCACCGCGATGCGCACGAGAAGGGGAAACGCCGGCCAGCGAGTGAACAGGGCGACCACGGCGACGGCCGAGAGCACGATCAGGAAGGGCAGCTCGTCGGCCAGGTACCGGTTGGCGATGGTGTCGAAGACCAAGATGACGACGCCGCCGCAGAGGGCTCCGAGCGCTGCGAGGCGAAGCGACCATCTGCCCGCTCGCCCGAGGGACCACCCGGCGAGCTTGGGCCAGATGACGACGAGGAGACCGATCAGGCTCAGCACGCTGAGCCAGGGCATGGTCGACGGGATCGACGCGGTGGGTGCGACACCCAAGAAGTGCGAGGCGCCAGAGACCTTGACCGCCGAGGTCACGCCGAAGTAGGGAGCAAGCCCGCTGACGGCGAGGCCTATCGGACGCAGGTAGGCGCTCAAGGTAGAGGAGAGGTTTGAGAAGTCCACGTCACCGTGGTGGTGGAAGAAGTGCCTGACCGACGGCTTGACCAGAGCGATCTCTTGGTGCTGCCACGGGACAGAGAACGGGGTGTGGAACTTGATGACGTTGATCCACGCCGGCAAGCCGATGACCAAGGCGACCCCCACGAGGAGCAGGGCCAGGCGGGCGAGCTGCTGAGGCCACCAGCCCCCGATCGGTGCTGCGACGTGAGCGGTACGGCGTCGTCGGACGGGCACGACGGCGAGGCGAACCACCGTGACC